>Ga0182012_10003181_pt1 | contig 17549 bp, 13 predicted proteins | sample 612S2SmetaG_FD_120486 | JGI IMG/M metagenome (GOLD analysis project Ga0182012, IMG submission 120486) | Permafrost microbial communities from Stordalen Mire, Sweden - 612S2S metaG | ecosystem: Environmental > Terrestrial > Soil > Wetlands > Permafrost | place: Sweden: Stordalen | collected...
CGGGCCGGCCAGGCGCACCGCCCGCCCCAACAGCAGGCGGGCCCCTTCGAGGGCCACGGCCATGTCGGCCAGCTTCCACTGCAACCCCTGGAGGGCGGCGATCGGTCGCCCCCCCACGACCCGTTCGGTCATGTACCCGACCGAGCGCTCCAGGGCGCCCTGGGCCGCACCGATGCACATGGCGGCGTTCCCGCACCGCTCGTGATTGAGGTGGGAGAGCAGCAACTTGAAGGGCTCGGGGGAGTCGGGGTCCCCGGCCACCAGGATGTCCTCCTCGCCGATGGCCACCCCGTCGAAGGCGATCTCGGACTCGGTGGCGGCATGGATACCCATCCCCCGGTGCCGACCGGTCAGGGACACGCCCGGCCGGTCCATCGGCACGATGACCGCCCCGATGCCCCGGGCCCCCTCCCCTCCGGGCCATCGGCACCAGACCAGGACGCCGGAGGCCATGTGGCCCAGGGTCGAGTAGTTCTTGTAGCCGTCCAGCCGCCAGCCGTCCCCGTCGGGCTTGAGGGACGTCCGCATGCTCTGGACCGCCGATCCGGCATCGGGCTCGGTGATCCCGATGCTGATGATGGCCTTCCCCTCGGCCACCGAGGGCAGCCACCGGTCCTTCAGGGCGTCGGAACCCAGGTGTTCGATGCCCCGGGCCGGGCCGTTGAAGGCCAGCTGGCAGCAGATGGCGGTGGACACATCGTGGCGGGCCACCTCCTCCAGCACGATGGCCGCCTCGACATCACCCATGCCCAGCCCGCCCCAGGCCTCCCCGATGGTGACGCGGAACAGGTCGGCCGCGGCCAGGGCCGCCACCGCCTCGGCGGGAAACTCCCCGGTCTCGTCGTGGTCGGCCGCACGGGGCCCCACGTCGCGTGCGGCCACCTCCCGGGCCAGGAGGCGCAGGGCCGCCTGGTCCTCGGTCTCCACCCAGGGGTCACCGGCCCCGGCGTCTCCCACGTCAGTCCGAGAGTTCCGTGCCGACCACACCCACGAAGCTGACGCACTCGCCCGGTCCACCGCCCAGGTTGTGGGTGAGCCCGAGGGTACGACCGCCTTCGGTCACCGTGGCGATCTGGCGCTCCGGCGGGGCCTGGCCGCGGAGCTGCAGCCAGCACTCGAAGAGCATCCGCAGGCCGGTGGCCCCGATGGGGTGGCCGAAGCTCTTCAGGCCGCCGTCGGGGTTGACCGGGAGTTCGCCGTCGCGGTCGAAGGTGCCGGCCAGCTCCTCCTTCCACGCCGTCCCCCGGTCGGCGAAGCCCAGGTCCTCCATGAGCACCAGCTCGGTGGGCGTGAAGCAGTCGTGCACCTCGGCCATGGCCAGCTGGGCGCGGGGGTCGGTGATGCCGGCCTGGGCGTAGGCGTCGTCGGCCGACCGGACCACCTCCTCAAAGCTGGTGTAGTCGTACTCCGGGTCGATCACACCGGCAGCGGGGCCGGCCACCAGGCTCAGTCCTTTGACGTAGAGCGGCGAGTCGGTGTAGCGGTGGGCGTCCTCGGCCCGGCAGATGATGGCGGCGGCGGCCCCGTCGCTGACCCCACTGCAGTCGAACACCCCGAGCTGTCCGGCCACCCGCGGGGACGCGGCGATCTTCTCCAGCGAAACTTCCTTGCGGTACTGGGCCCTCGGGTTGACCGCCCCGTTGCGGTGGTTCTTCCAGGCGATGCGGTTGAGCACCGCGCCCATCTCCTCGGGGTCCACGCCGTACTTGTGGCAGTAGGCCGGCACCAGAAAGGAGAAGGCCGCCGGCGAGCTGATCTGGGCGTTGGTCCCGTCGCCCACCTTGTGGATGCCGGTGAGCCCGGAGTACCCCGAGTCCTTGAGCTTCTCCACCCCGACGGCCATCACCATCTCGTAGGCGCCCGACGCCACCGCGTAGCAGGCGTTGCGGAACGCCTCGGAGCCGGTGGCGCAGAAGTTCTCCACCCGGGTCACCGGTTTGTAGTCGATCTTCAGCGGCCGGGACAGGGTCAGGCCCGAGCTGCCCGATCCGAGCGTGCCCAACCAGAATGCGTCGATGGCATCCATGGTCACCCCGGCGGAGCCCACGCACTCGACGACGGCGTCGGTCAGGAGGTCGTTCACCCCCTGGTCCCAGAGCTCGCCGAAGGGCGTGCACCCCATGCCGACGATCGCCACCCGGTCCCGGATCCCTGTACTGGTCATGTTGGCTGCACTCCTCTTGTTGGTCCCTATCCGTCGCCCTCGTCGGTCACCGGCCGGGCCTTCCAGAAGTAATTATGCACACCCTGGGCGCTGTACAGGCGACGGAAGGTCATCTCCACCCGGGTACCCACCGCCACGGCGTCCGGATCGACATCGGTCATCTCGCCCCGGTAGCGCCCCCCGCCGTCGAAGTCGATGACGGCGCCGACCATCGGTGGGGACAGGCTGTAGGCCAGGTGGTCGATGGTGTAGGTGGCGACGGTCCCCCGGACGTCGGCCATCCGCTCGGGGACCATCTGATCCACCGACTGGCACGAGAGGCAGACCCGGGTGGGGGGAAGGTGCCGGAAACCGCACACCTGGCAGCGGCTGGCGTTGAAGCCGAATTTCCACCCCTCGGTGCGGAGGGAGGCCGGTGCGTCCGGCCGTTCCGGATCAGGCCGCCGGGGGGGCTCCCTCAGGAGCATCCCGCGCCACGACAGGAAGACCGGATAGCCCAGGTCGGCGCGGCCGTCGGTGACCAGGTCGGCCACCGGTCGGGCTCCGGCCCGGTGGCGGACCGCCTGCACCCCGGCCAGGGCCTCGGTGGTCCGCAGGACCACCACGTCGGCGCCGTCGGCCACCTCCACCACCGCCACGGTCTGACCCACCGAGGCCCGCTCGAGGCAGTCGGCCAGCGCCAGGCCGGCGTCGGCGGCGCCCAGGTTGCCCACGGTGGCGGCGTGGTCCGGGACCACCCGGTCGGCCGCCACCCCGAGGGACTTCTTGAGCGACGCCACGGCCCGGGCGTGGAGCCCGGTCACGATCAGGTGGTCGAGATCGGCCGCGGCCACGCCGGCCCGGGCCAGGGCCCGGTCGAAGGCCGACCGGGCCAGGGGGGCCAGAGCCTCCTCGCCGAAGCGGTCCTCCCACTGGCGGGATCCGGTCTCGCCCGGGACCCGCCACCGCTCGAGGAACTCGTCGGTGGCCGAGGCCCGGCCGATGACCTCGGCCACCCCGCCCTCGGGGCCGAACAGGAAGGCCACCGCCCCGTCGCCCCCCTGGCTCTCGTCCACGCTGCCGGGCAGCCCGGTCCGCAGGTCGGCCAACACGGCCAGGGCCGGAGCCCGCGCCCCGGCCAGGGCGGCCAGGTCGAGGGTGGCCCAGGCCGAGCGCACCGATCCGCACAGGTCGTAGGCCCCCGCGTCGGGGGACAGACCGAGGCCGGCGTGGACGGTGGCGGCGTTGGTCTTGTCCAGATAGGCGGGAGCCGGAGTGGAGAAGTAGAGGGACTCCGGCTCAGGGGCGTCCGGAAGGCCGAGCACCCGGCGACCGGCCTCGACGGCCATGGAGGAGGTGTCCTCGTCGTAGGAGGCCACGGCCCGCCCACCCCGGCCCGACGCGGTCCCGAAGGCCGCGCCGATGGCGCGGCGCTCGAGCCGCCAGTACGGCAGATAGACACCCCACGACACGATTCCGGCAACCACCAGACGGACCTCTCTTTCTGACTCAGACTCTCGACTCAGGCTGTTCTCTCGACCCCCGGGTCCCTCCCGACCCCCTGGTCACGGCTCCCCGACCCTCAGCGACCGGGCCCGCTCCTTCAGGACCGGCCGGTTGGGCTTCCCCACCCCGAGCAGCGGTATCTCGTCCAGGTGGACCACCACCTCGGGGGTCTTGAACCGGGCCACCCCCTGGGCGGCGAACCACCGCCGGCACTCGTCCACGTCGATCCGTTCGCTCCCCACCACGAAGGCGGCCACCCGCTCACCCAGGCGCCGGTCGGGACAGCCCACCACCACGGCCTGGCGCACGTCCGGATGGAGCTCGAGCACCCGCTCGACCTCGGCGGAGGCGATGTTCTCGCCGCCCCGGATGATCAGCTCCTTCAGCCGCCCGACGATGGTCAGCCACCCGTCGGCGTCCAGGGTCCCGAGATCACCGGTGGCGAACCAGCCCCGCCGGACCGACTCCGCGGTCTGCTCGGCCCGGCCGTACCCCACGAACAGTTCCGGCCCCCGCAGGAGCACCTCCCCGCGCTCCCCCGGCGGCAGGGGGCGGTCGGTGGCCGGATCCACCACCCGGATGACGGCACCGCCCACCGAGTGGCCGTCGGTGTCACGGGCCTTGTCCATGGCATCGTCCCACCGGCAGGTGGTGACGGTCGGGGCCTCGGTGGATCCGTAGGTCCGCTTGACCTGGGCGCCGAGCCCGGCCCGGGCGGCGTCGATGAACTCGGGGGTGACCCCCATGGCCCCGCACGACACCACCCGGAGGTCGGCCACCCGCGACCGGTAGCCGGGCACGTCCATCATCCCGACGAAGAGGGTCGGTGGCCCGATCATGAAGCTGGCCCGGTGCTCCCCGGCCAGGCGGACCCCCCGCTCGGCGTCCCACTTCTCCATCAGCACCACGGTCATGGCCGCGGTGCCGGGCACCAGGATGGAGTTGAGCAGACCCGACACGTGGGCCAGCGGCGACGGCATGAGGGCCACGTCGGCGTCGGTCAGTCCGTGGGCCCGGACCATGGACAGGGCCTTGTAGGCCAGGCCCCGGTGGGTGTGGAGGACCGCCTTGGGGTGCCCGGTGGAGCCCGAGGTGAACAGGATCACCGCCAGGTCCGGGCCCCGAACCGGATGGGGGGCGGCCGGCGGTCCGGCCACCAGCCGGTCCCACCGGTCGTCGCCGGCCCGCACGCCGACCGCGTCCACCAGATCGGCCAGGGGCAGGCCCGGCGTGCTCAGGGCCAGGGCCGGCTCCATGTCCTCCAGGACCCGGGCCACCTCGGCCCCACCCACCTGGTGGTGGAGGGGGGCGGCCACCGCGCCGCACCGCCAGCACGCCCGGAACAAGACCAGGGCCTCCCACCAGTTGGGCAACTGCCAGGTGACCACGGAACCGCGCCGCACGCCCTGGCGGCGCAGGCCGCCGGCCACCGCCCCCACCAGCGCCTCGAGGGTGCCGCCGTCGAGCGAGGTGTCACCGTCGACGACCGCCGGGACGCCGGCGGGCCGGGGGCCGGACAACAGGGTGTCGAGGGTCGGCACGTCCCAGGCCCCGCCCGCACCCCGGTAACGGGACGCGTCGGGCTGGGGGTACGTGGTGCGGAGCCTCACGGTGGGGTCGTCGTCCCGTCGTCGGGCGGCGCTCAGCGCGCCGGGACGGGTCCTTCCACGGCGTCCTTGACCGCCAGGCGGACCGGAGGGGCGTCCCTCCAGCTGGCGATGCCGTCCGCCTCCTCGGCGACCGGGTACTTGGACTCGTGGATCTCCGCCCAGTGCGAGTGGTTGAGCTGGTGGAGGGTGAAACAGGCCTGCAGCGAGTTGTAGAAGCCCATGTTGTCCACCGTCTGGTTGACCGACTCCTTGATGAGCAGGGCGGTCATGGTGGGGAGCTCGGCGATCCGGCGGGCGTAGGCCAGGGTGCGCTCCTCGAGGTCGTCCACGGGGAAGACCTTGCTCACCATGCCCAGACGGTGGGCCTCGTGGACGTCGATGGCGTCGCCGGTGAGCATGAGCTCCTTGGTCCGGCGGGGCCCGAACTCCCAGGGGTGCCCGAAGTACTCCACCCCGCACATTCCCAGACGGGTCCCGACCACGTCGGCGAAGTACACGTTGTCCGCCGCCACGATGAGGTCACAGGCCCACATCAGCATGAGGCCGGCGGCGTAGACCGTCCCCTGCACCTGGGCCACGGTGATCTTGCGCAGGTTGCGCCAGCGCAGGGTGTTGGTGAAGTAGTAGTTCCACTCCTGCAGCATGCGCTGCTCGGCCCCCTTCCGGGTGGCACCGTTGATGGTGGCCGACCGGTGCTGGTCGGGACCGGGGGCCCGCTCGGCCTGGGCCTCCTTGGACCCCATGTCGTGGCCGGAGGAGAACAGGGGGCCCACGCCACCCAGGATGACCACCCGGACGGTGTCGTCCTCCTCGGCCCGGTGGAAGGCCTCGTCCAACTCCACCAGCAGACCCCGGTTCTGGGCGTTGCGGGTGCTCGGACGGTTGAGCATGATGCGCACCACCCGGCCGTCGTCGAGTTCCTCGTAGGTGATGTATTTGGCCTCCGGCATGTCCACTGCGCTCCTCTGGTCGTCGGTCCTGCCCACTGGTCACCCGGGCTGCCGGCGGGCCGCAGGCGGCTCGGGCAGCCGGGCCACGCTATACCTCGGTCCCCGTGGGACGCCCACCCGCGCCGGCCGGCTCCCGCTCGGCGATGAGGGCGGCCCGGTTGAACTTCATGGCCTCGCTGCGCGGGATGGACGCCACGAACTCCACCGTCTTGGGCACCTTGTAGGACGCCAGGCGGTCCTTGGCGAAGGCCACCACCTGGCCGGTGTCGAGGGCCGGGTCGGAGGGGACCACGATGGCGTGCACCCGGCGGCCCCACTCCTCGTCGCTCAGCCCCACCACCACCACGTCGGCGATACCGGGGTGCTCGCTCAGGGCCGCCTCGACCTCGGCGGGGAAGACGTTGACCCCTCCGGTCACGATCATGTCCACCCGGCGGTCGGCCATGAACAAGAAGCCGTCCTCGTCGAGCCATCCCATGTCCCCCACCGAGGTGAATCCGTCCGGGGTGGAGTCCATGGGTTTGACGTCCTGGCCCACGTAGGCGGCCAGCGGCCCGGTGGGGGTGCGTAGATAGATGCCCCCGATCTCGCCGGGCGGCAGGACCTCACCGGACGGCCCGAGGACCCGGACCTCGGTCTCCCCCATCCCCCGGCCGAGGGTGCCGGGATGCTCCAACCACTGGTCGCCCCGGCACACCACGATGCCGAAGTTCTCCGACGAGCCGTAGGACATGTAGAAGTTCTCCGCCCCGACCAGATCGATCCACACACGGCCCAGCCAGACGGGCAGGGACGCCGCCCCCTGTTGCACCCACTGCAGGCTGGAGAGGTCACGGTCCCTGATGTCGGGCACCTGGGCCAGCCGCTGGAGCATGGGGGTGGCGGCGATGAACCCGGTGATCCGGTGCCTTTCGATCAGGTCCAGAACCAGTGGGGCCCGGAACCGCTCCAACAGCACGATGGAGTCCCCACCCAGCAGGGTGCGGAAGGCGGTGAACCCGTTGGTGTGGTAGAGCGGAGCCGGGCACAGCACGGTCTGGGGCCGGGTCATCGGTCCGAAGGACGCCACCACCGACGAGGTGACGTTGGTGGACAGCAGGAAGACCGCCGGGCCCTTCTGCACGATCACCTTGGGCGTCCCGGTCGACCCCGAACTGCACACCCCCCACCCCATCGGCGAGATGACCTCGGGCAGGGGGCTGTCGGGGTAGGAGGCGCTCTCCGCCACCATCCCGACGTGGTCGGCGTCGACCACCAGGTCCGGCCGGAGGACCGACATCAGCCGCGACAGCTCCCAGTCGGGCAGGTCCCAACGCACCGGGACCACGGTGGCCCCCACCTTCCAGCCGGCGAAGCAGGACACCAGGTGCTCGGGGGAGTTCCGCAGGCACACCGCCAGGCGGTCCCCGACCCCGAGGCCCCGCTCGGCGAACAGGTGGGCCAGCCGGTTGGCGCGGGACTCCAGGTCGTTCCAGCTGATGGTCCGTTCGCCCCCGTCCTCGTCCACGAACACCACCGCGGTGGCGTCGCCCCCGACGGCCGCCACCTGGCCCAGGCGCACCCCGTAGGGGATGCCGACCTCGTCGGGGTCCGGGGACACCCCGGCCGGGGTGCTCACGGGTCCACCGGTCCACGGGGGGTCACAGCTCGCACCGGAGCATCCTCGTCCCCTGTCCCCCGCATGACGGCCGTCCGCACCGGGACGATGGTAGCGCAAACGTCATTTCCGCCCGGCATCCCGGACTGTTAGCGTGACGGGCACGGGGGATTCCCGAGGCGGGCCGTCAGCGGCCGGAGCCGAGGGGATCCCGGGGGAAGCAGTCCCATCACGCGCACCGCCGCGACAGAGCTGAAGACAGAGATGAAGGAGGATGGCCATGGCCCCACGAGCGCTGGATTTCCCGGTCTTCGACGCCGACAACCACCTGTACGAGACCACTGACGCATTCACCAAGTACCTCGATCCCAAGTACGCCGGCCTCATCCAGTACGTCCAGGTCAACGGGCGCACCAAAATCGCCGTCAACGGCCAGATCAGCGAGTACATCCCCAATCCGACCTTCGAGGTGGTGGCGGCCCCCGGCGCGCAGGAGGACTACTTCAAGAACGGCAACCCCGAAGGGAAGTCGCGACGCGAGATCATGGGCAAGCCCATCAAGGCCCTCCCGGCCTTCAGCGAGCCCGGGCCCCGGCTCCAGCTCATGGATGAGCTCGGGCTGGACCGGGCCCTCATGTGGCCCACCCTGGCCAGCCTGCTCGAGGAGCGGCTGCGGGGCGACCCGCCGGCCACCCACGCCGTGGTGCACGCCCTCAACCAGTGGATGCTGGAGCACTGGACGTTCAACTACGAGAACCGCATCTTCCCGACGCCGGTCATCCACCTCGGCGTGGTGGACCAGGCCATCGAGGAGCTGGAGTGGGTGCTGGACCACGGGGCCCGGATCATCCTGGTCCGGCCGGCTCCGGTCTGGGGGTTCATGGGTCCACGGTCCCCCGCCCTCCCCGAGTTCGACCCCTTCTGGAAGCTCGTGTCCGAAGCCGGCATCCCGGTGGGCATGCACGCCTCGGACAGCGGCTACCAGCGCTACCTCAACGAGTGGGAGGGGATCACCAACGAGATGACCCCGTTCAAGGGGGGGTCGGGCTTCGTGGCCATCATCGGCCACGGCGGCCGGGCCATCACCGACACCGTGGCCTCCCTGATCGGCCACGGCCTGTGCTCACGCTTCCCCGACCTCCGGTTCGCCCCGGTGGAGAACGGCAGCAACTGGGTGCGCCCGCTGCTGCGCGACATGGAGCACGCCTACGAGTCGGCCCCCCACTCCTTCGACGAGAACCCGGTGGACGTGTTCAAGCGGAACATCTACGTCCACCCCTTCCACGAGGAGGACCCCATGGGCCTCATCGAACTGATCGGAGCGGACCGGGTGCTGTTCGGATCGGACTACCCCCACCCCGAGGGCATGTCCGACCCGCTGAGCTTCGTGGACGAGCTGGACGGACTCGACCACGGCGATGTGGCCAAGATCATGGGCGGCAACCTCAACCGCCTCATGAAGATGGACGCCGCCTGAGGCTATCGGCGGGGCGCAGGCGCGAGCGGGCACTGCACCTCTCCCCGCCGGTCAGGCATCTTCTCATTCGGCTGGGCTGCGCACCGGTGGCGAACCGGTGATTCGAAGGTAGCGGCATGCCTCGGAACACCTGTCTCAACGGGTGGAGTTCGGTTGGGGCACGGGGCGGAGCTTGCCTGCCGGACGCCAGCCATTGCAGCCCGGCGCCTCGGGGCCGGGCCGCCCGCATGGCTCGGCGCTAGCGTCGAGCTCCTGCAAATCGCAATCACCCAATGCTCCGGAGGTCGCCGTGTCCCAGGTCCGTGTTCACAACTTCTCGATCTCCCTCGACGGGTTCGGGACCGGCGAAGGCCTCACCCTCGACGCCCCGTTCGGGCACGCCGGCCGTCGCCTGAGCGAGTGGGTGTTCGCCACGCAGTTCGGGCACTCGATCATCATGGGTCAGCCAGGAGGCTCGACCGGCGTCGACAACGCGTTCGCGGAACGCCTGAATGCCGGGTTCGGCGCCGAGATCATGGGGCGGGGCAAGTTCGGCCCGCAGACGGGCCCGTGGACCGATGTCGGCACCGACGAGGAGTGGCGTGGCTGGTGGGGGCCGAACCCGCCGTTCTACACGCCGGTGTTCGTGCTCACCCACCATCCGCGCCCGTCGATCGAGATGGAAGGTGGGAATGTGTTCCACTTCGTCGACGCCTCTCCGCAGGAGGCTCTCGACCTCGCCCGGGAGGCCGCCGGTGACCTCGACGTGCGCATCGGAGGCGGTCCGACGGTCGTCCGCGAATTCCTCGCCGCCGACCTCATCGACTCCCTCCACGTCGTGTTGGTGCCGATCCTGCTCGGCCGCGGGGTTCGACTGTGGGACGACCTCGAGGGCATGGAAGAGCGCTATGACGTCGAGGCAGTTTCGTCGCCGAGCGGCGTGACCCATCTGACGTTCACGCGGCGATGACCGATCCCGTGGAGGAGCCACCGGTCGGGTCCCACCCCATCGTCGCGCCGGTCAAGGGCGGGTCCTACAGGTCAGGCGACCGACAGATCAGACACGGCGGTGCTCCGGGCCTGCCGATGCCGGAGGAGGGCTCCCACCGCGCCGGTGGCTGACGAGCCGACCGTTGCCGAATGGATCCCGCTGGTTCAGCTAGCCCGGCTTCTGGGGGGTGCGGTTGTGGCGGACCTCGTCGAAGGGCCGGTCACGGTCGGCGGCGTACTCGCGGGGCATGCCCAGCACCCGCTCGCTGATGATGTTGCGCTGCATCTCGTTGCTGCCGCCCCCGAGGCTGTTGGCCTGCCGCATGAGGAACAGTTCGCCCCACAGCCCGGCCTCGTCCCCGTCCACCCAGGCGCCGGCCCCGGAACCGGCGATCTCCAGGCCGATGTCGGTGTGGCGCTCCCCGTTGGTGGCGGCGAAGAGCCGGGGGAGGGCTCCGGCCGGCGTCGGCAGGGCCCCGGTCCGGATCCCCAGGCTCACCCGCTCGATGAGCTGCCCTTGGACCCGGTCGTTGACCCGGGCCTCGGCCACCAGCTGACGGACCTGGGGATCGTCGGTCCGGCCGGTGGCCCGGGCCAGATCGACCAGGTCCGAGCGCAGGCCGCCGTCGGAAGCCTGGCCCACGGCCACGCCACTGACGTAGGGGGATCCCCCACCCACGGCGTCCCGTTCGTGGAACAGCAGCCGCGACGCCACCGTCCACCCGTCGTTCACCTCACCGATGACGTCCTCGGCCGGGAGGGCCACGTCGTCGAAGAACTCCTGGCAGAACTCGGCGATGCCGTTGACCATGGTGATCCGCTGCACCTCGATGCCCGGCTGGTGGATCTTGAGCAGGAACATGGTCAGGCCCTGGTGCTTGGGGACGTGGGGGTCGGTGCGGGCCAGGCACATCGCGTAGTCGGAGCGGAAGGCGCCCGAGCTCCAGATCTTCGAACCGTTGAGGATGAACACGTCGCCGTCCCGGGTGGCCTGGGTCACCAGGCCGGCCAGGTCCGAGCCGCCGCTCGGCTCCGAGAGGAACTGCACCCACAGCTCGTCCCCCCGGAGGATGGCCGGGATGTGGCGCTTCTTCTGTTCCTCGGTCCCGAAATCGAGGAGGGTGGGCGCCAGAATGGACAGAGTGGGCACGTTGAACAGCGTGGGCATCTCGTAGGGGAACGACTCCTGGGTGAAGGCCCGCTGATGGGCCCGGGACAGCCCCAGGCCGCCGTACTCGGTGGGGAAGCAGATGCCGGCGAACCCCCCGTCGAACAGGAGCCTCTGGAGACGCCGGTCGCGTTGGCCGGACTCGTCGGCCCACGACAGCTGGCGGTTGTCGGCACCGTCCGGGAGGGGCGGCATGGTGGCCTTGAGCCACTGGCGGGCCCGGAGCCGGAAGGCTTCGACGTCTTCGTCGTCGGTGGTGGTCGGAACGGGTGCGGTCTCCACGGTCCCCTCCTAGAGTCCGGCCGCCACGGCCACCCGCTCGCGGTGGTCGCGTGGGGTTCCGAACTGGGTCTGGTCCTGGATGACCCGGCGGCTGTAGAGATGCAGATCGTGGTCCCAGGTGACCCCGATCCCCCCGTGGAGCTGGACGCACTCACCGAGGATGGTCGGGGCGTGGGCCCCGATGTAGGACTTGGCCACGCTGATCAGTTCGGCGGCATGGTCCGAGCCGGTGTCGACGGCCCGGGCGGCAGCGGTGGTGGAGGCGTGGGAGGCCTCGACCCACAGTTTCATGTCGGCGAACCGGTGCTTGAGGGCCTGGTACGAGGCGAGTGGGCGGCCGAAGGAGAACCGGTCCTGGGCGTACTCGATGGTGAACTCGAGGACCCGGTCGAGGGCCCCGGCCATCTCGGCGCACTGGAGCACCACGGCGTCCTGTAGCTGCCGCTCGATGTCGGCGGCGGTGGATGCCGGTTCGCCCAGCACGGACTCCCCCGCCACCTCGGTCCCGTCGAAGCGCAGGACGGCGAAGCGCCGGACCAGATCGAGGCTCTGGGCCGGCACGGTGGTGACCCCGGGCGCGTCGGCGGGGAGGGCCACCTGGACCGGTCCCCCGTCCGACACCGCCGTCACCAGGACCAGATCGGCCTGGCCGGCGGCCTCGACCGGACCGGACACTCCGTCCAGCACGTAGCCGTCGCCGTGGGCCACGGCCCGCAACGGACCCCCCGGGGCCCCGATCCCGAGGGCCGAGGGGTCGGCGCACCACGTGGCCACGGTCTCGCCGGCCACCAGGCCGGCGAGCTCCTTGCCCCGGTCGGGCGAGCCCAGCCGGGACAGGGCCGCCGCCACCACGTTGGTGGGGATCAGCGGACCCGGCGAGACCCGTCGTCCCATCTCCTCGGCCACAAGGACCAGGTCGGCCAGGCCCTGTCCGGAGATGCAGCCGCCCCCGTGTTCCTCGGAGACCAGCATGGAGACCCATCCGAGCTCCGCGCCCCGCCGCCACCAGGCGCGGCTGAAGCCGTCCGGTTCGTCGGCGCCCAGGCGCCGCACCTCGTCCAGGGGGCAGGTGTCCTCCAGAAATTTGGCCGTGGTGTCACGGAAGAGCTGCTGGTCGTCGGAGAGTCCGAAGTGCATGGTCAGCGCCCCGCCGGGCTGACCGCGGCAGCGTGGACGACAACCGCCTCCCCCGCCCCCGGGGTGGGGCGGCCCATCAGGCCGGACCGAGGATGAGGGGCAGCGAGTCGATCTGGCGGAGACCCATCATGTAGCTGAGTTCGGTGCCGGGGACGATCGAGTACTCGGGGATGCGGCGGTGCCACTCCCGCAGGGCGATGCGAAGCTCGAGGCGGGCCAGGTGGGAGCCGAGGCACCGGTGGACGCCTCCTCCGAAGGCCAGATGACGGTTTTCCGTGCGGGTCAGGTCGACCTGGTCGGACCCCGGCACCGCTTCCTCATCGGTGTTGGCCGACCCGATGACGATGCCGATGTTGTCGCCGGCGTGGATGGGGCATCCCCCGAGGTCGACGTCGCGCGTGGCCACCCGGGCCACCGTGGTCACCGGGGTCTCCCACCGGAGGAGCTCCTCGACCGCCGACGGGATGATCGAGGGGTCCTCCACGATCTGGCGGCGCTCGGCGGGGTGCTGGGCCAGCCGGGCGATGAAGCACTCGAGGGAGTCGGTCACCGTGTCCAGTCCGGCCAGGATGAACAGGAAGCAGATCCCGAGGATCTCGTCCTCGGTCAGGTGCTCCGAGTCCACCTCGGCCTCGATGAACATGCTCAGGAGGTCATCGCGTGGGTTGGCCCGCCGGTCCTTCAGCACCTCGGCGAAGTAGTCCTCGATGCGGCGGGCGGCCACCTTCTGACTGGCCGCCACCTCGTCGAAGTCGGCCCCCTCGGGCCGGAGGATCCCGTTCTTCATGTCGAGGAACGACGGCAGATCGGAGAGGGGCAGGCCCACCAGGGCCAGGAACACCGACGACGGGAGGGGGATGGCGAAGTCCTCGGCGAACTCGCAGGACCCCTTGTCGAGGAATCCGTCGATGAGCTCGTTGACCAGCGCGGTGATCTGCGGTTCGAGCACGTTCATCCGCCGGGGGGCGAAGATCGGATCGAGCAGCCGGCGGTACTTGCGGTGGTCCGGGGGGTCCACCTGCAGCGGGATGAGGGGCACCGACTGGCCCAGATCCACCGCCTCGAAGCCCGAGGAGAACTCCTCGGGGTGGGTCAGGGCGTACTCGACGGCACTCCGCCGGACCACCTGGGGTCCGAACGGCCCCTCGACCACCGCCCCCTCGGCCCGGGCCTGCCGGTAGAACGGTTGCGGATTGGCGGCGATCTCTTCATCCATGAAGCCTTCGGCCAGACTGTCAGTTGCCATTCACGTCCCTCACACTCGGGCCCCACCGGGTCCGACCCGGAGGGGTCGGCGGTGAGAATCGGCTTTTCGCCTGGCAGGATAACGCGTGGCCGCAGGGGTGTGCCTGTCCGGCGGAGCTCACCGGGCCGATCGGAAGTCCGGGCTCCGCTTTTCGGCGAAGGCCGCCATGCCCTCGGCCATCTCCGGGGAGACCGCCGCCATGGCCTGGGCCTGGGCCTCACGGTCGAGCAGTCCGGTCAGGTCGCTCTCGAAGGAGGAGTTGAGGAGTTGCTTGGACAGGCCCATCGAGCGGATCGGACCGGCGGCCAGCCGGGCGGCCAGTGCGGAGGCTTCGTACTCGAGGTCCGACGGGGACGGATAGCACCGGTAGGCCAGTCCCAACTCCACCGCCTCGGCTCCCCTGGCGCCCTCGCCGAGCAGCACCATGGCCCGGGCCCGGGGCAGCCCGACCAGCCGGGGCAGCAGGTAGGCCCCGCCGGCGTCCACCACCAGGCCCCAGCGGGCGAACGACCACACGAACCGGGTCTGGTCGTGGACCAGGACGAAGTCACAGGCCAGGGCCAGATGGGCCCCCGGGCCCACCGCCGTCCCGTTGACCGCGGCCACCGTGGGCTTGTCCAGCTCCCAGAGCTCGCGGATGAAGGCCTGGACGCCGCGGCGCAGGGCCTCGCTGGTGTTCCGGGGGTCGAATCCGGATCCCCCCGATCCGGCCACCGTGGACTGACGGAGGTCCATCCCGGCGCAGAAGGAGTCGCCCACCCCGGTGATCAGCAGGGCCCGGACGTCGGGATCGGCGCGGACCTGGCGGACCCGGTCCACGATCTCGTCGCGCATCTCGCCGGTCAGGGCGTTTTTGGCCTCGGGCCGGTCGAGGACCAGGCGGGCCACACTGTCGTCGCCGACGTCGTAGCGGATCATCGGGACACCGCCGGCCGGCCGTCCACGGTCACCGGCACGGTCAGACCGCCGGCTCGGACCGGGTCACCGCGGCCAGGCCGTGGTAGGGCATGCCCCGCTGCTTCCACTGGTCGTAGCGGGCCAGGAAGTCGTCGCCGAACGGGTCCTCGCCCACCAGGGGCATGGCCGCCCGCCAGATGGTCAGATCGTCCGGGGCCAGGGCGGAGGCCCGGTCCACGTGGCGGCGGGTGGTCTCCCGGTCGCCATGGCGGTGGGCCTCGGCGGCCACCCGGAAGTGCAGCCGGGCCCGTACCTCGTCGTCGGTGAGGTCGCCCACCGCCTGGCGGGCCTCCTCGGGGGTCACCGGGACGATCCCGTCCCGCACCCACCGGCGGACCTCGTCCAGGTGGGGACCGGACTCGACCCCGGTGAAGTCGGCGAAGACGTCGTTGCCGTGGGCATGCCCGTTGGGCCGGGCGATGGTGTTGTCCTCGTCGATCCACACCACGGTGGGCACGTTGGAGATGGCGTACAGCTCGGTCAGCACGTGGTGGGGGTCGTAGAGGACCGGCATGGTGATGCCGTCGATCCACGGCGTCACATCGGCGGCCGAGTTGTCGATGGCCACGGCGATCACCGTGAATCCGTCGGGGGCCAGCTCGTCGTGCAGGGCCTGCCAGCCCGGGAGGTCGTAACGACATCCACACCAGCTGGAGAAGGTCACCAGCAGCTTCTTGCGGCCCAGCCACTCATCCAGGGCGTGCAGCTTGCCGTCCACGTCGGGCAGTTCGAAGGCCGGGGCCCGCAGGTCGTCCAGGGCCTGGCGGCGCAGCTCCGAAGAGAGGGCCATGGCCAGCATGCCGGCCTCCAGGTCGACCACCACCGGGCGCCCCAGGGCGCCGGCCACGGCCACCAGGTCCACCTGGTCGCCGACCCGCAGGGCGTCGGTGTCGGGCACGGGCACGCAGGTGTCCCCCCGGCACAGTCCGGACGGCTTGAGCTCCCAACCGATGGCCTCGGCCAGGCGGCCCGGGTCGACCAGGAACGTCTGGCGTGACCGGTCGGGGGTGGCCTCGATCTCTCGGGCCACTTCGTCTATGACGGTGATCTGGGTCATGTCCCTCCTCGTCCTGCAGTCTTCCACCGTTCTCCCTGCCGGCGTTCGCCCGCATCCGGAGGGCGACACCGGGCCGGCCCCCGCCCGCTGATCATCCGGGGGCCACCGGCAACCCCGAGGCCTCCACGAACCGCCGGCTGCGCACGGAGTAGCCGCCCTCCCCGTCCGGGGTCGGGGCGGCCGGTGAGAACAGGACCACACCGCCGGCGGGGGTGACCGCCCTGGCCCGGAGCACGGCGGTCTCGATGTCGGCCACCACCTCCACCACCGGCCCCCCGCCCGATGGACCCGGCCCGGCCGCCCCGGCCGACCGGGCCGCCCGGGCCACCACCGCATCGGCCAGGCGGTGGGGGTCCGGCGCCAGGACGAGGACCCTGGGGGCCGGACGGCGGGTGGCCAGGGCGTCGACCAGGCCGGCCGGGTCCACCCCCCGGTCGGCCCCTCCGACGATGACGGTGAGCTGGCGGCGGGGGAAGGCCCCGAGGGAGGCCACGGTGGCGAACGGGTTGGAGGCCAGGGCGTCGTCCACGAAGGTCAACCCGTGGGACTCCCCCACCGTCCGGCACCGCGACGGTAACCCCTCGAATCCGGCCATGACCGCCCCCAAGGCGGCGGTGGACGGGGGGCGGCCGTCGAGCAGCAGGACCCCGGTGATGGCGCCGCACAGGTTCCACAGGTTGTGCGTCCCCGGGACCCGGAGGGGCGGCAGCTCGCCCATCGGTCGGTCGTCGACCAGCACCGCCCCCGACTCCCCCACCCGCACCCGGCCCCGGGGCCCGAACAGGGTCCGGTCGGTCCGTCCGTCGGTACGGCGTAGCGCCTCGGCACTGCCGGCGTTGACCCCGACGGCACCGGGGGGCCCGGCCTCGATGAGGCGGAGCTTGTCCCGGTAGTACCGTTCCTCGCCGCCGTGCCAGTCGAGATGGTCCGGAGCCAGGCTGGTCAGGATGCACACGCCCGGGGTGACGGTGACGTCGGCGGCCTGGTAGGACGAGATCTCCACCACATAGGCGTCGGCCGGCGGTCCCCGGTAGGTGTCGGTGACCGGTACGCCGATGTTGCCGATGAGGTCCACCCGGCGGCCCCCCTCGGACAGGATGGCGGCGCACAGGGCCGCCGTGGTGCTCTTGCCCTTGGTGCCGGTGACCGCCACCACCGGGGCGTCGGCGAAGTCCTCCAGCCACAGGGCCATGGCCGTGGTGACCGTCACCCCGCGGGCCCGGGCCTCGTCCAGCTCGGGCCGGTACCGGCTGACCCCGGGAGCCCGGACCACCACATCCACGGCGTCCCAAGGCACCCGGTCGGGCGCCAGGACCCCGGGCCCGGCCCCCGGGTCCGAGCCCCGGTCCAGCCGGTGGGCGGCGTCATCGGGCCGGTCGTCGATGAGGAGGGCCGTCACCCCCCGTTCGGCCAGCAGGTCCACCATGGCCAGGCCCTCGCGGCCGAGACC
>Ga0182012_10003183_pt1 | contig 17543 bp, 16 predicted proteins | sample 612S2SmetaG_FD_120486 | JGI IMG/M metagenome (GOLD analysis project Ga0182012, IMG submission 120486) | Permafrost microbial communities from Stordalen Mire, Sweden - 612S2S metaG | ecosystem: Environmental > Terrestrial > Soil > Wetlands > Permafrost | place: Sweden: Stordalen | collected...
CGCCATAGGCATAGGCACGCGCCTGATCAAGTTGCGCCGGCGTCAGCGAGGGATAACGACTGAGAAGCAGTGGGACAATCGAGTCTTTCCAGGTGAGGTCGATCAACTGCTCATGCGTCAGCAGGGAGTAGGCGCACGCCTCGAAACCCCAGAACAATGCCAGAGCCAGAAACAAAATTGCCCGGAATCGGCGCGTCCAAATCTCCATACAAGCTAGGATGCGGCGGCCGGCTTCGCGGTTAAATCCTGGTTGCGCCGCCCACCGCTTGCCGATCCGCCCCCGAATTGCGCTGACCTCCGAGAGAAAACTTACAAAATCCAAAGTAGAATGGTTAGTCGAGTCCACTGTGCAGCGAAAGAAAATGATCGTTCGGGCGGGACTCATCTGCGTCATCGGCGCAGTTATTGTTCGTCTCAGAGGCGACATTCCACTGCATCTCTGGGATTTTGGGTTGGGGATTGGGCAGTTCGGCCGACTGCAACTGGTGGCCGCGGCGACGCCTTGGGTAATCTTTAGCCTTTACTGGGAGATCGCGGCCAAAAACGCCGCCAAGGCAATAAGCTCGGAATCGCGCATTTCGCGCGGGATTCATTTGGTTCTCACCAACCTGGCCTTGTTGCTGGAGATTGTTCAGTTCTCGTGGGCGGGGAAATACCTGCCGGTTTCTTATTTCACCATCGTCGGCGGCCTCGCCGTAACGGTGGCGGGGCTGTCGATCGCCATCTGGGCGCGGCGAGTCCTGGGCCGCAATTGGAGTGGAGAAATTACCATCAAGGTGGAGCACGAACTGATCCGGGCGGGGCCGTACAAGCGGCTGAGGCATCCCATTTATACGGGTATCCTGACTATGTACGCGGGAACCGCGGTGGTCACCGGCACATGGCTGGCTCTAGTCGGGTTGGCGGTGGCTGTATTCGCTTATTGGCGCAAGATCCGGCTCGAAGAAGTGAACCTGCGCATAGCGTTCGGTTCGGAATACGACGCCTATTGCCGAGAATCGTGGGCGCTGGTGCCTGGGATGTTCTGACGTGACCGGCGACCAGCTCCCAGATCACTGTTCCCACAGGTCCGATTCGCTGGTTCTAGTACACTGGGGAGTCGCAGTGCCAACGTCTCGATCGAGAAGAGGAACCGAAATGGCCTATCCCGCAAATTATCGCTATACCCGCGAACACGAATGGATCGCTGTCGATGGCTCCATCGGAACCATAGGCATTACCGACTACGCGCAAAACTCGCTGGGCGACATTGTCTACGTGGATGCTCCCAAGGTGGGCGACCCGGTTACCGCCAACGCCACCTTCGGGTCGGTGGAAAGCGTGAAGGCCGTCAGCGACCTGTTTTCGCCCGTCACCGGCACCGTGACCGCCATCAACGAGGAACTGAAGGTGTCGCCGGACAAGATCAACGAAGCTCCGCACGAGACATGGATCATAAAGGTCGAGCTCTCGAACCCCGCAGAAGTCGACACCCTGCTCGACGCGGCTGCTTACGAGGCGTTTATTTCGGAAGAGACAGGAGCCTAGCTGCTAGCTTTTGGCTTCTAGCTCCTAGCCGTTTTGCCGAATTTTGAAGCTTTATCGATTCACCCGGGATTTTCTCTCCGCACGCCGGATTCCGGCATGCCGAACCTGCTTTTAGCTAGAAGCTAGAAGCTAGAAGCTGGAGGCTAGAAGCTGAAATGCGCTACCTACCTAAATCGCCCGCCGAACGCGTTGCCCTGCTCGCCGAAATCGGCGCTGCTTCGATCGACGACCTTTTCGCCGTCATTCCGGAGGAGTATCGCCTCGCCCGCGACCTGGACGTGCCGCGTCAACAAGGCGAGAGCGAGATCATCGATTACTTTCGCGCGGCGGCGGCTAGGAACTCAACCGGCTATGCCAGCTTCCTGGGCGCGGGCGCGTATAGCCATTATCGGCCGGTAATTATCGACTCCCTGGTGCAGCGCGGCGAGTTTCTTACCAGTTACACGCCCTACCAGCCGGAGATAACTCAAGGCACGCTGCAGGCTATCTTCGAGTTTCAGACGATGATTGCCGAGTTGACCGGCATGGATGTGGCCAACGCCAGCATGTACGACGGGTCAACCGGGGCGGCCGAGGCTGTGATGATGGCCGTCCGGGTTACAGGCCGCCACAAAGCCGTCGTCGCCCGCACCGTCCATCCGGAGTATCGCGAGGTGCTTGCCACTTATGCGAAACACCAGGGCCTGCCATCGACGCTCGCCGGCTATAACCCGGAGACCGGCCGCGTGGATATGGAAGCTCTCGAAGCCGAAGTTACCCATGAGACTGCTGCCGTGCTGGTGCAGAGTCCTAACTTCTTCGGAATCATTGAGGACATTCCCGCCATTGCGGCCATCGCCCATGCCAAGGGCGCGCTGCTGATTGTTTCAATTGCTGAAGCGGTTTCTCTCGGCGTGGTACGCCCGCCGGTTGAGGCGGACATTGTGAGCATGGAAGCGCAGTCGTTTGGCGTGGCGCTCAGTTACGGTGGGCCGTTCTGCGGAGTTATCGCGGCCAAAGAGAAGTTCCTGCGGCAAATGCCTGGTCGGCTGGTTGGGCAGACTGTGGACTCGAATGGCTATCGCGGCTTCGTGCTTACGCTTGCAACGCGCGAGCAGCATATACGCCGTGAGAAAGCTACTTCGAACATCTGCACGAATCAGGCGCTGGTGGCGCTGATGGCTACCATCTTCCTGACCGTTTATGGGAAGGAAGGGATTCGCGAGCTAGCCGAGCACAACCTGGCTAAGGCGGATTACGCCGCGCAGATGCTTGCCGCGCAACCCGGCGCAAAGCTGGTTTTCACCGGCGCGCCGCGCTTCCATGAATTTGTGCTGAGTACGGTGGAGGATTCCTCGGTATGGAGCAAGCGGCTGCTGGAGGAGAAGATTATCGGCGGTTTGGACTTATCGAAGTGGTATCCAGAGTTGGGGAATGCGACGCTGTGGTGCGCCACAGAGTTAATAACTCGCGAGCAGATTGATATGGCGGCTCAGGTCTTGGCGGAGGGGCTGGTGGAGGCATAAACATGGCGAAAGCATCAGCGGACCCTGCCAAGATTGAGAAGCAGCGGCAGGCATGGCAAAAGACGCGTGCGCGAGGAAAGCAGTTCTACATCCTGACCCGGGGTGTGCTGGGCTTCGGCCTCACCTGTGCCCTCTATTGGATATTCGATAAGGATCTATTGCATCTTTCGCTTCCGAAGGTAGCTCTGTGCCTTTTGTTCTGGGGCGGATTCGGATACCTTTTTGGATTGTGGATGTGGAACTCGAATGAGAAGCGCTATTGCAACTTAAGCTGACTCAGGCGAGTTCCGATGCAATGGCCAGGCGGACATGACAAATGTTTTTTCGCGCAACGACAATCGTGCCCTGATACGAGGATAAATAGATGACCACAAGCGAAGCATCGGTTCCGCAGAAGACGTTGGGCAAGGTCCGCCCACACCAGACGCAAAACGAGTCTCTCGTCTTTGAGAAGTCCGCGCCAGGCAAGAAGGCTTATAAGCTGCCGCCGCTCGATGTACCCGCTGTCGATCCTGCGGCGCTGCTCGGGGACGCGCATCGCAGGACGGCGGGGCTGTTGCCGGAGTTGAGCGAGATTGAGATCATTCGCCACTTCACTCGGCTCTCGACGTGGAACTACGCCATCGACCTGGGCATGTATCCGCTCGGCTCCTGCACCATGAAGTACAACCCGCGCGTGAACGAGTTTGTCTCTCGCATTGAGGGCCTCGCGGAAGCTCATCCCTATCGCCCCGAATCGCTCTCTCAAGGTGCGCTGGACATTGTTGCGCTCTTGCAGCACTGCCTCATCGACATTACCGGCATGGACGCGATTACGCTGCAGCCCGCCGCCGGCGCGCATGGCGAGTTTACAGGCATCCTGCTAGTTCGCGCCTGGCATGAGTCGCAGGGCAATCCGCGGCGCAAAATTCTTATTCCCGACTCCGCGCACGGCACCAATCCGGCAACCGCGGCCATCTGCGGTTATACGGTTGAGAACCTCAAATCCAATTCCGACGGCGGCATCGACCTGGACGCGCTCACTCGCCAGGTAGACGATGAAACCGCCGCGCTGATGCTTACCAACCCCTCGACCATCGGCGTGTTTGAAAGCCAGATTCACAAGATCGCCGAGATTCTCCACGCCAAAGGCGCGCTCTTGTATATGGACGGCGCCAACATGAACGCGCTGGTGGGCAAGGCGCGCCCCGGCGACTTCGGCGTGGACGTGATGCATCTGAACCTGCATAAGACTTTTTCGACGCCGCATGGCGGTGGTGGGCCCGGGTCCGGCCCTGTGGCTTGCAAAGCATTTCTTGAGCCGTTTTTGCCGATTCCGGTACTCGTCCAAAACCAGGACGGCACGAAGCACTGGAATTATGACAGGCCGCGATCCGTGGGCCGCGTGCGAGCGTTTTATGGCAACACAGGAATGTTCATTCGCGCGCTGGCTTACATCCTTGCCAACGGGCCGGACGGCTTGCGCCAGACTACCGAAGATGCCGTCCTGAACGCGAACTACATTCGCGCCAAACTGGAAGATCTTTACGAGCTGCCTTATAAGACTGCCTCGATGCACGAGGTGGTGTTCAGCGACAAGCGCCAGGCAGCCAAAGGCGTGAAGACCGGCGACATTGCCAAGCGGCTTATCGATTACGGGTTTCATCCCTACACCGTGAGTTTTCCACTGATCGTCCATGGCGCGCTGATGATTGAACCCACCGAGAGCGAGTCAGTGGAGGAGTTGGACCTGTTCATCGCAGCCATGCGCTCCATTGACAAGGAAGTGGATGAAACTCCCGAGTTAGTGAGGTCCGCGCCTCACTCTACGCGAGTTTCAAGGTTGGATGAGGTGCAGGCTGCAAGGAAGCCGATCCTGCGTTGGCGGCCTGCTTAGCAGCCGCCGGCAACCCGGAATGGCCCAGCGATCTGAGCTTGGCGAAGGACGTCCTTCCGGGACTGAAGCCCGCATTGATTCTGTGGGCTCTATGCGGGGGTTGAAACCCCCGTCTTCCTCCGAGTCAAGGTTTTCCGCAGGCTGTTATGCTCCGCGCAGTTGCCCCCGCCCGTTGGTCTTCACGGCGTACATGCGGGTGTCGGCGGCGCCGATGATGGCGTGGATGGTCTTGCCGTCCGCGGGCGCGGTTGCCAATCCCACGCTGGCGCTGACGCCCAGGGTGAGTCCGCCTTTCATATGGAAGGGGGTCTCCATCAGGGCGCTGTGGAGTTTTCCGGCCTGTGCCAGCGCGGCCTGCGAGCCGGTATCCGGCATCAGAATGACGAATTCGTCGCCGCCGTAGCGGAAGCAAAGGTCTCTGCGGTCGGAGCTTAACTCCTGCAGCCGCTGCCCCGTGCGTGCCAGCAGTTCGCTGCCAATCAGGTGACCGTGCATATCGTTCACGTGCTTGAAATTGTCTAGGTCAAGAAAGGCCAGGCTCACCGGCGACCCCAGGCGGCAGCAGCGCTCCAGTTCGCGCCCAAGCACATCGTAAAGATGGCGCACGTTGTAGAGGCCTGTGGTGTCGTCGGTTATGGTCAGCTGCTGAATGCGGGCTACGTCTCGTGCGTTCTCAATCGCGATGGCCGCATGGTCGGCAAGAATGTGCAGAAAAGCGATGGTGTAATCGGTCATCCGGTCGGCGCGCGGGTTGAAAATCTCGATTGCGCCGTGGGTGCCTTTGCGTCCGCGCAAGGGCATTGCAATTACCGAGCGCACCGTTTGCGGGTTGACGCCTTGCTCCTGACTCAAGCGCGGATCGTAATCGGCCTCGGGCACGATCAGCGTCTCGCCGTGCTCCACCACCCAGCCGGCCACCCCCTCTCCCACTTTGACGCGCAAATCGCGCAGTGACTCCTGCTCCCCGCCGGCGGCAATCGCGTAGTAAAGCTCCTTACGGGCGTCGTCAAGCATCAGCAGTGTCCAAAGCTCTGCCTCGATAATGCGTTCCATATGTTCGAGAATGGTCCGCAGAATGGCATCCAGGTCGAAGCTCGAGGTGAGCGAGCGCGCCAACTGGTGAAAGACAAGTAGATCTGCGAGCGGGATGCGGCCTTCCGTCTCGTGATTCATCCTTGGACCCACGCTGGGGGTTCTGTTGAGCGTTCTGCCATAGCGGACTCCGAGCTTGATAGGAAAATGGTACCTGCTCCTGCAACGTGAGATGTTGCAACCCGGTGTTTGTGGTATGCGGGGCACCGGTCAGCCCCCGATATGGACCATCGATCGCGAGGGCTTCAGAAATCCAGGCTCGCCGATGTGATGGCGGGCTTCCTTGCCCTTTATGACCTCCAGGATGTAGGCTCGCAGTTCCGCGTCGCCGGCTCCGGCACGCAATCTCCCATAGATGTCGTGCTCCACCTGCGAAAAGAGACAAGTGCGAATTTTGCCGTCGGAGGTGAGCCGCACCCTGCTGCACGCTCCGCAAAAGGCCTGGCTCACCGGAGCGATGATGCCGATTTCGCCCACTCCGTCCGCAAAAGTGTAACGGCGCGCGGTTTCGCTCGCCTCGCGCGCGGGCAGCTCGACGAAGGGGAGCACACGGCTGATCCGGTCCACAATCTCCTTCAAAGGCACGACGATTTCGGGAGTCCAGAGCCTGCCTTCCTCCAACGGCATGAACTCGATGAAACGCACCACCACGTTCTCTTCGCGGGCAAACCGGGCAAAGCCTTCAATCTGGTTGTCGTTGAAGCCGCGCAGCAGCACGCAGTTGATCTTCAACGGAGTGAGTCCGGCTTCACGGGCTGCGCGAACGCCCGCCAGCACGGCTTGAAAGCTGCCCGAAACGCGCGTGATGCGCTCGAAGGTGGGCGCGTCCACGGCGTCCATGCTCACCGTGACGCGGTTCAGGCCGGCTGCTTTCAGCTTTGCGGCCAACCCTTCCAGCAAGTGGCCGTTGGTGGTCAGCGCCAGGTCAAGCGGCTGGCCGCCGGGGGTATGAAGGCGCTTCAACTCCTGAATCAGTTCCACAAGTCCGCGGCGCAGCAGCGGCTCCCCGCCGGTAAGCCGAACCTTGGTTATTCCCAGGCCGACAAACAACTCGATCAGCCGCAGGTAATCCGCAATTTCGAGTTCGGGATATTGAGCGCCGACTTCACCCGTTCGGCAATAGACGCACTTGTAGTTGCAGCGGTCGGTTATGGAGACGCGCAGGTCGTGGATGACGCGGCCGTGGCTGTCGGTCAGGCGAACGGCAGGCGTCACCGTGGGGAATTCGGTTAAGAAAGCAGCGGCCATCGGCAATCTCTACGCTATACGCTTTTAATCGTTTTGGCACCATTTCATTCGACGGCCGCGGAACGATTCGGTTCCGGAGGCGGAACCGGGAAGAAAAAGAAGCTCCTGTCGCGGGCCGGGAGCGCACTCTCTAAAAACAGAATCCGATTGAGATTTTCGGTCTCCCACCCATCGCTTGACCACCCCGCGGACTAAGACCTGTCCGTGGGGACCCCGGCAAAGCGATGGATGGGGCACGGGGCATTTGTGGCGCTTCAATCGATTCGGGGCGTTCCTTTGCGCAGAACATACCCTGTGACACCGAAGACCAGGATGATGGCCAGCGCGATTGCGAAGTAAAACGCGATAGGATGCGCCCAGCCCGGCGAATACGTCAGATCTTGCCCAACCCAAAGCAGCAGGATAGCGGCAATAACCGCAAACTGGCCGGCGATGACCAGGAACGTGTGACCCAGGTCGCGCCGCTTGTCCAGCGCCTCAACCTGGTCGGGGGTCAGGTTGCGCTCTTCGGGGGGAAGAAGGGGATTTGCCATCGTGTCTCTCCTGTTCGTCGGGTGGAAGGCTACGTCAACCTCTGCACTGCCTCTCACACTTTCGATTCAATCATAAACCTCGGGTGGCGCGCCAGTTATCGCACAGAACGACGCAGAGATTGTCAGGACTGAATGTGGCCGAGCTTGCGAGACAGTTGTTGGCCGGGGGCAAGGTAGAGGAGGCGGTCCGGTGGGAAGTCGTCCGCCCAATGGATGACCCAGGCGCCGACGAAGCAATAGAGAGCTGCGAACGCTGTGGCCGCAGCGCATGCAGGGCATGTGGCCGCGAGAACAACAGTGCCCCAGATTGCCGCACCTGCTTCGGCACTGGCGACAAGCACTAACGGAAGCCTCCAGCCACCGTCGCCGGGACGGATGAGGGCGAGGATTTGTTGCGGGAGGTAGGTGCGAGGCCCGCCGATGACGCGGGCACAAACGAGCTTATCCGGGGTGAAGGATCGGATGCGGCAGGTTTGGCGGCGGTTGGGCTGGTCGAGGGTGACCACGATGAGCTTTCCCTTGGAGGGGCCGGCCGATTGCGCGACTTGCCAGGTGTCGCTGGCATGGCTGACGGGGATCTGGAATGAGGTCGGGGACTGGGCGAGGACAATGGTTGCAGAGACGAGAGCAAGAGGGAAGACGGTGAGGATGCGGCGGATGGAGCGCTGGTGCATGGACGGCCTCCTGAAGTTGCGCTATGCCGATGAGACATCGAGGCAAGCGCCCGGTGGGCCGAACTTGGGACAGTTTCCCGAGTGTCACAGGCAACAAAGGCCAGACGATTCGCTGGCGAATCGTGGGTTTCTTAACACGAACTTGATTGGAATCTAGGTAGAGTGGGGAATCGAGCGATTGGCGCTCATCGACAAGAATTGCAGAATGCAAACCCGTCGACGCCCGCAGTCAACCGCCAACCGGACCGCAGCATGCCTCGTTCTCGCATGAGGGCAGTCCGATCCCTCACCGGAGGTCATCATGCGTGCTCCCTCACCCGCGAACGATGGCATGGGAAGCCTGCTCACAGACGGAACCTGCCGATTCCGCGTCTGGGCCCCCAACGCCAGCCTTGTCCAGGTCTTTGGCGACTTCAGCGGTGGCGCGCCTATTAACCTGGGTTCGGAACCCGGCACCGGCAACTGGTCTGCCGACCAGATTCCTGCCAATGCAGGCGACAAATACCAATACATCGTCACCAACATGGGCGGGGAAAACAACAACAACTCACAACTTTGGACCCGGACCGATGCACGCGCTTACCAGGTCGAAAGCTCCGACCCGGCGTCGATGGGCTACATTGTGGGGCCGTTTCCCGCCAACCGCCAGCATTTCAACACGCCGGCATTCGGCGATTTTCTGATCTATCAACTGCACATCGGTTCGTATGCCGGGCACAACGACGGCATTCCGGTGGTGAACGACACCGCGACCTTCGTGGACCTGATCGCCAAGCTCGACTATATCCGCGGCCTTGGTTTCAACGCCATCGAACCCCTGCCCATCACCGACTGCCTCTGCGACCTGAATGGCGCAGGCGAGGGCTACGGCCCGTCGGACATGTTCGCTTCAGAAGACGCGTACGCCACCAGCCCTGATCAAGCGGTTGCGGAGCTGATTCAACTCGTCGACGCGGCCCACTCGAAAGGTCTCGCCGTCATCCTCGACGTTGTTTACAACCACGCTGCCATCACCAACAACCGCTATTGGCAATACGACGGCAACTTCGTCGGCGTGAACGGAGTTGAAGGCGGAATCTATTTTGTGGACGGGCACCCCACTCCCTGGGGAGCAGGCTTCGCGCTGTGGCAGCAGGAGGTGAAAGACTTTCTGCTCGACAATGCTCGCATGCTCCTGGGCCAGTATCTGGTAGACGGACTTCGCTTCGACGCGGTACAGGCCATGCAGCCCGATGCCGTGGAATACGTGGTGCAGGCGCTCCGCCAGGAGTTCCCCGACAAGTATCTGATCGCGGAATACAATCCAAACGACCCTACCACTTCTGCCGCCCCATGGTGCGACCCCTACGGCACTCTTGGCTTCTCGGCCACATGGGATATGAACAGCCCGTGGGATACCTTTAACCTGCTGAACGGCAACAATGCAGTCCCACTGCTGTTGGCGCGAATCGGCGGGTTTTCCGATCCAAATCCCTGGCACCTCGTCACCTATTTAACCGGATCGCACGATCAAATATACGGCGGCCAAGGAAATACCGGCGTGTATTTCACCCAGCGATTTGGCGGACGAACCAATGGCTGGGCCACCGCCAAGGTCCGTCTGGCATGGGCTCTCAATGCCACGCTTCCGGGCACACCCATGCTCTTCATGGGAACGGAGGGCCATCTCGACGGCACCTGGGATCCGGCGGTCGTCACCAACGCTCAAGGTGCCGTCTCCAGCGATCTTCGCATCGACTGGTCGAAGATCGGCGACCCTATTGGCGCGCCTATGCAGCAGATGGTGAGCGATGTGAACAGTCTGCGCTGGGCTCATCCGGCGCTGAGGTCGCCCACCGGCAACGTTGTTCATGTCGACAATCAGAATCAGGTGGTCGCCTTCACCCGCTACAACATGGATGGCGATGTGCTGCTGGTGGTTGTCAACGCCGGGAATGGGCAGTGGGACACCAGCCAATACGGCGTGAATATGGGAGGCGAATCGAAAACCTGGGTGGAGATATTCAACTCACAGGCACCGGTCTATGGCGGCGTCAACACCGTCGGTAACTACGGATTCCAGCTCCAGGTCTCCGGCGGCCAGCTTTCCATCAACCTTCCCAGTTGGAGCGTGCTGATTTTCTGTCAGCAGTAGTTTCGGAACGTCGCGTCGCCGCTTTCTACGCGGTCCGGCTGGGAACCGGTAAAGACCTGGGCATCCGTGTGCATGTTCCGGCTATAATGTCAGGAACTCCGCTCCAGATCGTGGACCAACAGATAGGAAGAGACCATGAAGAGGAGAACAATTCTTCTCGGGCTTACGCTTTTTCCGCTCTTGTGCGCCATTGCGACGCCGGCGCAGACGCCCAAACGCACTGCCGCTTCCCGGCAGCAGGCTGATGACTCAGCCGACCGAACCAAGCTTGCAGCCTACGTTGCGGATTTCCAAAACAGTCCTCAAGACACCGCACTGCGCGACCGGATCGTGGCCTTGGCCAAGTCTTTGGATCCAGCTCCGGAGATCCCCGAACTTGCGCGGACTGGCTTTTCGAGTGCGGCCGCGAAACTGAAGTCCGCCTCGTCCGCGGACGATTTCAAGGCCGCGGCTACGCAATTCGACGCGGTTGCGGTGCAGGCTCCCTGGTACACCTACGCCTACTTCAACGCCGCTTCCGCGGATAGCCAGGCCGGCGACTACGACAGCGCCCGGCGCGAACTTGCGCTGTATCGGGCCGCCGCGCGCCCTGCCGAGGCCGCCACAGGGATCGCCGAGGAACTTGAGCGCGATCTGGACCGCCGGCAAGAGGCGCAGTTTCAGCAGGGCTTGCGGCAGTTTACCGCCAATCCCAACGACAACGCCCGGCGACAGATCATCAAGCTGGTCCAGGGCATGAAGACTCAGCCGGAGATTCCCGAGGAAGCTCGTGGGCACTATGTAAAGGGAGTGGTGCTGGGGAATGTGGCTGACGAGAATCCGAGCTACGAGGAACTGGCTATCAAGGAGTACAAGGCAGCTTTGCTGGATGCTCCCTGGTGGGGAGAGGTGTATAGGAGACTGGCCTTGGTCCAGAAAGCTCAGGGCCACTATGCGGACGCCAGCGACAGTCTGAGTTTCTACCTGCTTACCCAGCCCGCCGATGCCCGCGACGTTCAGGACGAGTTGTACGGGCTCATCGCACTGGCGCAGAAGGCGGCCGACGACGATGCGAGGAGACAATCGGATGAACAGAAGCGGAGACTCCTGGAGGAGCAGCGGGCAAAGGACCTCGCCGCCATCGAGTCCGGCAAATTCACCGTCGAGGGGCGGTGGTATGAAAGTCCCAATCCCAACGACTTTTTTGCCGGCGGCAAAGATAAGCCCGAATGCGACTATCTGATCAGCCACCATGGAGGGCGATGGGAGATCGAAAACGCCTGCTCCCGGTCTAATTGGGCAATCGCCAATATAAATATCCAAACCAGGCAAATCGGCTTCCGGATGTCGGGACACGATCCTGGGTATCCCTCCGTAGAGTTGTATGTCACCTTCACGCTCTCCGACGATGGACAAAGGTTGGAGGGTATGGAGTCCGTCTATAGCAAGATGAACGAGTTCCAGGGCGCCCGCGCCGTTCGCTGGATTCGCAGGCCGTAACGCGGGGCGGAAGATGGAACCGCGGTCCGCTCGAAACTCGTTGCGACGAGCCAAGCGAGAGAAGAAGACCGCCGACACGACCGAGGCTCGAAGGTCACTCCGACAGAAACGCCAGCGACTGCAACTGCGTGATCTCGAATGGCTTGCGGCAGCGCATGTTGGCACAGCCCAGCTTGTCGTCGCGGCGCACCATATACGACTGCGCCTTGGCAAAGCGCGCGCGGTCGCGTTCGTCCGCCCCCCTTGGCAGTTGCGCCCGTTTGCGCCGAACTACCCAGGTCACCTGGTATTCGCCTGCCTGTCCGCACTTGGGGCAAGTGAGTGTATGCTTCCGTTGTTCCGTGGTCTCGTTGAAAAACTCTCGCTCATCCATGGTTTTTTCTCGGCTCCCAGCGTTCCATTCCCTGAATAAAAATCGATCCAGAATCGATCCAGGGGCTCCGGGGCACTTTCGCTCCGGAAGATTTTATTCCATACTCATCCTTGCTATGACGAAACGCAAGCCAGGCCGGTTTTCAGTTACCAAGGCGGTAAAGGCCAACGCCCGCGAGCGCGTAGGCCAGCCCAAGCCCGCGCGCGTGGTGGATACCGAGCCCCGCACCGGACGCGAGGCCAAACACAAGCCAAAACTGGAAGAGATCATCCGGCGGGAGGAATAGCGATGGCAAAGGCGCGGAGCTTTGGCAGGCGCAGTTGGAGGTCTGACGCGCACAGCCTAGATCTGGCTGGCGGTGAGAGGCGCTTGAGCAGCGGCGAGAAACCCGAAGGCTAGCCGCGACCGAGTTTCCGCCGCAGTACTCCGGCAAGCCCAAGCATCCCGGAGCCGAGAAGAACCAAGCTGCCGGGTTCAGGAGCATACTGTACATCGACGTCGAAATTTGCGGTGTTGCTCAGCGAACTAGCGTTATTTTCGCCGTAGGTGACAGAAACGGTCGTGTCGTCAAGGTGGTTGACCAAGTCGGTTTTGCTGGCGGGGCCGGAATTCCCAACTGGCGCCACACCGGTTACTGTTATCGCCAACTCCAGGGTGCAGCTATCGCCCTTCCCCAACACCAAGTCCAGATAGCAGTTCCCCGCGGAGTTGCCTGAAGCATCGTCGAAAAGGGCGACATTGGTGACAGCGTCGCCGGGGTTGCCTTGGCCCGCGCTGATGGTGGGAAGGATAAACTCGCTGATCGTCTCGGTGTCCGCGGCATTTTCGCTGCTGTTCTTTACGGTTATGTCCGTCACATCCATCGTTCCCGCATCGGAGTTTATCGTCACCTTGGCAACGATGTTGGCTACACTAAGCTGATCCGCCGAAGCAGACTTGGAGGAAAAAAGGATCGACGCACCGGCAATTGCGATAACAGCAGACATAGACAGACTTGAGTTCTTCATCGCTTGACCTCGGTCAGGGGTTACTCGAACTTCGTTTTGGCGCGAATTGCCTAGCACTTTGGAGCGCGACAGAAACAGTACGATGAGATTTATTGTCTTTTGTGTAGCAATTTGAGTTCCATTGAAGGTGGCAGGAATTCGCCCAAAATATGGATCTTCGCGATCTCTTTTCCATGAAATGCGCAACTTTTTGCGGGCAAGTGAGCAATTTTTTCTCCACAAAAGCACAGGGCGAATTTGCCGGACAATCCGGCACAAGCAGCTTGTTTTTAAGCTAAAGAAGATTCTGCTTCGCGGAACAGCCGAACTCATTGATGCGGCACGCTGTACGGTCCGGGCATAGACGTCTGGGCCGGCTTGTCTAGCGCCAGCGCCTTGTCCTCGGCCTCCTGTTTGCCTTCCGTTCTATGCGAGTAGATACGAAAGGACACGTTCAGGTTGATCATCACCGCGACCGGCTTGCCGTCTTTCACGGCGGGCTCGAAGGTGGCCTTGCGAATCGCTTCCACGGCGTTTTCGTCCAGCCCGAACCCGATCGGGCGGCTCACGGCCACCTCGCCCACCTTGCCGTCGGGGCCGATCACGGCATGATATTGCGACATGCCTGCCACGCCGTTCGCCTGCGCCCACTCGTTTGACTCCGGCTCAAACTTGGATACAAGCGCGGCCTTCTTATCCACGGTGTTTTGCCGCAGCACGCTGGGGTCCTTGGACTGGTAATCGGTCCTGGCTGCGACAGCCTGGTAATAGAGCTTCCAGAAGTCCGGCATTGCGGCCATCATGCGATCGTCCAATCCTGGCGCGAAGATCTGGTCGAGCGCGTCCGTCAACACCTTTTTGGCATGAGCCGGCGAAAGTGTGGTGGTCACACTCTTCGGATCGGCTGGGCGCTCGTCGGCGGGAGCGGCGGCCATCTCCGCCCTCGCTTGGTCGGCATCGCGTGGCTCAGGAGTCGAGGAAGCCGCTGCCTGAGACGCAGGAGGAGTGGTCGATGGAGGAGGGGTCGTCGCGGGGGCAGCGGAGGCTGCTGCCGAAGTATTGGCTGGCGCGGTCTGCGCCTGAACTCCCGGCGTGGATTTTTTGTTCTTGCTGCCCTCCTTTTCCTTTTTCTTCTTCGGTTTCACCACCAGCTCGCGGTCAATGGTAAGCTTGACCATTTTCCTGGCGGGAGTAATCCTTACGCGGTCAAGAGCCTTGGTGGGATCCTCATAGGGCAATGCGCCCAAAAAATGCAGGCCGTAGCGCGCTCCATCAAGCTCGACCTTGTGCTTGGATAGGCGTACCTTGTCGATTTGGATGGCGCTGAGAGTGTAAGAGCCCTGCGGTGAACGCCCGATTAGCTTCCCGTGCTCGTTGAAGTTGAGGGAGTTATCAAGGTAGCCGCCGCGCAGGTAGAGCGGTTTGCCCACCAGCATCTGCCTCAGCTCTGCTTCGGTAATGCCGCCCTCCTGGAACGGTTCCGGAGCGGCGGCCTCAGGCGCCGCTTCAGGCGTCGATGCTGGAGCGGCGGGCACGGCAGCTGGGGCCGGAGCGGTGACGGGAGCTGCTGGCGGAGTGGGAGCTTGCTCAGCCGGTTTCGAAGCCGTGGCAGCCGGCTGCGCTGGCGTAGTCGTTGCATCGGGCTGTTGGGCTGGACCGGGCTGCTGCGGTGCGGGTTGTTGCGCCGAACCTGGGCGACTCAACAGCAAAACCAACGCCATGGTCACGGCCACGCTCAGCGCATAGCCGCAGATTCGTCTCCCAACTCGCGTGGGAACTAGAACGCCGGATTTGTAGTGATAGAGAACGATCTTCAGGGGCATGGGGGAGCCTATGTGCGCCACTTTATCAGGAATTCATTCCAACAGTACAAAAAAGGAACTCTGCTGCGTTTCCAAAGGTAGCCTGGACACCCGGTCAGCCTGCCTTTTTTCCCCGTTTCAGCCGCCAGAGAATTCGGCGGAACAGCCCCAGAACGCGCCGCGTGTCTCGCCGGGCGAGAGCCAGCCGGCGCAGCAGCAGGCGCAGGTCGTGCCGGTTGGCCTCCCGCATTGCGGGTGGGGAGTAGTCCGCTGCCAGGATGACCTCTTCGACGAGCCCGGCCAGAAGATCCAGGTCACCGGAGGTTGTGGCCCGGCATTGATCCTCCAGACCATTGTTCGCTTCTGTGACTTCGCCAGCGGCCGCCTCTGCGGCTGCGGTCAAGGATCGCGCTGGCGGGCAGGCGCGAACTGACAGCTCATACAGGCACACGGCAACAGCTTGTCCCAGGTTCATCGAGGGCTGGCGGGCGTCGGTCGGAATCTCGACCAGCAGGTGGCACCAGGAGAGATCCTCTCGCGTAAGCCCATGCTTTTCCGGACCAAAGACCAACGCCACGCGTCCGTTGCGCGCCAGTTCTCTTCCCACGAGCGGCGTCAGATTTGGCAACGGAACCACAGGCTGCTCCGGCTTGCGATAGGCGAGACTTCCAGTGCCCACAACCAGTGTGGACCCGGCCACAGCTTCCGCCAGGGTCGCAAACTCCGTAGCGGCCGCAAGCAGCTCAGGCGCGCCGACCGCCGACCGCGCCTCGCGCCAGTGGTCCGCATAAGGGGCGCCGACCGCGAGGCGCGAGAACCCAAAGTTGGCCATGGCGCGCGCCACCGCTCCTATGTTGAGCGGGTTGCGTGGCGACACCAGCACCACCTCGATGCGGTCGCATTGGGATTCAGTCAGCAAGGAATGATTGTAGAGCGAAGGCGGCTTCGTGTGCCTTGCGCGCGCGAAGCATCTCTACCAAAAGAGATTGCGCTGCTCGGCAAGTATCAGTTTCAAAACTGCAGCGGGGGGCATCTTCGCGAGTGGTTTGGCCTGCGGGCTCCAAAGCGCATTTCTCACGGCAGGCGCAAGAGATCTGGGGTCACGGGCTGGGGACTTGGGACTAAGGGACTAGGGGACTAAGGGACCAAGGGATTGGAGTGAGGGCCACTACCGCGCCTGTTTGACTGCGGATGGCGATCCGAAAAACATGCGCACTTCAAAAAACCACTGTGGTTATAGGCCCACGAAAAAGCGAATTATGTCCGGGTATAGCAGGACGTATTTGGGGCAAAAACGATGCGGGACAAAAACGTCGGGGTTTAACGTGACTTATTTCGAAAAAATGACCTGTTAAAGCTATACAAAAACATGAAAAGCCAAGCGTTTTAGTTGCGTTTTCGATGCATATTTGCGCATTCTTGCACACTTTTTGCGGACCAATTCCCGGTTTTTTAGGCTCGAAATGCTAGCAGTGATAGCATCGTCGCGATGCAATAACCGGCTATTTGTTTTGAAGCGAGGTTGGGATTTCCATCGGGTCTGCGGTCGGCGAATAACGGGAGGCGGCCCGCCGAGATTCGTGCACTTCCAGGTCCGCAAAGGCGAGGGACCCCCGTTTGACAGGCTCAGGGCAGGCTCAGGGCAGGCTCTGGGGCACCAACGCATTTGGGATGACTCGAGCCCCATTGGCGCCCGGCCACCCGCCGGAGAGATGTCCCCATCTTTCTGCATGGAACAGGGCTTGACATGCAGTTGCAGCTACGGCAATTCGGGAACCGCACCGGTTAAGGGGTTTGTGGTCTCCCAGCCCTTCACGGACGGGGTGCGAAAGGACGGAGCACCCGGTTCGTGATTCGGGACAATCCAGAGCCATCTGATTTCGGCGCGCAAATCAGCGCTCACAGGCCGACATATCATTACTGACCAATGGTTCTGGGAACATCCCGTCTGTCCCCGGGTTTCCCCGGACAAGCGAATTGGCCGGCCGCTATAATAACGGCAAGAGGATGCGCATGAATCGGCGAGGCTCAAGGGAGGTTGCCATGGACTTGTTCCTTTACGCGCTCCCTGTGTATCTGGCGTTCTATGAGGCGCTCCTTGTTGCCGGATTAGGCAGAGCGATTGTGTTTCTCATCCTGGCTGTTCTGCTCATGTTCCTGGTCGCGTACAGGGCAGATATCGAACGCGCCTTCGCAGCCTGCCTCAGAGTGCTTCCGTCCGCGTGGCTCGCGCCCGCGCCTCGGTTCGGATTTCGGGAATTATCGTTCGCTTCTCTATCGGTTCCTTCTGGGCCGAGTCTATCCGCCCTGTTTC
>Ga0182012_10003184_pt1 | contig 17533 bp, 11 predicted proteins | sample 612S2SmetaG_FD_120486 | JGI IMG/M metagenome (GOLD analysis project Ga0182012, IMG submission 120486) | Permafrost microbial communities from Stordalen Mire, Sweden - 612S2S metaG | ecosystem: Environmental > Terrestrial > Soil > Wetlands > Permafrost | place: Sweden: Stordalen | collected...
CATTATTCCGGTTTCCTCAACACCTTTGACGAACTCATGTATTGGGGCAACGTGGCCATGCACCTGTTGGCCCCCGCCATCTTTGTTCATTTCTGTCTGACCTTTCACACCAAACCCCGCTTTTTGGAACGTCGCGGCGCGGCTTTCCTGCTTTACGTGCCGTCGCTCGTTTTGATGCTTCTCTTTGTGGTGAGCGCTGTCGGCTTATTGAAATACGCCACCTCCCTCTTGGAAGTGCGCTGGTTGCTTGATCGGGTCAGTCTGGCGTTCGAAGTTTTGATGTACTTCGCCGGTACCGCGGCGCTGGCTTACGACTTCAAGCGGACTGAAGATCCCACGATTCGCCGGCAGTTGAAGTATCTGCGCAACGGTGCATTCCTGGGTCTGCTCCCCTACACCGTTTTCTATGCCATTCCCTTCGTGTTTGGCGCCGTACCCAATCATGTGATGAGCTTGACCGTGGTCTCGCTAGGCCTCATCCCGCTTACCTGGGCATACGCCATCACGCGCTATCGCTTGATGGACGTCGACATTATCTTTCAGCAAGGCTACGTTTATACCCTAGCTACCTTCGCAGTGATTGGCGTGTTCTACGTCTTGATTTTCTTGATCTTCAATACACGAACTGTCACGCCGCCCGCGTTTGTCGTTCTCATTGCTTTCGCCACGTTTGTCTTTCAACCTATCCGCCGGTGGATTCAAGAGCAACTCGACCGCTGGGTCTTCTATCGCGACCGTTATGACGCTCGTCTCACCATCACCGAATTTGCCCGGGAACTGAGTTCAGAAACCGATCAGGATGCCATGTTGGCCAAAGTGTCCGACCGGCTGCTTCGTACGCTGTCTATTCAGCAGGTGGGGTTCTTTCTGTTCGACGAAGCGCAGGGTCAATTCCGCGTTCACTCTTTGAATCAACGGCCGGCGCGCGCTGCCAAGGTCGTTCCGCCGCGTCTTGATCTCAGTTTCCTTGCCCAATCCGAAGAGAAGCAATATCTGTTTTTCGAACGTCCTAAGTACCTGCGCGACATTCTGTCTGAAAATTGGCCGGCGTCCGTCCGCGAAACTATTGCCGAACTCGATTTTACGTATTACGTGGCCTGCAAGTCCCGCAGCCGCACCATCGCGTTTTTTGGCGTGAGCCGCACGACCGAAGGCGATTTCTTGTCGACTGACGATATCGACCTGCTCATCACGCTCTCCAACTACGTTGCCATCGCCATTGAGAATTCGAGCCTCTATAGCTCGCTCCAGCGCAAGGCCGACGAGTACGAGCGTCTGAAAGAGTTCAGCGAAAACATTGTTGAATCCATCAACGTGGGCATACTGGCCGCCAGTCTCGATGGGCATGTGGAGAGCTGGAATAGTCAGATTGAGAAGCTAACCGGCGTGCGGCGGCAAGACGCTTTGGGCCGGCCGCTGTCCGAACTGTTCCCCGCAGAGTTGTGCCAGAAATTCGATCAATTACGTGCCGACGAGGGCGTACATAACGTCTACCGCATGGTGCTCCGGCCCCGCTTACTCGACATCCCTGAACCTGTCGCCAAGAACGGTTTGCATCTCGAAAAGACCGTTCTGCCTCGCGAATCCATCGTCAATTTGGCCATCGCCCCGCTCGTCTCCAAAGATCTGCGGCAGATTGGCCGTCTCATCATTTTTGACGATGTGACCGATCGTGACGAACTCGAACGCCGCTTGGTGCAGGCTGACAAGCTGAGTTCCATCGGTTTGCTCGCTGCCGGTGTCGCGCACGAAGTGAACACTCCGTTGGCCGTCATTTCGACCTACGCGCAAATGCTCGCCAAGCAGGTTTCGGGTGACGACCAGAAAGCCAAACTGCTCGATAAAATTGCCAAGCAAACCTTCCGAGCCAGTGAGATTGTCAATTCGCTCTTGAACTTCTCACGAACCTCGCCAACCGATTTTGCTGACGTCGATCTGAACAAAGTTATTCGCGAGACCGCTTCGCTCGTCGAACACCAGTTTCAAAAAGCGGGTGTGGCCACTGATTTGGTTTTGGCTGAAAACTTGCCCGTCGTACGCGGCAACTCCGGCAAACTTCAGCAGGTCTTCTTGAACTTATTCATTAACGCGCGCGATGCCATGCCGGAAGGCGGCTTGCTCACCATTCGTTCGCGCTCGGAATCAGGCTTCGCCGTTATTGAAGTTGCCGACACGGGGCAGGGCATTCCTCCCGAACATTTGGCGCGGATCTATGATCCGTTCTTCACCACCAAAGGGCCGAAGAAGGGCACCGGCCTTGGCCTTTCCATCAGCTATGGCATAGTGCATGAGCACGAAGGGCTCATTGAAGTGGACAGTGCCGTTGGCGGTGGAACGCGCTTCCGGCTCGAATTTCCGGGCATGGCTGTGCGCCGTGCGCGAGCTCTTAGCGCCACGGTCGAAGCCCTTCCGGCCTGAATCTTAAGCGCGTATCTGCTACAACCACAATAGTGGGTTTTCCAAACCAAGCTCTGCCTGCCGACCGCGTTGGTCCTCCGGAACGTCGCCGGATTCTTGTTATTGATGATGAAGCTGACATTCGGGAAAGCCTCGAATTATTGCTGACCAGTGAGAACTATTCCGTTGATTTAGCCGAAAACGCCACCATTGGTCTTCAGAAATTCGATAGCGGCAATCATGATTTAGTTCTCCTCGATCTGATGATGCCCGACCGTTCGGGCATGGAAGTGCTGGCTGATATTCGCCAGCGCGATCAGGAAACGCCCATCTTCATGCTCACTGCCTATGGCTCTGAGGAAGTGGCCGTGCGCGCCCTTAAGTCCGGCGCCAACGATTACTTCCCGAAGCCCTGGGATAACGATAAGCTCCTGATTGAGATCGACCGCATGATCTCCAAAGGCCGCCTTGAGCGAGAGAATACCCAGCTCAAGCGTGCCCTCAAGCAGCGCTATGCCTTTCCCAATATCGTCGGCAAAAGCGAACGCATGCTGCGTTTGCTTGACCAAGTGGCGCAGGTCGCACCCAGTCGGGCCACCATCCTCATCACGGGCGAGACCGGCACGGGTAAAGAACTCATTGCTAAAGCCGTTCATGCGCACTCGGCCCGTGCCGATCAAATGTTTGTTCCGGTCAATAGCGGCTCGCTCCCATCGGAGCTGCTCGAATCCATTCTGTTCGGGCATGTGAAAGGCTCGTTTACTGGAGCAATTGCCAATCGCAAAGGCCTGTTCGAAACCGCCAACCGCGGCACGATTTTCTTCGACGAAATCGGCACGGTGGGTCCTGAAATTCAAGTGAAGCTGTTGCGCGTCCTGCAAGACCGCGAGTTCATGCCGCTGGGTTCAAACGAGAGCGTGCGGGTAGACGTACGCATTGTCGCTGCCACCAATGCGGATCTCAAGAAGTTGGTGGACGATGGCAAGTTTCGCGAAGACCTGTATTACCGTCTCAATGTCATAAATCTGAATCTGCCGCCGCTGCGGGATCGCAAAGAAGATATTCCGTCTCTGGTGGACCATTTCTTCGATCGCTATTGCCAGGAGAACGAGAAATTCCTCAACAGCGAAGGACGTTCCGTTCTGGGCTTCGAGCCGGAAGCGATGCAGATCTTGATGGAACACAATTGGCCTGGTAATGTGCGCGAATTGGAAAATGTAGTGGAACGCGCGGTGGTGCTAACTACGTCTTCGTCTGTACCGGCTCACGTCCTTCCCGACAATTTGCAGTTAGCCGCCGGCATCCGCATTTCGCGCGGCAGCGATGGCGCGCTCGCACCCGATGCGTCGCTCTTTGAAATGGTGGCTGATTATGAGCGGCGCTTGATTATCGAATCGCTCGAACGCTTCGGTTATAGCCAGACTGATTCGGCCGAATCGCTCAAGATTCCGTTGTCGACTTTGAATCAGAAGATCAAGCGACTCAGCATTGATGTAAAGCGCAAGCCGAGTCAATAAACGGAGATTTGATAACCTCCAACGAGAGCATCTATGAAAACTCTCGCAGGCTTATCGTGGTTGTTGTTCTCGTTGCAAAGCGCTTTTTCCCAGGCCGTAGCGCCAGCCCCAACCGAACTGGAGAAGCTGCAAATACAGCTTACGCGCGATGAAAAGACGCTTAAAGACTGGCCGAATCTGGGCCGCTACCGCGACGACAACAGCAAGCTGACCGCACCGGCCCTGGGAGAGAAGCGCGTGGTTTTCATGGGTGATTCCATCACCGACGCCTGGGGCCGTAAATACGGCAAGTTCTTTCCAGGCGAACCATATGTAAACCGCGGCATTAGCGGGCAAACAACTCCGCAAATGGTCTTGCGCTTTCGACCCGACGTCGTAGATCTGCATCCGGCCGTTGTGGTGATTTTAGCCGGCACCAACGATATCGCTGGAAATACCGGACCAGAATCGTTGGAGGACATCGAAGGCAATATGGCGGACATGGTCCAACTTGCGCAAGCCAACAAGATCAAGGTTGTCCTCTCTTCCGTGATGCCTGTGTGCGATTACATCCGGCCGCAGACCGAGCGCCGTCCGCCGGAGAAAATACTCGCTTTGAACGCTTGGCTACAGGACTATGCCAAGGCCCATAAACTGGTTTATCTTGACTATTACTCCGCGCTGATTGACGATCAAAAGATGCTGAAGAAGGAACTAACCTACGACGGCTTGCATCCCAACGATGCCGGTTATACCGTGATTGAGCCGTTGGCTAGCGAAGCGATTCACAAAGCGTTGAAAGGCAAGTAAACGCCTTGTCTACCGCCACTGCAACACAAATGGCCACGGTGGTTGCGGCTGCGTCGCCGTCGCGCGCGCCGCAACTAGTTTTTGGTGCGACTATCCTTTCCAGCGCCTGTTTGCTGTTCCTCGTGCAGCCGTTGATCTCAAAACTGATTCTGCCTTGGTTTGGCGGGTCAGCAGCCGTTTGGATCACCTGCATGCTTTTTTTCCAAACAGGCTTGCTGGTCGGCTATCTTTACGCGCACGCCTTGACGCGCTACTTGCCTCCCTATAAACAAGCCGTCGTACACGCGCTGCTGATCCTGGCCAGCATTGCCGTGCTGCCTATCCTGCCGAACGCTGTTTGGGTGCCGAAACCCGGCGAAGATCCAACCTGGAAGGTGCTGGCCGTGCTCGCCACCTCGGTTGGCCTGCCCTATGCTCTGCTCTCCTCAACCAGTCCGCTCCTGCAAAGCTGGTACGCCGCGCGCCAAAGCGGCGGCTTGCCTTATCGCTACTTTGCGCTGTCGAATGCCGGCTCCATGGCAGCATTGCTTTTTTATCCGGTGGGGATTGAGCCTTTTCTTAGGGGACACGACCAGGCTTGGCTCTGGTCTGGCGCTTACTTCCTCTTTGCGTTACTTTGTATCTGCGCCGCGGCTGTTGCGTCACAAACTCCCGCCGTGCAAGAGATCGCTGTCGACATCACCGTTGATAAACTACCCCGCGCCGTCGTCAGCCTGTGGATTGGCTTGGCTGCTTGCGCGTCGACGCTATTGTTGACCGTAACGAATCTGCTTACGCAGAATATCGCGCCCATGCCGCTGTTATGGGTTCTGCCGCTGAGCATCTATCTGCTTTCGTTCATTCTGTGTTTCGAAAGCGGACGTTGGTATCAGCGCTGGCTTTTTCTGCCGGCTCTGCCCTTCGCCCTGTGGTGGTTGGCTTCGCATACAGAGACCATCGAAACCGGCGCCGTGAAGAGAGTCGTGCCCCTCATTTGCGGTTCATTGTTTGTTTGTTGCATGGTGTGCCATGGCGAATTAGCGCGCCTGAAACCGCGTGTGGAACATCTCACGTCCTTCTATCTCAGCCTGTCAGTGGGTGGTGCTTTGGGCGGCGTTTTTGTGGCGCTCATCGCTCCGCATATTTTCTCGGCCGTTTATGAATACCCGATTTCGTACGTCGCCGTCGCTGTGCTGGTACTCGTTGTCTTCTGGCGCGAGCAGGATCGCTGGTGGCGCTGGAAGAACGATCAAGTGGCGCGCGGTCTTTTCTTGACTGCGGCCGGTGCAACCTTGTTGCTTGCCGTTTACGGTGGGAAGCAAATGTGGGACGAACTGAAGAATTCCGTTGCGAGAGAGCGCAATTTTTATGGAGCGCTACTGGTTGAAGATTATCAAGATGACGAACATAAAACTCGCTTGTTAAGCCATGGCACCATTGCGCATGGAGTGCAGATCCTGGACGCTAACTTTACGCATGTCTCAACCACATACTATGGCCGCGAGTCCGGCGCGGGTCTTACCTTTCGCGTACTGGAACCGCATGGTCCGATAAGGCTGGGCGTCGTAGGATTGGGCGCCGGCACAATGGCCACGTATGGGCGCGCCGGCGATACGATCCGCTTCTACGACCTGAATCCTTTGGTGATCGATATCGCGCATAAATATTTCACCTTTCTGAAAGACTGCCCTGCGCATGTAGACGTGGCTTTGGGAGATGCGCGGTTGACGATGGCCCAGGAGCGATCGCAGCAGTTCGACATGCTGGTAATTGATGCCTTCGCCGGCGATGCCATCCCGGTCCATCTACTTACACGCCAGGCGTTTGACATTTACTGGCGACACCTCAAGCCGAATGGCGTTCTTGCCGTTCATATTTCGAATCAGTATCTGGATTTGGCGCCGATCGTTTCACTCGATTCAAAGGCGCGACACATTTCGTCCTGGCAAGTGGACAACGACGCAGACGATTCCATCTCGGTCGATGCGGCAAGCTATGTGCTCGTTTCCAAGCGAGCGGGCTTCTTCGATGATGCTTTATTTGAGCGGCGGCTGAAATCGATTACGATTCCAGCGCGTATGCGGCCTTGGACAGACGACTTCACCAGCTTGTGGCCGATTCTCAGAATTGGCACGGTCGCCTCACCTTAGTCCGAATTGGTAAAGTCTTTAAGTCGGGTCTTTTTAACAACGACGGTGAATCGGAGTTGAACGTATGCAACGAGGGTTATTTTTATCCGTCGCTCTTATCGCGCTCGGATTGTTTTGTTTCTATTGCATTAATATGCATGCGCCCATGATCCAGCAAGACGTAGCGGGTCGTGTGGTGAGTGTTTTGGCCGCCAATCATATTTCCAGCCAAGGGTTAAGCGTAGACGGGCGTGATGTTTTGCTAACCGGTCCCGCTGGTTCAGCACAAGTGTCTAAAGCAACGCAGAGGCTGGCGGAGAGCGCGGAAGGTGTGCGAATCGTGAACGTTCGCACCACCACAGACGCAGCGCCGGATGCTTCAACCGTTACCGCTCGAACCGAAACGCAGGGCAAGCTGGATTCGCTCTTGACGCAGGACGTTGTGGAATTTAATCCTGCCAGCGCCGATCTTACGGCTCACGGCAAGGAAGTGCTGGACCAAGTGGCGCCGTTGCTGAGCGCCGCTCCCGCCGCGCTTTGTGAAATTCAAGGCCACACCGATTCGCAAGGCAATGCTGGAGCCAATCTGGCTTTGAGCTTCAGGCGAGCGATAGCTACGAAAAATTATTTGGTTAATAAAGGGATTGCCCCCGAACGGTTAATCACCAAAGGCTATGGCGATACGGAACCCATTGCTTCCAACGAAACCGCCGCAGGACGCCGGAAAAACCGGCGCATCAATTTCGTACTTAAGGAGAAATCATAATCATGCAGTACTTAGTTGGTCAGATGCTGACCTGCCTGCTGGTAGCTGGCTTATTGGGGGTGGTGATTGGTTGGATTTGGTGGGGCATGCGGTTGCGGCAGTCACGCGAACGTGCCGCGGATTTGGAGCAGAAGGTTTCGAAGCTGAGCGGATATCCTGCGCGCTTGACTGATTTGGAAGCGACGCACGCAGCGTTTGTAGCCAGCAAGAACGAGGAAGATGCCAAGTGTAAATCGCGCATTGCTGAGTTGGAACCCGTCGCGGCTAAGGTGCCGGAACTGGAAAAGAGTCTGGCGGCTAAGACCGCGGAGTGGGAGGGCCTGCAAACGGAAATCGCAGGAAAGACCAGCGAACTGGCCACTTTGCAGGCACAGCATCAAGCGGTGGCGGCAACGGCGGAACAAGTGCCGCTGCTGACGAGCCGTTTGCAAAACACGGATGCGCGCGTTGCTGAATTAACAGGCGCAGTGAAGAGTAAGGACGCTCAGATTGCCGAACACGTGCAAGCGCACGCCGACAAAGATGTGCGGCTAGCGAGTTTGACCGGCCGCGTGGCGGAACTTGAGCCGCTGGCGAAACGCGTGCCTCTGCTGGAAGCGCAGATCGCACAGCATGTAGACGCGCACCGTGAGACGGATGAGCATCTGGAGCAGTTGGTCGGGCAGGTGAAGCAGCACGAAGCGGCACAAGCCGAGAAGGATACAAAGATTGCCGAGTTGCTTCCCTTGGCGGCGTTGGTTCCCAGTCTGAAGGCGGACTTGGAGACCAAAGGCGCCCAAGCCGCCGCGTTGAAAACTCAGGTTGACCGGCATATTACAGAGCTTGCGTCACAGGATACGCATATCTCTAATTTGTCGGCGCAAGTGGATCAGCATGTGGCGGCGCATGCCGAAAAAGACGCGCGCATTGCAGAGTTGGCACCCTTGGCTGCGTTAGTACCGAGTCTTAAAGCGGAGTTAGAAACGAAAGATGCTCAGGTTGCCGCATTGAAGACGCAGGTTGACCGGCATATTGTGGAATTGGCGGAACAGGATTCGCATATTGCTGACTTGGCGGCGCAAGTGGATCAGCATGTGGCAGCGCACGCAGAACAAGAGGAACACATTGCCGAACTGGCAGCAGCAGCGGCGTTGGTTCCAGAACTGAAATCACAGATTGATCTGCACGTTGCCGCACACGCGGAAAAGGATGCTCAGATTGCGCAGTTAGCTCCGCTGGCGGCCTTGGTGCCGGAATTGAAAGCGAACTTGGCGGATAAGGACACGCATGTTGGTGCACTGTTGAGCAGGGTGGAAGAATTGCAGCCGCTGGTTGCTACCCATGGTGATTTGCAGAACAGGGTGGAGACCGCGGAGTACGAAAGCCAACTGGCGACGCGTAAATTGCGAATGGCGGAATCGGCCGTTGCCGCGCATCAGAGTGAAGCTGCCAAATTGCATGATCAGCTTTTGCTGCACAAGGCAGAGTTGGAAAGTGTAAAGCAAGAGCAGCAGGCCAAGCCAGCGGCGCTCAAGGCGATGGCGGCGGCTGCCGGAGTAGGTGCGGCTGCGGCGGCTGCGATGCACTTCTATGACGTCAACGAAGGGGCGACAAATGTGGCTGCACCCGTAGCAGAAACGCCCGATCATGTGCGCGACTTTGAGAAGCGCATTGAAGAACTGCGCTCTGTTGAGTCGGCGAAAGATGATGAGATTGCCAAGCTCCGCAAAAAGCTGTCAGATGTGGAAGCGGCACCCGACCCCGATACGAAGAGACAGATTCTGTTTGCCGCCAAGAATGCAGAACTAACTCATCTGCGCGGTGTGTTGAACTCGCTGTTGCAGCCGGTCAGTCAGGAAGAGATTGCTTTGCGGGCCTTCTCGTACGCGAAGGATCGCAGCTTCCGCGGAGGCTCGCCCACGGAAGACTGGTTGCGCGCCGAACGTGACACGCACTACAATCGGTTGGCCTATGCGTGGGAGAGCACTCGTAGCGGGACCATGTATTAAGTCTTCAGCAGCGATGCGATTGTCTCGCGGTATGTGTCTAGCGCAGGTACCGCGAGCTTTTCCACTTTAGCTTGATCATCCCAATGACGAAGTTTGACGGCCTGCGAGTAGTACTGTTCTTCTTCAAACGCATCTAACTCCGCGTCAGTCATAGGCCCACCCTGGACGTGAAGACTCTTCACAGAGGTGGGGCTAAGTTGCTGGAGATAGCTGCCATCGGTAGCGCATAGATAGCGCTTCGCTTCTACATGCAAGCGTACGGGTTCACTTACTTCGGCAGGGAAGTGCTGCGATACCCAACCGTGCCCCAGGTGCTCGTGAGGCTTTTCCGGACCATCATCCATGAGATGGCCGATATCATGAAGCAGCGCGGCCACCACCATCGAAGGCGGAGCCTGTTCGCTCTGCGCGAGATGAGCGGCTTGGAGAGCATGTTCCAATTGTGAAACCTTCTCCCCTCCATATTCGGTATTGCCTTTGGTTTGAAACAGCGACATGATGTCGTCGATTGCGGCCATGTGTGTTGAAAGATTCCCCTAAACGACGTTGAACAACAGCTTGAAACCGAAATCCATGTGCAGTTGTTGATGGCAGTGGAACAGGCTCAAGCCAGCGATGCTGGGCGTAACGTCTACTTCTACTTTGCCAAATCCTTTGACCAGTACCACGTCTTTGACGATGCCCCCGGTGAGACGGCCATTGACGCTAACCAGACCCAGGCTGGCGCGGTGCAGGTGAACGGGATGAGCGTCGTCTGTCTGATTGTCGAAGATGAGCCGGTAAGGGCGATCACGATGCAGCACGCGCGGCAGATCTCTGCCTTCAAAACTCTTACCATTGACCGTCCAAAAGTTGAAGCCGCCTGGGCCTCCGTTGACCTTGCCGAAGACGAGAGGAATGGTTTCATCGGGTTCTTGAGGAGGCCGGCTGTCTCCAAAGATGGTGTAGTCCCACAGCGCTTTCGGCGGCGCGGTCCAAACGGGAGACCCGCTCTTGTTGGCGTACTCCACAACGATGCCCATGCCGGCGGCTCGGTCGTCGTTTTTGGGAGTGCCTAAAATCCACACGCCCGGGTTCGTCATTTCTACAATGGCGTCGATGCGTTCCGCCGTTCCTAATTCGAGAACGTCGACGAGTTGAGGCTTAGGAACAGGATTGCCGTCGAGGCCCGTAACTAAAAAGCGATGACCGGGCAAGGCCAGTTTGATGTTCTCGGTGGCACTGGCGTTCAGGATATGGAAGAGAACGCGCTGGCCTTGTTTTACTCGAACCGGTTCGCCATGGCCTAGGCACTTGCCGTTGATGGTGAACCTTTGATATCCGATCTCCCAGCCGTTTGGTTTGTCGTCTTTTTTGTAACCGGGCGGAGGCGTGGGAGTGGGTTCATCGGGATCGGCCATTTCCTCGGTCGTATAGAAAGGTTCCCATTCGTGTGTTGTAAGGAAGACCTCTTGATCAAAGCGACCGGGGTTCATACGCGGCTCAACGTAGACAAAGGCGAACTGGCCGCTGTAAGTGCCGCGGCTGAGATCTGTCATCGGCATCGAGTGCGTGTGCACAAAGCGGGCGCCCGCCGGATTAGGATTGAGTGTGTAGCGAATAGAACCATGTCCCGGCACGGAAAGGCTATTTTCCTCGTCCGCGCCATCCACGTCCGGAGGCACGATGAAGCCATGCCAGTGCACGAACTCGGTGTTGCTCGTTTCGTTGATCAATTCGACGCTCAACGGCACGCCTTCTTTGATACGAATGAGCGGACAAGGCGCCGCGCCGTTGTAGCCAATGGTGCTAATGGCGTGATCGTTCGCGATTTCTGCGACCACAGGCCCGATTCTGAGCTGGAGATCGGCGGGAGCCGAACGTTCAGCCGCATCTCGTACATGTTGCTCGGCGGGTCGCCTAAGGATCTTGTTTTCTAGATTGCGTACTCGGTCGCAGCTTGCTAACAGAAGGCCGCTACTGGCAGCCATTTTTGCGACAAAATTTCTGCGTGTTGCTAAGACCTGTGAAAGGTCAGCCAAGGGTCACCTCAAATTTTGTTACGGACGCCGGTGGGAACGTTTGCTCGATCACCGGGCTTGTGGCCGTAAGAGTCATCGTGCTGGGTTCAACCGAACGGGGGTTACCGAAACTATTATGCACATGGCGGTGCTGAGAAATTCGCGTCGATTCATGTGAAGGCTACTATATCGAAAGCAATCGTCGACGAGGCAAGGGGAAGGCGGGCCGGAAATGTCGAGCTGCGCGGTGGTAACCTATGCGCGTGAAGAGCTTGCTGGATGCGTTGCGGGATGACCGGTCGCAGGTGCGTCTCGATATCGCTGCGCTGGAATTGGCGAGTATTGAGTTTCCGGGGTTGGACTTTGAGGCGTTCACCTTCCGGCTGGACAGCCTGGCGGAGCAAATAGACGCGACGTTGACGCGTGGGGCGAGTGGGCTGGACTTTATCAAGGCGGCGAATGAACTGTTGTTTGACGTGATGCAGTTTCGCGGCAATGCGGAAGAGTACTATGACCCGCGCAACAGTTGTTTGAATTCGGTCTTGATTCGACGGCTGGGCATTCCCATTTCATTGTCGTTGGTCTATATGGAAGTGGCGCGGCGGCTGGGAAGAACCGTCTATGGCGTCGGGCTGCCGGGGCATTTCATTGTGGCGTATGAGGACAGCGAATCGCGCTACTGGCTTGATCCGTTTCATGGCGGACAGATTTTGTCGTTTAGTGATTTGTGCGCGTTGGCGAAGGATGCGGCGAATGTGGATTTGCGATCGAATCCAGCATTGCTGGGACCGGTGACAAAGAGGCAGTTACTGGTGAGGATGTTGAGCAACTTGAAAGCAATTTACATGCGCGGTGAGGCGTTTGATAAGGCACGCCAGGTTCTGGATTTGCTGATTGAGGCGATGCCGGATTATGCAGAAGAGTACCGACACCGTGGGCTGGTCCACTTGCGACAGTTGAATCATCGGGCGGCTAAGGCGGACCTTGAGACTTATTTGAAGTTGCAACCGGATTCGCCTGAGCGAGAGGGCGTGGAGAAGCAGTTGGTGTTGATTGAGAGATGGAAGGCGGGGCTGAATTAGATTGCGGCGTGCGACGGTTTAGCAATGCTGAAGGGAAATCGAGTTGTCAAGAAACGATGACTCGATTTCCCTTTGTTCTATCGGCGCCCTACCAGGACCAACTCCAACTGAAGGAACCGTCTTTGAGGTCGGCGTAACCATCCACGCCGAAGCCGTAGGCGGGCCAGAAGCAGCCATACGACGCAGTGGAACTGGCGGTGAGCGTGTCGCAATTGCGGCACTGGTTATCGATCGTTGAGGCGCCGCTGGACCAGGCGCGGGTTTCGATGTATTGAATAAACGTGTGGGGCCGATTGCCGTTTTGCACGGGGCCCCAAGAATCGGCTCCGGTGTTGGCGGTGACGGAGCGGCAGAAACCGTTGTCCGCTGACCAACTACCCCAGGCGCTGACCCAACTGAGTGGATACGGGCTAGCGGCCGCGACGGGGGTGAGCAGGCTCCAGCGCTGATTGGGATCAACGGAGGCGCGCGGTGTGGTGACTTGCACGAGCTTATGCCAAAGTACGAGCGTGGCGAGGCCACCTTGCGCGTTCACCAGAGTGCCGTTTGGTTTGAGGGTCAGGCGCGCCTTTTCCAGGATTTCCGGGAGTTGGACCGGAATGAAGTCGGCATCAAGGATATAGAGGCCGGAGGGTGTTTTACTGCGGTCTTTGTTGGCCGCGAAGAATTGAGCGGATGTGACGAAATGGGTTTGCGGGTATTTGGCGCGCGGGGCGGCGAGGTCGATGGCGCGTTCGGGCGCAGTGATTTCCGTGCCGCCCACGATGTTGAGTTTGTGTTGGATGTTTTTGAGTACCGGGTTGACGGGCACCTTGGCTACCGGTGTGGGGAGTTGCTTCGGTTGCTGGCCGGCCAGAGTTAGCGCGGCGAATAGCGTTGAGAGAAAGAGATTTTTGTAAGACATGGGGTCTCCGAGTTTGTTGAAGTTGACTTCTGGTGGATAGTGACGGAGAGGTGGGAAGCGTTACAGGGCTGTGTCGTTTTTTGCTGAGCCTAGAGCGAGGTATCCGTACTATAAAGACAGCGATGCCAGAACTGAAATTTGATCTTCCGTGCCTGAACTAATCGAGCAGGCGGCGATTGCCGAAGGTATCGAGCAACTTGACGCGGGTCAAGGCATTCCATTGGAACAGATACGTGCCGAGTTTGCCCAGCGGTGTTCGAAGTAGTTGTTTCGCCGCGCGCGGAAGGATTTCTTCGAGATCTTTCACTACATCGGGCAGGCTAGCCCGCAGGCATACTGTGCGACGACGACAAAAGATCTGAACCTGTGTGCCCGAAGCTCACTGAATGGGCATGCCACCATCTTGCGGATATACGATTTGACCGTTCGGATCCTGCGAGGTCTTCGGAGTTTTATTTATCTTCGTCGAGTGGGCACTTCAAAACGTAAAGATTGCCGGAGGCCGCATTGCGGTACTGATGAAGACGCGCACGCTTTAGACGATGTGGTCGGTGTGGGGAAGACCCAACGGTCGGCGAAGATGAAGTTGGCGAGTGAACAGAGGGCGATGGCGGCGAGCGCTGAAGGGACCTGCCGCGCATGGAGGCGAGTCACGAAGCAATAAGTCAAAAGTGTGTTGCCAAGGAGGGAGATGCCGCCGTTACTTAGGTGAAAGCGCCAAAGGCGAAGGAGGCGTTGTGTAGACGTGCGGTCGGACCAAGTGAAATGTTCATGCCATAAAAAGTTATGAAGTATGGTGAGTTCAACGGCGAATGCCGTAGCTGGCACAGGAGCGAATCGAAAGCGGTTTGTGAACACAGTGAGAAAACAAAGTTGCGCGACAACTCCGATGAAGCCCACGATGGCAAATCTGGCAAAGCGGTTCTTCATGTGAGTGGCTCCGCTCGGTACAGAGTGACGGTGTGGCGCGTTACGGTGACGAAGGTCATGATGGCCATTCCGAAGATGGCGATCGCGCCGCCGAAATCGAAAAGAAGAAAGTGGCCACCGGCGATTTCCACGTATTTGTGTTGTGTAGCGAGGGCGATATTGCCGACGATCAGCAGGATGCGAATTTCGGTTGGTCCAAAAAGGCCGTGCGAAATGTGGAATTGACCGAGCGTATAGGTGGCGAGGAAGCTTTCTATAGACAAAATGTAAAAGCAGAGCAGCATGGCGATGGCGATGGACCAATGCACGAAACCAGACAGCCCGAGACCGGCGATGAGGGCGAGCGCGCCGAGGATGTCGACGACGTGGTCAACGTAAAAGCCGTAGCGCGGGCGTTGCTGATTGCGGACCCGGGCAAGGGTGCCATCGAGGGAGTCGCCGAGCCAGTTGAGTGCGATCAGTAGGTTCACAAGCCAAAGAGCGCGGGGATCATGGCTAGCCATGGCGTAGGCAGCACCGGCTGCGAGCTGCGCGACGAGGGCGAGGGCGGTGAGATGGTCGGAGCTGATATGCGCGGGTGTGTGGCGGGCGAGCCGCAGCAAGAGGCGCTTTTCATAGGCGGCCGTCAGCGCGGTGTGGACGCGGGCGGCGTTGGTGAATGTTTCGGTCATGGAGGCATCATCGGCGGTTTGGGTCGCGCCAAGCAATGCCTGACACCTCACATGGACATCATTCGCACCTCACTGTGTAACTTATTGCAAGGGAATAGGTTACGCGCCCTGTTATCGGACCTGCACCTCCGGCTCTACCGACATCCCCGGCCGAAGATCCTGCAATCCTTGCTGATTCGCGAGGAACTTGATCCGCACGGGCAGCCGCTGAACAATTTTTACAAAATTCCCGGTGGCGTTTTCGGGCGGCAGCGCGCTTGTACGGTCGCCGGTGGCGGCTGGCATGCTCTCCACTTCGCCCTTAAACGTCTTATCCAGCGAATCCACCTTAATCGTCACCGGTTGGCCGCGCCGCATTTTCTTCAGCTGTGTCTCCTTGAAATTCGCCGTCACCCACACATCCCCCGTTTGCACCAACATCATTAGTTGCTGGCCACTGGAAATGCGCGCACCCAACTCGGCGCTGCGTTGCGAAACGAGTCCGGACACCGGAGCCAGCAGGTGGCAATAGCTCATGTTCAGGTCATTCTGCATCAGCTGCGCTTTGATCGATTCCAGATTTGCCGAGCGCGCTTGTATGTTCGCCTGGCGAATCAAAACCTGGCGTGGCGCATTCTGCACGGTCTGCGCAAGTTTAAACTGCTGCTCTGTCATCTGTGCGCGGCGTTGTTCCACCGTCTTGGCGGCAGCGGCAGCGCTCTCTTTTTGGGCGGCTACCGTGGCGGCTTGGGCCTTGGCTGCTGCGTTGTATTGGTCGTATTCGGATTGCGCCACTTCATGTTTGTCGATCAGTTCTTGATAGCGCCGTAAGTCGCTCTGGGCCCGCCCGTTGTTGGCCTCTGCTTGTGCCAACTGAGAAACTGCATTGCCGTAATCGTGTTCCGCCGCTGCCAGTGCGGCCTCCGCCGTTGTTACCTCCGCTTTAGCAGTCGCGGCGTCTGCGTTGTTAGACGTCATCGTGATCGATAGATTCGGCTGCTCGCCGCGCAACTGTGCTACGGCCTCGTCGTATTGTGCCTGCAGTTGTGCGTGCGTCACTTCGTAATCCTTTGTGTCCAGGTCTACCAGCGGTGTGCCCGCCTCCACGTGCTGGTTATCTTCCACGTACACTTTCTGAATCGTGCCGGCAACGCGCGCTGAAATCGGATTCAAGTGGCTGTCCACCTGTGCGTCGTCGGTGCTTTCATAGCCCTGCGATTGCCACCACCAGAAGCCGGCGCCGAGAACAATCAAGATCACTACTCCGCCCGCCAGCAGCAACCCCAGACGGCTCTTCGTGGTATCGGCTGTCGTATCGGAAGGCGCTTCCTGTTTCTGTTCGTTCTGCTTCTCTGTATCGTTCAATAGCTCGGTTTGCATTTTAGTTTCCTTTCAAGAATTTAGGAATGTTAGTCTCGGCTTGACCTACCGCCCTTGCCAGGCTGATTTTCGCCAAATTGTGAGCGTACAGGCTGTTCACGTAATCGCGATCAGCTGCTGCCAGACTTTCTTGCGACTGCACCACTTCCACCGAAGTGGCCACTCCGGCCCTGAACCGGTCTTGCGATTGTTGGAGCGTTTGCAACGCCAACGCCTGATTGCTCTGTGCGACTTGTACTTGGTTGGTAGCCGTCTCGAAATCCGTATAAGCATTCCGGATATCTAACTCCACACTGCCGCGCTGATCTTGATACTCGGCCCGCCGCTGGTCAATCGCCGCCTGCGCCTGTTCCTCATCCGCACGGATGCGGCCTCCCTGCCAGATCGGAATATTAAGCGACGCCGTGCCGGAAAAGACACCATTGCCGGCGTTCGGGTTGACGCCTTGCACCGCGAAGTATCCGTTCACATTCACCGACGGCAAATGTTCGGCATGCGCCGCTTTCAAAGATTCTTCGGCAGCCCGTAACTGTGACGCCGCGGCCTTCAAATCCGCCCGCGTGCCATACGCTTGTTTCAGCGCTTCGTCTAACGGTACGGGAGGCGCCACTGAATACGACAACTTCTCCGACGGAACGACGTCGGCATCCAGCCGCAACCCAATCGTCCGAGCCAGCGTTCGTTTGTCTTTAATCAAGTCGGCTTTCTGCGAAGTGAGCCGCTGCTCTTCCGTTTGGAGTTCCACCTGACTCCGCTGCGCATCCACTGACGATTTCGTTCCCGCTTGGTTCTGCGCCACCGCTTGGTCGCGGCTCGATTGCGCATACCGCACCTGGGCTTCCTGCGCGTCTATCAACGCGCCATCGGCCAACAATTTGAGGTAACTTCCCGAAACGGCTAGTACTACCAATTCGCGCGCATCCGCGTCGCTCAACTCGGCCGCCTGCTCCAGTTCCTTAGCGCTGCGATAGTTGTATCTCGCGGTCATATCCAGAACATTGAAATTCAAAGAGGCGCGCGCA
>Ga0182012_10003185_pt1 | contig 17532 bp, 6 predicted proteins | sample 612S2SmetaG_FD_120486 | JGI IMG/M metagenome (GOLD analysis project Ga0182012, IMG submission 120486) | Permafrost microbial communities from Stordalen Mire, Sweden - 612S2S metaG | ecosystem: Environmental > Terrestrial > Soil > Wetlands > Permafrost | place: Sweden: Stordalen | collected...
AAGCAAGCGAAAACGAAAATGGCCCCGAATGCGAAAATGCCCCAAGTCACTACCAGACTGGCCTTAATTTCAAAAACCTCAACGACCTTCCGAAATCACTGGTAAATTACCTGCCCGCAATCTCAACCGTCCCATAATCCCGCCGTTCAAAACTCACCCCCTGCCGCCAACCCATCCCCGCCGGGGGGCCCGGCTTCATTCTGCCTTCATCAGTATTCTTTCCACCTGCCGCACCGTGCTATCCAACCGGCCCTCCGTCCAGATCACATAATTCGCTTGATTGACTTTTTGCTCAATCGGCAGTTGCGCCGCCACCCGCTGGGAAATTTGCTCCGTCGTCCACCCGCGCGCGGCCAGCCGCTCCTGCTGGCTGGCGGGCAGGCAGGCGACGCATAGAATTTTATTAAAACTTGCCTCCGCCTGGGTTTCAAATAACAAGGGAATCACCACGACCGCCAGTGTCTGACCCGCCGCGCGCCATTCCTCAATCTGGGTTTGCCAGGCCAGGCGGATGCGTGGATGTAAAATGCTTTCCAATCGCAGCCGGGCGGGCGGATCGGCAAACACCCTGCAGGCCAGTTCCTCCCGCCGCAACTGGCCGTCCGGGGATACGATTCCCGGACCAAAGGTGGATTTGATTTCGTCCCAGGCCGGCTGGCCGGGTTTCACCAGCTCGCGGGCCAGCACGTCGGTGTCCACCACCCGCAACCCGTGGCCGGTCAGTACGCCCGCCACCGTCGTCTTACCCATCCCCACTCCGCCGGTAAGACCAAGAACGTTCATGCGAGCCCCGGCGTTTCAGGGAACCGTGATCGCGCGGTAAAAGATTTGATGATAACTCTTCGTGTTCGCGTTCGTGAAGGAGAACGGCACGGTGTTGGTCTCCACCGGTGTCCAGGACGCGGAATTCGCCAGGTTCGTCGTGAACTCGATCTCCACCGAGCCCGTCGTGCCCGTCACGTTAAAGATAAACAAACCAGTGCCCGCATTATAGGTCGGGGATAATATCGGCGGACTGGTCGCCCCTACCGTCACCGACACACTGGCCGAACTATCATCCGGATTGGGGTTGGGGGTTTGCGACTGCGCCTGCGCCTGGTCATAGACGATCTGGCTCGTGGAAGGCATCAGCATTTTGAGGGCCAGAGTGGCGCCCGCATAATTGCTCAGGGTGCCAATGGACCAGGAAAGTTGTTGGCCATTGCCTTGAACTGTGCCTATCGAAGGGGTGCTGGAAACCAGTGTTCCCGCCGTGAGCGTGTTCTGCACAACCACATTCGTCGCGGGCGACAGGCCGCCGTAATTAGTCACCGCCAGGTAAAATGTCACCAGATTGGTGGGTGCCACGGTAGTTGCCGAAGAACTGAGGGTCAGTCCCAGATCCGCCGACCCGCCCAGCGGATACCCCAGCGTAATGGCGACCGACCAGCCATTCGAAATGATGCCCGTGTTCGGCACGCTGGTATCCTGCACAAATAGGTTCCACGCCCCGTTCGGCGTGCCCCCGCTCAGCGCGGAAAGCGCAACCCCATACGGAGCGGGCGGGGCGGAGGCTTTAAACACGTAGCCAGCGGACCCCACGAGCGCATTGATCATATTGATGCCATTCGGCGTGCCCAGTCCCGTGCACAGATCGTAATTGGGAACCGCTACATATTGGCTGGGGCTGCTGCTCCAGGTGTTGCTGCCGGTCGTAATGTCGTTAAAACAGGTGTTGTAATTTATCGAATTCGCTATCGCATACAATGCAGGATTGATGAACCCAATCGGATTGTGATTGTAAGCCGACTCCTGCTGGTTGACCAATGCGGTAAAAGCGGCCCATAGCGGGGCGGCGGCGCTGGTGCCTGCGGCAGAAGATTCCGCTCCTCCGGCATAGACAATAAAAATATTATCAGCCGTCAAAGCCACATCTGGGAAATTTCTAAAGGACGTCGAACCCTGGTTGATCGTCATGTTCACATTCGTCTGCCAGGATGGAATGGGATAGTAGCTGCTAAACCCGCCTGAACTGCCCACCCCATCTTCATTCGTCCCATATTCAACATCCCAGTTCCAGACCGTTTCCGAAACCCGTGCTCCGCCGTTCGGCGTCATCGTCAAGGTCGTACCGCCCACCGAGGTCACATAGGGACTGTCGGACGGCTGCCCAAAACCGTTAACATTGTCAACGGACCCATTCGGATAAGCGTCACTATCCCCGGCCGCTTGATAGTAAGACTGGCCCTGCACAATGAATTCCTGATAAATCTGGTCCGCGGTCGGCGAAGGCCCGCCAATCCATCCCCAACTACTGCTGATCTGACTCGCCGAGTCGTCCGTCGCAATCCGGTTGATTACATCGTTCGGCGAACTGCTGTAAGGACTGCCTTCATAAACGGTGATCCCGGACAGACCCGGTGCCATGGCGATCAACATCTCAATGTCCAGCGAAACTTCGCCATTTCCGCCGATCGAGTAGGGCTGGCCGTTAAAACCGTCAATCAACACGTTTTGCAGCGGAATGGCGGAACGCCCGGCTAGTTGCTCATATTGCTGAATGTCACTGGCAAAATAACCGTCAAACTCCACGAGTGCCACCGTCTGACCCGCCCCGGTCTGCGGTGCCTGGGGAACGTAGGCATTGCGAAAATCATTTCCCAAGTAAGTACCGCCGATGCCTGTACCCGACTGCGGCAAAGCGGTCGTGCTCCCCTTGGCCGGAGCGTTCGTCCCTGTATTTATAGGTTTCAAAAGCAAATGTGGCTTCGGCCGGCTGAAATTGTTCAATCCGCTGATATCCAGCACCGGCAGCCCGATCGGCACCGTCGGCTCCACCGTGGTCGCAAAAAACTGCCGGGCTTCACTCGGGTGCTGGTACGTTTGAAAATTCACCTGGAACGCCTTCTCAATGTCCGTGGATACCCCCCGCACATCCACCAACATCCGGTTTCCGTGCGTGGCCGTCACCTGCAGTCCATGCTGCTGTGCAAAATTCACGACCGCCTGGTAATCCTGTTCCGTGGGTCCAAACTGTTCCGTAAATTGCGCCGGAGTCAGGTACTTATGATAATTTGCACTCGCCGGATCGTTAATCTGCTCCAGCAAATTCGTCAGCGCCGCCTTGTTCCGCAACGGCAGCCCAATGGCCAGATCCAAGTTGGTCGCCGCCAGGTGCCCGCGCCCCGGCAGGTTTTTAACCACCGCCAGCACATGGCCGGACAACTGCACTCCGCCGCCCGACTGCGCCCGCAGCACCGGTGTCGGCAGGGCCAGCATCAGACCCAGACCCAACCCTAATAGACTCTTGTTCATTAAAAATTTCCTCATATAACTGTCAGAATTTGAGGTGGTTCACCCGGCACATTCCCGTCACCGGCATGCGCCCTTGCAAATTATTCGTGGTTAAATTCATACACATCGGCTCACGGGAAGGGTTTGATCGTCGGATACGACGTCGGCAGGTTTGTACCACTGACAATGACCGGCCCATATTCCGGCAGACTCGTTCCCGCGGCATCATCAAAATCCAACGTTACATTTTTAATCGAATTCCCCGCCCCGGCGTTATCCATCAGCAGCGTATCCTTCTGACTAGGTGCCACCACCAGCACCCCGATGTCTCCCGGCGAACCATGCGTCAGGTTTGTGAGTGTTACCGAAGTCTTCAGGATGGTGCCGGCCATTCCACTAACATTAATCGTTGCCGGATAAGGACTCGCCGTGCCATTCGCTTTGATGATAATCGGCTCGGTATTGGAGAAGGTGGCGGTCCAAGTCCCCAGATAGATCGTAAAAATATTGGTTCCCAAACTATTTCCACCGGCGTCAAACAGGGCGAAGGTCGGCGTCACCGCCTGGCCATTGGTGCCGCTCGCCGTAAAGGTGAACGGCCGGGAAACCGCATGACTGTTCGGTGGCACCTGCAGATTAGTGTAAATCTGGCTAACCGGATTGGCCGGCGTAATGCCATTTACGGCCAGCAAAGTTGCCTTAATCGTCGGCAGGTTGGTCCCGGAACCAGCCCGGAAACCGAAGTTTACCGTGTTCACCTGGCCCGGATAAATAATTCCCGGATAGGCATTCGGCGGTCCACCTGCCCCCTGGCTCACCAGTACCGCTCCCGCCGGAACCACCAGGCTCCCGCTCGTGTCCACAATGGTTAACGTCGCAAAGTTGGGATAATTCAGAGCCGCATTGGTCGCGCCCGACAATTGGAGGAACACTGTCAAATCCGGCTGCACCACGCTGCTGGAAATGATGGGCACCGCAAAGGACGCCACGGTGACGCCGTTGGAAAACACCAGGCTGCCGCTCACGGCCGTGTAATTCACCCCGGCTTTGGCCGTCCCGTTGGTGGTGGCATAGTTGACCAGCACCATGCTGTTCGTATAGCCTGTGCGGACCACCTGAATGTTGGCCTGAATGCCCGTCTTCAGCACCGTGTAGGTCGGACTGGAGAAGGCCACCCCGGAATTGACGTCAATGATGGTCACTGTGGTTGTGGCCGGCGGAATCAACTGGCCGGGGGCGGTTGGCGCGGACAACACCACATTAAAGTTACGGTTGCCCTCAAACAAACCGTTGTTGATAATCGGCACCGTTATGTAGTTCGTGACGAGACCGTTCGTAAACACCAGCGTGCCGCTCACCGCCGAGTAATCAAACCCGGCAATCGCCGTCCCGTTCGTCGTTGAAAAATTAACCTCCAACGGCACGGTGCTCGAATCCACCACCACCGGTTCCACCGATGGATTCGAGCATACCACCGCGATCATCACCGAGCCGGCGCTCTTCAATACGCTGTTCGTGGCGCTGCTGAAACTCAGACCCGCGCTGCTGGCGTGGATCACCACCACCGTTTTTGCCGGGGGGATCACTTGCGCCCCGCCGGTGGGATTGGACAGGCTCAATCCAAACTGCAAATCGCCGGTTACCTGCGGATTATTAATCAAAGGCACCGAAATATTCTGCAGAATTTGGCCGGCGGCAAAATTCAACGTGTTGGAAACGGCCACATAATTGGTGCCGGCTATCGCTGTCATGTTGGTGGTGGCATAATTCACAGAAAAAGCCGTGTTCGTATTTCCAAACCGCTGCACCGCAATGATCACCACCGGCGCGGGCTGGCTGATGTAATTGGTGGCGTTCACGAAACTCACCCCTACATTATTATCAATAATACTCACCACCGCACTCGTCGGTGGCGTCAGGGTCGCACCCCCCGTGGGATTTGACAGGGCCACATTCAAATTCACCGTCCCTGCCGCCGTGGTGCCATTGATGGCCTGCACGACGAAGCTCTGGCTCGTCACCCCGTCGCCAAAAGTCAAACTTCCATTCGTCGCGTAATACCTGGACCCCGCCGTCGCCGTGCCATCCGATGTGGCAAAATTAACCGACGCGATTCCCGACCACCCGTTGGTGCGCAGCACCGTCACCACGGCGTCGCTCACCCCTGTGGGACCGCCTTCAGTGACCGAGTAACTCGTCGCCGAGAATTGAAACTGTCCCGGCAGATTCACGGTGTCAATAATCGTCAGCACCGCGTTCGTGGGCGGAGTCAGGTAAGAGCCCTGGGGCATGTCCAAGGCCATCGGAATCGTGCGGTTGCCCTCCGCCAGTCCATTGTTATTGATCGTCACATTGACCGTCAGATTGCTGTTCCCCGGCAGGAAGGTGATGGGCTGTTCAAACACCGGAGTGTAATCCGTGCCCGGCACCGCCGTGCCCGTGCTGAGGGTGCTAAAGTTTACCGTCGTAGTTCCCACCAGGCTCCCCTGCCGGTTCACCACCACCACTGCCTGGCCGCCCGGCGTGTTTTTCGACACCGTGTAGGTTGTCGAGGCAAAACTTACCGAGCTGTCATCGTTGACGATCATCAACTTGGCCGAGGGTATGTTCCCAATCACCGCCGGCGAGCTGGGATTCGTAACCGTCAGGAATACCGTTAGATTTGTCGTGACCACACCGTCGTCAAACACCGGCACTGCCACCGTTTTCAGCACTTCACCCGCCGGAAAATCCAAATTGCTTACTACCATGCTATAATTGGTCCCCGCCAAGGCCGAGCCGTTCCGCGTGGCAAAGGTCACGTAAATGTCGCCGGTCCCGTTCGCGTTGGTGCCGCTCGTGCCGCCCGTGCGAATGATCGAAATCAGGGCATTCGTCCCCAGTTCGTCCACTTGATAATTTGCCGCGCCAAACTGAATCGCGCCCGATCCCGCCAGCGAACCGCCGTAAACTTGCACCAAGTACGGATGTGCTCCCCCCGAATAATTCTGGAACCCGCCGCCCAGGTCTATGTTTCCACTGGGCTCAATCACGGTGGCCGCCACAAAGTTATCCGCCCCACTGCCAAAATTAATGGTCGGGTCAACCGTGCCATCCGGATTCAAACGTGTGATCCGGTTGCGGCTAACCCCGCTGAAGGATGTAAAATTCCCCGCCACCAAAATCCGCGTGTCCGGCTGGACTGCAATGCTTTGCACTCCGCCATTGCCGCCCGCGCCGAGCTGGAAGGCCGGGTCAACGGCCCCGGTGGTGGTAAGCCGCGCCAAGTAGTTCAACCCCACGTTGTTCACGTTGGTAAACAAACCACCGATCAGAATTCCCCCGTCCAATTGCAGGGCAATCGCGCGCACCGATGCATTCGGTCCCGCGCCGGGATTAAATGTGTTGTCCACTGAGCCATCCTGGTTCAGGCGGGCAATGTGGTTCAAATTCGTCCCATTCACCGTGGTGAAATCGCCGCCGATGACAATCTTTCCGTCCGGCTGCACCGCCAGCGCATACACCGTTGCGTTGGCTCCCAGTCCGGGATTAAACGTCGGATCCACCTTGCCATTGTCCAGCAACCGCGCAATCGAATTGAGCGGCGTGCCATTGATCAAAGTAAACGCCCCGCCGAGCATCGTCGTGCGCGCACCGTTCACATAAGTGGAGGCCACGGCATACACCGGGTTGTTGGCCGCCGCCCCGCTGTTGAAGGTGGCATCCACCGTGCCATTCCCATTCAACCGCGTGAAGTAATTAACCGTGGTGGAATTATAATTCGTGAACAATCCCGCCATTAAAATCAAACCGTTGTCCTGCACCACCAGCGAACGCACGGTGGAATTCGCCCCAAATGTCGGGAGAAACGATAAGAAACTGGTGTCCAGCGTGCCGTCCGCGTTCAAGCGCGCCACCCGGTTCCGCGGCACCCCGTCCGCGGTCGTGAAATCACCACCGGCTAGCAATTGGCCGTTGGCCTGCAGCGCCAGCGCGAACACCGGCGCGTTGAATCCCGCCGTGCTCGAATAGCTCGTGTTCGGCTGTCCCGGCGGTTGATTATAGGCCGAGGATCCATTGATGCTCACCTGCGCCACCGTCGGCGTGCCCAGTATATTCGTGTTTGCCGCGCCCAGCACCACTTGAAAATTCAACGGCGCCAGCCAGGTCGTCCCCAGGTCCTTGATCCACACAATGAAATTCGTGCTCACCTGGCCCGGCGCGAACACCAGCGTTCCGTTCGTCGCCACATAATTGTTGCCCGCCGTCGCCGTGCCGTTCGTCGTGTTATACGCCACGCTCAGCGATCCAATGCTCCCGCCCGTTCGGTACAGCGGTATGATCGCATACCCGCCATTTTCGTTAACAGTATAACTCGACGAGGTGAACTGCACCACCCCCGGCGCGTCCGTGTTCGTGATCACCAGCGTCGCGTTCGTCAGCGCCCCGCTCAGCGAGAGCACCAGTGGCGCGTTCGTATTGTTCACCGTCGCGTTGGCCAGCCAGATGTTTGCCGTCAAGTTCGAGGTGATCACCCCGTCATCCCGCACTGGGACGTACAGAGTCCGCGTCGTCGCGTCGCCATCCGCCCAAGTCAGCGTGTTCGTCAATCCCGCGTAATTCACCCCGTTGATCGCCGAGCCATCGCTCGTCGCCACCTGCACGCTCAATTGCCCCAGCACCCCGCCCAAACGCGCCACCGTCACTTGGATGGGTCCGCTGTTTTCATTCGTGCCAAAACTAATGCTGGGCGCCGCGCTGTTCGTTCCGTATGTCCCAAATTCAAATTGCACTTTGCCCGAGGAATAATTGTCATTTACAATTTCCACCTGCGCATTGGTCAGCGACCCCAGTGCCGCCCCGCCGCCGGCGGCCGACAGAGTCACATTAAACACCCGGTCCGGCCGCGCAATCGTTCCGTTAATCAACGGAACGGTGAAGCTTTTGCTCGCCACCCCGGCCGGAAAACTCAGCGTGCCCGTGGTCGTGCGGTAATCCGTCCCGTTCACCGCCGTCCCATTGCTCGTCGCGTACTTCACCGTCACCGGATTGTCCGTGCCTTGGTTCCGTACCACCGTGATCGTGGCGTTCCCCGCCCCTTCGCTCACATAGTAATAAGGGCTGCTAAAGGTCAGGACCCCCGGATGCGGATTGTTGTGGAGAATCGTCAACGGCGACAGCGCCGCCCCCAGCCCCGCTGTCAGGGGCGTGTTCTCCCCCTCCGCCTTGTCCACACTCCCAAAACCCGTCGTGCTTCCCGTGGTCGTTCCACCCAGGAAAAACGTGTCCATCCCCTTCGGCTGCGTCAACCCCAAGTCCAGGCTCACATCGCTGTTATTATTGCTGATAATGTTGATGTAAACCGGGTTAAACCCAATGTAAGTGGTATTCCCGGTGATGTCATTTTCCAGATTATTCGTGTTGAATAGCCCGTCCGCCAGCATCCAGGTTCGCACTCCCCACGAGGTCCCCCAGACGGGAGCGGTTCCCGTGTAGGTGTAATCCACCCCGTATTGCGCATAGCCGGCCCCTGACCCCGTCGGAATGGCGGACACCGTGGCGCTGACCGCTCCCAACGTCCCGTTCGTCCGGTCCACTTCCACAAAATATTGCGGCGACGCATTGTCCGCCGTGTAGCTGCTAAAACTTAATTCCAAGTTCCCTGGTCCGGGAGTCGTACCCCCGACCAGCCGCGTCCAATTCTGCCGCGGATGAATGTCGTTGCGCGTTCCGCCACCGCCCACTTGATAAAAGGATCCGCCCACCAAAAAGTTGCCGTCCGCCTGCTCCGCGATCGCATACACCGGGTTCGGCGGGTTCACGTTCGGGTCAAAATAAGGGTTGATAAATCCCGCGAATTGATTGTAGGCCGTGTCCAGGAAGGTCGTGTCCAGCAGGCCGTTCGGCGACAGCCGCGCCAGACTGATCCGCCGCGATTGGTTGTAAGTTGTAAACCAGCCGCCGATCATGATCGTCCCGTCAGTATTCAAAGTGATCGTGTTAACCTCGTCACTCGCGCCCACCCCCACCACAAAGCCCAAGTCCACGCTCCCATCCGCGTTCAACCGGTCAATCCCCGCGCCACCGATATTACCGACTTGGGTAAACAAACCACCCATCAGAATCTTCCCGTCCGGCTGCACCACCACCGAATCCACTACGTTATTCGCCCCAAAGCCATAACCCGGATTAAAACTCGTGTCGAGCGAACCGTCCGCGTTCAACCGCGCGATGTAATTTAAATTCGTCCCGTCCACCTGCGTGAAATTTCCGCCGATCACAATCTGTCCGTTCGTTTGCAACGCGATCGAATTAATCGCCCCGTTTGGCCCCACCACCGGGTCAAACGTCGGGTCCACCGAGCCGTCCGGATTCAACCGAGCTATGTAGTTCCGGTTCGTGCTGTTATAGGTGGTGAAATTTCCCGCAATCAAAATCTGCCCGTCCGGCTGGACCACCACCGTCGAAACCTTGCTATTGGCCGTCGTCCCCAACCCCGGATTGAAGGACGGATCCAGCGTGCCATCTGGCGCGAGGCGCGCAATTCCCCGCGTCAGTGTGCCGTTGTAGGAATTAAACTGACCCACCGCGATGATGTTATTGCTGGCGTCCAACGTAAGTGCGTCCACGTCCGCGTCAAAACCCCCGTTGTATCCGCCCGCGGCGTTGAACGAAGTGTCGAGCTGTCCGTCCGTGTTGACGCGGGCTATATGATTCTGGTAGCCGCCGGACTCGCTGTTATAACCCGTAAAGTCACCCCCGATGATGGCTTTCCCGTCCGTGGGTTGAATCACCGCTGCGTACACCTCGCCATTCGCTCCCGGATTCGAATTGTTGGGCGGACTCGTGAAACCGCTATTGTCCACGTTATATCCCGTGTCAACGGCGCCCGCCGGCGGTGAACTGAATAAAATTGTCATGCTGCACTTGGAAAGCTGCCCCAGGACACAATTGGGCACCAAACCCGGCGGGAAATAAAGCTCCAGTTGAAAATCCCGGTTAAACTTCGGAATCTGATCCCGGGTGGTTGACACACTTATAAATTGTTCCGACGGGCTCCCATTATTCCAAACCAACGAACCGGTCGCGTTGGTAAAGTCGTTCTGCGCGATGTAACGCGTCGCATTATCCGGCCTCGCATAATCCGATCCCGACTGCAAAGTAAACGAGTCGTTGTCGTCGTCCGCAATTGAATGGTCAATGCGATAGTAAACCGTCGCCGGATAGGTTCCAGGGTTCTTGAGTATCACCCCGATTTTAACCGTTACCCCCTTGTCACATCGCAACGTTGCCCGCTCAAAATTAACCACCGCGTTCGTCAGGGCCAGCGGCCCGAAAACACTGGGAACCGAAAGCTCATTCAGCAAGGTGATGGGCACAACACTGCGATTGCTTTGTATCGTTGGCGCCTGGATCGTTTGATCCTCCAAGGCGTCCAGATAATTCGTCGTCAGCACCACGTAAAACAGCGGGTTGGCCAGGTACGCGCCCCGCATGGTATTCGTGGTGAATGGCACCGATATATCCTGGTTCATTTCAAAATCATTGAACGTCAGGGTGCCCGACGTCACCGAGGGAGTTACATCCTGGATTGTTGACACAATATTCGTGACTATCACATTCGTGCAAGAATACCAAACCACGTTCGTGGTGACGTTAAGGGTGGTGGGATCGGTCGTTACGGTGATGTTCGTCCCCAGCCCGCAAATGTTCGGCGGATTCGCCACAAACGGCGTCCCGTTCGTCCCCACCACCGGTCCAATCCCGCCATTCGCATTGGTCTGGCCCGTGATCCAGGACGAATATTGGCTCGTATAAAAAAATCCCTGTTGCTGATTGTAATTTTGATACTCTTCCTGGGCGTTGGCTATCGTGTAAATAATATTGGTTGTCCCCAGCAAAGTGTTATTCGTGTCCACCACCGTCATTAAAATGTTCGTGCTGTAATAATTGGTGATCAGGATGTTGGTGTAATAACTTCCCACGACGGTGTAGCCCACATGCACCATCCCGTTGGCCCCGCCCACCCGCGTCACTGTGGCCCGCGCCGGAATGCTCGGTGAGGTCGTTCCACCGCCATCATCTCCCCCGCTCTTCCCGTCCTTCGTGCTGTAAGTGTAGCCCGTCGAGGTAAAGCGAAACTCACCCGCGATTGAAGCGCCCTGCTGCCTCCAGTTAAGCACATAATTGCCCGGCTGCCCGGCCGCCCCGGTATTGACGTAAACCGCCACGTAATAAGTCGTCCCCGCGCTTGCGTAAAACGTCAGCGAGCTGTTCACATTGTTGCTCGAGGCATTGTCGTTGGCCGCGGCCAGCGTCAAAGTACTCAGGGTTGGACCCGTAAACGCCGCCACCACCGTGTCCATCGGGTTGTAATTGTTGTCGATGCTTCCCAGCGTATCGAACGTCACGTTCCCGTTCGCCGGCGCCGTCCATTGATACCACACCGATTCGCCCACGGTCACCAAGCCGTTGTCGCCGGTCGCAATCGCGTTCATTTCCCCCGTTTGCAGCGTCGCCCCCGTGTCGTTCCCTTTCGTCGTGCCCGAGTACCCGCTCAACACCGCGGCATTCGTAAAAGTATCGTTTATCGGCGCTTGCTGCGCCCGCACCGTGCCGGCCAGCGCCAGCCATGCCACCGCCGCCACGACCAGCATCCAGCGCCCGCTGGTTCCCTGCCGTTCGGTGCTCGCTCCCAACGTGCCTGCAAATTTTTGCATAATCTCTTTCACAACATTTCTCCGCTGATTTCGGCGTAAACCCGCCGACCATTCGCCAGTTGAAATCATTTTATTAGTGTTTCCCGCTTAATACGGATACGTCAGCCACGGGCTTACCATTACTTTATAGAAACGGATGCCCTTCAAAATATTCGTGTCCGTCACCGTAACCGGATACGCCGGTCCCGTCGCGCTCACCGAGTTGAAATTCGTGAAAAGCTGCCACGGACCCGTCAGCAAATTCGACGTGTAGTACACATAGTTAGTCGCCAGCGGCACCGTGTCCCACGTCAGCACCGCCTGCCGGCTGGGCTGGTTCGTGATCGTCAGCCCGAAATTAATCTGCGCCGACGTGAAAAACGGATTCGGATCAAACGCATTCGCAATGCCGTTTCCGTTCGAATCAATATCCGGACTCTGCGCCAGCGCCGCGTTCACCGTGTTCGTCACCCCGTTTACCACGATGTTGGTCGAACTAAAATGCCCCGCGTACGTCGGCACCCAGCGCAAACGGCCCGGACTCGTCACGTTCCCGTGGGCGTCCACCGTCCCGCCGTTCTTCCCGCTATACAAGCTCGCCTTGTTGATCTTCTCCGCCACGGAAACCCCATTGGCCGTCGCCTGGGCGAAATAAATCGTGATATTCGGGTTCAGGGCCACCCAGTTCGTAAAATCATAACTGGCGGTAACCCCGCCCGTTGCGCTGTCCATGAGCACCAGCGAATCCACATACAACGCGTTGCTCGTCCCCGCGCCGTTGAACGTGATCAAACTCGCAGCGCCCTGCGGATCCAGAATCAACTGGCCCACCGCCGCGTTGTTAGTAAAACCAAGGTTCACCGCCCCGTAATCCGTCCCCGCCCAGATGTTGGCGGTCGCCTTGTTCACCGCCGGACAAATGTCCGTGATGATCGTTCCCAGTAAATCCCCGGAAGCCGGCGTGCTCAGCAGCTTTAATCCACCGCCGCCCGTCGCTGTCCCCCGTCCCACCGTCCAGGTGCTTCCGTTATTAATCCCCCCGTCACTCAGCGAGTTGCTCGCGATCAATGTCAGCGAAAGACTTTGCAGTGACACATTGCTCACCAGCAAACTCCTGCCCTCCATCGTGATGCTCCCGCCCGCGTAAAGCGTGGAATTCGTCAGCACCGCCGTCTGGCTTTGCAAATTGAAATTCCCCGAACCGTTGTTGATCGTTCCGCCGTTGGAAAAATTGGTCGCGAAAATCGTCGTGCCTAAGTCCGAGATGGAACCGTTGTTGATCACTGTGCTAAAATTAGCCGCGTTGGTGAGGGAGATGGATCCCAGCGCGCTCAGCGTCCCGTTGTTCGTCAGCCAGCGCAAGTTCGGCCAGTTCCCCAGTCCAAGATTGCCTTGGTATATCGTGTTTAACTGACCTTCCGGCGAGCTGGCCCCCACTCCAACCCCGTTGGTCGTCAGCGACATCCGTTGCGCATCCGTGTAAAAGGACCCGTACACGTTTAAAATATCGCTGATCACCAGGTTCGTCCCCCCGTGCAATTGCAAGGTGTTTACATATGGCGCCGTCAAGGGGTTCACATCGCCATAAACCAGCAGCACCCGGAAAATATTCGTTATCCCAGTGGTCTTGTCCAAGTTCGTCCAGCATGTGCTCCACGCTTCAATCGTACCGCTCCACGCCGGAATCGCGGACTGCAGCACGTTGGTAAAATTGAGCGCCCCGCTCGACACCCCCAGATTGATGTCCGAGTACGGCGCCGTAATCTGCGCCTGCTGTGCTCCCTCAAAATTGTTCGTGGCCACGATCGACAAATAATTCTCCCCACTGATGATCGTTGACTGCAGATTCAAATTCTGGCTCGCATTAATGAAAATACTGCTGCCCAGGTTCGAAATTGTGCCATGCGGATTGGCCGCGTCGGCGTTGGTCACCACCGTCGCGGGCATGAGCTGGCCTTCCATGTAAGAATACCGGTTCGTGATGATCCCTGAGGGAAACACATTCAAAAAGCTCTCCGTGACGGGATTGCTATACAACGGAATCGGGGAGGTATTGAAGGTGAAATTCTCCGGAATTCCCGTGCCGTTAAACACCGGCACCAGCGTCCCGCCGGCATTGGTCGTCGCCCCCAGCACGTAATCATCCGACAAATAGAGATAACTCGAAATCGGACTCGCCGTCACCGGATCCGTGTACGTGCCCACCCATTCCACATGCGCCTGCAAATCGGTGGTGGTCGAGTTCGTTGCGTCAAAATAAACATTGTAATTCGCATTCGTGCTGGCGTTCTCCACAAATACCGCCTCGTAAATGATGTTGCTTGGCCCCGTCTGATTCTCCTGAAAATAAGCCTGGGACGGATACAGCAAGAAATCAAAAGTGAGCGTGTTTGCGGCATTGCCGGTTGTTATGTAACCACTAAGCGCCTCAGTTGCGGTTAGATCCACACTGGGATCCCAATCGCCGTTGGTGTCCACACCCACCACCCCCGTGCTGGCCAGGGTGGGCACATTCAACGTTTCGAGGGTTGTCCCGCTCACCGTCGTCGTCTGCAACCCGTCCACGTTAAGCACCGCGCGGCTCAAATCCACATCTTGCCCCGTCAGCGTGATGTTGCCTCCCTCCCCCACATCAATGTTCCCGGGAATGATGATGTTGGTCGCTGTCACAATCAACAATCCACTGCCTACCACTTGCAGCGTTTCCGACCCAACCCCGCTGGTTAAAATGGTGTCGGCCAGACTCGAATCACACCAGATGCTCCCCTGGTTGTAGAAGGTCCCCGCCATCGCCCCCTCCGTCGAGGAACCCTTGTCAAATTGAAAGCCCAATGCGGAAACCGTCGTTAATAACGTCGTGGTGGTGGCCCCCGTGGTGCTGATGGTCTCCGTCGAACCAACCTCAAGAATCCCGTTCTCCCCGTTGGTATAATTCAGGATGTAACTGGGCTCGTAATAAAACACCGGCTTGCTCACATACGGCGACAGGTTCACATTGAACAGCGCTTCATTGTCAAAGTTCGTGGCGGAAATCGTCGGCGGATACGGCCCGCCCGGCTCGTTGTAGGTATTGTCAAACAAGTTTTGAAACAACGGCGCCGGTGCCGCCTGCCCGGCCTGCGCCAGCAGCCAGCCCAGCAGCAGCCCGCACGCGGCCCGCTTCAGCCAGGTGGTCCCGCCCGTCGCTGTGAGAGATTTGATTTCCATGCCGTTCATTGAATTATTAGAGGGTAGTTCCACTGGACGGTATTGCCTACCGCGTCCGTCAAAATGATCGTAATATCGTAAGTGAGCGGACTGTTGTTCCCGCCCGTCTGGTCAATCGGCGTGCCCGAAAGCAGCCCGCTCGAAGACATCGTCAGCCCCGGCGGTAAACCGGCGGCGGCCCATGTCAGAGTTCCGGACAGCCGCGGCGCGTTCGCGGTGAATTGCTGCGAATAGGGCACCCCGTTCGTGCCGTTCGGCAGGCTCGGCGGCGTGATTTGTATCAACACCTGGCTGGCCAGATTTGCCAGACTCGTCCCGTTGGGATACACCACCGGATCATTCGTCGAGTCATCAAATGAGGCCCACGCCAGTGATGGAATCTGGACTGTCTCCCCATAGGCCGCAATCGGCGCCAGCGACGTGTTAGCCGCGTAACCATTCCAAAACGCCGAGCCATTCACGTTGTAATCGAAAGTCGCAGTCGGATCAATCACCCCGGGTCCCGCCAGGCCGCCCGCCTTCAACTGGCTTTCATCCCAGTTCGGCGTGGACCGGGTCACCGATCCGTTGAAAGTGTTGTTGGCAATATCATTGTTTCCCGCCAGTAAAATTTCCGGTCCTGTCACCACCCGGTCAAAATGCTTAACATAAACCTGGCCATTCGTTACGGCGTTCATCGTGTAACCATTCGTCACCGGCTGGAAAAATTGCCCCAGCAGGGAGTCATAATCTTCCCGCACAAAGTGCACCCCTTCAATACCCTCATACAGGCTGGTCGCTCCCGCCGTCTGGCCGCAATTCACCGTGTATGTCACATACGTGTAATTCGTGTACCACGTGATCAAATTCATCGTCGTCGTGTACACCGCCGTATTCGTGGTCACCACATTGGTCGTCGCGGTCGTGACCACATTCGTTGTGTAAATCACGTTCGTCAGCAGCGTGTGAAGAATCCCCGCCGGACAGAGATTCGTCCCCACCGTCGGCAGGATGTAATAGCTCCCGGTCGGCACCCCTTTCAACGTGATGTTCTTGTTGCTCACATTGGTCGTGGTTGTCCCGTACGTCCCGCCCACCGGTCCCGGCCCAATGGTGACCGTCTGCAAAATCGCCGGCGTGTTCGTGGAAGTGTACTGCGTCACCACATTCGCAAAGGTCGTCACGTATTCCTCTAGCGGTGTCGGCGTGTAATTCGTTGTCACCACCAGCACCGGCGGCGATCCATAGGCCGAGCCGGTGGGGGCCGGTGCATAATATGACGTCACCGTCGGAACATTCGTCACGATGTAAAAATTCTGCGAACTGGACACCACCAGTCCGGGAAACAACGCCGGCAAATTCGCTGGGGCCGTCCCCGCCGCCGCCGCCAGCAACGTCCCGTAGTTAAACGTCCCGTATCCGATCGGCACATTGGCATTCACGGGAAACAGCGTTTGCCCGGAGGTATAATTCGTCGCCACATCCAACAGCGAGCTTCCCGGCGTCGCCCGTTCCCAATTGATCGTATTCGTCGAGTACAAGTACTTCAACCCGGCCACATCATCCGCCGTTAGCGTGTTGTAAAACCCGCCAATCTGCAATCCCCCGTACGGCTCGTAGCTGTTGTCCGCCACTGCCGTGTACTGATCCCCATACGGATCCACGGAAAAGGGCAAAATGTACGCCAGCGGATTCGGCGGTTTGCAAGTTTCTTCAATTTCATACGTGTAAAGCACGTTGTTCACATAGGTGGAATTGTTCACTTGGTTCAAAGTTGAATTGGTGAAAGCCAGATTTCGTTCCGCCAGCAAATATTCCTCCCCCAATGGACAGGTGTTACCTACGGGAAGATACCGGTATTGCAATGCCCAAATATAACGCTCCGGCTCTGCCAGCCCCATTTGTTCCACCAGCAAATGCAGGGTCGTGGATTTCAAATCCGTTAAATACAGCGATCCCGCCTCATAATTGTAATGCTGTGAATCCATCGGGAACTGCGTGAAGTCCATCGTGTCCACGTTGGTGATTGTGTTCATGATCGCGAACGCGCTGTCCACCGCCGCCACGCCATTCGAACCGAAAAAGTTCAGGAAAGTCGTGTCGTACGTGTAATAAACGATCGGCACGTTTCGGCGATATTCCTCGCCAGCATTGCGCGGCCCCATGATGTCCCCCAGAAATTCCGGAGCGCCAGCTGTCAAACTTTCTGAGTAAGCATACCCATAGCCAATGTCCGCAGTCTGCCAGCTATCCGCCCCGTTCGACGGCAGCATCGGCCCGCCCGGCACAAACGCCCGGCTCGTGCCCAGCCCGGCCGCCAGCAATATCACCCAAAAATACTGTTTAATTAATCGCTGCATACAAAATCATTGGCGTAAAAGCAACACCCGGTAGT
>Ga0182012_10003186_pt1 | contig 17532 bp, 12 predicted proteins | sample 612S2SmetaG_FD_120486 | JGI IMG/M metagenome (GOLD analysis project Ga0182012, IMG submission 120486) | Permafrost microbial communities from Stordalen Mire, Sweden - 612S2S metaG | ecosystem: Environmental > Terrestrial > Soil > Wetlands > Permafrost | place: Sweden: Stordalen | collected...
CGGGCGCCGCGTGAACGTGCCGTGCCAGAACGTTCTGATTCGCGATTGCATAATGAAAGATGGCCACGGCGGTGTCTCTATCGGCAGCGAGGTGTCAGGCGGTGTTCGTGACATCTTAACGGAGAATTGCCGCATGAGCAATCCAAACCTGGAACGCGCTTTGCGCATCAAGACCAATTCCTATCGCGGCGGCGTTATCGAAAACATTGGGTTCCGCCATGTGACCGTAGGCGAAGTGAAAGACGCAGTGATTGAGGTCGATTATTTCTACCAGGAAGGCGAAGGTGGTCCGTTTGTGCCGGTGGTTCGCCGCATTGATGTGGCCAATGTAACCTCCCAGAAGAGTAAACACGCCATCTTCATGCACGGTTATAAAAACTCGCCGGTGGGTGGTGTTACGGTTTCGAACTGTAAGTTTGACAATTCCGCAGAAGGCATCCATTTTGAAAACGTTGAAGGTGTAGTATTGCGTAACGTAACAGTGAATGGGAAGATTCTCGAGCAGTCTTCCTGACTTGACGTATGGATATCCGGCAACTCGAGTTACTTGTCGCTGTCGTTGACCTGTCGAGCGTGACTAAGGCGGCGGAGAAGATGCACTTATCGCCGGGCGCGATTAGTTTGCAGCTTCAGAACTTAGCCGCACAACTAAATACCGAATTATTCGTGCGGCAAGGGCGCCAGTTGGTGCCTACACCGGCCGGTCTTCGTCTGGTGGCACACGCACGAACGTTGATTCGCCAGATGCGCGAAATTCGCCAGGAATTTGCCAACGATCCGGCGTCCGATCATCTGCCCTTTCGATTTGCCACTGGCGCGACGACATTGATCAACCGCCTTGGCCGTCCATTGCGCGCTTTACGAAAGCAATATCCCAACACCCACGTGGAAGTGACCGTTTTGCCAACGGAAGAAATTGTGGCGGGCCTGCTTGATCGGAGTTTCGATCTGGGCTTAATCTCCCTCCCCTACCAGGAAGAGCAACTCACGCTCATTCCTTTGTTTGAGGAAGAGTTGCTCATTCTCAAACCATCGGTGCGCAGTCAATCTGCCTGGCGGGTGGGCTCCATTTCCGTTGAGGAAGTGGCTGGCGCGCCATTCCTGCTGTATCCGAAACGGAGCAACATGCGCATGATGATTGACGGGTTCTTTGGCGGTCTGAACATTGAACCGGACGTGATTATGGAGGCCGATGATACCGAGGCCATCAAACGTCTGGTCGAATCCGGTTTCGGCTATTCCATGTTGCCCGAGTTCGCTTTGCGTGCCAAGCCGCGCTTCTTTGAAACGTTCAGAGTAGCGGGCCGGCGTTTGGCTCGCACGCAGGCGTTGGCTATGGCGAAGACCGAATATCCGCGCGCGTTAACACGTTCCATTGCCACTTTTTTGGAGGCGCAAATCCGCGCTTGATTCTTTAAGGATTGGAAAAACATATGTCTGAATCACTGACTCTCAGCAAAAACTCACTTGGCGTAGGGGACCGCTTCGCCCACCAAGCCGGAGCCCAGTTGCAAGCTTGCATTCTGGCGGCCAAGAACGGCGTCATTGTCGTGCCTGTGTGGAACAAGTCGAATCGCGAACACAACATTATCGGCTCCGAACCCGACAGCGTGCGCGCTGCCGCCGACACAGCCGTGCGTGAGGCTGGCTGGAGCTATCCCTACCACGTTGACGCTGACCATATCAATTTCGATACGGTTGACCGGTTTCTGGCCGCTAGCGACTTCTACACCATCGACGTGGCCGATTGGATTGCCAAACCGGCCGATCCGGACGCAGTTGCTGCCTTTGTAGAACGGCATCCGGAGCTAATCGGTGAGCAGCAGATTCCTGGAATTGCGCAGTCACCGCAAATTGATAAAACCTTCATCGAACGAACGGTGGGGAAATATCTGGCGGCTGTCACCGAGGCGGGACGCATCTACCGCAAGATTGAAGAGCGCAAAGGCAAGGGCAGATTTATCCCGGAGGTGTCTATGGATGAAACTGATAGCCCCCAAACACCTGCGGAGTTATTGATCATTCTTGTCGCGATTGCCGACGAAGGCATTCCTATCCAAACCATTGCGCCTAAGTTTACAGGCCGATTTAATAAAGGTGTCGATTACCAGGGCGACATTCCTAAGTTCAGCGAAGAGTTTTCCGACGATCTGGCCACCATCGCTTTCGCTGTGAAGAAATACCATGTTCCGGCCAATCTGAAGCTCAGCGTCCATTCCGGCAGCGACAAATTTTCCATCTACAAGCCGATGCGCGAAGCCTTGCAGAAGTTCGACGCTGGTGTTCATTTGAAAACGGCTGGCACAACGTGGCTCGAAGAACTGATTGGTTTGGCAGAAGCCGGCGGCGAAGGTTTGCAGCTTGCGAAAGATGTGTACGCGCAGGCCTATGAACAGCGCGACGCCTTATGTGCCCCTTATGCGGCCGTCATCAGCATCGACGTGAAGAAGCTACCTCTGCCTCAGACTGTACGGGGTTGGAGTTCTGCGCAGTATCAGGATGCACTGCGCCATGTCCAATCCAATCCACAATTCAATAGCGATTTGCGCCAGCTTCTCCACGTTGGATTCAAAGTGGCCGCCAAACTAGGACCGAAGTATCTTGGATTTCTCGATCAGTTTGCGCCCACAATCGCTAAGAATGTCACCCAGAATCTGTACGATCGGCATATCAAGCCCGTTTTCGGCGCTTAAGGAGAGAAAAGCAGGCAGACTCGCAGTAGCATAGATCTAGACGATCATGGCGCTCAGGATCTAGGTCACTCTTGCAGATCTCAATCTTCATCACTTGTTATAACGACACATTCTTCCCTCAGACCGGTAAAGCGGTAGTAGCCGTGTTGGAAAAGCTGGGCCATACCGTTGAGTTTCGCCCGGCTCAAACGTGTTGCGGCCAGATGCATTACAACACTGGTTATCAACAGGAAGCGTTGCCAATGATGCAGCATTTCCTGGAGGTGTTTCGCGGGGCCGAAGCCATCTGTATTCCGTCGTCTTCTTGCGTGGCAATGATTCGAGACCACTATCCGAAGATGGCGGCGGCTAGTGGCGACGCATCGTTAAAACGTGCCGTGAAGAACCTGCTGCCCCGACTTTTCGAATTTACTGAGTTACTGGTCGACAAGTTGGAAGTGACGGATGTGGGTGCGTTTTTTCCCCACACCGTTGCGTTGCACCCGTCGTGTCATTCGCTGCGCTCTCTGAAGTTGGGAGATCGGCCGGCGCGTCTCTTGGGCAGCGTACGTGGGCTGACGTTAGTTGATTTGCCTGAAGCGGAAGAATGCTGCGGTTTCGGCGGTACGTTCGCCGTGAAGAATGCCGATGTATCGGCAGCTATGCTTTCTGATAAAGTTCGCTGCCTGCTCAATTCAGGCGCTGAGATTTGCGCAGCGGTTGATAACTCATGCCTGATGCATATAGGCGGTGCGCTCAGCCGGCAGCGGGCGGGCATGCGAGTGATGCATTTAGCGGAAATTCTGGCGTCGCGAGACAGTCGAGGGGTGGTTTGATGAGTACCTACGTGGGCGACGCAGCCAATGCGCCGAAGTTTCAAGTGGCGGCGAAAGCTCTCGTGCGCGATACGCAAGTTCGCCACAATGTGCGACACGCTACCGATGTGATTCGCAAAAAACGCGCCAAGGTGGTGGGTGAGATGCCCGACTGGGAACAGTTGCGGGAGAGTGGCCATGAAATCAAGCAGCATACTCTGCGGCATCTCGACTTCTACCTTGAGCAGTTTGAGCGAACTTGTACTGCCGCGGGAGGCATGGTTCATTGGGCGCGTGATGCGGACGAAGCCAACAGCATTGTTGTGGGCTTGGTGAAAGCGCAGCAGGCGAAAGAAGTCATCAAGGTGAAGACGATGACCTCGGACGAAATTCGCTTGAATGTTGCGTTGGAAGCCAATGGCATTACGCCCTATGAGACGGATCTTGCAGATCTGATCGTGCAGTTGGGTGAAGACAAGCCGTCGCACATCGTGGTTCCTGCGCTGCATCGGAATCGCATGGAGATTCGGCGCATCTTCCTCGACAAAATGAATTTGACTGAGTTAGGGGACAAGCCGGAAGATTTGGCTGCCGCGGCGCGCGCCTACTTGCGCGAAAAGTTTCTCCGCGTGCCGGTGGCCATCAGCGGCGCGAACTTTGCAATTGCCGACACTGGGTCGGTGTGTGTGGTGGAATCCGAAGGCAACGGGCGCATGTGTATTTCGTTGCCCAAAGTGCTGATCAGCCTGATTGGTATTGAGAAGGTGATCCCCAGCTTTCAAGATCTGGAAGTCTATCTCCAAACGCTGCCGCGTTCCGCTACGGGCGAACGCATGAATCCCTACAATTCCATTTGGACCGGTGTAACTCCAGAAGACGGCCCGCAGGAATTTCATGTGGTCTTGCTGGATAACGGACGCACGAAGGTTTTGGGTGATCGCGAAGCGCGCGAAACGCTGGATTGCATTCGTTGTGGAGCGTGTTTGAATGCGTGCCCGGTCTACCGGCAGACCGGCGGCCACGCCTACGGATCTGTTTATGGTGGACCGATCGGCGCTATTCTCACTCCGCAATTGCAGTCAATGGAACATTCGCAGACACTGCCTTACGCATCGTCGCTCTGCGGCGCTTGCTATGAAGTGTGTCCCGTCAAAATCAATATTCCGGAAATTCTTGTGCATTTGCGACACAAGGTTGTGGAGCGTGGCGACGCGCCGCTGGAGGAACGAATGGCGATGAAAGTGGCGGCCTATGCCTTACAATCGCCGGAACATCTGGATCGGGCTAGAAAGCTGGGGCGGATTGGGCAAGTGCCGTTTGTGAGCAAAGGCACGATTAGCCATCTGCCTTTCGGCTTGGACGCCTGGACGGGCATCCGTGATTTGCCCGCGATTCCCAAGGAGTCTTTCCGCGAGTGGTGGGTAAAGCGTGAAAGAGAGGTGGGCTGATGAGTTCCGCACGCGATGAGATTTTGGAGCGAATTCGCGACGCCATGGGCGGTTCCACGCCGGCCAGAGAAGCGGATTACGACGCCATTCCGAGAAATTATGTACGGCAGGGGTCATTGGACGTAGACGCAAGACTCGAACTCTTAGTGGACCGCTTGCACGATTACGGCGCCACAGTGTTTCATTCGCAAGAGGGCGAAGTGGCTACGGCGGTGGCGGCGGCTTTGCGCGCAAGCGGAAAAATGTCATTACTCATTCCGCGCGATTTGCCCCGAGCTTGGCTTCCCGACGGTTTTCATTTCTTTCGCGAAGGGGCGAGCTACCAAGAGGTGGACGCGAGCGAAGGTGTTCTGACCGATTGTGCGTTGGCCATCGCAGCAACTGGCTCGATTGTGCTGCGGCATAGCGCAGGTGAGGCACGTCGAGCGTTGAGCTTGATTCCCGATTACCACCTTTGTGTTGTTTTTGCAGGGCAGGTGGTGGAGACCGTTCCCGAAGGCATCCAACAGATGAAGGCGTTTGCCAACATTCCCATTACAACGATTGCTGGACCCTCCGCGACCGCGGATATTGAGATGATTCGTGTCAAAGGCGTCCACGGCCCTCGTACTTTTGACGTCATCCTGGTTGAATAAGCCGTTTGTGACGTAACATAGAAGGCGGCTTGGTTTGGCTAAGCGGCGCAGACAAATGGAATCACAACTTACTGAAACTATATTCAAGGCTCTGGATCGATTTCGGATCGAGATCCCGTCGTGGGGTTTTGCCAACACGGGAACGCGTTTCGGGAAATTTCTGCAGGCTGCGGCGGCAGGCACGATTGAAGAGAAATTCAGCGATGCCGGCCAAGTCCACTCGCTCACAGGCGTTTGTCCCACCATTGCGCTCCATGTGTTGTGGGATTTTCCGCATGGCTTAGACAGCATTCACGAAGTGGCGGCACTGGCCAATCAATATGGAGTGCAGCCGGGTTCTATTAACCCTAATCTGTTTCAGGATCAAATCTACAAGTTCGGATCGTTCGGCAATCCTGACGAAAAAGCGCGAACAGAAGCGATGGAACATTCGCAGGACAGCATTGCCATCGCCCGAGGGTTGAAGAGCCGCGATATCTCGTTCTGGTTTGCCGATGGTTCAAACTATCCGGGCAGCGCCAATATTCGTCAGCGGAAAAGATGGTTCGAAGAATGTCTGCAGCAGTTGCATGCCGCTCTTTCTCCGGAACAGCGCATGCTGGTGGAATACAAACCGTTTGAGCCGGCGTTCTATCACACAGACATTGCCGATTGGGGCATGGCTTTTCTGCTCGCCCGCAAAGCGGGTCCACAAGCGAAAGTGCTGGTCGATACCGGGCATCATTATCTATCGCAAAACATCGAACAGATTGTGGCTTGGTTACTGGCGGAAGATATGTTGGGCGGATTTCACTTCAACGATCGCCGCTATGCTGACGACGATCTTACCCTTGGCTCAATTGACCCGTACCAGGTGTTTCGCATTTTCCACGAAATCTTGTTCTTCGAATGGGAAGGTGGAAAACATGCTGATATTGCCTACATGATTGATCAAAGCCACAATCTCAAGGGCAAGATGGAAGCCATGATCCAGACTGTGACGATGGCGCAGGAACTGTTCGCTAAGGCCGCATTGGTTGATTACAAGCAACTGGTAGCGGCACAACAGAGCGCTGATATCGTGAGGGCGGAGGGTTGCCTGCAAGATGCGTTCGCCACAGATGTACGGCCCGCCATCCGCGCGTGGCGCACCACCAAAGGATTACCGGAAAATCCGCAAGAGGCATTCCGTCAAAGTGGATATCTGGAGCGCGTGACCCAAGAACGTGGTGCGCGCAATATGTCAAACGCTGGTTCATACGCTTAGGAAAGATAATCTATTAAGTTATGCCTGTCACCTCGTCTCTTCGCCACTTGAAAGATCTTTGGGTGGATTCCACCGCCGCTAGCTTGGAAAAAGATCAGCTGGCTTTGTTGCGCTACCGTTCGAATCTGCTGGGTGCCGATTTGCGCATTACAAATTTCGGCGGGGGAAATACCAGTTCTAAAATTGATTTGCCCGATCCATTCACAGGCAAGACAGTCAAGGTGCTGGCCGTGAAGGGCAGCGGCGGTGATCTGGGTTCGATTAAGGAGTCCGGATTTGCCCTACTCTATCAGGACCGCTTGGAGAGTTTGAAAGCCATCTACAAAGGTGAAGCGCACGAAGACGAAATGGTGCGGTTCTACCCGCTTTCAGCGTTTGGCGAGAATAAGGTGGCAGCTTCGATTGATACGCCGCTGCATGGGTTTTTGCCGTTTGCGCATGTGGATCATCTGCATCCAGATTGGTCTATTGCACTGGCCGCCAGCGCGAATGGCAAACAACGCTTAGACGAGTTCAATAAACATTACGGGCGCAAAATTGTTTGGCTTCCCTGGCAGCGGCCTGGATTCGAATTGGGACTGATGTTGGCCAAAGCGGTAGCGGACAATTCCGGCTGTGACGGCGTGCTGCTGGGTAGCCATGGTTTGTTCACGTGGGGCAACACGCAGCGCGAGTGCTATTTGAGCAGTGTCCAAACAATTGACCAAATGGGCGAGTTCATCACGGAACGCCAGCCCAAGGGGTCGGCGCTGTTTGGAGGTTTGGAACGTGCTCCGCTGGGGGACCGCAAGGCGATTGCCATTTCCATTTTGCCGGCGCTGCGCGGTATTGCTTCTTCGAATAAACGGGTGATTGCGCACTACACCGATCATGAGGACGCGCTGGCTTTTGCAGGATCGAAATGGGCGAAGGCGCTGGGCAACTTGGGCACCAGTTGCCCTGACCATTTTTTAAGAACGCGTATTTGCCCGATGTTCGTGGATTGGAAATCGGGTGAGGAGAGCGTTGATGTTCTGAAGAAGAAAATTGCCGATGAGGCGGTAATTTATCGCGGCGAATACGGCAAGTATTATCAAGCGAATGCGACGCCGGATTCGCCCAAACTGCGCGATTCCAATCCGTCCGTGGTGATTATCCCCGGTCTCGGCCTGTTTGGATTCGGCAAGAACAAGAAGGAAGCGCGGATTACCACCGAATTCTTTATCAATGCGATTCATGTAATGTCGGGCGCGAATGCTCTGAATTCAGGCGAAGTAGCGCATCCGTATCCGCAAGCGCGTCGTCCGGAGCAATCGCAGGAATTCAAGAGCTTTCAGAATTACGTAGCGCTGCCGCGTTCGGAAGCTTTTCGCATTGAGTACTGGGCACTCGAAGAGGCGAAATTGCAGCGCATGCCGGCGGAAGCGGAGTTCAGCCGCAAGATTGTGATGGTGGTGGGCGGCGGCAGCGGAATTGGGCGTGAAGTGGTGCTGTTGCTGGCGCGTAAGGGCGCGCACATCGTGGTGGCTGATATGAACGAGCAAGCCATCAAAGACGTGGCGGCGGAAGCGGCGAAGATTTCGTCGGCGGATGCGGTGACAACAACCACGGTTGATATTTCTTCGGCGGAAAGTGTCGCGAATGCAGCGAAGGCGGCAGTTCTAGAATTCGGCGGAATTGACGCCATTGTGAATACGGCGGCTATTTTCCCAGTGGCTGGGGCCGACGGGCAATTGACAGAAGCGCAGTGGAGCAAGACGTTTCTAGTGAATGTCACGGGAAACTTCCTGTTGGCGCGCGAATGCGGCTGGGTGTTGAAGGAACAAAAACTTCCGGCGTCGATTGTCTTGACCAGTTCGGCCAACGCTGTGGTTTCGAAGCACGGCAGCGAGGCGTATGACGTGAGTAAGACAGCGTTAAACCATCTCATTCACGAATTAGCAGTTGGGCTTTCGCCGTTGGTGCGTGTGAACGGTATTGCGCCGGCGACGGTCGTGGCGGGGTCGACGATGTTCCCGCGCGACCGTGTCATCGGTTCATTGCAGAAATACAAAATAGAATTCGCCGAAAGCGAATCGACGGAAGAGTTGCGCAACAAGCTGGCGGATTTCTATGCCCAGCGTACATTGACGCGGCGGCCGATTTTGCCGCAGGATTGCGCGGCGGCCATTGTGTGGCTAGCGAGTGACGAAAGCGCCAAGACCACAGGCCACATTATTCCCGTGGATGGCGGCTTGCACGAGGCGTTTCTGCGATAAACCATGCAACGTGTCTGCTTCGTTTTGCAAGTCAGGCCGGAAAGGTTGGACGAGTACAAGGAGCGGCACAAAACCGTCTGGCCAGATATGCAACAGGCTTTGCGCGAAACGGGTTGGGGGAACTATTCGTTGTTCCTCCGACCCGATGGCTTGTTGGTGGGCTACGTGGAAACGCCAGACTTTCAGAAGGCGTTAGAAGGTATGGCGGCGCGTGAAGTAAATGCGCGATGGCAGAAAGAGATGGCCGAGTTCTTTATGAATCCTCCTGGCGTCAGGCCCGATCAAGCGATGACGCCCTTAGAGGAAGTGTTCCACCTGGACTAAAAGCTTTCCTGCTTGAAGCGCGGTAAGAGCAAGTGAACAATCAATAGAGCGAATAGGTACATTGAGCCGGCAATGAAGAAGAGCGGCGCATAGGCTTGATGGGAGATGTCGAGCCATTTGCCGACTAGGGGCGAAACAATAATTCCGCCGACCGCACCGCCGAGTCCGCCGAGTCCGACGACCGATCCCACAGCTTTGCGAGGAAAACAGTCAGACGACATGGTGAACACGTTGGCCGACCAGCCTTGGTGAGATCCGGCAGCGATACCGATCAGCGCCACCGTTAGCCACAAGTTCCCAGCGGTAAACGGCACCAAGGTGATGGCGAGGACCAAGCAGGCAAAGATCAACATGGTGGTTTTGCGCGCGCGCGTCAGTTCCCAACCGCGTTTTAGAAGAGCGGACGAGAGCCAGCCTCCCGCGATGGACCCTACGTCGGCTGCGAGATAGATGACGACGAGCGGTGGTCCGATGTGCTGCAGATCAACGTGGTATTTGGTCCCCAAGAAGCCGGGAATCCAGAATAGATAGAACCACCAAACGGGATCGGTGCAGAATTTGGCGATCAGGAACGCCCAAGCGGAGCGCTTTCGCAGTAGCTCAGCATAAGGAATCTTGACGGTCGTCTCTGGCTCATTGTCGGAACGAATGAACGCGAGTTCGGCAGGGGAAAGACCCGGGGATTTTTCCGGCTCACGGTAAAAGAGCAGCCAGAAAACGATCCACGACAGACTGAACGATCCGGTGACCAGAAACGCGGAGTGCCAACCAAAGCGTGCGACAACAATGGGAACAATGAGTGGTGCGATGAGTGCACCCACGTTGGTACCGCTATTGAAAACGCCGGTAGCTAAGGCGCGCTCACGACGGGGAAACCAGTTGGCAATCGTCTTGATGGCAGCGGGGAAGTTGGCGGCTTCGCCAAGGCCAAGGCCTAAGCGTGCGGCACCGAACTCAAATAGATTGCCTGCGAACGAGTGAGCCATGGAAGAGAGGCCCCACACCAATACGGCCAGCGTGTAGCCCAAACGAATGCCGAGCCAGTCAATCAGGCGTCCGGCGATAGGCAGCATCAGCGCGTAGCCAAATTGGAAGACGGCAGTGATGGTGCCGTAGTCGGTATCGTTCCAATGAAGGTCTTTGGAGATGGTCGTTTTGAGAATGCCCATGACAACCCGGTCCATATAATTGACCGTGGTGGCGTAGAAGAGCAAGCCGCAGATAAACCAGCGAAAATGGCCAACTTTGGCTTGGAGGCCGTTGTTAGCGGGCGATGCAACCGGGTCGCCAGTAATCATGCAGCTATTCTATCCATCAAGGTGCGAACATGCTTCTGCTGAAAAATGCAACGGTTTTTGACGGAACGGGTGCAGCGGCGCAAACTGCAAACATTCTGCTGAAGGGCAAGCGGATAGAGGCGATAGGTCCGGCGGTGGCGGCGGCGGATTGCGAGACGATCGACTGCCAGGGATTGGCGGTGGCGCCCGGGTTTATTGATATTCACAGCCATTCCGATTTGCAGGTATTGGAAGGCCGCAAGGAGAAGCTGAAGCAGGGCGTGACGCTGGAGGTGGTGGGCAACTGCGGCTTTTCACCGTTTCCGCATTCTGGTGATGTAGCGGCCCTGCGCGAGTTCGGATCGGGCATTTTGGGTCGCACGGATGGGTGGGGTTGGCCGAACGCGGCAGGGTATTTGCAAGCGATGGCGGAGAGCGGGGCGAAAGACAGCGCGCTGTCGTTGGTGGGGCATGGCAGTCTGCGGATTGCGGTTTGCGGGCCAGGGCAGGGAACTCCAACACCGGCCCAGCTAGATGAGATGGCAGGCATCTTAGATGAATCGCTGGCGGCGGGGTGCGCGGGGTTTTCGACGGGGCTGATGTATGCACCTGGGTCGAGTGCGCAGGCGCCGGAGCTGGAGCAGTTGTGCAAAGTCGTAGCTAAGCGCGGTAAGTTTTATGCCACGCATATGCGGAGCTATTCAGACACGCTGCTGGAGGCAACACGCGAACAGGTCCGATTAGCGGAGAAGGCAAATTGCCGTTTGCAGATTTCTCATTTGCAAGCGGCGGGCCGGGCGAATTGGCAACGGCAGGAGAAGACTCTGAATGAAATTGAAGCTGCGCATGCGCGCGGTGTAGATGTAGAGTTTGATATTTATCCTTATCAATGCGGAAGTACCGTTCTTACGCAGTGTTTGCCGCAATGGACGCTCGACGGCGGAAATGGTGCGCTGCTGAAAAGATTGCGCGATGCGGAGATGCGAAAAACAATTTTTGAAGAAATGAAAGCGGCACCGCGTTATTGGAACGACGTCACAATATCTTCGGTGGCGACTGCTGCGAATGAGCCGCTAGTTGGTAAGACGGTGGCGGAGATCGCCGGGTTACGCGGAATCGATCCTGAGAATTGCGCCATGGACATTCTGGTTGAGGAAGACGCTGCGGTGAATATTGTTTCGTTCAATCAGAGTGAAGAGAATTTGCGGCAGTTGATTACGCATCCGCTTTGTTCAGTGATTACGGATGGATTTTATGTGAGGGGGAAAGCGCATCCGCGGCTGTATGGGACGTATCCGGAATTGTTGGGCAAGCTGGTGCGGGAAAGGAAATGGCTGGCACTGAGCGAGGCTATTCATAAAAGCACGGGGAAACCGGCGGCGCGCTTGAATTTGGCGGATCGGGGTGTTTTGCGGGCGGGCAACGTTGCGGATTTGGTGGTTTTTGATGCGGAGAAGATCAGCAGTCCGGCCACGTACGAAGAACCGAACCGAGATCCGAGCGGCATTGTGCATGTGATTAAGAATGGCGTGGTGGCATGAGCCGCCGACGCTGGCTGGTTCTTGCGTTTGTTTTTCTCGGAATTTTAGTCAGCTATATTGATCGCGGCAATCTAAGCATTGCGAACGAGAGTATTGCGCGCGACCTGCATTTGACCCCGGACACGATGGGCGTTCTGCTCTCGGCGTTTTTCTGGACGTATGCCTTTTGCCAAATTCCCGCTGGATTGATGGTGGACCGCTTCGGAGTGCGTGGGGCTTATGCGGTGGCGTTTGTGGTTTGGTCAGTGGCGTCGGCTAGTATTGCGCTGAGTCACGGGCCGGGTGACATCATTGCGTCGCGTTTAGTGCTGGGTTTTGCGGAAACGGTAGGGCCGATTGCGAGTTTGGCGGTGATTCGTGCGAGTTTCTCGCCGCGGGAAAACGGATTGCCGACCGCGATTTATATTGGCGGGCAAACATTAGGCCCGGCGCTGGGGTTGATCTTAGGAACAACGCTACTCGTTCATTTTGGTTGGCGTGCGATGTTCGCCATTACTGGTTTAGCGGCATTGCTCTGGGTTCCGGGGTGGCTGGCATTCGCGCCAGTAGTGGAAAAGAAAGCGAATAGTGTGCCGCTGGATTGGAAAGCGATTCTAAAAAGTCCGACGCTGTGGGCGATGGCGGTGTTCATCCTGTTTTCTTCGTATTACTGGTATTTTGTGCTGACATGGGTGCCGGCGTATTTGACGTCATCGCGCGGGTTTTCAACGATTGCGATGGGGCGCATTCTCGCGGCGCCGTTGGCTTGTATGGCGATCACCAACATTGCCACTGGATCTCTATCCGACTACTTTTTGAAAGGGGCGAAATCTCTCTTTAGCGTGCGGCTGGGGTTTGCCGCGGTGGGATCTGTGGGAGCTTCCGCTCTGCTGGTATTAAATTTTCTGCCGAATAACCGGCTGGTGATGCTGGTGTTGTTTGTTTCGGTGTGTTCGTTTGGCGTGGTGAGTTCGAATTTCTGGACGCTGGCGCAGAACGTTGCGCCGCCGGAAAAGGTGGCGCGGGTGATTGGATTTTTGAACACTGCCTCGCAATTAGGTGGTGTAGCAGCGCCCTGGATTACCGGACATATACTGGGGCCGCACAAATATTTTCCTCCTGCAGTCGCGATTGCGGGCATCTGTCCGCTGGTTTCGTTGATCCCTTTATGGATGACAAGCCGAGGAGTTGAAAGGCTCCGCAGCACGTTACACTGTGAATGAGTATGCCCCACTCGCGATTCCCGGTTTTTTGCCTTTTCACGATAGTGAGTTGCCAGTTAGTAATGGCTCAATCGCAATGGGCAGAAGTCCGTATAGCCGTGACGGATGCGATGGGCTTAGCGCTACCTTCAGACCTAAATCTAGTAAGCGAGGCGACTCGGACTGAGCGGATAACAAAAACGAACGATGCGGGCGAATTCGATTTCCAACACGTTCCGTTTGGGATTTACCGGCTCACCGTCTCACACGTAGGCTTTGCACCCTATTCCAGTGTGCTGGATTTGCACGCAACTCAACCCCGCGATATTAGAGTTCAGTTGGATATCAAATCGGAGAGTACAGAAGTGACGGTAACCGACACGCCGACGGTGATTGATCCTTATCGTACGGGTGTTGCTTATAACGTTGGCGCAAAACAGATCAGCGAAGAGCAATCGAATTCGCCGGGGCGAGGTTTGCTTGAGCTGGTTGACGATCAGCCGGGATGGCTTTTTGAGGCGAACGGGGTTTTGCATCCGCGCGGTTCGGAATACGACACGCTGATGGTGGTGGACGGCGTGCCGATGGATGAGAATCGGTCGGCGGCGTTCGCGCCGGGATTGCAGGCAGCGGAAGTTTCGTCGCTGAGTGTGATGACGGGCAACATTCCGGCGGAATACGGCCGCAAACTGGGCGGCGTGGTTGAGATCACGACGAGCCAGGATATCAAGCAAGGTTTTCATGGTGAGGCGGAAGTAGAAGGCGGAAGTTTTGGGACGGAGAGCGGGTTTCTATCCGGAGAATACGGGTGGAAGCGGAGTGCCGTTACCATCAGCGCTTCGGAGAGCCACACCGATCGCTATCTTGACCCGCCGGTGCTGGGCAACTTTACAAATACTGGAACTTCGGATGGAGTGACGGCCATTTATGACTTCAATCCCACTGATTCCGACCGTTTGCATTTCACAGTTGACCGGCGGCAGAGTTCGTTTGAAGTGCCGAATGAGAATCTGCAACAGGCGGCGGGCCAGCGGCAAGACCGAAACTCGATTGAAGATTTGGGGCAGGTGGCTTGGACGCATACGATCTCACCCAGTTTGGTATTGAACGTACGCAGCGTGTTTGAAGATCTATCTGCGAATTTGTGGTCGAACACGCTTTCGACGCCGATTGTTGCTGCTCAACAGCGTGGATTCAGGCGCGGGTATGTGAATGCGAGTGTGGCCGGGCATTATGGTCACCATGACATTAAAGTAGGCGCGGATTTCTTGTACGCGCCGGTGACGGAAGCGCTGCAATACGAACTGACCGACCCGACTTATTTTGACCCTGGTACTCCAGGGCAGTTTAACTTTCTGGAGCACCGGTTAGATAGGGAACAAGCTTTGTGGGCGCAGGATACGATTCGGTTGAAGAACCTTACGATCAGCGCGGGGATTCGGTTTGACCATTATTCGCTGGCGGTGAGTGACCACGCGTTCAGCCCGCGATTGGGGTTGGCTTACTATTTGCCTAAAACGGGAACGGTGCTGCGGTTCTCTTATGATCGGGTGTTTCAGACGCCGGCGATTGAGAATCTTCTGTTAGCGAGTTCGCCGCAAGTGGATCAGGTAGATCCTTTGGTTTTGCGAATTCCGATTCAGCCTTCGCGCGGTAACTATATTGAGGCGGGATTGAGTCAGCAGATTTTAGGGAAGGCGCGTTTGGATGTGAGTTTCTACCGGCGTTCGTTTGTTAATTATTCGGACGATGATGTCTTTTTGAATACGGGCGTGAGCTTTCCAATTTCGTTTCAGAGCGCGCAGATCCGCGGTGTAGATGTGAAGCTCGACCTGCCGAGTTGGAAGAAGTTTTCGGGATATTTGAGCTATTCCAACATGTTGGGTGTGGCGCAATTGCCGGTTACCGGTGGATTATTTCTTGGTTCGGATGCGGTTGGAATTTTGGGAGTGACGAGCAGTTTTCCCGTGTCACAGGACCAACGGAACACGGCGCGCGGACGGCTACGCTACCAGGTGTCGAAAAGACTTTGGGTCGCGAGTTCGGCGCAATATGGGAGTGGGTTGCCGGTAGAACTGCCCGACGATACAAGCATTGATGATCTGATTGCGCAGTATGGGTCGCAAATTGTCAGCCGCTTGAACTTGAACGCGGGTCGAGTGCGACCGAACTTCTCGCTGGATTTCGGCGCGGGGTTTGATGTCTGGAAGCATGAGAAGTCGACACTCAAGGTGCAAGGCGAGTTTGAGAACGTGACGAACAAGTTGAACGTGATTGATTTCGCGGGGCTGTTTTCGGGCACAGCGATTGGCACGCCGCGGAGTGGCAGCGTGCGCGTGCAGTTTAGTTTTTAGCGAGAGCGATTTGGGCTGCCTTCAGTCCACCCGCGCGTTGAATGCCGGGGACGTTTAGCATTTTCAGGAAGTCTTGGTCTGTGCCTTTGAAGCCGGAGATGTTGGCGTGAAGATTGACCGGTTCTGGTGCAACGGCAGCAGCGAAGTATGCCCAGACGGCGGCGTCGCCAAGCCCTCTCAGTTCTACCTTTTCATTCGACTGGTGAAGATAGGCGAGAGCCGTAAGGATGTCTTGGATGCGGCAGGCGTCGTCGCTGAAGTTGAACGTGAGGAAGTGGTCGTGAGAGCGATTGCGAGGCGCCACAGCGCTGCCGGTTTGAAAGGCGTCGATGAGCAGAACTCGGCGTTTCTGTTTGAGCAATGCGACGACTTCAGGACTTTGCTTGGCGGCTTCGGCACCTTGCGGATCGATGACTAAAGCGGTAGGTCCGTGGCCTTCGATCAGTATGGCGGGAACGCGATCACCAACGGATGGCCGACTCAAAACGTTGTTTTCCATGACGACTTTGTCTGGCCATTCTGAGCCGATGGCGACCTGCAGGCGTTCTTTAGACGGAACCGCGTTGAGCTTTTTCCACTGTTCGTACACGCCTTCGTAATTGACGGCGTGTTCTGGCAGTGAGCGGCCTTGCAGGGCGAGCATGTCTTGCAGTTTCTCGATTTCGATATGCTTTTCGGCAACGATGGCGGCGGGATTGTCCAAGATTTGTTTGGCGAAGAAGTGGTAGACGCCTTCGCGGCTTTTCCGGTTGAAGTTGTGCGGGGCTTCGATTTGGATGACTTCGACGTTGTCGTGTTTGCCGTAGAGATCGTAGATGCGCTGGATGGCGGGGAACTCTTCGTGCGGAACGTTCTTGGTCCAATCGCCGGTGGCGGAGACAACGAGCATGGGCTTTGGTGCGAACATCGCGGCGATCTCGACATTGTTGGTGCCGATGCGAAGACCGGCGGCGTTCTCGCAGAAATCGCCACCTTGCATGATGGCGGAAACCATATTAACTGGCGCGGCGAAGCTGAGACGATCGTCAACAGCGGCAAGCAATAAAGCTTGGGTCGCGCCGCCGGACGCGCCGGTGACAGCAAGTTTCGAGGCATCGACATCGGGCAGGGAAGCGACGAAATCGGTGGCTTTGATGGAATTCCAGAGTTGCAATTGCAGCGGACCGAATGACCATAGCTTTTCAGTAGGCGAGCCGAACTTGTGCGGAGTTTGGATGGTGTCGTTGTAGCCGACCATGTCGTAGGCGAAAGCGACGTAACCTTGTTTGGCAAGACTGATGCCGAGCGATGGGCCAGAGAAGATGTCTTCGTTTTCTAGACGCCCGTAGGTCCAATGGCCGTGAGGATTGACGATTCCGGGATGCTTGGCGGATGAGTTAGATGGGCGATAGAGATTGCCGCCGAGATAGTAGCCGGGGAGCGTTTCTAGAAGAACTTTCTCAATGGTGTAGCCGTCGCGTTCAAGGCGACCGAAGACTTCAGCGTGGGGCGCGCCGCGCTTGGGCATGGGATACAAACCTGTGGCAGAGAGGATCTGTTTGCGCAGAAAGGTTTTGCGCTTTTCCCAATCCTGCAGGTTGTGAAATTCGGGAAGTTTGGCGTGCGTATCGGTATCGGGCGTGTTGGTGTTGCGGCTGTCTTGCGTGGGGATCTGGGCGGCGAGCAGGGTGGCCGCGAACAACAATGTGAAGGCGCGCATGTCAGAACAGCGTATCAATTCGCGGGGATATCCGCTAGTGGGATGCGCGTGTAGCGGATGCGTTTGCGGTTCCAAGTGTAGGTGGCGTAGAGATCGCCGTTGC
>Ga0182012_10003187_pt1 | contig 17531 bp, 17 predicted proteins | sample 612S2SmetaG_FD_120486 | JGI IMG/M metagenome (GOLD analysis project Ga0182012, IMG submission 120486) | Permafrost microbial communities from Stordalen Mire, Sweden - 612S2S metaG | ecosystem: Environmental > Terrestrial > Soil > Wetlands > Permafrost | place: Sweden: Stordalen | collected...
TCCCACGCTACATATGGGCTTGCTCCACGGACGCCTCGACGCCGACGAAAAAGAGCACACCATGCGCGACTTTCAGCAAGGCAAGCTGGAGATTCTGGTGGCGACGACGGTCATCGAGGTCGGCGTGGATGTTCCGAACGCGACGGTTATGGTCATCGAACACGCCGACCGCTTCGGCCTGGCGCAGCTTCACCAACTGCGCGGACGCATCGGGCGCGGCGCGGCCAAGTCGTACTGCATCCTGATGCGGAGCGCCAAGGTTTCGGAAGAAGGAGAACGCCGTCTCGACGCTATGATTCGCTCGAATGACGGATTCCAAATCGCCGAGCTTGATCTGGAACTCCGCGGCCCCGGCGAATTCTTCGGCACGAAGCAGGCAGGAATTCCGAGCTTCCGAGTCGCCAACATTATCCGGGACCGCGAACTGCTGGAGGCTGCCAAGCGCGAGGCCGCTTTTGTAATGGCCGGCGCAAATTCCGAGCTATCGAAGGAAGAAATCGATCGAGCACTGAGAGAGATGCGGGCGCGCTGGTCGATGAGTTACGGGCTGATTGAGGTGGGGTAGGAGAAACCGACTTTGAACTGGCACTTTCATTGACTTGCCCGCGCCTCGCCCAGTAACCGCCAAAGCCAAATCCGCTTACCAGGATTTCTTCGCGTTGTGGAAAAACGCCGATCCGGATGTTCCGCTCTTGAAGGCAGCGAAGGCCGAGTACGAACAACTGCGCTAAAGTGTGTTGGCTCAGCTCGGAGTCATTACCGCGCGAAAACCATTCCGAATTCTTGGGCATCTTAGTGTCGCTGCTCCTACCCGGCAATCGTAACCTGCACTCGTACCAGGCAATCGTACCGGGTACTCCGAGGTTCTATGTCTGTCCGCTCTTTTCTCCCCGTCCTCCCTACAGTTTTGCTTTTTGCAGGGTTCAGTGCTGTTGAAGTTTGCGCTGCTCAGTCAACCGTTGACATTCTGTACATCCAACAAAACGCTTCGATTTTGACCTACAACGTGAATCGTAAGACTCTGCAGGCCGCGCCGGTCGGGCAACCGCTCGCTGCGCCCGGGGGAGCCGCCTCCGTGCGAGTGTTCCCGGCACCGAACGGCCACTTTCTCTATATTCTTTCGCAAACGCAACCGTCCGGCGAGCAGACGCTCTCGGTCTATGCCACGGATGATGAGGGAGTTCCCCAAGCTCCCGCAGTTCAGACTGTAGGTCCAGCCCCGATCTCCAGCTTCGCGATCGACCCCAATGGCCGTTTCGCCTATTTATTCATCGATCACACCAATGCCAAGAGCGAATCGACATACGAACTGAAGCTTTTCACAGTCAACAGCACGAATGGGAAACTCCAGTCGCCACAGGTTGAGATGACTTACTCCGAGAGTTCTTACTGCGCTCCAACGTTCAACACGTTTAGTCCAGGTGGCAATCGTTTATTTGACGAAGTAGCCTGCGTCTACCCCGATTCCTCTTCCGTGACGTATTACTCTCGCAAAATTGATCCAGAGACCGGCCAGCTTGCACCTGACGTGCACTTCTTCAGCGTCAACGACGCGTTTGGCTCCAACGCAGACGAGGTCGCGATTACTCCCAACACCATCATCGACTTTCAGCAGCAATTCAGTCCTTTTCAGGAATCGCTGGTCGTGTATCCGCTTGAGAGGAATCCCAAGACGCCCCTGATCGATTGCACATCCGCGATGCTGGCTGCTTGCGGCGAAGCGGGCAGCTACCTGGCGGATCCTTCTGGACAATTTCTATTGATGGAACTCGAAAACGATTCCGAGATCGTCAAGGTTGATTTGGTGAATAAGCAGATCGTCGCCACGGGAAGTGCAATCCCCATCACCCAGCAGCCGTTTTTCAGCCCAGACGATCAGTTCCTTTACGGAATTAGTTACGTTCAGGGAGGAGACTCCACGATCCAGATCTACGGCTTTGATCGAGAGACTGGCGCACTCACCACGGGAGGCCAAATTAGCGTTGCGCCGACGTTGTGGAATATTTTCCCGGCTGTCAGAAGATAAGCGGTTCTGCAGCCTCGAAAATCCCGCTCCGCCAAGGCGCTTTGCTCCTCACTCCGGTCTTGCAGTAAAGCTTCTGCTATCATCGCGGCATAGCGAAAGAAGCCGGAAAATCCGGCTTATTACTACTTGCACGAGGAGTTTTTATCATGGAAATGCCTGGCCTTCCCATCGGCTCGCGCCGCGACGAGGATATCGCCCTCGATCTCATGAAATTTATCGCCATGACGACTAGTTACGGCAAGACCACCGGAGCTGGAGTCGGCTTTCAAGGTACCGGAGCCGCCGCCAAACCCGAAGACTACGCCGCCCATTTATTGGAACTCTACGGCCGGTGCCTACAATCCGTGGGCGGCAAATAAGCCAAAATCTTCGACTACTGGAGAACGCCGGGGAATATTGGGGAAGGCCGCTTTCTACGGGTGTGTGCTGCTGCCGTTAAGAAGTTGATTTCCCGGCGTCTCGGCGGTGAATGGCTCGCTCCCATTGCACAAACCCCCGCCCTCCGGCATAATATTGGTTTGTCTGTCCATAGCTAGTCACCTCGCCGGACTCTTCCGGAAAAAGGATACTGAAGTCTGTGTTAATGATCCGTCTGGCGCGCTTCGGTGCGCGCAAAAAACCGTATTACCGAGTTGTAGTGATTGAGAAGGAGCACGCTCGCAACGGCCGTCCCGTCGAGGTTGTGGGAACGTACAATCCCCGCACCAATCCGGCGACCACGGACCTGAAGCGCGAGCGCATCGACTACTGGGTTTCGAAAGGCGCCCAGCTATCCGACCGCGTCCGCAAACTTGCTTCCGCCCCCGCGCCCGTTGCCGCTTCCGTCGCGTAATCGCGCTTAGGAACTACACTTGCCAATTTAGGAGTCGTGCATGATTGAGCCGGCCGCCAGCAGTCCGCGCGCCATGATCGAGTACATTGCCAAGGCGATCGTTGACGCCAAGAGCGAGGTTTACATCGACGAGTACGAAGACGGGAACGAAACGGTGATCGAACTCGAGGTGGCCGAGGCCGATCTGGGCAAGATCATCGGCCGCTCCGGCCGCGTTGCCCGGGCGCTGCGCCATATTCTGAGCGCCGCCGGGTCGAAGCTCGACAAGCGCTACGCCCTCGAGATCATCGAGTAGCGGGTCGTCGATAAGTCGAACGGCAAGAACTTGACATGGCGTTGCCCGAGCGAAGCGGCGAGTGGATTACCCTGGCGGTCGTGATCAAGACGCAGGGACGCCAAGGAGAAGTCGCGACCGAGTTGCATACCGATGTTCCCGACCGCTTCCGGGCGGATATGGAATTGTCGGCGCTCACAAAGAGCGGCGAGCGACGCGACGTAAAGATCGAAGAGTTGTGGCCGCATAAGAGTTTTCTGGTTCTAAAGTTTCAAGGCATCGAAACGATCAATGACGCCGAGCCGTTCATCGGAGCCGAACTTCAGCTCCCGAGCAGCGAACGGGCCAACCTGGAAGCTGGCTGGACCTACTTGAGCGACCTGATTGGTTGCACGGTGTTCGATGGCGGGCAGGAAGTTGGCGCCATCGAGGACGTTCAGTTTGGCGCCGGTGAAGCGCCGTTGCTGGTGGTGAGCAATAAAGATGGAAAAGCGAAGTTGCCCTACGAGATACCCTTCGCCGAAGCGTTTCTGGAAAAGTTGGATTTGAAGCAGAGGCAAGTCCGAATGAAGTTGCCGGAGGGCTTGCTGGAAGTAAATGCGCCGCTGGCGAAGGAAGAGAAAGAGAAACGGAGTTAGTCGTTCGTCGTTCGCTGGGCGTCGTTGGCCAAGCAGTGTTAGGCGGATCAAATTTTCGGGTGGACCGATTTTGCTAACGACCAGCGACTGAAGACGATCGACCGGTTCTCGCAATGCAGATCGACATACTCACGATCTTTCCTGACTTTTTTGCCGGACCGTTGAGTTTTGGCATCATTCGCCGGGCGCGCGAGACGGCGTTGGTAGAGATCAGCATCCACGATCTTCGGGCGTTTACGAAAGACAAGCACCGCACCGTGGATGACCGCCCGTTTGGCGGCGGCGAGGGGATGGTCCTCAAGCCGGAACCGATCTTCGAATGTTTGGAGTCGCTCGGCGGTATCGCCTCGCGGGATGAGCGCTTAGGGGTTAAGGCCGGGGACAAGAGTACGAAGCAGTCCGTAATTCTGCTTTCTGCTCAAGGGCGCAGGTTGGATCAGTCGTTGGCGGCGGAACTTGCGGCGCTTGATCGAATCATCCTGATCTGCGGGCGCTACGAAGGCATAGACGAGCGCATCAACGAGCACCTGGCCGACCGCGAAGTTTCAATCGGCGATTATGTGCTGAGCGGCGGAGAACTGGGCGCAGCCGTTATAGTAGATACAGTCGTAAGGCTGATTCCCGGCGCGGTCGGCAATCAGAATTCGACGCGCCAGGAGTCGTTCACGAATTCGGTATCAGAGGTTACGCGGGAAGACGGAGACGCGCCGAGTTCGACCTGCGTTTCCGGCGGATTGCTGGATTATCCGCATTACACACGGCCAGCGGATTTTCGCGGCATGGCAGTACCCGAAGTTTTGGTGAATGGCAATCACGACCAGATTCGCAGCTGGCGAAGAAAAACGGCGTTAGCAAAAACGCTGCGCAACCGTCCCGACTTACTGGACCGCGTAGCGCTGACACCGGAAGACAAGAAATTACTGGCCCAGATCAAGGGCGAACACTAGGAAGGAAAAGTTATGCGCAATCCAATTATCGAGAAACTGCTGGCGAAATCGCGGCGCACCGACATTCCAAAATTCGGCCCCGGCGACACGATCAAGGTGCTGGTCAAGATTCGCGAAGGCGAAAAAGAACGCCTGCAAGCCTTTGAAGGCGTCGTAATCGCGCGCAAACACGGCGCCCAGCCCAGTTTCACCGTCCGCAAGATCAGCTTCGGACAAGGCGTCGAGCGCATCTTCCCTGTCGACTCGAAAGTCATCGACAAGATCGACGTCGTTCGCTCCGCTAAAGTGCGCCGCGCGAAGCTTTATTATCTGCGCGGACTCAAAGGCAAGGCTGCCCGTCTGAAGGAAGTCGAACAGCAGCACTAGATCGGGATTGCCTAGGACATTGTGTGGGGACGGGCGACTTCGCCCGTCCGAGCGGGGCGAAGCCCCCGCTCCCACACGACTCTTACTCCGATCTTTTCCTCGCCCCCTTGCGTGCTCGTCTTTCTTCGGCGAAGATGCTGCTAAGCATCTGTGGCCAAATCCTCTCGCACCTCGAAAAAATCTCCGGGAGATAAAATCTCGGCTGCCTCGGCCAAGCTGCGTATGCTGAAAAAGCTGCGCTGCACTTTGAAATTCGAAAAGCGAGCCTGGGCCGCCGGAGCCCAACTCATCGCGGGCGTGGATGAAGTCGGGCGGGGATCGCTGTTCGGGCCGGTCGTCGCGGCGGCGGTGATTCTCGATCCCTCATACCGCATTCGCGGGCTTCGCGATTCGAAGCTATTGCCCGCTGAGCGGCGCGAGAAGCTGGCTCTCCAAATTCGCGAGCACTCAATCGCATGGGCCATCGCGGCCGTGGATTCCGCCCGCATCGATCAAATCAACATCTACCACGCCTCGCGTCTGGCAATGCTCCGAGCGGTTCAACAACTGAGCCCGCAGGCGACCCACCTTCTGATCGACGCCATGAAGATCGATTGCGATCTGCCGCAACAACCCATCATTCACGGGGACGCGCTCTCCATCTCGATCGCGGCCGCTTCCATCATCGCGAAGGTCGAACGCGACCGCATGATCTCGGCCTGGGATCCCGTCTTTCCCATGTATCGCTTGGCGTCGAATAAGGGCTACAGCACTCCCAAACATCTAGCGGCGCTGCGCGAGCACGGCCCGTCTCCGTTACATCGCCAGTCATTTGCGCCCGTCTGGAATGCGCCTGTCCCGCAAGACGTGTTGAGTTTCATGCTCGAAGAAAGCGAGGCGGGAGAGATTGCTATGGAAGAACTGCTCGCGAAGTAACGCTTCTAATAATAATAGCTTGGACTGTGGAGGGATGAGCTCTTCGCTTCGCTCAGGATGACAATCAATCAACACCTTTGTCCTGAACGAAGCGAACTATTAGACTATTTCGCCCGGTAGATCTCCGACAGCAAGTCTGGCTTTGATTCATCGCGCACCAGATGCGGATATTTCTCGCCGTCGTGATAGTCCAGCTTGACCACGCGAAAATACTCGGTGTTCTCGACGATCAGCTCGATTGGAGCCGTGCTTTTCTTAGCCGCGTGAACTGCATCGTGCCACGCATCGGCCGAGAACTTCCGCCCATTGACTGCGACAATCTTCATCCCCGGACCAATCCCCGCGCGAGCCGCAACCATTCCCTCGACCGTATCGCGCACCACGCCATCGCTGTTGACGAACAGGCCCACAGAATAATGCGCCCCAAGGCCCTTGGAATCGCTGGATTCGGCGCGCTCCAGGTCCGAAGGATTCTCGTCGTATACGAGCTTCCATCCACTCCCCGCAATCCCACCAAGCGGAGCTCCGGGGCCGTGATTCGAAAGCCGCTCAGTCCAAAACCCGCGCCAGTCGTAGGGAGCAATCGCATTCAAGGCATTCACGATGTCGTCAAACGTATACGTCTTTACCATCGGCGGCCCGCTCGGCGCCCCGTGAAAAGCCTTGCAAAAATCGTCCAGCGATTTCGCACCCTTCGTCTGCTGCCGGATGATTACATCCGCCCATAGCCAGTTCAGCACGTCTTCATCGTAGTAATCAAGACCACGGCGCCAGTCTTCCCAGCCCTTGGGAGCGTCCTGCATCGTCGGAACTCCGTCTGCCGTGTCTTGCAAATTCCGCCAAACGCGCCCGGAGCGATGATCCAAATCAGCGGCGATCTCGGCCAACGCATCGCGCGCCAGGGCGGGAGTCCGTTCTCCACTTCGCGCAGCCAGCATATCTCCCAGATAGGAGGTCAGTCCTTCATACACCCAGAGCAAATCCGTCTGCATCGGCACTTCATAATCGGGCGTCGCCAGATCGTAGGGGCGCCGGTATTTTCCATTCCACGAATGCACGTACTCGTGAGACAGCAAGCCCGCCGACACCTTGCGTCCATCTTCTTCGATCAACGAACGTTCATCGATGCGGCTGTCGTTGGATTCGTGATGCTCCAACCCAAAATGTGCCACGTGATCGCTCAACGTCAGCAAGAAGTGATAATCGCGGTAGTGCCATGCGCCGAATAAAAGTCCCGCCTGTTTGACCAGATTACGGTCGTGCTCCCAAACCTCTTCGGGAGCATCGAGCGCGGCCGCGCTATCCGCGGCCAGATCTAATTCCGCAGGAGGGCCGGTCTCGCCCGACGACAAAGGCACAACTTTTATGTATTCGCCCGCGAGCACCGGGCCATCGACCAAAGTCGTCAGCGACACGGGAGCAAAATGGATCTCGCTTCCTTCCTGATTTGCAATATTGAGCGAGGTCCCGAACTTCCATCCCGCAGGCAGTTTTACGCTCGCGCTGTAGGTCAGCTGATCCGAGGAATATCCCGCCGGGTAGAGCAGCAGCGTGTTCCAACTGAGGATGTACAGTTTTTCGGTCGCCGACATTCCAGAGCTATAGCCGGGCTCATACGCCGCAGGAGAAGCGTAGTCCAGATCGGCCGTAATTTCGTGCTCTCCGGCAGGAACCTCGACATGAAAAGTAAATCCGTCCTGCAAGTCGCGACGCCACTTCAGGGTCTTTCCGCTCGCGGTAAATTTCAGACCCGTCAAATCGGTAATTGGACCAGTCGGTCCATGCTCACCCGGAAGCCATTTCGGATAATAGAGCGTCAGCGTGCCGCTTTTGGCCGGAATCCGCAACTGCGCGTGAAACATCTTCCGAGGAGCATTCGAAGCGTCCACCGCGAGCGTGATTGTCTGAGCGTTTTCCCCCACAGCCAAACAGCACGACGCCGATACAACGACTACGAGACAAAGAAAATCCCCGACCCAACCGCGTGACCCCATTCCGCCTCCAAGATTGTTTGGATCGTGAGACGGGCGAAGCGTCCTTCTAAGCCGAGACTCATCACCCCCGAAGCGACTCCGCTCGTTCCCACGAACCGTAGGCCAATATATCAGCAGTCCGTCGATTTGCCGTTGTGAGCCGTCAGATCGAGGCTCCGTTCGCTCATTTTCAGTACGATGCGCCTGCTATCATCCCGAAGTGGCCGCCCGCGGAAAATTTATCACTTTTGAAGGCCTCGATGGCACCGGCAAGAGCACGCAAGTGGAAAAACTGGCGCGCTCGCTGCGGGCCCACGGCCATTCGGTCGCGATCACCCGCGAGCCGGGAGGGACCTCTACCGGCGAAAAAGTTCGCGAACTCCTGCTCCACTCCGCCACCGCTGGACTTTCGCCCTTCACCGAGATGGCGCTCATGTTCGCCTCGCGCGCGCAGCATATCCACGAAGTGATTCTCCCCGCCCTGGCCGAAGGTCGCATCGTTCTCTGCGACCGTTTCACGGATTCGACGGAAGCTTATCAAGGCGGAGGCCGTAAACTCGGTTCCAAGCCGGTACTTCAGCTCCACCAACTTCTCTGCGGGAATCTGCAACCCGACCTGACCATCTTGCTCGACAACGACGTAACCTTTAGTCTCGAGCGCGCCCGCCGCCGCAATCAAAAACACAAAACCATCCGCACCGAAAAGGGTCCGGAAAAAGACGAAAATCGTTTTGAACAGGAAAACCGAGCCTTCTTCGGACGCGTCCGCCACACTTACCTGGCGATCGCGGCCCGCGAACCGCAAAGAATGCAGGTCATCAATGCGAGAGGCACTCCTGCTGAGACGCACGCGGTTATCATGGAACTGTTAAGAAAGAAACTCAGGATTTGAATGGCGAAGCTATGAACTGGCGTGCCTGGTCTTGAGCTAACAGCCAATAGCTAAACGCGTCTCTCATGCCCTTCTCCGATTTTGTAGGAAATCCCGAAACCATCCATCGCATGCGCGACATGCTGGCGCGCAATCGCTTTCCGCACGCTGTCATCCTTTCGGGAGCGCAGGGTTCGGGCAAATACACACTGGCCCTTATGCTGGCGCAAGCCATGAACTGCCTTGAGCCGCCGGTCAACGAAGATGGCCTCCCCGATTTTTGCGGGCATTGCTCGAACTGCACCCGCATAGCGCAATCTGCCCATCTAGACGCGCGTCTGGCCGAAGCGGTCGAAACGCGTGAAAATCTGCGCGAAACCGACAAGAAAGAAACGCGCCTCTTCGTCCAAACCCATCCCGACGTGCTCATCATCCCGCCCGACCCGCCGCAACTGATGATCAAAGTCGATCAGGTTCGCCACGTCATCGACACCATCTACTATCGGCCTGGAGAGGCCCGCGAGCGCGTCTACATCTTTACCGATTCGTCGTTCATGAAAGAAGCCGCCAACTCGCTGTTGAAAGTTCTGGAAGAGCCGCCCGACTTCGCCACCATCTTTCTACTCACGGAAAATGCCGGAGAATTCCTACCCACGATCCGCTCCCGCTCGATGACCTTCAATCTCGGAGCCATCGCCGCAGGCGATATCGAAGCTCGGCTGGCCAAACTTCGTCCGGATTGGAATCCTCGGCAACGCGCGCTGGTGGCTCGTCTTAGCGAAGGCGCCGTCGGACGCGCACTCTCATTCGATCTCGAAAGCTACATCGCCGCCCGCGCTCACGCCCTGATCCTGTTGAAGTCCGCGTTAGGAAGCTCCGATCACACCGATCTCTTCAAGACCACGGAAACTTACCGCGCCGGAGCCGAAGGCCGCGCCAAAATCGACGCGTTGCTGCGGACTCTGTACTCGATTCTCGAAGACCTGATGTTCCTGCAATCTGGGGCCGAAAAGCTGGTCCGGAATACGGATATTCTGGGCGAACTAAGAAAGCTTTCCGAAGTGGCCGACTTCGCCTGGCTGCAACGCGCATCCGAAGGGCTGGCTGAAGTGGAGCGCGGCCTGAGGCGCAACCTGCTGCGCAATCTCTCCCTGGACGCCTTCGCCACCGCCCTGGAGCGCGTTTCCTAGTCCTGTGCGTCACAAAATTCTCGTGGCAAAGCCGCGTCTGCGGCCCGCAGCCTGCCAAAAGGGGATGTCCGTCAGTTAAGTGCACGTCTCACAAATTATTGTCATCCCAGGCCTGCTGTGATACCGTACCTGCAGTTCACACCTCTGGACCCACAATCACAGGCGTAAGTGTTGTGGCATATTCTGCCCGCCCAGTGCGCAGCTGGTGCGATTTTGCGATTTGTGCCATGCAGGAACTGCAATGAAAGACGCACTCGACTCCATGCCAGCCGAACAATCCGCCGGTCCCGCCACCGACCAGGAAACTTTCGCGAATCGCAAGCTGATTCGTCCGACCCTTAATCGCAATGGTGCTGACCACGCTCATAATAATCACAGTAACCACGGCCATAATCACGTGCTTCCCGAACGCAGAGACAAAGATCGAGATCGCTCTCCAAGCGCCCCCGCGAAGAAAATTCCTCCCACCGAACAGACCAACGCCGAGAATTTTTATTATCAGAAGCAGATGCAGACCAAAACACCCATGGTCGTTGTGTTGCGCGATGGAGAAGAGCTCCACGGCTACATCGAGTGGTATGACAAACACTGCATCAAGCTGAACCGCAGTGGCTCTGCCAACCTGATGATCTACAAGCCCGCCATCAAATACATGTTCAAAGAAGGCGAGAACAGCCGCAAGTAATTGCGGTCGGATTGTAGAGTGGCGACCGCTGATTCGCGTGTCGCGTTATCCCTTGGCCGGCAGCTTGAGTCTGAATCTCGGAAGTTCAATATCGGGACTCCGCCACAGCCCGCGATTTCGCTCTTACCTTTGGAAGAGTCTCCAAACCGCCGATTTCGCTTCCTCCGTATTTTCCTCTGCGTTCTGGCCTTTCTCTACCTCGCCGGTACGGTACTTGGCGGCATCGGTCTCGGTTGGATGGCCATGCACCCATTCCGTCATCCTATATCGCAAGGCGAAGAGCGCAACGCACGAGCGGCGGCGCAGCAAGAAGGGATCGAGTTCCGCGACGCTGAAATCACGACAGCCGACGGCAGCACCCTGCGCGCATGGTTCATGCGACCTCCAGGTGCAAATGGAAACGCCGTGATCCTCCTCCACGGCGTCTCGGACAATCGCATGGGGGTGTACGGCTACGGGCAGTGGCTGCTCCAGGACCACTACATGGTTCTGCTTGCCGACGCTCGGGCGCATGGAAGCAGTGGCGGTGAGATTGCAACTTACGGGATCAAGGAGTCTGACGACATTCATCGCTGGGCCGATTGGGTCGAAAACAACGAACATCCTTCTTGCATCTTCGGGCTCGGCGAATCGATGGGCGCGGCACAGCTGTTGCAATCGCTTCCCTATGAATCGCGCTTCTGTGCTGTCGTGGCCGAGTCGCCGTTCGCCACATTTCGCGAGGTCGCCTACGCTCGCTTTGGACGCGAGTTCAATACGGGACCGTGGCTGGGCAAGACTTTTTTTCGTCCCGCCGTGGATGTCGGCTTTCTCTACGTGTACTTCCACTACGGCCTGAATATGGAAAAAGCGTCGCCCGAGCAGGCGGTCGCCACGACAAAAGTTCCGGTGCTTCTTATCCACGGACTCGACGACACAAATATCCCTCCCTACCACTCTGACAGAATCCAGGCAAAGAATCCGTCGGACGTGGTCGTCTGGAAAGTTCCGGGAGCCGTTCACACTGGAGCCCACGAGGCGGCTCCGGAAGAATTCGATCGCAGAGTCCTGGAATGGTTCAGTGCGCACTCTTCGCCGCCAACAACTCAGTAGGGAGTCGCAGTGGCCGGACTTTTCATTATTTCGTGGGTTTCTCGATCGCGTTTAAACGCACCTTGGCGTCTGTGAAATTCGGGGCAATTTTGAGCGCCTCTCGATAGGTCGCGGACGCTGCTGCCATTTGCCCTTTTTCCTCGAGAACACGTCCCTTCCAGTAGTTCGCGAGCGCCGAGGGCGCAACCTTCGCCGCGCGTCCAAAATCCTCCAGGGCGGCATCGAACCGTCCCGCGTCGTATTCGATCATGCCGCGTCCAATCAAACTGTTCTGCTCCCGTGGATTCGCCACGATCGCCTGCGTGAACTCCGCTAGCGCCTCATCTTTTTCTCCTAGCTGATTGAGCAACACGCCCAGATTGTTGTGAGCCTGCGCCACTTCTTGTGGATCGGAGGCGTATTTCACCGCGAGTTCATATTCCTGTCGTGCTTCTGGCAATTGATTGGCGCGATGCAGCAACGTGCCCAGGTTGTAGTGCGCGATTGCCATGGAAGGCGTGATTTGCAGGGCGCGCTGGAGATGAGCTACGGCGAGGTCCGGGCGTCCCATCTCCATCAGCGCCGACCCCAGATTCCCTTCCGCTATTGAATTCGCGACCGTGACGCGAATGGCGTGGGAGAACAACGTGTAACTATTTTTCCAGTATCCAATTTGTATGTAGGTTGCAGCCGAGTATCCGAGGAGCACCACGATCGCGATCGCGACCTGACCGGTGCGGCTCATCGAGATTTGGGCCGCGCCCTCCGAAGCCAGCCATACGCCGATTACGAAGAGTCCCCAGAGGGGGACGTATGCGTATCGATCGGCCCAACCTTGCCGTCCGACTTGCATGATACCGATCATTGGCAGCAGGGATACCAAGAACCAAGCCCATCCGGCGAAGAGGTAACGCCTTCTCCGGAGGACCCAAAACAAAGTGGTAAGCGCGATCAGTAGTGCAGCCGATGCCAGTACTCTCCAAATCCCAAGTGCTCCTTCTGGATGGGGATGGAACACCGCGAGACTCGATGGGTACAAGGACTTCCCGATATAAAGAACGTAGGAGTAGATCGCATTCTTCACACGCATTCCAAGCGGCAAGGCTGTCATCAATCCGACGGCACCGCCGACCCTCTGCGCATAGATCGTGATGGCGGCACTGGCCATCGACATCAACAAGAGAGGTATCTTTTCGGTGATCAGTTGCGAGAGCGGCGTCGCGGGAAATCTCTCCAGCGGCCAGAAATCAGTCAGCAATAAAGCGAGGGGTAGAGTGATTGCCGTCGGCTTTGACATGAGGCTCATGGCGAAGAGAGATGCCATGAGCGCGTAGCGCCCCACGCCGGGGCGCATGGCATACCATCCGTACGCAGCCAAGGTTAAGAGAAAGAAGAAGGTGCAAAGGACAGTCTTACGCTCGGCAACCCAGGCGACCGCTTCGACATTCAGCGGATGAACGGCAAACAGTCCTGCAACCACCGCGCTGCGTCCGGCGAACCCTGTGGCTTTAGCCAAGAGGAAGAACAGCAGAACCACGTTCAGCGCGTGCCAAAACATGCTTTGCGCGTGATGGCCCTCCGCTCGCAGTCCAAAGCACTGCACATCCAGCATGTGCGAGATCCAACTCAAGGGATGCCAGTTCGCTTCGGCGGTGGAACGAAAGGCACACTTCACATTCTCCAGGGTCAATCCCTGCATAACTTGTGGATTTTCGGTGACGTAAGCGGGATCGTCGTAGTTGACGAATCCATTTTTCAGGGCGGGAGAGTAGACCGCCAAGGTGCCGAGAAACAGCAAAACAGCGAAAAGCGTTATTGTGTTTTGGCGTTTTGGCACAACTCATATTTAGCAGGGTCAGAAGGTCCGGGATAGTCCTTGGCGGATGCAGGTTGGGTCATTTCGCCGCCATAGCCTCGAGTTGATCGAGCCGCGCGTTGAGAAGCTGCAGATCAGAATCCAGCAGACCCGGTCCCGAAAGATCAATTTCGAGAAACTGATGCAGCAATTCTGCCGGAGTTTTATCGAAACCGTTTTTCAGCAAGGCAACGTAGCGCGGCACAAACCACTCCCGCTTGGTCGTGTAAAGCTCGTAATATTTCAGCGCCAGCAACCCGCCGTACACGTAATTGACATCGTAGAGCGGATCTTCATACATGAGCGAAACCGTCGCCCAGCGCGTTCTCAACTCTGGCGTCGACTCTGGAAACTGAGAAAACTTCCCATCGATCTGCAATGTCACCTTATCGAGATCGTCAGCATTCCGCACCGTGCCGGCCGACACTCCGTCGTAAATTGCCTGCTCCAGCAACGCGTCCTGCGCTCCGTAAAACGAGTCGAGTCCCTTAATGCTGATCCAGCGCGACAGATAGTAGCGCTTCAACTCGGGAGTCGCTGCATGCTGAGCCATGAAATCCGCCAGGACCAACTCATTGAACGCCGCGAACGATTCAAACAAGAAATGCGTGCCATGCTGGTAAGGTACCGGCACTCCACTCTTTGTCATCAGTTGACGGTGCACTGCGTGTCCACCCTCGTGCGCGATCACCGAAAGATCTTTGAAAGTTCCATCATAGCGGCCGAAAAACAGGATGCTCGTGCTGTCACTCGAACCGATCGAAAAACCTCCTGCATAGCGATTCGCCGCACCACCTGGCACGACATCCGCGCGTCCATTTCTTGGATCCAGCAACGCATCGAACTCGGCCTGATATTCGCTGCCGAGGCCGGCAAAGGCCTGGTGGTAGACGTCGCGCGCCTCTGCCAGAGTCGTAACCGGAGCCAGGAAGCCTTTGACCGAGGTCGACAAATCCCAGGCCCGCGGCGTCGTCCAGGACTGCGGAACTTCGCGAAGCTGAATCGTTTCGTAGCGCTTCGCAACTTCTCCGTGTTGCGCCATCGCCTCGAGCAGCTTGCGCGTATCCTCTGGCTTGCAATACAAGCTCTCGTATTTCCGCGCTGGAGCGTCGTCATAATGATGCGTCTTCGCGAGGAGGGTCTGCGCCTTGACCGTGTGGATCAGGGCGAAGGCGAGCAGATCACGTTGACTGGCGAACCCGCCATAACGCTTCTTAAATCCTTCCTCGCGCACATGCTCGTCGGGCGCTGCGGCGATCAGGCTCCGCTGCCGCACCACATCCAGCGCGCCAGCCGGCGTCTGCACCGTGCCAAACGAAATGCCCGCCACAATCTGCTGATACAAATCGTATTGCCAGTCGCCAATTTCCGGTTGGAATCGATCGAGCAACGCCTGCTCCGAACCGGAAAGGATATGTGCCGCGTCGCGCCGGATACCGGCTATTGCAAAGCGGTATCGACTTAATTCTGCCTCAGCGTTAAAGAATGCATCCAGCCGCTCCTCTGGAATCGCTAGAATTTCTGGATCGAGAAACGCTGTCTTCGCGTCGACCTCGGCCTCAAGCGTCTGCTCAGCCTCGCAGGCCGCGTCTTTACGATTTTGCGCGCACCTCAGATGCAGATACCCACCGTGCTTCGCATACAGCCTCTGGACCACGTCGTGCTGCTGCAGCGCGCCGAGCAACTTCTGCGCCGAGTTGATCTGCCCTTGAAGCTGATCTAACGCAACCAGTGCCGCATTCGACTCAGCGCGCGCGGCCACCTCGTCCTCAGGAGTCTTAAAGTAATAGCGCGACAGGTCGGCGGAGAGCCCAACAGAAGCCGCGTTGGGAGGGCCGGAAAGGCTGCCAGAAGATTGAGCGTGGAGAGAAATTATGAAACCGAGAACGAAGCAGAAAAGCACCCAGCCCGCGCAATGCTTCATTTCGGCCTCATTCCAAATTAGACGGCTGGCACCATGTTTCGATAGCCGACCGTCCCGCGAACGATATTTCTCTAGAGCTTCGGCAACACAATGCCCTTCTGGGACTGATACTTCCCTTTGCGATCTTTATAGCTGACCTCGCAAACCTCATCCGACTGGAAAAAAAGAATCTGGCACAGGCCTTCATTGGCATAAATTTTCGCGGGCAGCGGCGTGGTGTTCGAAATCTCGAGGGTGACGAAGCCCTCCCACTCCGGCTCAAACGGCGTGACGTTCACAATAATGCCGCAGCGAGCGTAGGTCGACTTGCCCACACAGATCGTCAGCACATCCCGGGGAATCTTGAAGTATTCGACCGAGCGCGCCAAGGCAAAAGAGTTGGGAGGCACAATCGCCACATCCGCATTTACCGAGATGAACGAACGCTCGTCGAAATGCTTCGGATCGATCACGGTGCTATTGACGTTCGTGAAAATCTTGAACTCGTCGGCCACGCGCAAGTCGTATCCATAGCTCGACACGCCGTAAGAAATCACTCCCGTACTCACCTGCTTTTCGGAGTACGGATTTATCATGTCGTGCTCCTGCGCCATGCGCCGGATCCAGCGGTCACTTTTGATCATGAAACCCCTTTTGAATTTGTAATTTCTAGCTGGTAATTTTCAATTGGCGGTTTTGCGGCGGGATCAAAACCCCAGAAGAAGGGAGTTTCAATCACAAATTACAAATCACCAATTGCAAATTTTCTCTCGGCTGGTGCCAGCCATATTACGAGATTGATCCCCCGGTTGACAATCAAACCTATCTCCCTTAGCATCAATGACTTGAGGGAAGCAAATCCTCGCAAGGCAAGGAACACGCGTGATTAAGCTCGATATCATTAACGAAGTGGTTAACCGCACCGGCATCACGAAGACCAAGGCAGAACTCGCCGTGGAAACCGTTTTCGAGAGTATGAAAAAAGCGCTCTCCAACGGTGATCGAATTGAATTGAGAGGCTTTGGCGTATTCAACGTGCGCCCACGCAAAACCGGAATCGGGCGCAATCCCCGCACCGGCGCCGAAGTGTCCATCCCTCCCGGCAAAGCCGTCCGCTTCAAGCCAGGGAAAGAACTGCAATCCATCGACTAGCGCCTTAGTAAGCAGCAGAGAATAAGGCCAGAATGCAGAGGTAAATACAGACTCTGGGATCTGACCCCGCGCCGGGTCTTTACAGGTAATATCAGAGATAGGCCCGAACCCCGTATGTCGGAACCCACAATTTCTTTTCCAACTCCCTTAGAACGGGCGCAATCCTCCGAACCGAAGGTGTGGCTCATCCCCCGCCGAGGCCAGCGCTGGCCTCTGTACGTCCTTTTCTTCGTGTTGACCATGTTCAGCACGATGGTCGTCGGCGCACGCATGATGTTCTACTTTCAGCGACAGCAGTCGATCTTTGGACTGAATGACGAAACTCTTCCTTTTTTCCCACTTGATTGGATTCGGCATCATCCCCACAACCTTCTGATGGGCCTTCCTTTCTCGCTGACGCTGATGTTCATCCTCTTCGCCCACGAGATGGGGCACTACCTCTATTGCCGCCATTATCGTGTCTATGCGACGCCCCCATTTTTCGTACCTTTCCCCAGCCTGATCGGAACACTCGGCGCTTTCATCCGGATCAAGAGCCCAATTCCCTCTCGTGCGGCGTTGTTCGATATCGGGATCGCCGGCCCGATCGCGGGATTCATTCCATCTTGCATCGCACTGCTTTACGGTCTCTCGATCTCGCAACCAACGGTCCCGTTTCACGCCGCCGACACTCGCGCCGGGTTCCCTCTAGCCTTCTACCTGGGCGCCAAGTTACTGCATATTGGTCTGCCGCTTGCGGTGCTCTCGCTCCATCCCATCGCCGCCGCTGCATGGGTCGGAATGTTTGCGACTTCCTTAAACCTGCTTCCCGGAGGACAACTCGACGGCGGCCA
>Ga0182012_10003188_pt1 | contig 17523 bp, 17 predicted proteins | sample 612S2SmetaG_FD_120486 | JGI IMG/M metagenome (GOLD analysis project Ga0182012, IMG submission 120486) | Permafrost microbial communities from Stordalen Mire, Sweden - 612S2S metaG | ecosystem: Environmental > Terrestrial > Soil > Wetlands > Permafrost | place: Sweden: Stordalen | collected...
GCGGAAGTGGTGAAATGGCAAACACACTAGCCTTAGGAGCTAGCGCCCAAAAGGCTTAGGGGTTCAAGTCCCCTCTTCCGCACCAAATTTTTCTTAGCGCATACATCCAGAAGCCGAACTACTCCGTCATAGGCTCGCCTGCGCGCTTCCTTCTCCTCCACCACCAGGCAAAGCCGGCCACGGCCAGAGCGCCAACCACGGCGACCGTCGCCATGGAGTGGTGCGCGACAAGGTCAGCCGCGCCGGGGCCAAGCTTGAGCACCAGCAACGCAAGCGCCAGCCAGCGCAAGAGCCTGCCCGCAAAAATCGCCAGCATAAAGGGCGCAACGCGCATCTCAAAGACGCCCGAGGCAAACACAAACAGCTTCCACGGCGTGGGCGGAGGCATCATGGACGGAATCAGAATGGCCAGGAACTCCTGCTTTTCAAAGCGTTCCCGAATGCGCTCGAGGCGCGCGCGATCGACGTGCTTGAGCAGGAACAGCTCACCGCCGGCGCGGCCCAGTCCATAGGGCAACAATGCGCCGATCGACGAGCCTGCCGCCGCCATCAAAATGTAGAGCCAGAACCGGCTCTTGTCTTGCCAGATGCAAAGCGCAAGGTAGGCATCCATCGGGACGGGAATGGTGGAGGAATCAAGCAGCGCCAAGGCCCCCGCGCCCCAAATGCCCAGTTTGGCGAAAGCAGGCAGCAGCACAAACTTCCACTCCGCCAAAATACGAGCAAATAACGACTTCAACCTGCCATTCCTTCCGCTTTAAATTCAGTCCAACAGATCAGATAACATTGTACCGGCGCATATCGCCGCATAGGATGTATCTGAAATGAGAGAATAGATAAGAAGGATTTGAACCCGAGTCGGTAGGGCCGTTTAGGCCGCCCAACCCGTCTCCAGCCAGCCAACAATGCCCACCAGCGAAACGCCAACCGATCTGAACGAACCCTTGCCGCCGTCGGAAGCAGGCAAGGAACGCGACTCGCGCGAGTCTGACTCCCGCGATTCCGGCTCCGGCGATTCCGGCTCCGGCGATTCTGACTCACGTGATTCTGCTCAACCGGCGCGCGCGCCCATATCCGCCTACTCCGGCGCATCCCGCTGGGTGGATTACGACACTCACGAACTGTTGAGCATGATCAGCGAGCTCGAAGACGAGCGCCGCTTTGCCCGACTGCGCGAAGGCATCCTGTGGGCCGTGCTGTTTCACATCGCTCTCATCTCGGCGCTTACCTGGATTCCGATATACGTCCTCAAGCAGCCGCGGATCGTCGATCCCTTCGACGCCATCAAGCAACGGAAAGATCTGACGTATCTCGACCTGCCGCCCGACGCGCTCAAAAATATTCAACCCAAAGTAACCATCAAGCCAGTCAAGCCGCTCATCGATCAAAAGACCATGGACGAGATGAAGCGCGACTTGCCGCCCAAGCCCGTCGAGCAGGCTCCCGCGCCGACGCCGGAGCCCGAGCAGCCCAAGCCGCAGCCTACTCAGCCCGTGCCGCCGACTCAGAACTCGCAGCTTGAGGCGCCGCGCCCGGCCGCCGTGCCTGCGCGGCCAAACTTCGCCATGCAGTCGCAGAACCCCGCCGATCAACTGCAGCAGGCCATGAAAGATGCGATGAAGAACCGCAACGCTGGCGGCGGCGCTGCGCCATCGGGCGGCGGGCTGTCCATGCATCCCGGCGCGGGCACCGGCGGTGTGCAGGTGCTTTCCGACACGCAGGGAGTCGACTTCAGCAACTGGCTGGAGCGCTGGCATTACGTTACGCAGCGCACCTGGGACCCGCTGATTCCGGATGAGGTGAATCCGCCGCTGAATAAATCCGGCGTGGTGGCGATTCAATTCAAGGTATTGCCCAACGGGCGGATTATGGATGGGTCGATGCAGCTTGTGGGCCGCTCCGGCGACTCGGCTCTGGACCGCGCGGCGTGGGGCGCGCTGACTGGGTCGAGTTATCCGTCACTGCCCAAGGACTTTCACGGGCCGTATCTGGAGCTGCGGGCTTACTTCCTTTACAACATGCAGCCGCAGTAGGCTGGGGGATACTGGGATACTGAAATAAATTTTGACCGAATTTGAGGACTGTATAACTTTATTTTTATAAGTTGTTTGGAATCAATCTTAAAATGGGGTTTTACTGGGATACTGAAATAAATTCGTGTTTTCAAAATGGCCTATTTCGCGATTTATTTCTGTTCTGGGGTTGGATTTTGTCCGATGATGCGCGTTATTTGTCATGGTCTGTCCCTCGGCGGGTGAAGTTGGGTCTATGTCGAGTTTGCGCTTTACGGTGGCAATTTTCTGCAAACGCGGGAATGCGGGCAGGGTGTGTGAATGGATGGGCGTTTCCGAGTTGTAATCCGTGCGTGGGATGGGTTCGGGCTATCCCAGGTCTGAAAATCCAGACCTGGGGCACCCGGATATCTTTGGTGAATATGCTTCCCAGAGACTCGGGGCACCCGCCGCAGGGATAAGATTGCCGGTTCCTGGACAACTGCAAATCGTAGCGATATAGTTTATACTATGATCAAGTCGTTCCGCCATGCTGGATTGGAGAAGTTCTACAAGACCGGCAGCAAGGCAGGAATTCAGCCGCATCATGCCGCGAAGCTGGAAGAGCAATTGACCGCGCTCAACCGCGCAAAGAGCGCCGCAGACCTGGCGCGGCCCGTTTCCTGGAGACTGCATGCGCTGCAAGGAAAAGAGAGGCATTGGTCAATCTGGGTACATGGCAACTGGCGTTTGACTTTCACTTTCGACGGCGAGGACGCAATCCTCTTGGATTATCAGGATTACCACTGAAAGGACGATCATGCCCACTGAAATGTACAACCCCGCACATCCCGGCCGCGTGCTGCGCGCCTACCTCGAAGGCATGAATATCACGCATGTGGCCAAGCACATCGGCGTATCGCGCGTAACGCTCTCCAAGGTGCTCAATTGCCGCGGAGGCATCTCGCCCGAAATGTCCATTCGACTCTCTGCCGCATTGGGGACTCATCCGAGTTTGTGGTTTGAGATGCAAACCGATTACGATTTTGCCCAGGCACGACGAAAGAAAATCCCGAAAATACCGCCCTTTAGCAAAGCCGCATAGGGGAGAGTAGCAGGCGAACCACTCACAGCCGGATTCCTGGAGGCCGGGGCGCTTCGGATGGATTCGGGCTATCCCAGGTCTGAAAATCCAGACCTGGGGCACCCAGATATCTTTGGTGAATTTGCTTCCCCGATATCCGGGCCACTCGCCTTCTGTTCACTTGGTTCAGCTTACGTTTACGGAGTCAGCCACTGCTGCGAAGCAGTCAAGTTGCAAACGTAGATCTGCACGGCAGTTCCTGCGGTGGCTTGTCCCCCAGGGATGTCCATGCAGAAATGCGCATTCGCAGGGGCACCGCCGATCAGCGAATACACAACTGGCCCGCGGACGTTGGTATTATCTGTAGATACGTATGCCCATCGCTCGTTGGTGATTGAGTTGCACGTCCACTGCTGGACGGGTGTGTGGTTAGCGGCGCTGCCATGGGCATCCATGCAAAGGCCACTGAATTGGTTCAGATAGTGATCGAGAACACTGCTGCCGCTCACGGAAACCCTCTGCCATTGCTGGACGAGACTGCCATTGCAGGGCTCGAGGACGATCGCCGCTCCCTGAGGTGAAGTTCCGTCAGGAACGCTGGCCGGTTGCAGGCACAACGTTTTGTTAGACAGGATGCTGTAGATTGGCCCATTGGTCGTTGGCGGAGGCGGGAATTGGGACTCTGCTGCCGGCGTGCACAGGATGGCTGACATCACTCCCAGGGCCATAAAACACACTATGTGAAACTGCCTGCATCTTGTCGATTCCTGCCTCGCGACGGGTCGTTGCTTCGCACAAGAGTTTTCAAACATGATGATTCACCTCGATGAGGCAAATCTTGCCTGCTGGCAGGTCGCCGCGTCCTGACAGAACCATGATATTTTTGTGACATTCCTGGCCTCGCAGGTGAAAACTTGGTTTATCGGTTTGGGGAGTTTGAACTGAATACTGGCGAGTTCCGGCTATCCCGCAAGGGAGTGCCAGTGGCGCTCGACCCCAAAAACCTGCACGTGCTCTGCTACCTGCTGGAAAACAAGGGCCGTCTGGTTAGGAAGCAGGAGTTGCTCGATCGTGTCTGGTCCGATGCGGCCGTAACCGAGAACGCCCTCACCAGGGTGATCGCGCGGCTGCGGAAGGTTCTCGAAGACGACAGCCGGACTCCGATTTTCATCGAGACTGTCCCCACTCTGGGCTATCGATTCATCGCCAAGGTGTCGGTCGAAGGGCCGGCTTCGACCGAGACTCGGCAGTCCGAAAACGGATCACAGTCCGCGCAGCCCGTTCAATCCCGTCCCGCCCAATCGGGCCCCGTCCAATCGAGGGGGGCGATTCTTGCCCCTGTCGTAAGCCGGCGCACCTTTCTCTGGGTAGCCGGAGCATTTGCCTCGATTGGAACCGCAGTCTGGTTGGCTGTGCGGAGTAAGCGGTTGCCGCCGGCAATGAGCGTTGCTGTCCCGCTTGCAGATGGCGCGACGGCTACAGACATCGGCCAGCTCCTGGGGGCTCCGGCAATCGCGCCGGATGGAAGCGCGATCGTGGTCTCGCTGAGCACCCCGGACGGCGCCTATCTCTTCCGCCGCCCGCTCAACTCGAACCACATGATCCGAATGGAGGGAACGCAGTATGCTTCACTGCCCTTCTGGTCGCCGGACAGCCGGAACATCGGCTTCTTTGCGGACGGAAAACTGAAGCGGATGCCGGCTTTCGGCGGAAGCTCCGTCACTCTCTGCGAGGTTGTCGAACCGAGAGGGGGGTGCTGGAACGGCGACAACATCCTGTTCGCTCCCAATCTTCGGGGTATCTTCCATATCGCCGCCACGGGTGGAAACGCCGTTGCTGTGACGGCGTTAGATGCAAGTGCAGGCGAGAACTCCCATCGCTTTCCAATGTTCCTGCCCGATGGCAACCGCTTTCTCTACTTTTCACGGTCGTCCAATCTGGACAAGAGGGGCGTCTATCTCCAATCGCTGGATCGAAAACAGCCCCGCCGCAGAGTCCTTGTGGCTGACGGCCAGTTTGCCCTGGGAGCCGTTCCGGATTCGGAAAAGTATTTTCTGATTACCAAGCAAGCCGGCAAACTGGTGGCGCAGGGATTCGACTGCGACAACGGCGTTGCTTTCGGCGTGGAGCATATCCTGCTCGACCATGGAGGGCAGGTCAGCACTTCCGAGACGGGCGCACTGGCCTTGCGCTCGGATGCGCAGGTTCGATCCACACTGGTCTGGCGGGATGGGCAAGGCCGGTACATCGGGACGCTGGGCAAGCCGGACGACTATTGGCAAGCTGCGATCTCGCCCGATAGTCGTTTTGTGGCCATAGTCCGCCATGATGCGCTTACCGGAATCTTCCGGGCGTGGACTGCCAGTTTACCGGATGGCCCATTGGAGGTGCTCTCCGACTCCGATCATGTCGATTCCATCACCTGGGCTCACGACGGCGGCACGTTGTACTACATCGACTTTGTCAAGAGGAAGCTGTTCCGTCGCAATGTCGATCCTCGCGGGCCGGAAGAATTTGTGCAGTCGATCGAGCCCGGCGATAACATTCGCGGCTTATCGCCCGACGGCCGCACGATGGTTGTTGAACGCTCGGAGGATGGCATCCGCTCCGTTATCGAATGGTCCGCGATCGACCCGTTGCAATGGCATCGGATTGACTCGAACGGATTCGTGGGCAACACGAGCCTGTCTCCGGATGGCAGGTTGCTGGCGTTCACGTCGGACCGTTCCGGCAGAGCGCAGATTTACCTGGCCGATTTTCCTGCCATGCAGAATCTTCGCCGCGCCTCCGCGGATGGAGGATCCTGCCCTCGATGGCGGCACGACGGCAAGGAGCTTTTTTATATTGCAGACGACGAATCTTTGATGTCCCTGGATTTCTCGGGCAGTGAAAGGAATCGGGAGTTGAGACCGAACTCGCTCTTTCGTACAGCCCTGGCCAATTCGACAATAAAACCCTTATACGATGCCACTGGGGATGGCTCTCGCTTTCTGTTGGTTGAGCGCGATAGCTCAATCAGCGAGAGCGACGTGGAACTCCTGCTCAACTGGCCAAGTCTTATATCGAACTAGCCAATCTCGATTACAGATCGCATTGAACGGGTTCATCAGCTCAAGCAACGGCACGAACGATTCTGGGATCATGCTCCATCGCCAAGGCGTTCATCGAGCAAGAGATTGGAATGGGAAGTCGGAATGGGTTTCCCCGAACGCACGGCTTCGCCGCGTGGATCGATTTTCAGAAATGGCGGAACGAGACGCAGGTCCCCATTCGACTGCGTTCAGGGCAGGCATTCGACTTCGCTCAGGATGACAGCATTCTTTGTATTGCGAACTCTAGAGACGGGATATAAGCGTGAGTAGGAGGAAGTCAGAGCTTTGGCGTCAGGTCGATGCCGTCCTGCTCGAGGAGCGCTTCGTAGATTGGGGTGTGACGCCAGTGGCGGGCGAGGGCGAAGGCGCTCATGTTGGCGATCATCAGGGGCAGGATGAGGCCGTAGCCTGATGTCATCTCGAAGATGATCAAGACAGAGGTCATGGGGGCGCGGACGATGCCGGCGAAGGCTGCGCCCATGCCTACTACGGCAAATGCGCCGATGGAATCTGCGGAGTGGTGGAAGACGGCTACGTCGAGGTAGCCTACTGCGCCGCCGAGCATTCCGCCCATGAAGAGGGCCGGCGCGAAGATGCCGCCTGCGCCACCGCTCGAATAGGACATTACGGTCGCAGCCAGCTTGAGCAGGCAGAGTGTCACCATTGCGCCTACGGTAAGGGAAGTTGCGCCGGTCAAGGCCATGGTAAGGGTGTCATACGGATTGCCGGCGATGCCGTTCAAATGGAAGAAGCCGATGGCCACGACGGCCAAGCCGCCTGTGGCTGCGCCGCCGATGGCCGGCTGCACCCAGCGGGGAACGGAGTCGAGCCGCCGGAACCAGGCGCGCAGCCACAAGAGCGAGTCAGTAAAGGCTACGGACAACACCGCTGCAAGCAGGCCGAGCAGGGCATACCAGATGAGCGATGAGGAGTTTGCAAGTTCGTAATTGTGCGGCACGCGGAAGACGGGGTTGTGGCCGAGAACTTTATTTTCGACCACTGCGGCCAGCGCCGCTGCGACGATGACGCCGGTAAGCATGGTCTGGTCGAGGCTGCCGATCAGCTCTTCCAAGGTGAAAGTGACAGCGGCGATGGGCGCGTTGAAGGCTGCCGCGATGCCGGCCGCCATGCCAACCGAGCTCAGTCGCTTCGAGTTCTCTGGACTGAGCCGCGCGGCGCGGGCCAAGAAGCTGCTCACGCCGGTGCAAATCTGCACGGTCGGGCCCTCAAGGCCGAGCGATGCGCCGGCGCCAAGCTGCACTGTGCAGAGCACAAACTTGCCAATGGTTTCTTTGAGGGAGATGATGCCGCTGCGCCGCGCGTAGGCAACCTTGACCTGGGGAATGCCGCTGCCCGCGGCGGCCGGCACCCAGTATTGAAGCCCCAGCCCGGCAATCAGGCCGCCCAGCGCGGGGGTAAGAATGGTCCACCAGATCCAGCTATGGCCGGGGGCAGAGGTGGCGCGGTTGATCAAGAGCGCCTGCAACCATCCGCAGCAGATATGGAAGACCACGGCAGCCAGTCCGCACACGCCTCCGGCAAGGATTGTTACGGGGAGCAGCCGCTGCCGCTCGCTGGGCATACGGCCGAGGATCCAGGCAATGAATCGAGAATAAACGCCGCTCAGCCCGGCCCATGGACGAATTGGTTGAGGAACCGCTTCGGACGCATCCATCTGATTTCAGTATAGGAGCGTGGTATCGGGGAAGCTCCGATTGCGACGCAATTACTTCGGACCTTGGGGCGGATCGTCAAGAGACGGTCGGCGTGCGCAGGCGTTGTTCCACAATGGCCTCGGCACGCTGCACGGCCTCTTCGAGAGTCATGGTCGTTGAATCCAGAATCACGGCGTCGGCGGCTGGCTTCAGCGGGGAGTCGGCGCGGTTGCGGTCGCGGGCGTCGCGCTCGCGCAGCTCGCGAATCACCTCATCGGGCTGCGCGGTTGTGGTTGGGCCGAGTTGATCGAAGCGCCGCAGGCCGCGCACCTCGGGCGCTGCGTCGAGGAAGATTTTTACCTTGGCGTGGGGAAAGACGACGGTGCCAATGTCGCGGCCTTCCATGACGACTCCGCCGGATGCGCCCATCTGCTGCTGGAGGCGGACCATCCATGTGCGAATGGCGGGGAAGACGCTCACCTTCGAAGCCGCGTCCGTTACAGCCTGAGTGCGCAGGAGGGCGGTCACGTCCTGGCCGTCGAGAAAGACGCGATTCTCCTGGTCGCCGGCTTCGAGGCCGATAGAAGTTTGCGCGGCCAAGGCGGCCAATGCCTCACCGTGGTCGAGTGGGATGTCGGCTCGCAGCGCCTTGAGAGCAAAGGCGCGGTACATGGCTCCGGTCTCAAGATTGAGCAGGCCGAAGTGCCGCGCCAGATGCCGGGCTATGGTGCTCTTTCCCGCTCCGGCAGGCCCGTCAATCGCGATGATGGGGGCGCTCATGGGGGATTTGCCGGGGGCGACGATTGCTTTCTTCGCCGGGTGAGAGTCCGTCATCCGCGCTTTTTCGTTCCTTTTTGAGGCTTGACGGTGAGCCCGTAGCGCTTGCTGTTGCCGGCCTTGGCGGTTGCCGTGAGCGCAGGCTTGCGGCTCATTGCAGAGTTGCCGCTCTTGCTTACCGGTTTGCCGGTACTGCGGACGGTTCTGGCGGAAGCTGCTGGCTTGGCACTGCGCCCATTGCTGATTCCTGCGCTGCGCCCTGCCGGTGCGGATGATCCCGAGCGATGCGCGCCGTTGCCATTGGAGTGAGCGGTACGCATAGACGATTTATGGGATGCGCCGTTGGATGCGCCATTCCGCTTTGCGCCGTTCGCAGGCGCGGCCTTCCAACGCGCGCCATTGGTTGGCTTCGCGCTGCGGGTTCCCGAACTACGATTCGCGGGGCTGCGACTCGTTGTAGTGCGACTCGTTGTGCTGCGGCTCTCTGTTCTGCTCTGGCCGGCAACGCGGCCATTGGAGCTGCCCTGCGCGGGCTTGCGATCCCGCGCATGAGAGGCGGGCCGGCTGAAGTGCTGCCGGGCAGGAGACTTGGCTGGCGAAGCAGGCCGACGCTTGGCGGGCATGCGCGGCGCGCTGCTGGCCGCTACCGAATGCAGCTCGGTGGGGACCGGAGCCGGCTGAGCGACCGGCGCGGGCGGCGCGGGCTGGTGCGCCACTTCATGATGATCTTCACGATTCAGGAAATATGTAGAGGCCTGGAAGGCTGCGCTGGTATAGAAGCTGGTGACCGAGCCAAACTCGGGCAGCGTTCCCGCTACATAAAAGTGCGGTGAGTGGCCGAGCGAGATGGTATGCACCTGGCGGGTGGCAACGAGGCCGCGAAGCACTTCGCGAATCTTGCTGCGCGCGGTCAGCGGAGCCAGGAACAGCTCGACCTCTTCCATGGTTGCCGCGATTACGGCCTGAAGATAAATGGATGCCAGCACGGAGATGGCAGTGACCTGCGATGTGGACGCGCCTTCGGCAATGGCCTTTTGGTAGCGAATGCGAAGCAGCTGCCACTTGGCAGCCTGCGCGGGCGCGGCGAGAACTGGAATGATGCGCAACTGCTGCCACAACTCGGTAATGGCGCGGATTACGGCGGTCTCGGTGACTTCGCGGCCCAAAGAGTGCTTGAGTTGGGGAATGGTCAGCTCGGCCTGTTCGAGAAGCTTGTAGGCTTGCACGGCCAGAGGCGATACCTGACGGGAACCGGTCAGCTGCGGACTGCGACGCCAATCGCGGTCGCCGCGCAGCGCGTACACATAGGGAAGCACCCAGGAGGCTACCACGAAATCCGGCTGCTCGCCGGGCTGGCCCAGCAGGTTGAGGCGCACCGCCACATCGGCGTGTTCGAGCCGAACCAGCAAGTCTTCTGCCAAAGAAATATGTTTTGGATCGGGAGTCGTATTCGGCTGGCCGGCGACTGCCTCAACAAACGAAGGAGCCACGGATGCGGAATACTGCTTGCGGGGAAGAAACAGGCAAAGCCCTGTCTCCTCAATCCAGGTGCGGGCGTCTTCAAAAGTAAGAGACCCATGTCCGTTCAAGCGCATCCTTTCGGAGCGCGATTCATGCAACTGTTCCGATGTCAAAGAAGAACCTCTTTTCCAGGCTGGCTCTGGGGCTAGACCGGTAACTACTTCTCTAGTCTAATCCCGAATCAGGTTGCTGTGCACCCCTGCCGCGGACTTGGTGGCCCGTTTTTCAAAATCTTGCAGGTGGTTGCAACCGGTAAGCTGGTCTGGCCTCAACAACAGTTATTCGTAATCACTCTGAACTAAAGCACTAAACCCTTTAGATTCTGTGAAAGGCCTTCAAAATTTCCTTCCACGAGTACATCAAAGCTATTGGACGTCCGTGCGGGCAACTCGTTGGGTGGCGAGTCTTAGCCAGTTCCAACAATAGCCATTCCATACGTGCGTGGTCAAGTGGGGTGTTGATTTTAATGGCAGAATGGCAGGCGATGGATGCGGCGATTCGCGTCTTTAAAGCTGTAAGGTCTTCATTCCGGGCAGGTTCTTCGCCGGTTGCCGATGACTGCTCAATCACCTCGGCCAGCATCCGTTCCAAGGCTGCACCCTCCAGGCCGACCGGCGCGGCTTTGACGGCCAGGGTCTGGGGCCCAAAGGGCTCGACCTCGAAGCCATTACGCTCCAACTCCTCGGCAATGCGCGCAAACACAACCATTTGCTGGGGTTGCAACTCGACGAGCAGCGGCATCAGCATTCGTTGTCGCTGAACGCTCTCCACGGTCCTTGCATCAAGAATTTTTTCGAAAAGCACTCTTTCGTGTGCAACATGCTGGTCGATGATCCACAGGCCATTCTCGCCTGTTGCCAAAATGAAGGACTCGCGGAGCTGGCCGAGCGGCTTCAGCGAGCCAAGATGATTGAGGTGCGCGTTGGCCTGCTCGGCCTCGACCTGAGTGGTGGCCAGCGCCGTGGCCTGACCAAGGCCGGTTCCATTTCCTGCTCCATTCCCGACTTGCGGGCTGCAACCCTCCCAGCCGGTGTTGGCTGGCGGCTGAAACAGAGCCGCAGCCGCTTCGCCCCACTTCCGCGTGTCAAAACCACCGGTCGCAAAGCTGCCCGGATTCATGCTATTTGGTCCAGCGCCAAACTCCAGCCTGCCCGGAACCGGCGCTGGCATTCGCGGCGTAAGCTGAAAAGCCTCGGCATCTGCTCCGGCATTGGCCAGGGCCGCAGGGTCAGAGTCCGGCTCGGGAAAAGCATTCTCCGGCAGCCCCGGCAAGTGGGAAGCAGCCGCAGGCATCAGCGATGGGCTGGCTGTGGGTTGCGAATCGATCGCCGCCAGAAATCCCGCGGCGGGCCTGGCTTTGATCAGCGCGGTGCGCAGGCTGTCGCGCACAAAATCATGCACCAAGGCCTGCTGCCGGAATCGGACCTCGGTCTTAGCGGGGTGCACGTTGACATCGACTTCCTCGGGAGGCATCTCCAGATACAGCAGCACGACAGGGAAGCTTGTGGGCGGAATGATGTTGCGGTAGGCCTCGGTGATGGCATGGATCAGAAGCCGGTCGCGAATCAGGCGCTTGTTTACGAAGATGTAGATCGAGTTCCGATTCAGCTTTTGCAGCTCGGGCTTGGAGTAGAAGCCGGATATGCGCAACGTGCCGGGGTCTCGCTTCACCTCATCCGGGTCTTTCTTCCACGGCGGCGGCTCAGGCAATCCGGCGCGCTCAAGCGGCGTCTCCGCGGCAACGGGCAGCAACTGCGCCAGCGTATCTTTGCCGAAGATTTGGTAGATCCGCTCCGCTGCTCGCGCAACGGGCGGGGCGTTCACGATGGTGTGCGTTGCCGACACCAGCTCAAAGTGCTTCTCCGGATGGACAAGAGCGTAGTGCGTAACCAGAGCCGTCACATGGGAAAGCTCGGTCGATTCGGCGCGCAAAAATTTGCGACGCGCCGGTGTATTGAAGAACAGGTCGGAGACTGCGATTGTCGTTCCGCGCGGCAGCGCCGCATCGTCTACGCGCAGAATCTTGCCGCCTGCAATCTCGATACGAGTGCCGGCTTCGCCTTCCGAGGTTTCGAGCGTCACACGCGCCACGGAGGCGATCGAGGGCAGCGCCTCGCCTCGAAACCCCAGCGTGGCAATCTTCAGCAGGTCGTCCGCCGTGCGCAGCTTCGATGTGGCGTGGCGTTCAAAGGCCAGCAGCGCATCGTCGCGGTTCATCCCGCTGCCGTCGTCGGAGACGCGGATCAGCTTTCGTCCGCCGGCCTCGACTTCCACGCGGATCTTGTTTGCCCCGGCGTCGAGCGCGTTTTCCAGCAGTTCCTTGACCACCGACGCAGGCCTGTCCACCACCTCGCCCGCGGCGATCTGGTTGGCTACTTGGTCGGAGAGTACGCGGATCACGCCCATAGTGTTCTAGGGTAACGCAGAAATACAATGTCCGGCCGGGGCCAGATGGGTTCAAAGTGAGGAATACATGAGGCAGAATAAACATATTGCACTCATTATTTGCTCATGTAATACTCAGTGCAAAGCAACTCGGGAGAATATCATGGCTAAGACACGGCTACAATTTGATTTCACGGATGAAGCTTTGGGCGAGTTGGATGAGCTGAAGGGCGCCACCGGAGCGACCAACCGCGCAGAGGTGATTCGACAGGCCCTGCGCATGCTCCAATGGACAGTTGAGCAAACGAAGGATGAGAATGCTACTGTCCTTGTCGAAAAGAATGGCCGGCAGCGTGAGGTGATCTTTCCCTTCCTGTCGTCCGGGAAAGCAATGGCAAACTCGAAATGACCGAACCGCCGGAAGCGGAAGACCGAGTCACAATCGAAGAGGTCGACAGTCCTCGGCATCTGCCTGGCGGCCCGACATTTTCAGTGGAGGAATATCACGCCAAGGCTACAAAGCTGCTGGCGTTGCTACTGTTTTGGGCACTGATCGTGATGTTTGCCGCGCACTTTATTTCGGTGATTACTCTGGCTCACAACAGGCCCAACTCAATTGAAGAAGTGACGAGAGTCTTCAGTACCTGGGTTCCAGTGATTGCCGGCTTATTTGGCGCGGCTGCTACGTTCTATTTCACTCAGGGACGAAAATAGCAATTGCGGCGACAACGTTCGCTAAATGCGAAAATGCCGCCCTTGGGCGGCATCGGCTATCTGAGAGAGAATCGGACGCTAGATTCCCATGCCAAACTCGCTGGCCTGGCGCTCGCCGGCGTTTGAGTAAAAGTCATACGGGGTGCGCTTCTTGAACTGGTAGCGGCTTAAAATTTCCGTGGCAACCAAAATTCCCAGCGTGGCAACAGCCATGCCGACAGAGAACCAGCCAAGGATCGCCGCGGTGCTCTTGCCCTTCTTCGCATTCTCAATCGCTTCGCCTTCCCCAGCAGGCGTAAGAGCACCCAATTGCGCAGACATAAATGTATAACCTCCGCTCGAATTTATGATAACCCAGTTTGCGACCGGCTGGCTTGCAGTTGGGTTGGGAAAACCTCGCGCTGTTTACCTGGAAGCTTCAATGCGGGAGATCCAGGCGGCTTTTTCCGCTTCGGGAAGAAAGCTGGCCTCGATCGAGTTTGCCGCCAGTTGCTTCAGTTCTTTCTTCGTGAATTTCTGTTTGGTTGCGGCAAGGTAATATTCGTTCGCAATGTCGGAGGCGAAGAAGGCCGGGTCGTCGGAGTTGATGGTCACCAGCAGGCCGTGATCGAAACAGCGACGCAGAGGATGCTGGGCAAACGATTTGCAAACTCCCGTCTTCACATTGGATGTTGGATTCATCTCCAAGGCAATGCGCCTTGACTTCAACTCTTTCATCAGCTTTGGATCGTCGATGGCCGACAGCGCATGGCCGATGCGCTCGGACCCAATCGCCAGCGCCTCCCAGATTGCATTCGCCTCGGTGGTTTCGCCGGCATGATTGGTGAGGCGCAGCCCGGCCCGCGCGGCCTCCTGGTAAAGAGCGTGAAATGCCTTTGATCCCTGCTGCCGTTCATCGCCACCAAGACCGATACCAATAATTGCCGGGTACTGATGCTTCATCGCAGCTGCTTTGCGAAAAACCCGCGCCGCTTCTTCCACGGTGAAGTGCCGCACTGCGTCGAATATCCAGTAAAGCGAAAGGCCGAGTTCGCGCGCGGCCCGCTCCCTGGCGCGTTCGAGCGCGATAAAGATGGGTTCAAATGCGCGGGGATCGAAGTTGCGCCACATGTAAATGACGCCGACGGAGATGTAAACCTCGGCATGGACTACGCCCTGCGCGGCCAGCTTCTCCATCATTCTCCATGCGACAAGTTCGTAGTCTTCCGGATCGACCAAGCGCTTGGTCACTGCCTTGAATGCCTCGATGAATCCGGTGAAGTCGTCAAAGCGATAGAGGGCCTTGGCTTCCGACAGCTTGAGTGGCACGGCGTCGTGGCGCGCGCTCAGGTCCGCAAGAGTGGCAGGCGAGATGGTGCCTTCGAGATGCAGATGCAGCTCGGCCTTGGGCAGCCGGCGGATGAAATTCTTGATTCCGAGCATAGTTTCAGTGTAGATGGAAAGTGATTATTGGGCGCTTGCGGCGCTTACTTGATGCTGTCTTTGAATTGGCGAATGATGTTGTAGACCACGGTTGGCCAGGGCATATCCGGCTGACCGAAGAATTCTTCTACCCAGATGAGTTGGCCGAGTGTGCCTTGCCGGCTTTTGGAATAGACGTAGAGGGATGCCAGCTCCCTGCCGCCGGGGCCGTAGAACATGCCCTCTTCAGGAGTTTTTTCAAGAACAATGGTCAGATCGGCGGGCTGCTCTGCGGCTTGCGGCGCTTCCGTTTTGTTCATCGCGCGGGCCAGGTCGCTGAGCGACTTCATCGTTCCGCGATCGAAGGGCTTCGATTCCACGGTGACGGTATTGGCGTTTTTCAGATAGGCGAGAAATGCAACATCGTTGCAATGGTAGTAGCCCTTGGACTCTGTGCAGCCGAGAGAGGCAGGTGTCTGGGCAGGCAAATTCAGGGCACTCGATACTGCCAGCCCGATCAATACAACATGGATTCGAATCATCACGCTGAATCTCCCCCTTACGGCATTCGCGGAAGCTGATCGCGGATTCGCAAACTTAACGGCTTTTCGCGAACTCCGACCGGTGCCGACTGTAGAAGTAGTAGATCACCAGCCCCATCGCCAGCCAGGCGAAGAAGCGGAACCATGTAATCACTTCAAGGCCCATCATCAGCACAATACAGAAGACAATGCTCAATACCGGGAAGACAGGGCCGAGCGGCGCGCGGAATCCTCGATATCGGTTTGGTTCACGATAGCGAAGAATCAGCACGCCGATTGAGACCAGGACAAAGGCAAAGAGCGTTCCGATGTTTGAAAGGTTGGAGACGGTGCCGATGTCGAGCAGTCCCGCTGGAACTCCAACGACGAAACCGGCAACCCAGGTTGCGACGGCCGGGGTGCGGAACTGGGCGTGAATCCGGCTGAAGACATCGGGGAGTAACTTGTCGCGCGACATGGCAAACCAGATGCGCGCCTGGCCTAGCTGGAAGACGAGAATGGATGAGATCATGCCGACCAGCGCGCCGAGCAGAACGAACAGCCGAATCCAGTAGAGCCCGCCGCCGCCGGGTTCGAGCGATAGTTTTTTCAGCGCATTCACCACCGGCGCCGCATCGCCCATCACGCTCTGCCAGGGAACAATTCCGCTGAGCACAACGGCCACTGCGCCGTATAGCACCGTGCAGGCCGCAAGGGTCATGAGGATTCCGAACGGCACATCGCGCTGCGGATTTTTGCACTCCTCGGCTGCTGTCGATACCGAGTCGAAACCGATATAGGTAAAGAAAATAATCGAGCCGCCGGTCAACAGGCCCGTCCAGCCGTTGGGCATGAACGGATGCCAATAGTGCGGTTGGATGAAGCTGGCGGCCGCGCCTACAAACACGAGGATCGCCGCGATTTTTACGAGCACCATGACGTTGTTGGTCCGCGCCGACTCGCGAATGCCGCGGACGAGAATGACGGTCAGCACCATGACCACAAGAAACGCGGGAATGTTGAATCCGAAGTGCCAGCCGGATTTGTACAGGTCGTTTCCGGCAAGATCCTGCAGGCCGGTGGGCAGGTAAGCGGGCGAGATCCACATCAGCGCCGGGTGCCAGCCGAACCAATCCATCAGGTCCACGATGTGCGCGGCAAAGCCCACGCTCACGCTCATGTTGCTGAAGGCGTATTCGAGGATCAGATCCCAGCCGATGATCCAGGCCGTTAGCTCACCCATGGTCGCGTAGGTGTAGGTATAGGCCGAGCCGGCGATGGGGATCATCGATGCCAGCTCGGCATAGCAGAGGCCGGTGAAGGCGCAGACGATGGCCACCAGCACCAGAGACAGCGCGAGCGCCGGGCCTGCGCCCGGTCTTCCGGCCATGGCCGTGTGGTGCAGGATGTAGTGGATCAGCGGCGTATCGCCGATGTTGGGAGTGTCGAAGCGCTGGCCGGCCATTGCCGTGCCGATCACCGTAAAGATGCCCGAGCCGATGACCGCGCCAATGCCCAGCGCCGTGAGCGACCAAGGTCCAAGCGTCTTTTTGAGCGCACGCTCGGGCTCTTCCGAGTCGCGGATGAGCTTGTCGATCGATTTCCGCGCGAAGAGTTGGTTCCGCGCAAGCAGTTGGCTGGCCAGTGCAGGTCACCTCGAAGGAAAAGCTTTCAGCTCTCAGCCTTCAGCTGTCAGCTGATTCTGCTCCAACCTCGGCTGACTGCTCAGCACGAAAGGCTAAAAGCTGAAAGCTGACAGCTAAAAGCTGTTCTTTACCGCTTCGACTGACCGCGGCCCAACTTCTTGACCTTCTTCTTGTTTGAACCGCGCGGAGTGGTGCGTTTGGCTTTGGGGGCGGCCTTCTTGCGTGCCGCGCGCTTGATCTTCTTGCGTTCTGCCTTGTCTTCAATCTTGGTGGTATCTGCCACTTGCAACCTCTTTCACTGCATTCTGTTCAGGGATTCCCGTCTGTCGGGGTGTGCGATCTCTATGTTAACAGGGATTGAAAGCGCCGGGAAAGCGCATACCGCGCTCTATTCTTCGCTGTTTGTGACGATTCACGCGGCGCGGAACACAATCAAGGGTACAATCGAATTAGCCCCGCCCTCGCTTTGCTCGACTCCTGCTGATTTCAAGCGCTCGTGACGAGTTCCGCACCTCCACGCAGCAATCACCGCGTTCGGACCTCGTCCGCCGGAGCCGTCATGCGTTCAGATCAGATCCACAAAGCCCTCAAGCAGGGCGTCAATCGCTTTGAGGTTTGCCAGTTGGTAGCCAAAGGCGTGAAAGCGACCCACAGAACCGGCTCGCGTTTTGAAGACACCATCAACGACGTTCTTCAATATATCGGCACGCACGATACAACGCAGGAAAGCGTTCAC
>Ga0182012_10003191_pt1 | contig 17516 bp, 18 predicted proteins | sample 612S2SmetaG_FD_120486 | JGI IMG/M metagenome (GOLD analysis project Ga0182012, IMG submission 120486) | Permafrost microbial communities from Stordalen Mire, Sweden - 612S2S metaG | ecosystem: Environmental > Terrestrial > Soil > Wetlands > Permafrost | place: Sweden: Stordalen | collected...
CCGGCGGGCATCTCCTTGATCGCGTTGCTGAGGTTGTAATCGGTTACATAGACATTGCCGCTGCCGTCCACCGCCACGTCAGTGGGAGCGCTGAAACTGCCACTTCCGCCGCCCAGCGAGGTCACACAGCTCGACGAGACGCATCCGGCGGGCATCTCATCCACCGCACCGTTGGGGGAATCGGCGACGTAGACGTTGCCGCTGGCGTCCACCGCCACGCCGAGAGGTTCGAGGAAGCCGCCGCCCAGCCTGGTTACGCAGCTCGACGAGGCGCATCCGGCGGGGATTTCATACACAGCGTTGGGGCCGTAATCAGCGAGATAGACGTTGCCGCTGGCGTCCACCGCCACGCTGTCGGGATAGCTGAAGCCGCCGCCCAGCGCCGTGATCGCGTAGCTGAAGGATGCGGTCTGCGCCCGCGCCCCTGCGGCGCAGAGACCCAGCAGGACCGTGGTCAGCAGCAGTCCGCGCCGGCTGCCGGCGGTAAGACCCGTCCTGAGGGCGTTAACATCACCGGCGATCCCGCACCAAGGCAACGTGGCAACAGCGCCATTTATCTTCAACAGATTCCGAATGGAATGAGGTTGCATAGACCCGGCCTCCAGGAAGCCGCTCACCCGGTGGAACGCGGCAGGACGAACTCGCCCGCTGTCAGGTAATCCGTGCGCGGCGCCACGGGCGCCCGTGGCGCTTGCAAAGGGTGGATCGGCGTACATCAGCGTGGCCCTGGAAAACTGGTGGTCAGATGTCGGGGAACCGGGAAGGCCAGCGATTTCAGATTATCTCGTAGTGCAAGTTCAAATTGCAAGCAAAAAGCTGGCGATACAGGACTCGGTTGGTGACTCAAATATTCGGCCTTAACCAAGGATATAATTTGTTGAGCCATCTCAGGGTTACTGTTGGAGGTCACGGCCTTTCTAACCTTGGCGCGTTCCTCGTCGCTGAGCCTTGCTATTTCTACAAATTGATCCGGCACCAATTGCCTGGGCATGATTTTCTCCCATACATCATTTGAACAGCGTCTCTTGAACCCCAGTGACCTCTTTGGCGGCCTTCTTGAAGAACGTCGGATCAACGAGAGGCAGTTCCGGCTTCTTACCGGCGAACAATTCTGCAATCGTCAGAATCTGCACCTTGGGGTAGTTCTTGAACTGGGTTTCGTAGAATCCTGTTTTCACAGCTTCAGTCAGCATGGGCTTGGTTGGCTCTGCCAACGTGATGAATATCCCGACTCTGGCCTTCTCCCGGTCCACGACATGAGCCAAGTCTCGAATCATCGGAACGCTCACATGGTCACCGCCCTTGACTGACACTATGGCCTTCTCCGTCGCCTTCCCGTCTGCCTTGAAATAGATGAACCCATCAATGCCGCTGTCGGCACCCTTCTTCTTTCCTCCGTAGGGCACAGCGTCAACCAGCGAAACAGCCCACCATTGGAATTGGTATTTGTCGTATGCTGCCAGAGCAGTCGCGCCTTCCATGTCCTTGGGAGTTCCGTGGACATCGAACGCGACACCGGGAAATGCGTCCTTGAGTCGTTTTTCAATCAGGGATATGGCAAGGTGTGTGACGTCAATTCCGATCCACTGACGTTTCAGCTTCTGCGCCGCATGGATGGTCGTCCCACAGCCGCAAAACGGGTCAAGGACAACGTCTCCCTCCCGACTGGAGGCTTCAAGGATTCGCTCCACGAGTATGAGAGGTTTCTGAGTCGGGTAACCAAGCCGTTCCTGCGCCTGAGAGTTGATCGGGAAAATGTCAGTCCAAATGTCTCCCATGACCCCTCCCTCCATCTCCGCAAGGTATCGCTTGAGCCGGGGTCGCTTTGTTGTATCAAGGGAGCCGTCTTTATGCTTTGGGTAGTAAATGCGCCCATCGGCATCTAGCTTGGTCATGGTCTCAAGTGAATAGCGCCAACCTTTGTCGGGGTACGGGAAACCCTTCCATTCATACATCATGTTCGGACGAGGATTCGGGCTGGTCATGTTGTCAAGTTGGTACAGGCGTCCGTCGCCATCGTCGTTACAGTATTTGTCGGCTATGTACTCCTCACTGTGGGGTTCTCTGGGAGTGTTCCAAGTGAACACTCGGCTCTTTGTATAGAAGAAGATCGTGTCAGACACCCGGCTCCAAGTCTTGCTGTCGCTATGGGTTGTGGTCCTCTTCCATTTGATCTCGTTTTGAAACATGTCCGCCCCGAAAATGCCGTCCATCAAGACCTTTAGATAGTGGCTCGCGGTCGGGTCGCAGTGCAGGTACAGACTTCCTGTGGGCTTCAGCACACGATGTAGTTCAAGGAGGCGAACGGCCATCATGGTCAGGTAAGCCATCATGTCGTTCTCTTTGAGGAAGGAACGCAGGGCACGGAGCATCTCCGCCACGTCTGTGTTTCCACTCTTCATCACGTCGTCAAAGGCAGTCTCCGCCGCGTTGTTCCAGTGCCAAGTGTCCTCAAATGCTTCGATCTGAGCTTCGGATTTCTGCCCGGTGGGAGCCTTAAACAGCACATTGTAGTTGGCTTGGCTGTTGAACGGCGGGTCAAGGTAAACGAGGTCTACGCTCTCCGTGGCAATGGAATCCCGCAGGACTTGCAGGTTGTCGCCATAGTACAGTTGGTTTTTATGTGTAGCCATTTGAATGGCTTGAGAGTAGCACATCTCACCGCCTGATCTTCAAGTCGGCCTCCAGGAACTGGCACTGCCAGCCGTGGCGGTCCATAGAGGACATGTACACCCGGTGCCGGTCGTTCTGGTCCACGCATGACGGCGTTTGATAGTGCCTAAAATGTGCGTTGAAGTCCGAAAGCCTCATTCGGGCTAGAATTAGTCAAGAGGGCGGGGAGAAAACGGGCCGGGAGGTGTCAAATGGCAGGTATTGTTCAAGAAACGACGCTGGATAGGGATCGGATGGAATTGAGTTTAGGCGACACCTTGGACGTGAAAACCGGAATTTTGTTGGCCGCAATCACCGTTCTTGGGGCGCTAACCTCGACTCTTTTGGGAAGCAGCACCATAGGGAAGCCTCTCGAAACGGCACAGATTGTCTCGCTCGGGTTGCTGGCTACTGGCGCATTTTTCGCAGTCTGGGCAATTTGGCCGCGCAATTATCTTCTCCCTGACCTTCCAGATGCCTATGCCAAATGGATGCACGATTTGACTCGTCATTACGAGCACAATCTCGAACAAGCAGAATCGGAATTTGAGAGCGGGATTATGAAGCAGGCCAATGAGCGCATCCACCGGAATCACAGAATCAACGCATCCAAATCGAGGTGGCTATTTCGCGCTTTCTGGCCCACGCTTCTCGCTCTCCTGATTGACTTGGGGACGCTCGCGTCTCTCGGCGCAATCAAGCTCCTTTCTTGAACGGAACATTTGGTGGCGGAGGAGGCGGTGCGCTATCGCCGGTTCTGCCTGGATGCGGTGATCGTGCTGGAGGGGGTGTAGGGCGCGGTGGAGGCTGCGGCGGTACGTTCTTTGCCATATAGGACTCCTTTTCAGCAATCCTACATCTTTCTCCCAAACATTGGATAGGCGCTATGCGATCAATCCCCCAAGTGTCCAGATCTAGTCTGTGAAGCTGGATTCCGTTGCCGGGGTTGCGCGCAACCTCTCTTTCCATGAACGCAAATTTCAGACTCTACCCAGCGTTTTGGGGCCAGGGAAGAATGGTCCCGATATGGTTCTTCGGCACCGAAATCCACAGCGCGGTGCAGCGCGGATAAACACGGCTGACGCGGAATAGCTAATTTTAGCTATACTTTTTGCCCTCAAACGGGTATAACGACGCGTAATGGCGCTTAGGGCCGCTTAAAGCGGCTTAATGCGAGAGGGGGATTCATATCGCCATGTAAACTATTGATAAATATATAGGTAGAAACTGGCGTCCGGAAAATACCCCCAAATATACCCCCCGGAGAGCAGGGCTTGGGGCTTTTGGCCCCAGATTGAACCAGAATTTGCCATCGGAGCGTCGATGGATTTTAGGCGGTGTGACATTTTCTCTCGCGGGTGAACTGGAGCCTGGGCGCGCCACTGGTGCGGCGTGCGAGGCATCTCTGTCAAACAGAATGCAGCGATTGCAACATCCTGGGATTCTCGGCACGACCGGCTGTGCGCGTGGTGTTCCACCCGGCGGCGGAGTCCCGATTCACTCGCAGACGTTCCGCAGTGCTATTCTATGGGATGAAACAGCTATTCATAGATTGTGACGGCGTCCTCGCCGACTTCGATACCGCAGCCAGAGAACTGTTTGGGCAGGATTCCCGCGAGGCTGAAGAGTCCTTGGGCACTCCTGAATTCTGGAACCGCATCATCGCTCGCGGCGACTTCTACCGCAACCTTCCGCCCCTGCCAGATGCGATGGACCTCTACCAGGCCGTGGCTCACCTTAACCCAATCATTCTGACCGGATGCCCGGAGGGTGGATGGTCGGAGCCGCAGAAGATCGACTGGGCCGCGCAGCACTTTCCGGGTGTCAGGATGATTACCTGCATGTCGAAAGAGAAGTTCCTCCACATGATGAATCCCGGCGACGTGCTCGTCGATGATTACCTGCGCTACAGGGCGCTATGGGAAAAGGCTGGCGGCATCTTCATCCATCACGTCTCGGCGAAGGAATCTATCAGGCGATTGGCAGCATTGGGCCTGGAAGTTCGCCAGTCGATTTCCGGTTGATCCCAGGCGCGGAGGGCATAGGTACAACCAAACCAAAGTGAGGCATTGCGCCGCCCTATCATTGGTACAGTTGTACCCGACACCGGAGCCGACGAATTGGAGCGGGAACGGTGGGTGGCAAGACAGGTTCGATAACCCCACCCCATAGTTCCTGGCGGCGGTTTGCGGTTTATTGTAGATGGGTATCCATGAGCGCATTCAAGCTGAAGCCAACCCACGCCCCGGTGAAAGCCTACTACGAGACGCTGGAGAAGTGCGCGCGGGGCAAATTCGATAATGAGGGCAATATCCGGCGGGCCTTCGAGGGGCTGCTGGAAAAGTGCGCCCGTCCCTTCGAGTGGTTTGTGGTGGGCGAGTACCAGATCCCCCGTTCGGGTAAAAGCCCGCTGCGCGTCGATGCCGCCGTACTGGACGCCTTCAACCTGCCGCGCGGCTATTGGGAGGCCAAGGACGAAAAGGACGACCTCAAAGCGGAGATGAACAAGAAGTTCGCCGCCGGGTACCCGCGAACGAATATTCTCTTTCAAGCCCCGACTCGCGCCATTCTGGTGCAGGACGGTCGAATTGCCTTCGACGGCGAGATTATCGAGCCGGAAAAACTCATTGATGTGCTGAGGCAGTTTTTCGAATGGCGGCAGCCGCACCAGGAGGACTGGGACCGCGCGGTGCGGGAGTTCTCTGACCGCATTCCAGAGATTGCCAAGGGTGCGATGGCTCTGATCGCGGGCGAACGAATGAGCAATACGACCTTTGTTGCCCGCTTCACGGCCTTTGCGGAGCTTTGCCGGGAATCAATCAACCCAGGCCTGAAGGATGAGGCCGTCGAGGAGATGCTGGTGCAGCATCTGCTGACCGAGCGCATCTTCCGGCGCATCTTCGACAATCCGGAGTTCACTCGGCGCAACGTGATTGCCGCCGAGATCGAAAAGGTGATCGACTCGCTGACCAAGCGGCACTTCAGCCGCGACAGCTTTCTGCGTGATCTTGACCCGTTCTACAAGGCAATTGAAGAGACGGCGGCGAACGCCAGCGACTATTCGGAGAAGCAGGCGTTTCTCAACCGCGTTTATGAACGGTTCTTTCAGGGCTTCAATAAGAAACAGGCGGACACGCACGGGATCGTCTACACGCCGCAGCCGATTGTTGAATTCATGGTGCGGAGCGTCGAGGAGGTGCTGAAGGCGGAGTTTGGCCGCAGCCTGAGCGACAAAGGCGTTCACATCCTCGACCCGTTTGTCGGTACAGGGAACTTCATTACGCGGGTGATGAAAGAGATCAAGACCAGCAGCTTGCCGCATAAATACAAGGAAGAGCTGCATTGCAACGAAATCATGCCGCTTCCTTATTACATTGCCAGCATGAATATCGAGCACGCCTACCTGGACCGTGTGGACGAGTACGAGCCGTTCGAGGGGATTTGCCTGGTGGATACCTTTGAGCTTGCGGAGCCGAAGCAGGCCGGCTTCGAGTTCATGACGGAGGGGAACACTGAACGCATCCGCAAGCAGAAGAAATCGCCAATCTTCGTTACTGCAGCTCGGAGATCAATTTCGTACGATTCTGGCATTGCACGGGATAATACTCTTTCATCTAACGAGCCGCAATGTTTATGATCTGCTTATATTTGCGTCGGTTTTCCCGAGGAACCGGAGCGCGATCTCCATGACCTCCGCCGGTTTGCACTTCGTGGTGTCGATCACATAGGCTGACCGCGTAAGGTGGTAAGGGGAAGCAGTTATGCCGAGTATTACACGGCTGCGTGTCCATTTTCTGAATCGACGTACTGACTGATCGCGAATCGAAACCGAATTTCCTAGTTTTCGAGACATCTACTCTTGCGAGAGTTCACCCGCAGCCTTCTGTACCAAAAGTCGAGGAAGGCTACTGCACAGTCAAAGTGACGGTTCCCACCGTGCCGGTAATGCTGCCAGAGGTACCCGACACGGTCACAGTGTAAGTCCCCGGCGTAGTGCCTGCATTCCCTCCGCTTCCTCCACCGCTACTGCCGCCTCCGCCTCCGCAGCCAATCGCCCCAAACGCAACAAAAAGTAGCAGCACTCCCAGCATCGCAAGCCAGTTGCGTCGCCGACGCGGAAGACCGATGAGTAGCAGCGCCAGCGCCGTCCCCGCCGAAGGCCACAGCAGCTTCTTCAACTGGTTCTCGGCGGTCGAGTCAGCAGTGGTAAAGATCGTCAATGTTGCGGTTTGCGCCCCGGCTCCGGTGATAGTCACCGAATTCGGTGACAGGCTGCATGTCGCCGGATCGCTGGCCGCCGCCGGGCTTATTGAACAGGTCAGGTTCACCGTCCCTGTAAACCCATTCGCAGGCGTCACTGTAATGGTGGCCGTGTTGCCCGTCGTCGCGCCGGGCACAATATTGATTGATGAACTGCCCCCGCCGATCACAAAGGGCGGCGCGTTGACGGTCAGCGCGATGGTCGTAGATTCAACGAGTGCCCCGGAGGTTCCGGTGATGGTCACCGTCACCGGCCCCCCCAACTGTGGCCGTGTTGCTCGCCGTCAGCGTCAACACGCTGGAGGCGGTCGTTGGGTTGGTCGCGAAGCCTGCCGTGACGCCAGCGGGCAGCCCAGTCGCGGCCAGAGTGACCGCGCCGGTGAATCCATTTGCGCCTGTCACGGTAATCGTGTTCGTCCCGCTGTTGCCCTGGATGACCGTCACATTGCCCGCCGAAGGCGAAAGAGTGAAGCTGGGCGGCAGATTCACCGTCACTGAATTTGTCCCTGATGAGCTGTTGTAAATAGAGGAACTGGATGAGTCCGGTGTATAGCTGGCCGTTAGCGTGTCGCTGCCAACCGCCAGCGAAGCCGCTGGGACGGTGATCGTCGCGCTGCCACTCGCGAGCGAAGTTGCGGTCGACGTGTAGCCGCCGCCGCCGAGTGTCACTGTGCCGGTCGGAGTCGGATTGCCGCTTCCGCCGCTCACGGCAACCATCACCGACAACGTCTGCGCCGTCGTGATGCTGGCCGGAGTCGGCGTCACCGATACCGTGGGTGTCGTCTTGGTCACCGTTACAGGCGAAGAGCTGCCTGAGGAGCTGTTGTAAATAGAGGAACTGGATGAGTCCGGCGTGTAGCTGGCCGTTAGTGTTTCGCTGCCGACCGCCAGCGAAGCCGCTGGGACGGTGATCGTCGCGCTGCCGCCGCTGAGGGTCGTTGCCGCGGAAGTGTAGCTACCGCTGTTCAGCGTGACCGAGCCGGTAGCTGTCGGGTTGCCGCTCCCGCCGCTCACGGCAACCGTTACCGTCAATCCTTGGACTGTCGTGATGCTCGATGGAGAAGGAGTCACCGTCACCGACGGCGTCGCCTTGGTTACTGTCACTGTCGGCGATGCGCCTGTGTTCACGCTGTAGTTGCTGTCCCCGGTGTAGCTGGCAGTCAACGTTTCGCTGCCTGCCGCCAGTGACCCGGCGGGAACGGTGATGGACGCGCTGCCGCCCACGAGCGAGGTTACCGCCGACGTGTAGCCGCCGCCGGTCAATGTCACTGTTCCAGTGGCCGTTGGGTTGCCGCTCCCGCCGTCGACGGCAACTGTTACCGACAACGATTGCACTGTGGTGATGCTCGCTAGTGACGGAGTCACCGACACTGCTGGGGTTAGCCTGGTTACGGTCTCCGAGGCTGTATTCAATGCGCCGTTGTATGTGAATGAACTGGAGGCGTCGGGTGTGTAGGTGACCGTCAACGTGTCGTTTCCGGCTGCCAGTGAACTGGCGGGAACGGTAATGGTCGCGCTACCGCTCACCAGCGAAGTTGCCGCAGACATGTAGCCGCCGCCGGTCAATGTCACCGAGCCGGTTGGCGTAGGATTTCCACTCCCTCCGTTGACCGCAACCGTAACCGACAACGATTGCACTGTGGTGATGCTGGCTGGGGACGGAGTTACCGTCACGGTCGGCGTCACCTTGGTCACCGTCACCGTCGGCGATGCGCCCATGTTCGCACTGTAGTTGCTGTCGCCCGTGTAGCTGGCCGTTAGCGTGTCGCTGCCTGCCGCCAGTGCCCCGGCGGGAACAGTGATGGTTGCGCTGCCGCTGCTCAGAGCCGTTGATGCGGAAGTGTAGCTGCCACTGGTCAAGGTAACCGATCCGGTAGCCGCCGGATTGCCGCTTCCACCGCTGACCGCAATCGTAACTGTCAGCCCTTGGACTGTCGTGATGCTCGATGGAAAAGGACTCACCATTACCGTGGGCGTGGCCTTCGTCACCGTCACTGGCGAAGAGCTGCCTGGGGCGCTGGTGTAGTTGCTGTCTCCGGTGTAGATGGCCGTTAGTGTGTCGTTGCCAACCGCCAGCGATCCGGATGGGACGTTAATCGTTGCGCTGCCGCCCACGAGCGAGGTTGCAGCGGACGTGTAGCCGCCGCCAGTGAACGTCACTGTGCCGGTAGCCGCCGGAGCGCCGCTCCCGCCGCTGACGGCAACCGTCACCGACAACGCCTGTGTCGTGGTGATGCTCGACGAGCCCGAAGTCACCGTCACTGCAGGTGTGGCCTTGGTCACCGTGATCGGGGATGAGGTCGTTCCTGTAGCGCCGTTGTAGATCGATGAACTGTTTGAGTCAGGCGTGTAGCTGGCCGTCAGTGTGTCACTTCCAGTCGCCAGCGATCCGGCAGGGATGTTGATCTGGGCGCTGCCGCTCACGAGCGTCGTGGCCGCCGAGGTATAGCTGCCGCTGCTCAGCGTTACCGAACCGGTCGGCGTAGGTGTGCCGCCAACGGCAACCGTCACCGACAACGCCTGTATCGTGGTGATGCTCGTTGCCGACGGCATCACAGTAATAGTCGGTGCGACAGGCGCTCCAGCCTGCGTAAGTGTCATCTGTGAGGTCCCTATACTGAGCGTGGCTGTTCGAGGCTGTGCGCTTGAATTTGCCGCGACGTAGTAAGCGACGGACGATTGGGAAAGAGTCGTCGCGGTTGCCCAGCTTTCGTCGCTAGACGATGTGAACGGACAGGAAGTAGTAACAGAGATTGTTCCGGAACCACCCCCCGACGGAATACTTATCGTGGTGGGCGACGGAGCGTACGAGCAGGATGTGGCCGGCTGGATAATAGAGGCAATTGCATTCCCAACCGTGATGTTTGCCACTCTCTGGGAACCGCTGGCATTTGGGGCTGCGGTCGCGGTTAGGACAGCCGACCCGCTCCCTGACGCCTGGGAAAAAGTGAGCCATGCGCTTTCGCTTGATGCGGTCCAGGCGCAACCCGTCTGAGTCGTAACCTGGATGCTGACAGAAGCCCCTCCGTAGTCGGCGATTTGATTTGTAGGCGTCAGCGTGTTGGTGCATTGACCCACGGAGATGAGCGCGGAACCGACAAGGCCTTGATAGGTCACGTCCAGCCAATCGGAACCATTTCCCGTGGCTGTGATGCTACCGTTTGTCCCGAAGCTGAACACATTTGTGCCGCCGCTTCTCGCAGTATAGGCGGCAGCTGACGTAACATCGACAGGCCCGTTTGAGAAATCGGCAATCGCATCCACGGTCACATTTTGTCCGATTCCAAGAGCGGCAATCGGTGGGTTGGGCAGCCTGACGTCAAGCGGGCTACCGCTAGGCGCGAAGTTGTAATTCAGAGTCGTCGTCGTGTAAGTGCCATCGGTGAAGACTGCGACAGCTGTAAAAATTGTAGAGCCCAGTCGCGTCGGGGTGAATTGGATCGAGAATGGAGATTGCGTAACAGAAAGAAGCGGGACGTCAGTTGGATCAGAAACGGCCTGAAATAGCAAAACCTCTGTGATCGTCTTCGTCGAGGATGCGGCGGTGATGCTCGCCGCCGAATTTATTGTCAGTGTTGAAGCCGATGCAGGGGTGAATCCCACATTTGTTGCCGCCACCTGCGTGTAGCCCGCCAGGTCCAGAACCGGAGACTGGGTGATGGCCACACCAGAGCCCCCAATCAACACACAAAGATCAGAGCCTGTCTCAGTCTCATGGCGCAACTCCTGAACCACCGAGCAGCCAGTACAACGTTTGGTTCCAGACTCCTGCGCTAACAGTCTCCCCGGCGTCTAATGCTCCACAAAGGCTGACATGGACCACCCCACTAATCGGGACGACCTCATTGCTTGGAGCTCCAAAAGACTGGCTGTTTTGAGGAACTATCGTGTCGCTTCCAGGACCAAGGTAACTAAAGTCGCTTTCTCCTGGGATAAAGTCGCCAATCGACAGATTCAGCAGCAGTTCCGTACATGATCCAGGGTTCGCCTCACCCACAACAGCATAGTAAGAGTCAAGGCCAGTCGGCTGGTTTCCTGGTATCAGGCTCTGCACAGCGCTCTCAATGTTCGGCACGTTACTAGTGACCGGGCGGCCCATGGCAGCGAAGACTTCGCCAAGTGAACAGGCTCCGCCCGGATTCGCACTATTGCAGTACTGTCTGAGTTCCGGTTCGTTTTGCCAAACACTCGGCGGCAGGGCCGTTCCCATGTTGTTCCACAGTGCCAGCGCCAGCGGAGTGCCTTGTTCCGGCGTCCCAATTGTCACAAGCTTGTGTACCGGATTCGCGGGCAGGGGCAACAATGGCGCTGGCGTAAAGCCTTGGTTGATAAAGTAAAGAGTCACCAGCCCACCCATACTATGCGCAACAACATCGACCTTTCGGGCCACGATTCCCTGCCCATTTGCGTTTGCCAGCGCATTGGCGATCGTTGCCCCAAGGGTTATCTGCGTTGATGAGTCTTCAAATGTTAGGTAATTGGAAGCCGAATAATCGGCGGCGAAGATCCCGCTGGTCGGGTACCGGGACTGTCGCATAAATTGGATGAAGGTGCCCGAGGCCGTGGCATTGCCCCAGGTCGCGGCGCTGTCCCAGATTCCATGCACGAGCACGAGCGGCGGCGGCTGAAGAGTTGCTTCGTCTGAAACAGTCCCCTGTACTCCGTTGATATCGTTCTGCGTTGCGGTTACTGTTAGGGTCGCAGGCTCCGGCGTCAACGCGAGGAGGTCGGCATCGCTGTACGGCATCTGAGCAGGCGCCTACAGCAGGGCCAGGAACGTACAATTCGACGTACGTGCCGTGTCGGTAGTGGAGTTGCAAGTAGTTGTATCCAGCGGGGTGGAAACCTGAAGAGGTCCGGTCGAGCCCGTCTGCGGGTTTGAGGGATAATTAGGGTCAAAACTCGTGAGACCGCCAATCGAACCACCCAGAGCATCGCCGGAGTAAGTGCTTAAACCCGTAAGTGTGAAGGTGACCGGTGCACTCGAAAAGCTGTGGTAAACAATAGCCGCCGCTGAAGCACCATCTGCGGCGATTCCACCGATGCCCTGCGCGCTTGGAACGGAATTCGGGTCAACGGACGACGGCAGCGGAAGGATGTACCCGGCATTCTCGGGATCGACCAAGGTTAGTGAGGCCTGCGGCGTGTATGGCTGGAGCGTGACCGGCTCGCTTCCACTGATATTGAAGGTTATTGTCTCGGCGAAGAGGCAACCGGTGTCCGGACCACCTGCGTAGTAGGTCCACTGGCCTGTCCATGTCGCGTCGTTCCCGTTGCCCAGTTGCAACACATAATTCCCAGTCATTGTTCCGGTGACCGGCGGTTGGTCGCCCTCCAACTGCCTATCTGTAAACGAAAGGGTTTGAGTTGAGGTAACCACGCCCGAAGAATTCAAGCTCGAAGTGATTGTGCCGACATTCGCTCCTCCTGTACTCGTGCGGGAGGCGGAACCCATTCTCCGCCCTGTTGAACGAGATTCATTCCGGAGGCAATCAGTGGAGCAAAATAATAGATGTAGGGCAAGGTGGAGCGAATGTCGAACAGCGGTGTAGGATTAAGACATGAAGGTTCAGGCGTTAGTGTCTGCGTAATGGTTCCAGCAGCGGATACATAATCTTTCCCTACATTTGCTATATACGCAGTTTGAGCGCCAACCTGAGCCGCAGCGTCGTTTGGTGACGCCACAAGAAGGAAAACCGACGCGTTGACGACAGTGGCAAGTACAGAAAGGTTAAGCGAGCGCATGTTCCACACCTTCTACCCGTTCGAGCCGCCTAGAGGTCGAATCGCTTAACGGGCTGAGTTTTGAGGCTGTGTCGTAGGTGCAATTTGTAGTCCGAGTTGCGCCTCGGGAAATCTTTGGGGGTACGAAGGTATCGTAGCAGGGTCCGGCCGCCGTCGGCATGATCGATGTAGAAAGAGCGCTGCCCCTGCAAAGGGTCGGCAACTGACGCGATAGCCGCGACAATCGCTATAGAAATCCACGATCTGACCGGGGCCCTACCCCTAGCTCGCATAGACCGCCTCCCGTTTCAGCGGACATAATGCACTCTGCCAGGAGGTCGATATCGACGCAGAACCTGCGGGGGGACGAATTTAACGCAGCAAATAAGTCTATGGCCGAATGTGGGAAGAGTCTAAGTTAGGTAGCTGCGTGCTAGCAAGGGGTAAACGTAATACATGGGCGATTGCTTGAGATTTAATTCTGCGTTCAAGTATTTGGAAATCGTGAAAAGAGCACGGTAGTAAAACCACGCATGGATTGTCGCGTCCGGACCGATCCGGGAGCGAACGATCGCAGCTAGTGAAAGGCTGCTCGGACGGACCTGAGAAGTTGATACGGAGGAGCATTGCGAAGTAAATTGGGAGTCAGTCCGTTGGGAATTCAAGCGGAACTTCAACGAGAAAACCTGCGAGGTATTGCTTGGCACGATTTTGCTCCCCCTTTGGGAGAAGAAAAAAGCAGATGCGCTGGCTCGTCTTAATTCTAATTACATATAAATCAATGGGTTCATGCTGGTCGGGGCGGAGGGATTCGAAGCCTCGTTCCCAAGTGTCCACTATGCCGTTTTCTTTGTTGGATTTAACAGCAAAACATCGCTGCATCAGGGGCTTGCCAGAATTCTCTAGCTTGCCCGTCTTTCCCAATTCTCTCACCGATGGACAAAATTCCGCAAGAATTTGGTATCACTGGTATCATCTCTTCTTCGAGGTTCAACCTGAACGCGAACTGGCGCCGTCGCACCAAGTCCATCATCGTGCAGGTTTACCCCGATCTTTGTTGGGTGGTCCGCCGCCCGATGCTCGAAGAGAGCACTAACGGAGGTCGTTCTGTAAGCGGTTCAAATCGGAGTTTTATGGAGATTAAGGTTGTTGGCGTCGCTCTGGCCAAGCTGTCTTCCATCTGGCAGGGAGGATGGACCAACAATGGAAGATAGTGGCCAGGAAGTGGCTGTCGCGTTCTCAGATTATGGTCTATGCGGTGAAGATTCGGTCCTATCTAGGTCAAGGCTAGCATTTCCTCTGGATCAAGAATCTCGGGACCGATCACTCCGGATCACTTGATTTTCACGGTTATGAAGAACGCCAATTCCTTGGCCAGCAATAGATGCGTTCTTGATTACTCTTCTTCCAGCCCTGGAGTGGTTTAATAAACTAAACAATCATTGTGAGTAGCCAGGTATCTCCTCTGTCGCGATGGATGGGAAAGTTTGTTGTTGCCGGAGGTATGCACCCTTAAGCAGCGGTGTATACCGGACGATGAGAAAGCAAGGAATTCACTCGTGGATACACAATTTGAGAAGGATCCCATTCTGACGGTGGATGATGTCGCTCAGAGGCTCAATGTGAGCAAAGACTGGGTTTGGGACCATTCCTCCCGCAAATATCCCCTCCTGCCCGTCATTCGATTCGGTAACGGCACCCTCAGGTACAGGGCAAGTCAAATCGAAGAGTTTATCGATGAGCAGGAGCGGAGTACAGCGCTGAAGCAAAGACGGAAATGAGCGTGCCGCCATGTCCACTAAGGGAAATTGAAAATCGAAGCCCATACAGCTCAGCGAGCCGGGATCGATCCGGCCGTTTCAAAGCGTGAGAAGGGTCACTTTCGCCAGCTATTGGGCAAGGGGTATCTGGTCCTGCATGGCAGCGGCCGAGGCACCTGATATACCCTCCATTAGGACCGCTCCGCCAACGCCATGCAGCAGCAGCAATCTAAATACAACGGTATGTACCTCGATACCAATCCCATTGAAAGCCAATGTAGAGTTAGGCCCTTCCCCAACGAGCCTGCTCACCCGCTTACGGACCACAGCATTTGAAACAGCAACATAGCCCGAATCTGTGCGATCAACTATCCTTTATCATGATCACCATTAATTGATTACGTCCTGAGTTCAGATGGCGATCAATATAAATTGATCTGCTCTGCGATTCGAGATAAGATAGATCAATGAAGGTTGACTCTCATCAAACGGGAGATCCCCCGGCTCTGCCGGGGTGGCAGTAGAACTTTGAGAATTCCGGGAGTATGCCTCCTGCTGTTGCTTTTGTTTTGATGAAGCCCATTGTTTAGCAACTCTCCTGTCGTTGCAGTTGCTTTTGCTTTTCAACGGTTGCGATAAGGCCCCTTTGAGGGGCCAGCAACCGAAAGCCTCCGGCTCTGCCGGAGGATCCTTACTCATTTGAAAGTCAAAGGATCAAGAAAGAAAGATCATGGCTGAATTCCTTTACGGGCACGTCTATTTTCATGATCGATTCGCCGGCCTGCTCCGACAGGAACCGGGAGACCGCTGTTCGTTTACGTACGACGGCGAGTTCCTGCGAAAACCTGAGTCCATTGCGGTCTCGTTGCCGCCGCAAACCGATGCCCATGTCTATCCGGGCAGACTACATCCGTTCTTCGACAATTTACTGGCTGAGGGGCGGCAGGCTGCGGTCCAAGCGCGCTGGCTGGGTGTTACTGTTGAAAACCGTTTCGCCCGCCTGCTGGCGTTTGGCGGGGACTGCATTGGGGCGGTCACCGTGCGCGATCCCAAGCCTCGCCTCGCGACCGGCAAGATGCCCGCTTCCGCCGAGGATATTGCCTTGATCGCCAGCCGTGCTTCCGTCTCCGGAGTTCAAGCCAAATTGCTTGTGGTTCAAACCGAAACTGGGTTCCGAACGGCACAAGAAGGCGAACTGAGCACACATATTGCCAAGCTGCCCAGCGGCAACCTTCGGGAGATTATCCAACTGGAACAGCTATCGACTTTAGCCGCGCGCATTCTGCTACCGGATGACGAGATCGTCGAGATGCAGATTGCGGATGTCAAGGGCATCGCCGAAGAGTGCCTGCTAATCCGCCGTTTCGACCGTCCGAATGAAGGAGGGGCAATCAAAAAGCGGCACTTCGAGGAGTTTAACCAAATCCTGGGGCATGTCAGTGAAGACAAGTACACAGGCAAGTACGCGGATATGGCCGATGTGCTGCGCCGAAATCCCCGCTGCTCGTTGCTTGATGCCGATCGGCTCCTTCGGCGGATTCTCGTCTCGATTTTGCTGGGTAACAACGATGCACACCTGAAGAATTTCGGCTTGCTCTATTCCGGGGATGAGCTGCGCCTGGCTCCCTTTTACGATGTGCTGGCAGCCGCTCTGTATCCCGAGTACAGCCGAACCGGAATGGCATTGCAGCTGGGGCCGGGGGCAAATCCAACCAGCATGGCAAGTATCGGGCAACGCCATTTGATTGCGCTGGCCAATTCCTTCGGCATGAGGAACGCGGCTCTGCGTGAGGCGACACAAGACCTGGGCAGACGGATTGAGACCGTCCAGGATGCCGTTCGAGAAGCTCCGTACGGCTCGCGATCGCTCAAGAGCCAACTCGCCGATTACATGAGGAAACGATGGAACGGAACCTTCAAACAGATCATCAGCTCGACTGGCGGGAAATCGTAGCATCTGCCAAGCGCCGGCGCTATGAGATGAAACTGACGCAACGCAGACTGGCTGCCGTTGCAGGCGTAAGCCTGCCCACGGTGGTCAAATTTGAGGCTGAGCAGGATGTTCGTCTTTCTTCGGCACTGGCCATTCTAAAAATCCTCGATATGGTACCCAGACCTGTCGAGGGGGTACTGATGATTGTTGGCGGCGACAACAGTGCGACGGGACCTTATCAAGTGATGTTCGCACCCTATGCCAGCCGGGGCGGGGCAGGAGCGCTGGAACCGCGTCCAGTGGCCGACCGGTCCGCGCTCGATGACTTCCTTCGCGAACTCCGCGTGGGAGCGGAAGAAAAGCAGCGAGCTTTCGCCGCATTGGCAGGGAAGAATTCCGCGGATATCGTGAACCTGCAGCTTTCACCTGCGGAGCTTCGACGGTATTGGCCTGTACAGTTTTCCGTCGGGCACAACTGATTGCGCACCTTTCGATGGCTGTGTAACCGATCACTCCCATATGAAAATGTAACCGTCCGCTCTCTTTACAATATGTCACCGTTCGGTTACTATCTCGATGTGCAGGAGTGGAGGTGTAAAGGATGCGTATCCGAACCGCTACCGATTTGGGGGCCTTCATCCGGGAGCGTCGAATTGCGCTCGGGATGGATCAGATTTCCTTGGCCAAGAAGGCCGGGACAAGCCGGAAGTGGCTCGTTGAAGTGGAGCAAGGGAAACCTGGAGCCGAAATCGGCCTCATCCTGCGTACACTGAAGAGCCTCGAAATACTTATCGACCTGGACGCGGACTCTTCGGTCGCAACTCCCCTACCTCGCAAGAAAGCCCCGGACATCAATAGTGTTCTGGACTCGTTGAAGAAGCGTCCCCTGAAAAAGCAGATATGACAAATCAACTGATAGCCCTGCTCGACGGCCGCGAAGTCGGTACGGTTCACTACAAGAACGCCAGACTTTCGTTCGCCTATAACGATGCCTGGAGAGCCGATCCCAATGCCTACCCTCTATCGCTCTCCATGCCACTGGCCGCGGCGGAGCACGGCCATGCGCGGATCGAGGCCTTTCTATGGGGACTGCTGCCCGACAATGACCGGGTTCTTGAGAACTGGGGCAGACGTTTTCAGGTTTCGCCGAAGAATGTCTTTCGACTGATTGCCCATGTGGGTGAAGA
>Ga0182012_10003192_pt1 | contig 17505 bp, 19 predicted proteins | sample 612S2SmetaG_FD_120486 | JGI IMG/M metagenome (GOLD analysis project Ga0182012, IMG submission 120486) | Permafrost microbial communities from Stordalen Mire, Sweden - 612S2S metaG | ecosystem: Environmental > Terrestrial > Soil > Wetlands > Permafrost | place: Sweden: Stordalen | collected...
ATAGATATAGATGGAAATATAAGAGTGCAGAAGGATAATGAAAATAAAATAAAATATAAATTTGGAATAGTGACAGGAGAATTTACTTTATTGGCGGATAGTTATAGCTCTTTAGAAAATCTGCCAGACTCATGCAAAACTCTCTTAATATCTCATTCGAAAAAAATGATCGATGTTACAGTATTTAATACCGTTGTAACGAGCGGCATTCTTAAATTGCAATTTCTTGATAATTTAAAAACGATAGGCAAACTACATAAGAGTATAAACAAAATACAGCATGCTTATTTAGAAAATATCAAAAAAATAATATTTCACAAAGATTGTGCCAGATTAAAAATAGAACATAAATATAAAGATTAATTACAATGGACTACAGCGAAATGGATATGAGAGATGGCAATTTCTTTACCAAAAGAAATATGAAAAAGAAATATGCTCCAGTCGGAGTTCATGTGCCTAACAAAAATGAAGCAAAACTTCTCAGAAAAATAATGTCCAACACCGGCCTAAATGAAAGCGAAGTTCGTAAACACTACAAATACAGATTAATGCTTTCTACAGCCCAAAAAAGTAATACTGAGGATTGGGACCCAAATAGAGAAATGAAAAGGTCAATGAAAACATTAATGAAATCTATTACCAAAAGATTAAAGCTCGCCAAAGAACATCCAACAGTAGTAGCTGAATTCATAAAAATATGGAATGCTAATTATGGACGCTATCCTAAAACAAGTACTTCATTAATGAAGAGATTAATCTTTAAATAAAATCACATGGCGCACGAAATAAGAATAAATAACAGCACATACTATGTGCAAGGAAACGATACAGAAACACTTAAATTAGTCTGTGAAGTAAATAACTTTAAGTATGATAAATTGGAGCCTACTAAGCTTTCTGAATTGCAGAAAGTAGTCAGAATATGGGCGATTGGAGAATTAATTGATTATTTAAAAAGCCCTATGAGAATCAGCGAATTAGTAGATCATTTTAAAATGAAACCTACTTATGGAGGTTTTGAAAAAGTTAAACAAGAAATTTTAAAACTCGATTCTAAAGCGACATTTGAAGGATCAATGATTAACACTCGTTTATCTTATGACACTATCAATGATATTATTAATAGTTGTGGAGATTGATTTTTATGATCACTGAAAATAATATAATACGCGGTGAACATGATTTTACTACTATCATGAATAATGGTAGAATCAGAAATGGCAAAAAACCTTATATACCAAAATTACCTAAAAAGCCACATAAATCTTGCAAAGGCTGTGTTATGCTTCAGTATCTTATTTCTTGCACCGGTTATAAAGACGGAGGAGTTAAACAACGATTTGGAAATTCTTCAATGTTCTACAATGGACAATGTGATTTAGGGTACAAAGTAAAAAACTATAATAATTTTAATACTATACCTATACCGGATGAAGTGTGTCCTAAGCCTAAAACAAGATATGAATTATTGATTTGCGAACACGAAAAAATGCGAGATAGAATTTAGTTCTATTGAATCTTCCACTCATAATTTAGGTTTAGGGCATAGTTCATTAGGCAAATTTATATATTGTTTATTCTATATCGTTTATTCTATATCTTTATAAGGATCATCCACTAAAGGAAACGTTATAAAGTTCCTGCTTAACTCCTCAGACACTTCTTCTCCTTTTTCAATATAATCATTATCCTGTCCTATATCGTTTATGAATTTGTTTCTAATCCAAACAAATGTCTTATTTCCTGGGCCATATATTTTATGAATGTTAAGCTCCTTTAATATTTCTCTTTCTGATTTAGTAGGGTCATATCCTCTAGCTATTAACTTTTGCTTAGTATAATTATGCCTGCTAAAACGTAAATCCTTTTCTACATACCAATACGAATATTTAGAGACCGATTTAAGAGACATTCCTAATTTTTCATATAATGTCCCAGGCCATTCTAATGCAGAGAAACTATAAATCTCATCTACCTCTTTATTTTGTTCTATAAAATGATTAAATAATTTACTAGCGCCGCCTATCACTAATGTATTTAATTTGTTGCAAAATCTATATAATTCATAAACATTCGCAGAAGAACTATATTTCATTCCTTTTCTAGGCCTTCCGAAAGTCATCAAAGAAACTAATTCTTCATTATAATAAAGTCCATAATTAATTGAAGAATTAACACTGCCTTGTAAGTGATTGGATATAAGAAACTCTTTTGTCTCTTTGAATTGTACTTCTTTAATGATACATTTTCTGGCATATATTTTAGTATTATTCACTCCCAACAAATTATCAATTCTAGATTTAACAATACCCTTTTTATAACACCATTCGTCTTCATATATTTGAATTAATCTAATCCCTTGAGAATCAGCAATCTTCCATTTATTGTGATGATAATTTTGGTCCTTCCATAATTCATTATGCCAATACAATCCGTTAAACTCAATTCCTATATTAAATTCAGGAATATAAATATCTATTTCTTTTCCATCGTTTAATATATTTCTAGAATTAAATATTAATTCTCCGTTATAAACTGATTGGATGTATTCTCTTATTTCATTTTCTGGACTAGATGTTCCAAATGAATGAGTGATACAACTTCTCCAATTTAGTCCCTTGTACCACCTTTGTCCAAACACTCCAAATGACATATCGTGTATTTCATCACACTTGTCACATTTTATAGAAATAATATTTTTATCGGTATCAAATACTAAAAGTTTGGCTTTATCCCCTATAAAAATTTTAAGTTTTTCGATCGCTTTCTTTCTTCTTTTAATAATATTATCAGGCAATAATGAAGGATGAGAAACTCCAGTTTTAGCCACAAGAGTTTCAACTGCCGTATTATGAGTATGAACTGAACTACATGATACTGAACAATATTTATGGTATCCTTTTGCTTTGTTTATAAATTCAACATAGTTGTCACAATTTCCGCATTTAGGAGTTTCTTCTATTTTATTTAAAAATCTATAAACCTTTTCTGGGAATAATATATTAGAATCTCTGCAATGACTATTTACTGCCACATAAATGTGATTCATATTTTCTTTTACGAAATCTTCACGTGAATAAAGACCATTAACATTATCAGTTAATTTTTCGTATTCTTCTATGCTTATGGTATTATAGTATAATTGTTTTTGTTCTTCTTCTTTTCGTTTTTCTGAGGTTTTTAATTCTCTTTCTGTTTTATTTGCCTCTTTATTAATCAATATAAGAGCCTTTTCTTCTTTAGATAGTTTTCCTCTTCTATCGTAATTTAATAAACTCTTCTTCAATTCTACGTCTCCTACAGAGCATTGTTGACAGCAATAAGTATAATATCCAGCTGTCCACCTCTCTTTAAATTTTACTAAATTATCACATGTTGCATTATGACATTTAATATTGTGAGGCATTTGATTTTGATAATGCCACAATTTTTGCTTATAAGTCAAATTAGGAATATCCTTGCAATATTCCATAACCTCATTATATACATCAAAATGATTTTTTAGTAACCATGTTTCAGTAGAGTGATTACGCTTAGTTAAGTATTCTTTTAGATCTTTCATATATCTTATATATTAAAATCTATGATATGTTTAATATGGGAATTAGGTTGGTTCCCTGAAAATAATCAATCGATTTTAATTTCTGTTAAAATTAATAGGGAACCAACCCTGTAAAAACAAAAATGCCTTGAAGTTTTAATTCAAGGCATTTAATGTTTATTATTAAGCTATTGACTAAGCTAAGATTCCGATTGGATCGAATACTTTTACCGCCATATATTGCTTCTCTGGGAACCAACCTAGGTTAGCTATTGCATATCTTGAGTACATATACATAGTGTGGCCCATTGTTGCTTCTGATACGATCTCAACGTTTTGAGCTAAGATGTAAGCTAAGAATTTAGCACCTGGTTCTTCTGCAGTTCCTACACGTCCTAGGAAGAAGGTCAAATCATTAGGCTCCATGTAAGGATCCACATAAATTTTCATTCCATCTACTGAACCTGCTGGTTGTAGTTGACGAGCGCCGCTCATTTTGATGTCCATTGGATTGAACATATAACGTTCTACAGTTTTGAACATTGCTGCTCCAGAAGCTGAAGTTACGATATATTCAGCAGCTCCAATTCTTCCATCGTTAGCGATGTAATAAGAAGCTGTTGTTAATGTTCTAACCGCTTTGTTAACGATAGAAGCATTTTGTTCTCCGCCTAATGCTGCAGAAACTGCTGGCACTGATACGTCAAAGATACGAGGATCTGTGATATTACCCCAGTTACCTGCTGAGTACGGAACACCGTGTGGTTGTAATGTAGCACGGTTAGTTAGGCCTAAAGTTTTCAAGTTTTCAACGATCTCAGTTGAAATTGTTTGAGACATTAAGTTGATACACTGTGCTTTAGTACGTTCGATGATATTGATACCGTACATTTTCTTGTAGTCATCAAGTTCAGAAAGACGTAAAGAAGCTTTAACGTGTGCAACACCTATTTCGATGTCTTTAACAGTTGAAACTGGTCCTATTTTATCTGCTTCTGTAGCATCCCAAGTTCCTCTAGTTATAGGTCCTTTTTGACGACCAGTTGTGAAACCGTCGATGAACTCTTCAGCTAATGAACATAAAGATGGGTTAGTTCCAGTTGAAGTTGGAGCCAATGCAATACCTGCACCTGTAGCGGTAGCGATAATAGATGCACCTAAAGTGATAGCAGCTATTGTTCCTACTGGAGGGAAAGTATTTAATGCTTGGTTGAAACCAAATTGTCCTGAAGATGCAGTGTTTACTTGGATGTAAGCACGGAACATTGGTAAACCATCGATACGACCGAAACCAACGAACTGTAACCATCCTTGAACAGAACCTACTGGAGCAACTGTGCAATCATATCCTGGTGCAACACCTGCAAAAAGTGGAGCTGCTGGAGAAGTTGCTGTAGCAGCAACTGCTGGCATAGATATGTTAAAATATAAGAATTTGCTTAAACGACCACGTAATTCTATAACGTTGTTAGAAACCATTTCGGCACGTAAGTAAGCTTGTAAAGCTGTTAAATCCGCTGTTGCGTTTGGAGCAACTTTGAAAGTTGTTACTCTTTCGTCGTTATCTAAAGAACCGTTGTCATCGTACTGCCAATCAAAATACAATAAAGATACTTTGTTAGAATTTACGTTGATAGTTTTGATTAGATCTAAACCTGGAGTTTGTGCCCATATTTTTAAAGCACCTGGCAATAAAGACTGAGTCAAATCGCCAGAACCTGCAGTACCTGGTAAACCTGGTACGCCAGTTAAACCTGGTTGAACAACTGCACCCATACCTGCAGTGTTAGCAGGGTTAGAGTATGCAACTCCACCAGAACTTTCTTTTATCATATTCGAAGCAATATGGTCAGCGTGAATCTGAGCATATTCAACCATTGCTTCTCTTTTTGAAGCATCGGCAGGATTTGTACCTACTAATTTCTCAACTATTTTACCCCATTTTTGGTTGGCATCTGCCATGTTAACCGGAGCTTGATATTGTTTATTAATCATTTTTATTTTTGGTTTTCTTTTTTTTATTTTTTATTTTACTTGAATGTCTTTTGAAATCTTTATAGCTTAAAGTTTTTTATTTTAAAAATATTTTTGTTTTGTTATTCTTAATCTTATAAGCTTTTAATTTCCTTTTCATTCTTTCAAAGCACTATTGAAGAAAATACCTTTTTTGTTTTTTGATAATTTCTATTAATTACAATATTATATATCTACGAAAAAAGGTCACTTTTTTCCACTTTTCTAAATAATTGATTATTTTTGTAAATATTTTTAAAAAGAGCAAAAAATATTTATAATAGCCATATTATATTTCTGCTGAAGATAAGTAATTTAAGTGAATATAAACTATGCAAATAGATTTATAACAAAAGCTGACGAATGCTTTCTTGATTAATAGTTCTGCCAAGAGAACGATTACTTATTGTAAGACATAGGTGACAGTGTTCTTTCCCTAAGCGGTTATAGCACGAAGCGCATTAAGATTTGCGGCTAGGAATGTTCCACTTGGAAATGGACAGAAATATATTTTAGTATTCTTATTAGGATATTATTAAAACAAAAAAGGAGCGTAATTTACGCTCCTTTTTATTTTGTATTGTTGTTTGATTTGTATTATTATTTTAATTTAGCGACTGCTGATAAAAAATCATCTGCATATTTATCGTTAAATTGTTCTGTGCTTTCTTTAATCATTGTAGCTTTCTGTACGCTTTCTACTGTCTCTTTAATCAATTGCGCTTCTGCACTTTTAATAGGCTTAGCGAATGGACGAGTGTTCCAATAGTTGATCATATCGAATTCATTTACTAAAGGGAAGTATCTAGATTCGTTTATCATCTCTTTTCTATCATTCTCAGGCAATGCTTCATAGATAGCTTTTAAATCTTCAGGAAGACATGTTAATAGTCTTTCTTCTCTTGAAATTTTCTTTTCTCCTAAGAAACCTGCTATTTGATTTAATACATCAACATCGCTGAAATATTCTTTGTCTTTCATCTCTGTGATAATCTTAGCCTTAGTATCATCTTCTAATGATTTGAACTCGTTGATTTGTTTCTCTGACAAGAAATTAAAGAAATGTGGAGCCTTTTCTGCTAACGCTTTTTGTTTTTTAATTTCTGACATTAGATTTTTAACTGTCTCAACTACATTAGTGTCAGTATATTCTACTTTCTCTACTTGGTCCATAGTGTATTCTTGTGTAGAATCATCTCCAGATTTTTGTATAACTAATTTGCCATCTGGCGTAACATCTACTACTATTCCAGTCTCTTCAGTATCTAATACTTTAAATAAACTCTGCAATAAATCAGATTTTAAAGAACCATCGCCTGTAGGCTGTGCTCCATCAACTGGCAATGTGCCATCTACTGGAAGTTGTGCTCCATCAGTAGGAAGTGGCTGTGCTCCAGCTACTGGTTGAACAGGTGCTACTGGTTCAATTGTTTGAATGCCTGTAGCTACTACTGCATCTTGTGCTGGTTGTGCGCCTACAACTGGCTGAACTGTAGGTTCTGTAGTTGGTTGAACTTGAGCATTTGGATCAATTTGAGCATTTGGATCTTGTACTGGTTGTACTTGAACTTGTGCTTGAGGATCTTGAACTTGTGCAACATCTCCTTGTGCTTGTGCAAGGACTGGATCTATTTGAGCTTTTGCTTGTGCTTCCATTTCTGCTTTTTTAGCCATTTCTTCTTCTTCTTCAAGTCCTAAGAATTTGTCGATGTTATCCATCTTTCCTACTTCAGTTTCAGTGCCAGTGCTTTCGTTTATTTTAGAGCCATCTTTTTTCAAAGCTTCTACTAAATTTTGAGTGAATGTGATAGCGCCATCAACTTTTTCGTGTACGTATCCTAACCAAACTGAATCGTTAAAAGATTCTTTAGCTGTGTGTTCTAATAAGCCTTGAGTCAATTGTGTTTCTTCTGCAACGTGTTCTAAGAAGCTTTGAGTCAATGCAGTTTCTTCTGCAACATGCTCTAACATTCCTTTAACATCTTCACCTTCATTAATAACATAAAGCAAAGCGTCCTTGTTTTCGTCAACGTGCTTAGCAACATATTCTAACATAGAAGATGCATCTGATAAGTTCTCAGAAATATCTTTTGAGAAGTATATGTTTGCTTGAGAATGCTCAGCAACTTGTTCCATGAACGTTTCGTCAAGAGTTAAACGTTCGTCGATTTCCATCGTGTATTTTTTGATTGATTTTAAATGAGTAGATAAATGATTAGCATGCATGAAATTTTCTTTAATTTCATCCTGCATTTTCTTGTTTTCGTCTTCTAATTTAGTGTTAAGAGTGACTAGAGTATTGATTTTAGTTTTGAAAAATTCTAATATTCTGTTTACGACAGCAAGTTCTTCTCTAAGAGTTTCTACCTGTTCGTTTAATGTTTTTACTTCTTCCGGAGCGTATTTTTTAGTCGATGTCAATTTCGCTAACAAATCTGCCTCCATTCTAACTAATGCTTCCTGCATTACTACTTCCATTTTTGCTATGTCCATGTGTGTTTTTTGATCATTTTTATTGTCTACGAACAATGCCTGTGCATGTGCATCGCTCATTTCGTATATTCTATAAGGCACTGTATCATCAACCTTAAAGCCTAATTTTTCGTTCACTAATGTAGGAGTTACTTTTGCTGATGCAAAGCCGGGATCTGCTACTATATCGTATGTGAATAATTCTTTTAAATGTACAACGCCATTATCGTCTGTAACACCAGCAGCTCTAGAAGAAACGAATAGAGGATAATTATCTTCTATGATGCTTCTAGCTTCTTTTCCCCAGCTATTGTTCAATAATGTAATTTCTCCATCGATACAATTCGATTTTTCGTTGTGAACTAACGAATCGATAACGTGGGATAAATTTTTGCAGGTAACGTCAAAAACATCTGGATGATCGTATTCTCCATACAATACTCCTAGTGTTTTTTTCTTTTCTAACATTGCATTCATGCAAGGAAGGAACTTCTCTGCCGTATACATACGTTTATTTCTATTCTGAATATCAAATTCGGTAAATTTACCGTCCAATTTCAACTTAGGTGCGCCTTTTGTGGATTCATTAATAGATAACGAACTTCCGGCATTCTCGACTATTAAGACGTGTTTATTTTTAAGCATGTGTATATTATTTGCTATATATTTTTTAGTATATATAAATAATTACACCCCTAAAACTTCGGCTTTTAATTACTTTTTGTGATAATTTGTAAAAGATGTTTCTTTTGCTCTACCAATTTAGGAGATAATTGAGAATCATCGGTATTTGTCAATTCGTCATATAAGTCAAGAATTTCTAATTTTAGATCCACAATTAATTGTTGTTCATTTTTTCCATATAAATAAACTTCTAAAGGATGATATGTAGCTCTCAATTCTCCGCCTGACCAATGATAATCTTCTGTAGAAATATCAAATTCTAATTCTTTATTAAACGATAAATTTTCCATTATTATTTATGCTGCTGGTGGAGTTTCTTGAGGCACTTGTCCTCCGCCTTGTGCTGGCGGTGCTCCTTGAGTTCCTGCTTCTCCTTGAACTGGTGCTTCTCCTTGTGCTGGCGCTGGAGTTCCTTCTTCGGCTGGGGCTGCGCCTTGTGCTCCACCACCTTCTGCACCGCCAGCTCCGCCTCCTTGTGCTCCACTTCCGATTGCTCCACCAGTGGTAGATCCGGATTTAGCATCTTCCTGCCAGTATTTTTCGTTCTCTTGTAATTGTTCGTCTGTTAATTCCATGATGTGCTTAGCAACATATCTCCAGTGAAATACCGGATGCTCAGCATCTCTTTTAAAATTATTCATCAAATCGTTAGCAATAGCCGCCTTAGCCTGCATATTAGCTAACTCCTTTGCCTTCTCTATCTCTGAGTGGCCATAGAATATAATATCTAAATCGTTGATGAAGAATTCATTCTTCTCTAATTCTGGAAATTCTAGCATCAATTGAATGCCTGTAGGTTTCAACACAATGTCTTTATAAATAGCTCTTAATCTAGATACAAATTTCGTAAAGTTATAATCGTCATGAGTAACCTCTGACCCATAAGAATAAATATTTCCTCCTCCAGTCGTTCCATCGAACCTGTTCAAAGGATACTTAGTAGCCTTCTTAAAGTTATTCTGAAACCATACCAAAGTGGTCTGCTCATTCAAATCATGCCCTCCTGGTTCCTTTATCTCCATCTTAGGCTCAGATTCTCCATCGTTAGTAAACCAATATTCCTTAGAATAAGGCAAATCCTTGCTTCCGTCTACATAAATAACTCCTGTAGTATCGTCAAAAGTAACCTGATCTTTATAATCAGAAATTAATGTTAATAATTCTTGCTCTGCTTGAGTTGGCGACATTCCGTGTGTTGGAATGACAAATTCTTTGTGCATGGTGGCATTGATCAAATTAAATAATAATCTAGATCTTTCTATAGACTTCAACTCGTTATAAGGCCTTACCAAAGGTTCTACGTAACTAGTCTCCATATAATTAGATGATCCTGAATAAGCTATGTATATAATTTCAGCATCTTGGAAGACGCGTCTCCACTGCGCATCGAATGGATTTTGAATCCAGTATTGAATGCCGCTTCTGGTATCAGTGTATGGAACTATAGTTCTAGGATCTAAAGATTGAAATCCTGTTATATTTTTTCTTCTATTGTCATAAATGATCTCTTTACAGATATATCCTTCTACTAAGAAATCTCTGAATAAATCCCATCCAAGAGATTTTTCAGCAAATCCCAATTTAGTGTAGATGTCTTCGAATATTTCCTTAGAACGTTTTCTCATTATTTGAGAATATTTCTCAGGGAAATCTTCTATCTCGCAGAATTTTTTGTTCTCATCGTATACAATAACGTCGTTGGCTAACTTAGTAACCACATCTCTAATGTCTCCTTTGGTAGCATATTCCTGTAAAATAGGAAGCTTGAACATATAATCTTGGCTTAATGCTGCAATGTTCTGCCTTTCTTGCATTAATGCATAAGCCTTTCTAGAGAAGATGGTATAATTATATCCTTTGGAATCAGTAACTCCAGGATTTATGGTCAAGTCTTCATTTTTGTGAATACCTTTAGCATTTTGAAGAACCGCTCTGTCGTAGTTTCTACCAAATAATGATAATTTTGATAATCTAGCTCCTAGAACGCCGGTACGTTGACCGCTTTCGCTTGCTATAATATCTGCTAATTGCGAAGTTTGTCCTGAAGTATAGGGGTTGTAACTATTTGCCATTTTATTATATTGTTATATATTGAAAAGAGTGCTTGTTTAGTTTTCTTTAAGCATTAAGTTATTACCGCCTTGATTCAAGATAACTTTGAATCCAAATGATTCATAAAATTTGGTCAAGTCTTGCAATCCTAATCCACTTGCACTTTGTATTGGAGAAGCATTTAGGAATAGTGGCATTAGATTTTTCTTTTTTGCTATTTCAATAGCTTTGTTCATTAATATTTTAGCATATCCTTTTCCTCTGTAATCCGGCTCCACTTCTAAATGTTCTATCTTGCCTATTGTTTGTTGAGAATCTAATCCTAATTCGTCTAATCCTTCTTCTCCTAATTCTTCTTCAAATTCAAATTGTGGGTATGTAACTACTAATATAATATGGCCTATACCATTCAATACTATATTTATTCTATCGCCATCATCTGTTTCGGTAATTTTGAACTTGACCGAATTGTTTATTATTGCTTCATCCGCACTTTTAACCATTTTATTGTTATAAGGAACCAATAAATCTATAGCTTTTCTAGGAATTTTAGTTGTTGTATAAATAGAATCCTCTTCGTCGTGTGGAGAATCTATAAACCATTTAGCTTCTGGAACTTCTGTAGTATCGATAGCCCATACATCAAATATGCTATTCTTTAATAAATATGAATTATATTTGACATTGACCATATTATCCCATTCTTCGGCATTTTCCTGATTCGAAATAAAGGCATATTTTCCAGTACCTTTTTTAGGTTGATATACTAGATTATTTTTAACTAGAAATTCTTCCATACTCATTAATGGAGAATCATCTCCTATTCCAACTAATGGAAATATGTAATCAGATATATTTTTGACATCATATACATCTATAGAATCTTTAAATAATGTAGCAAATATAGAAGATTTATTCCAATATTCTGGTTCCGAACCAAATCCTTTCATCATCCATTTTTTGCTAGGCATTTTAGGAATTAATCCATTTTCAAGAATAGAATTTCTATTATCTGGATCAGATATGTGCAACACATATCGAGTAAGATCGGTTACTGGCCTATTATAACTATCAGAACTTAATATAAAATTACCAACTTCAGGTTCTTGAAATCCATTTTCGACATATAATCTCCATTCGTTTATGGTAGTGATTCTCATATCTTTATATATTGTAAGGTACAAATCTGTAAATAATTGTACCGCCAATATCCTAGGAATAGGCCATAGATACAGTCTTATCCGGATGTTAATAAACTTATTTCCTGGTTTCGAATAAAAGTGGTATATTTACATCGTCAATCAAACACTAAAAATTATGAGTAAAATAACTAAAAAACAAAAATTAGGCCTATTCGGAATGACTGAAACTAAAACCATTGACATCTTAGATTGTATTGCCTTCACTAAAGTTTTGAAAGGTCGCATCTCCGACAGACTTATTTTATATTTTGGTGACAAGATGAAGACCGACATGCCTCACAAGGACCGTACATCACACTGTATCAAGTTCTATTGTCGAGTAATGGGCAGCTTCACTGACCACATGGGCGATCACGACTTCGCTGGTTACAAGATAGACGATTATCACGGTCACATGCAAGGCGATGAATTTTTGGCCAAAGAACGCAATCGCTTGTTGGTCGACATTGAAAAGACAGACAACATCGTATTATTTCTAATCGATATTTTTAATTTACAATAATACCAAAGAGAAGAATTAGCAAATATTTTTAAATAATAAAACAACTATGAACGCAAATCAAATATACCAGTGGCAACCAATTAAAATCGAAAAGGATTTATATTCCTTCTTAGACCTTATCGACATAGATACTTATTTGCCTATGTCGGATAACGAAAAGGTAGAATTAAAGTATTATACTTATCACAGCTTTGATGGCGAAAGATCTTTTAATTTATTTTCTGTCTGGTTTGACAATAAACCGGTAATGATATGCCAAACCGCCGGCAGAGGCGGAAGAGATCACAGAGAAACATTCATAACTGATGTTCCTCTTTACAAAGATATGGTGTCTTATATTCGTTCTTTAATACAAGTAGAAGAAGATGCTATTTCTTCTTTAGATCCAGAAGAAGATTGCAAAGACCTTACTGAATTTTATGGTGAGTCTGTGACTGATTATTATGATCCGAATTTGAAGCCAAAAATACAAAGTAGGAGATATTGTGATGTCTAAAGTGATAAAGGACCATTTGAAATATCAATACTCTATCAAAGAAGAACATTATGTAGAAACGCGATGCGAAATTCTTACCGTTGAGGATAAAAATCCTACTGAAACCTATCACATGAAGCAATTGGATCGCCGATGGGAGAATGATGAAGAAAAGAAAGCTAGAGGATGCAACGATTTTGTAGGAGAAATGGTATTCGATAAAGATAAAGGAGCGATGGGAGCATCAGCAAATGATGCAAACATTATAAGTTTAATATCATCTAAATAAAATATGAAAAATTTCCTTTTAGTATTAGCATCAACTTTTTTTGTAATAACTATTGTTTGCTTATGCACTATGTGCGATGATTCTGGCGGATGTCATAAACACAAGAAGCATAGTCATTACGATAAACCTTTAGAATTTTCTGAAAATCCATCTCAAGATTTCGAATATAGAATTATTAAAAAAGGAAGCATAGGTAAAACTGATAAATGTTTAGTGTTTAAAGATACTGCAGAATTCAACGAATTAGCAAGGCATTATGATATGGTCATAAACAATGTATTTGCTCCTGCTCACTTAGATGGTCTTAAAGAGATAGCAATATTAGATGCAGAAACATTCGTGGATGGAGAAGAGGAAGACGAAAGATTGCGTGGAATTTGCGAATGGATCAGTGGTAAATCTTATGTGTGCATTGCTGGTCATTGCGATGAAAATGATTATGTTCTTTTGCACGAACTCTGTCATTCTGTAATGCGAAGACACGAAAGATTATTCAATAGAAAATATAAAAAAGATTGGAAATCTTGCGATGAGTATATTTCTAAGTATGCAAAGAAAAGCTTAGACGAAGATTTCGCTGAGACTGGCGCAGCCTACTTGTATGGAAAAAGAGATAAAGATAATATAAAATTCAAATTGTTTGAGCGATACTTTAACGAAATTAAAAATTAATTATGACTATACAAGAAAAAGAATTTGACATCTTAGAATTTGAAGATAAAAAGCCTACAAAAATTATTATTTTAGATATTGCTATTTATTTTTGTTATATAGCATTAATATTAGTGATTATATGTGGTTATTTTTATTTAAACAAATCTAAATAGTCTTTAAGAACTGAACTGACTTATATAATTCATTCTCCTTCTCGCTCAAAGATAAAGAATTTTTCTTCAATTCCTCTTGCATTTTCTTATAATCTCCTAATATTTCGCCTATCATCTTCTTCTCTCTTTCCTTCCTAGTAGCTAATTTCTTCTTCCATATATCAATCAATTTGCCATCGTCTACCCCAGTCAGTTTAGCTGTAGACATCGTTATAAAGCGATAGGCAATGTTTAAATCTATAGAGTATATTTGATTCACCTTTTTGTAATCGAACTTCCTGATCGCCCATTCGAAGCCTAACGATTTTAACATCTTATATACAACTCCAAAAGTCACATTATCTACCGGATCCTGTCCTATTGGAGATTTGTCTAAATCGTCGAACAGATCTAAGCTAGCGTTGAATATTTGATTGAATACAATCACCCTGATCGCTACAGGAATAAAATTAATGTTAAGAGCAAAGATCCATTTAGTGTTATCGAAGAATCCAAAGTCTACAACAAATAAAGGATTGTACTTTTCCATCTTAGAAGATTTGCCATCTAGGTCGTATAGGATGAAGTACATTTTGCCTTGTTGGACATCGCTGAAGTTAGAAAGTTCAAATTTGGTGCTATCTTTATCCCTGAAATAGCCTAGGACTAGTTCAGAATTATTCTGGTACATTTTATTGCCTTCAGCTTGGAACTGAGCATTCACTATATCTTTAAAAAAATCAGGCTTCATGCTTTATATATAATCTGTATGAATAATTTATAAGATGAAAAGAATATTAACTATAAATGAGTGGAAAAATCATTTAATAAAAGAAAGCATGACTTATGTAGGAATACATTGCAGTCCAAAATCTTTAGATCATGATGATTTCTACGGAAAGATCACTGATGAATACTATATGCATTTTAAACAAATATTAGAACTAATACAGTTCGATTATAAAGATGCTAAACCATTGTTAGAAAAGATAAATTCATTTGAAGATGGACTTAGTCTCGAAGATGACAGCATAGATGTGGTTTACGAGATTGTAGATTTTTTTGCAGAAAATAACTTAGAATGGATTTTCGTATCGAAAGGTGAAGCAATGACCAAATACGGTGATAATTGTTATAGTGTCTATTTTAAAGATATGCATAATGTATATTCTATGGAAGACGAAATGACAGAGAATGCAAAAATTTATATTTACGATTCCAAAATAAATAAACCTATACTAAAAAGATATGAAAGCTAGAATTATTGCAATAATAAAACATATCTAAAATATGAACTATAACAATAAAACCAACCAAACATAAACACAATGGCTAAGATCAAAATAACTGCTTACGATATGAAAGCTAAGCAAAAAGGAGTAGAAATGTTAAATGCTGTGATAGATAAAACTGAAAGAGGTCAATACTTCTGCAAAGGCGAATCTGCTGCAGGCAACAAGATGTGCGTAGCAATGGGCAAAGAAAAGGCTGAAGAAGCTATCAAAGAAGGTGTAGCTAAAAAAGGCAAAGGCTGGTAGTTTCATAATATCAAAACAATTTAGTATATTTACAGCAAAATTTTTAAATGGCTGAAAAGTTTACTAACCTTGGCGACAACGGCCTAAAAATCAGGCTATACGATAAAAGAATTCCTCACAACATAAAAAAGTGCCCTAAGTGCACAGGCCGGCTTGTGGCTAGATGGAACTCTTACTGCGATGCTTGGTACTGCATCGATTGCAAAAACAAGTTCAGTGATTACGAAATAGCTTCTTCATTAAAAGAAACTAGAATAGGAAATGCCGTGATGGCATCGATAGATCCTAAAAGTGTACTGGATTATTTATACTATAAAAAAGAAGGAGCAGAGAAATTAATCATCCTATTCCCAGGATATAACTATACCTCAAGGCAAGGAATCAGTCGCTCCAGATTATTACGATATGCTGATCACTATAACACAAACTTATTAATAGTTGCATCCAAATTTAAAATGTGGGACAACTGTTATCAATACTGCAAAACATCAATAAATAAAATGGTATTGCATCTCAACTATTCATTTCAAGATGTGATAGCAATGGGATTCTCTAATGGTGGAATCATGCTCAACTCTTGGGCTGGAACAGTTCCATGCTCTGCCAACGTATTAATATCAGGACTAGTTCCTACAGCGTTTAGGATAGCAGGAACTATGGAATGGCCTAAACTGATGAATCAATTGAACACGCAATTCATAGTAGCAGATAACCTATTAGATAATGGATTCACTCAAGCCAACAAATCGTTTAATATATCTATAGGCCCGCATATTAAAAATTATCATTATATAAAAGCAGACAGCAATCATGTTATTCATAAATGTTTGCCTCAGTTATTTCAGCATTTTCTCAATACCAGATTATTAGAAAAGGCAGAGAATGATTTGCCAAAGAAAACATTCTCTGTATTTTAAGCCTTTAATTTATTGATCTGAACTTCTGTAACTATCTTAAACACTATATCGTGCTTCTTGCACCACTGCAGTGCATAAGCCCATTTATGCTTGTTCTTCTGCCAAACGGCACAGGCATACTCTAGATTCTTCAACTGCTTAGGGCTAATATAGCCTTTAGGAATTATTGGCTCCACTGTCTCGTGACTAGGCTTAATCTCTACCAAGAATCTATTGTTTGCTTCTTTGTTAGGATCAGTAGTGTTTACAGTCTCTATAATAAAATCAGGAATATAAGATCTTTTCTTTCCAAAAAAGTCAACGTAACCTATCCTGAGTGGTTCTGAACACCATTTTACTATGCCTGGACTTAAATCACACCACAACATGAACTTGCGCTCCCAGCTACTACGATAGACACAATTCGCAGGGTTGCCAGTATATTTATGTAAATTAATTATTTTGTAATAGCCCTGTTTAGTTTTTCTATTATGGCTAGGAGGCATCATGATACCTCTATATATTATTGGTAGTATAAATTCGTTGCCGTAAATAAGTTCGATTCTACTACCAAAATCAACTTAACCTAGTCACAACGAATTTTTTTATGAAGTAGTTTCTATTCTAGAATCTCTTAATAATATAATTTCTCCTTTGTTATCTACTTCAATTTTTCTACCATCTGCTTGAGAATAAGTCCAAGCTGAGATTTGTAAAGGTATAGGTTCATCAAAAGTTCTAATATATTCAGCACCTGTTCCAGGCAACATATACGCTATCGTTAAATGTGGAATATACGTGGGAAATGTAGAAAAATATTCAAATTGCAATTTGCACAAATTATTTAAAAGATGTAATTCTTTACAATCAACATCATATTTTACGACATCGAATTCAGGATTAGAAAATAAACTAATTCCGGTAAGGAAAATAGTGGGCATTTTGATAAGTTTTAAAAATGAAAGCACATCTTCTTCTTTCACTGATGGCAATAGCCCATAGAGTATTGTACAATGTTGAAATTCTTCTATA
>Ga0182012_10003193_pt1 | contig 17503 bp, 14 predicted proteins | sample 612S2SmetaG_FD_120486 | JGI IMG/M metagenome (GOLD analysis project Ga0182012, IMG submission 120486) | Permafrost microbial communities from Stordalen Mire, Sweden - 612S2S metaG | ecosystem: Environmental > Terrestrial > Soil > Wetlands > Permafrost | place: Sweden: Stordalen | collected...
GCGATCATGCGCCGCTATCTGACCGAGGCGCACGGCAACCTGATGGCCGCGATCGGCTACTACCACTCCCACACAGCCGGTCTCGGCGCGTCCTATCAGGACAAGGTCATCGCCGCTGCCACAGCGATGTTTGCGCGTCAGCACCGCCAGCCATAATCCTGACCAGCCGTCGTCTCACGCAGCGGCACCGGCTGATTGATCCGCACACCACGCCCGCCAGGCGTGCCGCAACGCCGCCTCCAGGCCACGCGCGAACCGGGGCGCATTGCAAAGCGGGCTTCGCCGTACCGTCTCGCGCAGCCCCGCGCGCAGCTCCGCCAGCACGGCGATGTCGCCCGCGCGCGTCACCGCCATGTCGATGTACTCCTGAACCGAGTGCGCCACCCAGTCGCCCAGCCCGGCATTGCTCAGGTGGCTGACGGAGTGGCGCGAGGCAAACAGTTCCCCCGACAGGGTAATGGTCGGCACGCCCATCCACATTGCCTCGCACGTCGTCAGACCGCCGCAGTACGGGAACGGATCCAGCACGATATCGACATGACCGTATTCGCCCATGAAGGCCCGATGCCCCGAGGAACCGCGCGTCTCGATCCGCGCCCCGGCGATCCCTTGCGCCGCAATCGCCGCTCGGAATCGCGCCGCGGTTGGGCCGTCGGAGAGCTGATGGGTCTTGAGGATCAGCCGCGAGTCGGGAACGCGCCGCAGAATTTCGCCCCAGGTCTCGATCACACGCGGCGTGATCTTGGCCAGGTTGTTGTAGCAGCCGAAGGTGACGAAGCCGTTGATCAGCGCCGGCAGCGCCACGACATCGGGCGCATGCGGCGGCGGACTGTAGCAGACATAGCCGTCCGGCAGGCGCAGCAGCCGTTCGCTGTAGAGTGCTTCGAATCCGTCTGGCGTTTCCCACCGGTCGGTCAGGAACCAGTCCATCTCCGCCAGACCGGAACTGTGCGCCTGCATGCCGACCCATTTGATTTGCACCGGTGCCAGCCGGTTCGCGCAGGCGATCATCCGGGCCCCATCGCCATAGCCGCCAAGGTCGATCAGAATATCGATCCCCTGCTGGCGCGCCACCGCCGTCAGGGCGGCATCGCTGAGGCAATCGACCTCGATCCAGTCGCGCGTGCCGGCCCGGTAGCGGCGCGCGATCGGGTCCTCGGGCGCCGCGTTCTGCACCAGGCAGACGGTGGCGAAATGATCCGGGTCCAGAGCCTCGATGCCGGCGACGGTCAGCCATCCCACGGGATGCGACCGCAGACTGCCCGACAGCAGACCCACCACCAGCGTGCGGTCCGGGTCCGGGGTATTGGTCAATGGCGGCTGTGGCGTGCGCGGCAGCACAGCAGAGCAGTCACGCATCGCCGCCAGCATCTCGATGCCTGTGGTGCCGTCGCAATAGGGCAGGGTGTTGCAAAGCGCCCGCCGCGGCAAGACCGCGTTCGAAGCAAGACCGATGGTCCGGCGGGCAATCGCCACCGCTTCGTCCTGCAACCCAACACACGCTGTCGCATTGGCCAGATTGCCCAGAACGGTCACGTTCGGACCATGGCGGTCCAGCAGGTCCAGCAGGATCGTCCGCGCCTCGGCGTGCCGGTGCAGACGCATCAGCACGGCGGCATGGTCGTTGCGGGCCTGTGCGTTGTCGGGCTCCAGCGTGGTGACCCGGCGCAATACGCGCTCCGCCTCGCGGACCCGGCTGGAGCGGGCCAGCACGCCGCTGAGCAGCCGCAGCGGCGTCGCCGCATCCGGCGTCAGCGCGGTTGCGGTTTCAAGCGCGTCGATCGCCTCTGACCGGCGGCCCAGCCGCTCGAGCAACATGCCGCGGCCGATTTGCAGCACGGCACTGAGCGGGTTTCGGTCACACGCGACGGTCAGCCGCGCCAGTTCGGCTTCGGCCGGCGTCGCTTCGTCTGAGCGTGTATCAGCTTGGCCAACCACCGTGGCCTCGACGCCGTTCAGCACATAATCCAGACGATCCGGTCGCAAGCCTTGCGCCGTGATGAAGGCCGATAGTGCGAGATCGATGGCGCCCGTGGCGCGCAGCGCCAGTCCCAGCGTGTTCCAGGCCTCGGCATTGTCGGGGGCGACACCACAGCACCGAATCAGCAGGTTGCGCGCCGGTTCTGCCTCGCCGCGCATCAGCAGCAATCCGCCAAGCGCGATCAGGGCTTCCGGGCGCCCTGGATTAAGCTGCAAAACCCGCCTGTACGCATCCTCGGCGGCGGTATAGTCCCCCGCGGCCCGCAGGCTTTCGGCCAGCCGCACGACCGGCTCGTCCCAGTCGGGCACCTCCGCGGCGACCTGCTCGATCAGGCGTCTGGCATAGGTCCGGTCGCCGGCTCGATCCTCGGCAATGGCCAGATTGAGCCGGGAAACGGGTGACGCGTCGCCGGACGCAACCGCCTGGCGCAACGGCTCCAGCGCATCGCGAAAGCGGCCCTCGGCGAGCAGATCGACGCCCGGTGGCCGAACCGAATCCCTGCGGATCGGACGCGGCAGCTCAGCCTGGGAGGCGTCGGACCGAACCTCAACCGTCATGGCGCATCCGCTCGATCGCCAGCAACAGGCCGGGAACGGCAGCCCCCGCCTCCTGCCGAACCACCGGGCGGTCGATGCGCAGCACCCGGAACCCGGCGGCGCAGACGGCGTCATAAACGTAATGTTCGGCGTGGGCATAGCGGCCTTGCCGCTGCAGCGCCCAGTTCCCGTTGCCGGGTATCACGCCATCATGGTCCGGCTGGATTTCCTCGACCGAGAACACGAACCAGCCCCCTGGTTCGAGCCTGCTGTGCACCAGCCCGAAAAGTTCTTCCAGCGCGCCAAAATAGCACAGCACGTCGGCCGCGACAATCAGCGGCCAGCGCCGCCCATCTGCGGCCAGATCGGCGAGGATGTCCGCCTCGTGCAACTCGGCATACAGCCGCTTGGCCCGGGCATGGGCGAGCATGCGGGGCGACAGGTCCACCCCGGTGAAGGGCCCCAACGGCAAATCGCCGATCGCCAGCGCGGCCATGCCCGTGCCGCAGCCAAGGTCGAGAACCGGACCCACCGCAAGTCCGGCAGCGACTTTCGGATGGCCCAGAAGAACGGTGCGCATGGCGCCGGGAATACTGTAGCCCAGCGAGATCAGATGAAGCTCGAAACGATCGGCATAGCCGTCAAACACGGTGCGGATATAGCCTACCGGCGCCCGCTTCGCATCGGGCATCGCACCGGATGCCACCACCAGATGGCGGACATAGGGATCTTCCGGTCCAAGTTTCAGGGCGTCCTGATAGGCGATCGCCGCGTCATCGTGTCGGCCAAGACTGGACAATGCGTGGCCTTTCAGCCCGAATGTGCATGCATCGGCGATGCCCAGCGACCGCGCCGCTTCGGCCAGCCGCACCGCCTGAAGGAAATCCCGGCGGCGCACGCACAGCAGGATCGCGGCGTTGCGCATGGCGACGCTGGCTGGACAAAGCTGAATGCCGTCGGTCAGCACCAGCAGGGCGCTGTCCGGATCGCCAGCTTTTTCCAGAGCGGCCGATAGAGTTTCCCGGTAATCCAGATTCCTCGGCGCACCTGCGACGGCCTCAGCCAGACACGCCACGGCATCGGCCAGTCGTCCGAGGTCTACCATCGTGACGCCCAGGATGGCCTTTGCGTCGGGATCGGAGCGGTCGAAAATCACCGCCTCGGCCGCATCCCGCGCCGCGCCATCCAGATCACCCATCCGTTGCCGCAGCCCCGCCCGGCACTTGCGCAGCCCGGCATGGGCGGGCGCGACGGTGATGGCGTCATTCAGTTCTTGCAAGGCTTCATCCAAGGCGCCGCTGGCCATCGCGATTCGGGCCGCGACCAATGCCAGTTCCGCGGAGGGTGGAGCCATTGCCTGTGCGGCAGCGAGCAAGGGCCGGGCCGCTGCAATCCGGCCGGCATCGATCAGTTGCGCAGCGCGGTTGCGCAGCGCATCGGCGTCGGCCGTGACTTTAAACATGTCCATGGACGGACTCCTTTTGAGCCGTTTCAGATGCTGTCAGGCGAGAATGCCCTGTCCCTGAACCGCCAGGGTGGTCAGGTCGGGCGTGGACGAGGCGGAGGAAGACGAAGCGGCGGCGTTGGCGATCAGATATTGCTGAACGAACGTTTCGACGAATTTGGGATCTTTGAACTTCGTGATGTCGATCCGGGTACTGATCGCCTGTTCCTGAGCGGTAAGATCCTGAAAGGCGATCTGCTGGGGTATGCCAAGCGCGGTGGTCACGACGGTACGCATCGTCGGATTGCCGAGGATCTGATCGACCGAGGTGATGGTCGACGCCAGCGGCTTGAACGCCAGTGCATTGGACAGGCCGGGCGTCACCGAATCCTGCTGCGTCTCCCAGACGTTCGTCGCATATAGATTTGCGATCGAGGCGATGGTCGCCGGATTCTTGAACGAGGCCAGGCCGGCGGACGAAAAATTGTAGTCCCCAGCAAGTGTTTTCCAGCGCGTGTCACTCAGTTGGTTGACCAGGGAATTCGGGTCGCTGACGTTCGATGTCAATGCCTGGGTCGCGAGCGCGGTGTAGCCGATCTGATCGCTCATGCCATTCGCTGTCAGCAACACGTTCATGAACGCGGGATTGGCGAGCAATTGGGTCATGCTCTGGGCGGAGTTCACCGCCTGGGTGAACTCGTCGATGGCGGATTTCACCATCGGCTGCAACGCCGTGACCTTGACGTCCTGGGTCTGGTTCTGCTCAGCCGACTGCAGCGCCTGCACCGGATTGGCGGAGCCTGCCGAAGACGTGCCGATCCCGTAGATGGTGTCGAGCAGCGATGATCCCCCGCCAAACGCATCACTGTACAGCGACGTCAGGTAGCTGAGGGACGAACTCATGGTCAGGGCTTCCCGGAAAGGCCGGCAGCGATATTTTCGTTGATCGAGATCAGGAAGTCGAAATCGGGCGACTTTTGCTCCATCTCCCGCTGGACTGTCCGTCCGACCGACAGGATCGAGGCACGCAACGGTTCTGGTAACGCATTCGATGGATCGCGCACCAGGTCGCTGACCATCATCCACAGTCGCCGGTTATCCGCCAGCGCCCGGATTTTCTGAATCTCTGCTGCCTCCTTCGCGCCTTTCAGAGCAGCAATGGCATGGTGGAATACGTCTGCTTCCTGTTCCCGTTGAGACCGATAGCGGGATGCTTTTCTATACGCCTGTATGGCGTGGCTCGCGTTCGGCATGGCGATCACTGTTCCCTGTTGGAATGGAGACGATTGGGGTTTTCCCAAGCACGGCGTCTTCGTGCTGTATGATCCGACGGACGAGTTTCAGGGCCTGATAGCAGTCGTCTTCCTCTGCCGCGAGCAGCGCCTGATCGAGGATCAGGCGCACCAGATCGGATGTCGTCGCCGCCTGGAAATCGGCGATAAAGTGACGGGCGGATTGCAGGCCGTCCTCGCGTTCCGTTTCATTTCCAATATAGGCAGACTGGAGAGCGAAGTAGATGCGCCGGGCGGGGCTGTCCACCTGGTCGGGCGGCATGATCTGCTTGCCGAACAGGAAGCGCGCCTTGGCAGTCAGTTCGATACGCGATCGAGTGCGAAATCGGATGGGCGCACCATTCACGATCATGACTTCGCCTTGGCGCAGCTCCAGAACGAGATTAGACATTATATCCCTTCCGCGGCGCAAATGCGGTTCAGCCGGCGAGCCCGACGGACCCGGGATCGGGCCCGCCGGCTACCGGACGATGATTACTTGAACAGGCTGAGAAGTGTCTGCGGCGCCTGGTTGGCCAGGGACAGCGCCTGTGTGCCAAGCTGCTGACGAATCTGCAAAGCGGTGAGCTGGGCCGATTCCTTCGCAAGATCGGCATCGATCAGCGACCCCAGGCCGCTGTTCAAGGAATCGATCTTGTCATTGTTGTAAGTCGTCTGGTTGTTGATGTAATTGATCGCACTGCCGACCGTGTTCAGCGCCGTGCCAACTGAGTTCTGCTGGTTCAGGAATGTGCCGGTCGCCGTGATCAGTGCGGCGATCGACGCTGCTCCGGTCGTAGAATTCAGTAGCGTGCTGGTGAAGCTGATCGATCCGAACATTTCGGATCCGCCGAATGTCGCAATACCGTAGGAGGCGCCGTTTTCGTTGCGTGCCACCGCTACGCGACCGAACGTGCCGGAACTGCCGGTGATGTTGCCGATCAGCGTCTTGCCGTTGTAGTCGGCGTCCTCGATGAAGGTCTGCACGTTCGCGAGCTTCGAGGCGTACTGTTGCTGGTACTGCGAACGCTCCGTGCCCTGCACGCTGCTGTCAGACAACTTGACCAGCACGTCGCGCATGCTGGCCATCGTATCGGATATGTTGTTCAGGCCAGCCTGCGTCGTGCTGAGCAGTCCCGTGGCACTGCCAAGCTGCTGATTGGCGCTGGTCAGCGCGCCGACGGTCGAACGGATGCTCTGCGCGATCGCATAGGCAGCGCCATCGTCGGTCGAATCGGCAACGCGATAACCTGTCGATATCTGCTTCTGCGTTGACGCCAGCTGGCTCTGGGTTGCCTCCAACGACTGTAGCGCGACCATCGCGCCCATGTTGGTGTTCACTGAATTGAGGGACATAGCGTGTTACCCTTTGGGTCGAGGTGTAAATGCCCGCTTTTTGCGAACTCGATGGAGACAATGACGACTGAAAGTTAACAGTAGATGAACGATCCGGATATTTTTTCAGGCTGTGGCGGCCGGCAGATAATTCAACAACGACAGGCTGTTCTCCCCGGTGATCATGCGGTAGGACGCCTGAAGCTGCGTCTGCACGCTGGTGAGTTGAGACAGCGTCGAGGCCATGTCGACGTCCTGTACGGATGACAACTGACCCGTCAGCGCGGTTGTCATATCCGAAAGCTGCGTTTGTGTTGAGGTGAGGCTGGACTGTGTATGACCGAGCACCCCCACGTCCACCGCCATCGCACTGACCACACCGGTCAGGCTGGTGCCGGTATCCTGCACCAGCGCCGCGAAGTTCGGATCGTTGACCTGTGAACTGGACAGCGATCCCAGCGTCGCCAGGGCACGCATGAGGTCGCGCATATACGAGCCGGTGGTGGAGCTTCCGGACGACACCGCAACCGAGTTCGCGCTGGCCAGCAACCCGGTCTGCACCGTACCGCCTTCGCCGGTCTGCACCACCGGGGCGCTGATGGAGGCGGCCGGCTGCGACAGATAGGTGGAAAACGGCGAGGTGCCGCTGGCGTTGGAACTGGCGATCGCCAGGGTCGCCGCGGCGGTCGCACTCGCCCCGTTGGTTGACAGGCTGGCCACGGCCGCGTTGATCTGGGTGTAGAAGCCCGACGACAGGATTGCGTCGCCCGACGGAACCGGCGGATTGCCGGTGTCCTGCCCGGCGAACACGTAGTTGCCGGCATCCTGCGTGTTCAGCAGGTCGGCAACCTGTTGCAGCGCCTGGTTGGCCTGCGCCGCGATGCTGTCGGTCTCGCTCGGATTGAGGTTGTTCAGATTTGGAATGTCGTCGGCGAAGGTGGACGCGATCTGCTGAATCTGGGTCATCGCGGTCTGGGTGACCTGCATGCTGCCGGTCGCCTGACTGATATTCGTCTGGTACGCCTGCAAAGCACTGATCTGCGGATTGAGGTCCAGTGCAAGGCCTGCCTGGCTGCCCAGCCCGGCATAGGTCTGCGCCACCAGACCGGTACTCACCTGCTCCGTCAGCGTGTCGAGCTGCTGGTGTACGGCCGAAGCGTTGCTGGTCAGGCTGGGCAGGATGCCGTAGCCGGTGCCGATGGTCGTGCTCATTGGACAGCCTGCAGCAACGAAGTGAACATCGACTGGACCGCTGAAATCACCCTTGCATTGGCGCCGTAGGCGTTTTGCAGCGTCAGCATCTGTGACAACTCGGTGTCCATGTTCACCCCGCTCACCGACGTGACCTTCGCATTCAGGCTGGTTTGCAGCGCCTGCTCGGTGGTCAGTTGGCTCGTGGTCAGCGCGCTTTGCTGCGACTGCGACGACACCAGGCTGGTGGCGAAGGCCGAGAGCGTATCACCCGCCGCGCCGAACGACGCGGACAGGGTGCCGCTGGCGCCCAGGCCGGTGGTATTCATGGTTGGCTGTGTCACGCCGCTCGAGGCCTGCGAACCGAGCGCGAAATTGAGGACGTTCGAGATCAGGGTGGTGAACCCGGCAGGACCGCCGGACGGATTGGGGGTGAAGCCGGTTGCCGCGGTGGCATTCCTGGTGCCGTCGCGAACCAGTGACGGTGTAGCGCTGACCGCCGGATTGACCTGGATCGTTCCGGCGAAACCGACATAACCAGCCTGCGCGGGGGTACCTCCCGGTGTCGGCACATTGCCGGACGGATCGCTGAACAACGTCAGCCCTTGCGCGGAAAACCGGCTGGCGAGGCCCTCCGAAAACTCATCCAGCTCCGCCTGGGCGGTCGGCAAAGTCGTATCGCGCAGCGTGATGTCGGCACCGATCTGTCCACCGGTCATCTGGTTGGTGACATCAGCGCCGTCGAGCATGATGCCCGGTATGCCGCCATTCGGATAAAACGATGCCGCCGATGTCGAGGCATTGCCGGCGGTGAACGGCGTTGCACCGCCGCGGGTCGGCAGGGTCAGCCCGTTGGCGGTGAACACGGTCAGATCACCGTTCGGTTGTTCAATCGTCCTGATGTTCAGCAATTGCGAGAGGGTGTTCACGGCGGCATTGCGCTGGTTTTCCAGATCGGCCGTGCCCTGGTCGGTCGGCTTCAGGGCAATGATCTGCTCACTGAGCTGGCCGATCGTCGCCAGGGTTGAATTCAGTGTGGTCACGGCTGACTGCAGGTTGTTCTGCGCCGCCTGGCGCTGCGCTGAATAGCTGGCGCTGAGTCCGTTGATGCCCTGGGTGAGCAAGGTAGCCGAGGAAACCACCGCGCTTTGCTGCGTCTGGTTGCTGGGATCGGTCAACAGCGCGGAAAAACTGTTTTGCAGGTTGCCCAGCAGGCTGCCGATATCGTTGCCGGACCCGGGCGTCCCCAGCACGCTGTCGATCGCCTGCAGCGATGTCTGCGTGGTTTGCAACCCGGTGACCGCGGCGTTCTGCTGGGTCACCGAACTCTGCAACGCCTGGTCGATCTGCGGCGTGGCCGGCCCGGTCTGGACGCCCAGGCCGATGCCGTCCGAGGTCAGCGCCTGTTGCGAACCGACCTCGACTGCGTAGCCCGGGGTCGCCGCGTTCGCCACGTTCTGTGACAGCAGCGCGAATTGCGCGTTGATATTCGCCAGACCGCCGGAGGCGATCGATAGGGCAGAATCGAGACTCATCGGTCACGTCATCAGGTGACCATCTGCAGCGTGACCTGCAACATCGTATTCGCCGTCGTCACCACTTTGGCGTTCGACGAATAGGCCTGTTGCGCCACGATCAGGTTGGAGAATTCGGTCGCGATGTCGACGTTGGAGCCTTCAACCGACCCGATCACCAGATTGCCGGCGCCGCCGGTGCTGGCGGCCTCGGCCAGCGGTGAGCCGCTGGAAGGCGTGGCCGTGAACGACTGACCATTCTGGCTTTGCAGCGAATTGGGCGAGTTGAACGTCACCAGCGGAATCTGCCCGACAGTGCGGGTCTGGCCGTTGTTGTAGTTGACGATGACGTCGCCGTTGGCCTGGGTGGTGAGGCCGGAGAAACTGCCCGGCGGCACGCCGTCCTGAGTAAGGCCGAGCAGGCTGTAGCTGTTGCCAGCGAACTGAGTCACGCCGGCGGTCCCGCCATAGGTGCCCAGGTTGAGCGTGATCGTCTGGTTGCCCGAACCGAAGTTGGTGGTGAACTGGAGTGTGGCCGGCTGCCCGGATGTGAAGGTGCTGGGCACCACCGTGCCGGTGTCACCGTCCGCAGGGGCTGCGATCAGTCCGATGGTGCCTTCGGGCACGGCGTTGCCGCTGGCGGCGCCGAACGTGACATCCGCCGAACCGGCGTCAACGGTGGCCGGCGTGCCGTTGGTCGCGGTGGTGTCCGCGTTCGGCACATTGACTTCAACGGTCCACGTGTTGGGGTTGGTGGTGCTCTGCGACCAGTTCAGGGTGACCGGGTGGGCGGTCCCCAGCGCATCATAGACGGTGATCTGTGACGACAGCGGCGAGGTGGACGTGGCGGTGCCCGAGGTCGGTGTCGCCGGCAGGTTGGCCGAAAGGGTCACGTTGGACGTGGCGACGGGGTTGTAGGTGTTCTGGTTGATCTGAATCGGCACCAGCGCGTTCTGATCGACCACTCCGGTGGCGGAATTGACCGACCAGCCGTTCAGATACTGGCCGGCGCTGTTCACCAGGTAGCCGGAATCGTTCATCGTGAAGTCGCCGGCGCGCGAGTAGAACTGCTGCGGATTGAATGTCGGAACGCCGTTCGTCGTGCCGGTTGGTTGGGAGACGGCGAAAAACCCCTGCCCGGCGATGGCCATGCCGAGCGGGTTGTCGGTCTGGGTAACGGAGCCCTGCACGTCGTTAATATACTCGGGCTGCGCGACCACAGCCCCGGGTTCGTTTTGTGTCGGGGTGCTGGTCGTCAGGTAATCCTTGAAACTGGTGTCAACGCGTTTGAAACCAACCGTCTGACTGTTCGCTACGTCTTCACTGATATTGCCAAACGCGGCCGATTGAGAGGTAAGGCCGCTTATGGCGGTATTGATCGCACCGAATAAGGACATTTTTTTCCAAGGCTCCAAAGCTTATCCTGCCTTTGAACAGCAGGAAGCGTGCCAACCCCGAAGTGACGGATTTCGCTGGCATCACGCCCTGATTCAACTGGGCAGAATCTGCAGGCCGACAGGATTGACCCGGTCGTTTCTGCCGCGTCTCCCCTCGTTTTTGGCGGTTTGGCGCGGATTTTGGCTTGGCCCGGACATTGCGTGAGCCCGCTGCGGGAAAATCCCCGTGGCAGGAGAATGACCATTGCCAGCCGCCTCCGCGATCGCGCTGTTGCCAGGGGCGATCACCGTCAAAACGACGCCCGCACCGGTCGTAGTCACGACTGGCGATACGTTCGGCCAGGTGCTGCGCGCCGCTCGTGAGGCCGCGTCAGGTCCAGCGCAGGCTTCGGCCGACGATGCCAAGACATCGCCGCAGCTGCCGGCGGCGGCCGATCCGGGAATGCCGGCGCCGGAACCGGCGGCAATCGTCGCCGTCGCAGCGACCAGTACACAGCCAGCCGCTCGGTTGGCGGTCGCACCGGACAAGCAAGCCCACGCGGCGAAATACGACAGCCGCGCCACCGTTTCGCCATCACCGTCCGCCGGCAGCCAGGCCTCCGGCATCGTGACCAACGCCCAAACCGCCGCTGCACAATGGGCATCCGGCGCCACCGCGCAACCCGCTGACCCCGCGCTGGCGCCGCCCGCCAGCCCGCAGACCGAACCGGCGGCCGCCTCGCAGAGTTCGAACCCGAGTGGCGGCGTCGCAGCAGAGCCTCCGTCGGCGGCCGTTGCCTCGGTGCAGCCATCCTATGCCGAATGGTCCGGCCAGACTGCTGCTCCCGCGGCCGCGACGGCGTTCGCCCCGGCCCGGCAGGCGCTCCCGTCGCCCGAGTCCGGCGGCCCAACCGTTGTTCCGCGGCCGGCGTCCGGTACGGTTGCACAACCGCCATCCGCCACGTCAACGGGGCAGGCCGTCCTGCCATCGCCATCGCCCGCCACCTCGGTGCCGCGCTCTTCCGGCGAGACCGACAACCGCCAGGTGGACGCTCAGGCAAATGCTCCTGTTGCGGCTCCCCCGGGCGCTTCGGATCGGGGCATCGGACAAACTGCGATCCCGCAGACCGCGTCCGACGCCGCCTCCCAGCCCGATTCCGTTACGACAAGCAACCTGCCCCAGGCTGCGCCTGCCACGGTCGCTCAGTCCCCTCCGGATGGGGCCAGCCGCCGAACTGCGATCCCGCAGGCCTCGTCCGGCACGGCCACCCAGTCCGATCCCGCTGCGACAAGCAACCTTCCCCAGGCTGCGCCCGCCAAGGCCGCTCAACCCGCTCCGGACGGGGCCACTCGCCCAACCCCAAACCCGCAGACCTCGCTCGGCGCGACGTTCCAGTCCGTTCCACAAGCTGCGCCTGCCGCGATCAATCAACCTCCACCGGCCGAGGCCACCCCCAAACGCGCCAGTTCGCAGACCGCGTCCGACGCTACGTCCCAGCCCGGTCCCGCTGAGACAAGCAACGGGACCGCTGTTCCTGCCGCAGCCCCGCAGTACGCTCCGGACGGGACCATCCGCCAAGCGACAAACCCGCCGGCGTCACCCGGCATGGCCACCCAGCCTGCTTCCCGTGGCTCAAGCAGCGCGAGTGCTGTTCCCTCGGCAACGCCTGCCGCGGTCACGCAGCCCCTGCGTGATTGGGCCACGCGCCAAACCACACCGGCGCCCGCATCGTCCGGTTCGGCCTCCCAGCCGGCTTCCGAGACAAATAACACTACCGCGCCCGCTCTCGCGCCGGCCGCCCCCGGTGCTTCCCCCCAGCCCGCTCCTGAAGCGATCGACCGGCAAACGGCCGCCCCGCCCGCATCGTCCGGCGCCGCCGTCCAGCCGGCTTTCACCGGGACGACCAACGAACCCGCTAATCCGCCGGCCGCCCCTGCCGCCGCTCCGCAACGGGTTCCTGCTTGGTCCAGCCGGCAAACCGCGAACCCACCTGCGGCGCACGAAAAGGCGGACGAGCGCGGCTCCACAGGCATCGGTAATCAGACCGCGGCCTCCCAGACCGCGACTGTCGCGCCAGCGTCCCCGTGGTTTGCCGCGGCCAGCAGGGACAACGCTTCCCCGCCGGTGACCGCCGGTCCGCCGCCTCCTGAACCCAGCAGCAACCAGGACACCATAACGCAGACCGGTCCGGCGGCGCCGCCGATCGTCATCTCAAGCACCGGCCAGGCAGCCGTCCCGAATACCGGCTCCATCGCGCAGCCGCCGGCGCCCGCGACCGACGCGGCTTTGCCGGTTCCACAGACGACATCTCCCGCGCAGACCACGCCTTCCACCGCCGGATTCGCCCCACAGACCATAGTCCGCGGAACCGTCGAACCCGCCGAGGCTGGATCCGCTCCCGCATCGCGGCAACCCGTTGTCGCCGCCGGCAGCCAAACCCCGATCCCGCCGACATCTGTCATCACGCCGCAGCCAATCCCGCGCCCCACCACCGAGAACGCCGTCGGCGCGCCCAACCTCGCACCCACACAGACCGCGCCCGCCGCCGGCCGCCCGCCACTGCGATCGCCGCAGACCGCGCCCGCCGCCGGCAGCCCGCCACCGGCATCGCCAACGCCGCCGGCAGTTGCCTCAACCGAGGCCGCCCCCGCTCAAGTCGTGGCCCCGCCAGCCGTTACCGTCCCTCTCGCAACGCCATCGAAATCCATTGATCCCGCCATCCCGGCCATGCAACCGGTCTCGCCTCAGGCCCCAACAGACGAGACCAGCACCGCCACCCCATCCGCCCCGGCTGCGACCAGCGGGCCGGAAGCCGCCACTTCAACGCCCACGACGCCGCCCGCCAACCCGTTCAGCGCCCGGTCTGTCGCGCAAGTCACGCCGTCGCAGCAACCGTCCACCGCCGCCCCTTCGCCGGCGCCCTCCAGCGTGGCCCCGCAGCCAGCCGACACGGCAGCGTCGGGCACGTCCCCGACGACCCCTGTCGTGGCGACCGTCAGCGCGACACCCACGCCCCCGGTTCCAGCCCAGCCGTCCCCGGCGTTCAACCAGCCCCCGCAGCCGCCGGCCACGCAAACGCCGGTTCAACCCAACACCCAGGCGACGCCGCCGGCCGCGCCCCTGGAGCACAGGCTGGCCCTGCATCCAGCCGATGCCGCTGCGTCTCCGGCGCAGCCCACGTCGCCGTCAGCACTTCCGGTGGAGCAGGACGCGCCCACACTTCCCGCCGCCCCGGTGCCCGGAGCGACCGCCGCCGCCGCTCATACCGGCACACCCGCCTCGCTTGCGGCGCAACTCGCGCCGGCCCTGCTGACCCTGGCCAGAACCGCGGACGGCAGCCATCAGATCACCGTGCGGCTGCAGCCCGCGGAACTCGGCATGGTGCAGGTGCGGATCGCCACCGCGGTGTCGGGCACCACACAGATCGAGATCACCGCCGAGAACCCGACGACCCTGCAGGCGCTGCAGCGCGATCAGCCGCAACTGCACCGCACCCTGGATCAGGCCGGCATCCCGACCGAGGGACGCACCGTCACTTTCCACGTCGCCCAGGCGGCGCAGGTGGCGTCCGTCAGCAGCGGCGCGCAGTCCTCCACCGGTCACACCGGCGGCCAGGGCAATACGCCCGGCCGAAGCAGTGCCGGCACAAACGATCCGGACAGCTCCGCCGGCGGTGGCCGCGGCAGCTACGCGGCGCGGGAACGCACACCCTATCCCACAGCCCGGCGCCCTTCCCCGCCGTCCACGCCCGCCGGCGCGACGGCCGCCGCCGCCGCCGCCTCAAATCGTATTGGTCTCGATATAACCGCCTGATTCCAGAAAGGAACGTCATTCCATGAGTGGTACTGTTCAGTCGACCTCCGGCGCCGGCGCCGGCTCCACCGCAAGCGCTATCTCGCAGACCGGCACATCCGCGCTGGGCAGCCTGAACAGCAATTTCTCCGACTTCCTGTCGCTGCTGATGACGCAGTTGCAGAACCAGGATCCATCTTCACCGATGGATTCGAACCAGTTCACCACCGAACTGGTGCAGTTCTCCTCGGTCGAGCAGCAGATCAATACCAACGGTGACCTGACCCAGCTTATTCAACTCACCCAGGCAAGCCAGGTGGAACAGTCGGCGTCGATGATCGGCAAGCCAGTGACGGTCACCAGCAACCAGCTTTCCTTGCAGAAGGGCACTGCCGCAATCAACTTCAACACCACCGGAGCCGAACCCGTCGGCATCGCCATCTACAACGGCAGCGGCGCGCAGGTGCAGACCGCGACGCTGAACAGCAATGCCGGCGCGAATACCTGGACGTGGAACGGCAAAAGTGCCACCGGCGCCACAATGCCGGATGGCCCGTACAAGGTGACGGTGACCGCTCTCGGCGTCAGCGGCGCGACCTCGCAGGTCCCGTTCACCGTCACGGGCACGGCCACATCGGTGGTGAACAACGCCGGCACGGTGCAGGTGCAGATGGGCGGGCTGACGCTGCCATTCAGCGCGGTCGATTCGGTCGGGAACTAAACCCCGGTCACCTCCAGCCACGTGCTCTGATAGGTCGCACCGGCGCCGATGTCGGTGTAGCCATCGGCGCACAGCATGTTCACCGTGCCCGCCTCGGCTTCCTCGTCGGGGCGTTGGCCCGGCACCAGCACGACGCCCGGCTGGACCTCATCCGCCACAAGCAGGCGCAGCGAAACCGCGCCCAGGTCATTCTTTAACCGCACGGACTGGCCGTCGCGCAGGCCGCGTGATGCCGCCTCGGCGGGATGCAGCACGGCGCACGGCACGCCCTCCCGCTCACGCAGGAACGCAACCCCGGAAAACGCCGTATGGCTTTGGAAGTAGCCCGGGGTGGTCAGCAGCCGCAGCGGATACGCCGGCGCCGCCGCCGGGTCAGGCTGCCAGCCGGGCAAAGCGGGCGCCCCCTGATCCGCCAGCGCCTGCGAAAAGAATTCCAGCTTGCCCGACGGCGTCGCGAAGCGCTGCCCCTGTCTGGTGGCGATCGAGACCGCCTTCCCGTCCAGCAACCCGCCCGGATCCACGCCGATCCCCCCGCCGCGGAACAATTCGCCCAGAATCTCCGGCGGAGTCATCCGGAACACCGGGTCCGACACGCCCATCCGAGCCGCCAGCGCCTGCGTCAGGCGGAGGTTGGACCAGGCCTGGCCGACCGGCTCTACCACACGCTGTCCATACTGCATGTAATACGTGCCGTAGCTGCGGTAGAAATCCTCGGTCTCCAGATAGGTCGTCGCCGGCAGCACGAGATCGGCATATCGCGCCGTTGCCGTCATGAACGGATCATGCACCACCGTGAACAGATCCGAGCGCGCCAGCCCGGACCGGAGTTTCACCGTATCCGGATTGGTCACTGCCGGGTTGTTAGCGGCGACGAACAACGCCCTGATCGGCGGTTCGGCCGTCAGCAGCGCCTCGCCAAGCTTCAGATGGTTGATCGTCCGCGTCACTGCCGGACCCGACGGCTTGCGAACCGCATTGTAGTTCAGGTCGAACGAGGCCGCGGTCGCCAGCATCGCACCGCCGCCGTAACGGTCATACGCGCCGGTCACGCCCGGCAGCAGCGCGACGGTTCGCAGATTCTGCCCGCCATTCGCGAACCGGCTCATGCCGAAGCCGATCCGGATGAACGGCGTCCGCGCCGCCCCGTACATCGCGGCAAACCGCTCCACATCCGCCACCGTCAGCCCGGTGATCCCGGCCACAAGCTCCGGCGCGAACCGCGGCAGAACGTCGCGCTCCACCTGCTCGAACCCGACCGTGTGTTCCGCCAGATACGCCCGGTCGGCGCGCCCGTCGCGCACCAGGATGTGCATCACCCCCAGCGCCAGAGCCGAATCGGTGCCGATCCGAATCGGCAGGTACCAGTCCGCCGCCGCCGCAGCCCGCGTCCGCCGCGGATCGATTACGATCAGCTTGACCCCGCGCTTGCGAGCCTGCTCGATCTTTGCCCACAGATGCACGTTGGTCGCGTGCAGGTCCGACCCCCAGCCGATGATCAGATCCGAGTCCGCGACCGATTCCGGGTCGGCGCCGCCGATCGGCCCGACCGTCGCATCCCACGCCGCCTCGGCGCAGGAATCGCAGACCGTGCCGCCGAGCAGCCGGCTGGTGCCAAGCGCATGAAACAGCCCGTTGGTCAGCCCGCGATTCATCAGACCCTGATGCGCGCTGTACGCGTATCCCAGGATTCCGAGCGGCCCGTGTTCGGCGATCACGCCCTGCCAGCGCGCCACGATCTCATCCAGCGCACGGTCCCAGGTGATCGCTTCGAACGATCCGCTGCCTTTCGGACCGGTGCGACGCAGCGGGGTGCGCAGGCGCTGCGGCGAATATACAAGATCCATGTCGCGGTTGACCTTGCCGCAGGCGAACCCCGCGGTGAACGGATGATCCGGGTCGCCCTGGATCTTCACGATCCGCCCATCCTCGACCTGCGCCAGCAGGGAACACATGTCGGGACAGTCATGCGCGCAGACGGTTCGGATCACAGGCACGTGTATCTCCACGGAAAGATGCGCAAAGTGGCGCGCGACAGGCTTCTTAGCGCGAATCGCGACCCGTCTGGGAAGCACCGTTTGCGGTGTCACGCAATGGACCGTTCCACCCGGATAAATCCAGGCCCTATATACACCCTGCGCAGCAGAATACGGTGGATCGGTGTCACTCGACGAACTCGCCCACTTCCTGAACTCCGACAGCGCCCCGCAAGGGTGCATGGACCTGTCCGAACTGGATGGCTTCCTCGCCGGGCTCGTCGCCGGCCCCGAACCCGTGCCGCGCGAAGAATGGCTGGCCGAAATCTGGGACAACGAAGAACCCGACTATGCCGACGAGGCGGAGC
>Ga0182012_10003196_pt1 | contig 17499 bp, 10 predicted proteins | sample 612S2SmetaG_FD_120486 | JGI IMG/M metagenome (GOLD analysis project Ga0182012, IMG submission 120486) | Permafrost microbial communities from Stordalen Mire, Sweden - 612S2S metaG | ecosystem: Environmental > Terrestrial > Soil > Wetlands > Permafrost | place: Sweden: Stordalen | collected...
CGGAAGGGCCGACCTCTGGACAGTTTGGTGAATAGCAGTTATGGCCGCAATGAAGTCGAGGGAGCGGTTTTCCTCGCGCGCTGCGACGAAGTAACCGGAAGTGAGCCTGCCGCAGTTAACTGCGGATCAAGCGCGCCTCATTGCCCAAGCGAGACTGATCCAAGCGTACGAGCAGGGCCGTTGGCCCCGTCGGACGCCCACGCTCCCGCAGCTTTTGACCGATCTGAGCTGTCAGGTCGAGCGGCACCTCGGTACACTGGCGGCGCTCACCAGATCGTCGAACTCCCGAAGCTTTAGAGGGCTTTCCATGGGCGACAGCGAAGAAAAGAACCTCGGTATGGATCGCCCGATTCCGCGCCGTGATTTCATCCATGGCTTGGCAACCGGCCTGGTGGGGATGGCGGCATCTCGTGCCTTCGGGCAATCCGGTGCGGCCTTCTCCACCGAAGAGCCGGAGGCTGATCTCAGCGGCGGAGATCGAAGCTACCCGCCCTCGCTGACCGGTCTGCGCGGCCAGTATCCGGGTTCGTTCGAGATTGCCCACCAAGCCCGGGACGGCGGCTTCGGAGCCGATACGCCCATCGATGTCGAGACCGCCGAGGAATACGATCTGGTGATCGTCGGCGGCGGCATCTCGGGACTTGCCGCCGCCTATTTCTTCCAGAGGGATTTTGGCACCAGCGCCAGGATACTCATCATCGATAATCACGACGACTTCGGGGGCCACGCCAAGCGCAACGAGTTTCACCATGAGGGGCGACTGTATCTGGTCAACGGTGGGACCCTCAGCATCGAGTGCCCATACCCGTACAGCTTCACCGCCAAGGCACTGGTCAAAGAGTTGGGCATCACGGTGGAGGGCTATTTCGCCAACTATGAGGATCATTCTCTCTATGCCGGACTGAAACCAGGCGTGTTTTTCGACAAGGAACATTTCCTCGGCGACAAACTAGTGGCCGGCGCCGGCAGCAAACCGTGGCCGCAGTTCTTTGCCGAAGCCCCCCTGTCGCCCTCCACGCGCCACGATCTGGTACGCCTGTTCACGGAGGAGCGCGACTACATGCCGTCGCTCGATCCCGCGCAGAAGGCGCAGGCGCTGAAGAGGATAAGTTATCAAACCTACCTTCGGGACCACGTGAAGATATCCGATACGGCGATTTCCTATTTTGCCGGAGACGGTTATCGGAACAACAAGCGTGTCGATACCTGTCCCGCGTTCGAGGCCTGGCAGGAAGGCCGGCTGCCGGGGTTCGCCGGCATGAAGGTGGACGGGATTCCGACCTTCCGCAGCGACTACGAGGCGCATTTCCCGGATGGGAATGCGACCATTACGCGGCTGCTGGTCAATCGGCTGGTGAGCGCGGCGGTTCCCGGAACGCATGACATGACGAGCATCGTCACCGCGAAGGTCGATTATTCCAAACTCGACCTGCCGGGGACCGCCGTGCGCATCCGGCTGAACAGCACGGCCGTGCTGGTGCGCCACGAGGGGGATCCCGCCAAGGCACGGCGCGTGGACGTGATCTACGTGAGAGACGGCAAGACCTGTCGCGTTCGCTGCAACAACGTCATCATGGCGTGCTTCAATAACATCATCCGCTATATCGTGCCCGAGCTGCCGCAGGAGCAGAAGGATGCACTTGCCTATGCGTCCAAGGTGCCCATGCAGTATACGAACGTGCTGCTGCGTAATTGGAGGCCGTGGAAAAGGCTGGGGGTGTCCGAGATCACGGCCCCTCATGGCTACCATCAGTATCTGCACCTGGACTATCCGATCTCGCTGGGAGCCTATCAATTCAACCGATCGCCCGACGAGCCCATCGTGGTACGAATGATGCGAAACCCCAACTCGCCCGGCCTGCCGCGCAAGGAACAGCAACGGTTGGGTCGGCTCGACATGCTCAACACGTCTTTCCATGACGGCGAACTGGAGGTGCGACGACAACTCGTGCGCACCTTGAGTCCGGGTGGATTCGATCCGGCCGGTGACATCCTTGCGCTCACCATCAATCGCTGGCCGCACGGCTATGCCTACACCTACGACACGCTCAGCGACCCACCCTTCGCCCCAGAGCAGCGCCCGCACGTGATCGGCCGGCGTGCATTCGGACGGATCGCAATCGCCAATGCGGACTCGGGCGCGGCGGCTTACACCAATGAAGCGATCGATCAGGCTGAGCGGGCGGTGCACGATTGCTTATTCAGCAACGGGTACGTGTGACTTGGTGACCTAGCAGCCATTCCTCCCTCGCTCGCCGAGGCGAACAAGGGGGCGACTCAAACTTCCAAATCATCGAAAAGGAACATTTGAACGCCCGAATCATCAGGCGCAAAAATTTGCCGGTCCGCCGCAGTCGAGACTTGCTCGTGTGTTCACCCTCAGCGGATTTCGGTCAACACCACCGAGCCCACGATCGAGTCCAGGCTCGCGAGTTGCGCGATTTTCGGGAAACAGGCTTTCATGCGCGGATCGCTGCGCATTGCCTCAACGGCTGCGGGACTCTCCCACTCGGAGTAGATGACGACGCCCGCGCCGTCCTTTGCAGAGATCAGCTGGGTTGTCTTCCAGCCGTGGAGCGTGCGGACCACCTTGTCGGTGTTCTGTTTCAAGAGCGCGATTAGTGCATCCTGCTTCCCGGGTGTGACCTTCAGCAGATTAATCAAAATTACGGGCTCGTCGGACACGGCATGTCTCCTTGTGTTTCAGATACACCAAGGACGGTCCGGAGGATGGGAAAGGATCGCGGCGCAGAAATATTTTTTAGAAAATCATCGCGAACGAGCCTGCGCTGCCGAGCCGCGCATCCAGAGATGCCGCGGAATCGGCAGGCGCGTCTCGGCCGTGGCTTGCGGCCTCAGAAAGAGTAGTTGCCCGCCAACCCCACCGTCCGCGGCCGCACCGTCACTCCATATTCGACCAGGGCGATGTTCGGCCGCTGCAATACCTTGTGCTGGTCGAGCAGGTTGGTCACGAACAGCGACAGATCGAAGCGCTGCCACTGCATACCCACATTGCCGCCCATCACGAAGTAGGCCGGCCGTGAGAAGTCGGGATCGGTGTGGATGATCGTGCCCTGGCTCGGGCCGACCCATTGCCCGTTCAGATCCCATCGCCCGCGCAGCTTGTCGGAGACCGGGTGGGTGTAGTCGATGGCGGTCGAGAACTGGTAACGCGGCACGCCGGGCACGTGATCGCCGCGCTCGACTCCCAGAATCGTGACGGGTTGGGTGATGCGCGCATCGGTGAAGTTGCCGCTCAGCGTGATCTTCAAGTCCTCGGTGGCGCGCCCCGCCATTTCGAATTCGGCGCCGCGGTTTTCGGCGCTTCCGATGTTGTCCTTGATATCGAAGGTGCAGGTCGGCAGGATGATGTCGGTCTGGATGTTGTTCCAGCGGATGTCGAACAACGATCCCGAGACCGACAGCCGGTCCGAGAGCGGGCGGCTCTTGGCTCCCACCTCATAACTCCAGAGCGAGTCCGCCTTGTACGAAGGAGGGGCCTGGGTGAGGCCGAGGGTGGCCAGGTCGGGGGAGCACAGCGGGATCGGGACCGGGCGGTTGATGCCGCCGTCGCGGAATCCTTCCGCAGCCGAGGCGTAGATCATGGTCTTGCCGATCTCGTAGGAAATCACCCCTTTGGGCGTGGTTTTGTAGCCCGTGGTCGAGCCTGAGTAGGGCGCACCGCTCGCGAAGTAGCCGAGGGAATTGAAGGAAAGCTCCTCGCTGGCCTTCTCGTAGCGCGCACCGGCCGTCACCTTGAGCCCGGGAACGATCTGGTAGGTCGCCTGGCCGAATAACGCCTCCTGGCTATTCACGAATTCGGTGAACGCGTTATAGATGAGGTCGTTCGGGAAGGCGGCGCCCAGGATGGCGAGCGGGGTGGCGTGATAGAGCGACTCGAAGGTCGAGTTGAAGCCCGGGATGTACTCGTTGTCGAGCAGCCCGGTTCGCGCGCGCGAGTAGTAGAGCCCGCCGAGCCAAGACCAGCGGTCGTCCGGACCTGCCGGCTTGCTCGCGAGGCGGACTTCCTGGTTGAGCTGGTTCACGTTGGTGTTGAACTGGACCGGCGCGGCGAGTCCGGAGATCTCCGCGCCGCCGTAGCCTTCGATTTGCTGCAGATATCCGCCGACGTAGGCGCTGTCGTAATAGGTTCCGTCTATTTTGCGGTCATTGGCACGCCAGAAGTATCCGGTCACCGAGGTGAGATCCGACCAGCCGAAGTCGTATTTCACCGTGAGGCTGGTGACCGCGTACTCATCGCTCTGCTTCTCCGGCAAGAGGGTCGGGGACTCGAATTCCGGAAGGGCGAGCCCGAACGTGTCCTGGCCGCCGGTGCGCACCCGCTGAACGAACAGAGAGGGTGCTATCGACAATCCGTCGGTGGGGTGCCAATCGAGAGTGGCGCGCAGCACCGCGGTATTCACCTGGTTGATCTTGGTGGCGGCGATCGTACCCGCGTCGTTTCGGTCGATCCAGCCGCTCTCGTGGTCGAGCAGCGCCCCGATGCGCAGAGCCGCCACACCGTCGATGAGCGGCAGATTCACGCTCGAGTCCGCTTCCGTGTTGATGCTGCCGCCCTGGGTATCGCTCACCCAACTGTGGGTGCTGCCCGAGAACTGATGCAGATCCGGGGCGTTGCTCACGAAGTGGATGGTCCCGCCCATGGAGCTTGCGCCGTAGAGCGTGCCCTGCGGGCCGCGCAGCACCTCGATGCGATCCACGTCGAAGAAACGCGGCTCGGTGGCGCCCGAGGTATAGATGTTCACGATATTGATCGGCACATCGTCGAGATAAATCCCGGTGGTGGCGGAGCCCGCCTGCGACGCCACGCCGCGAATCTCGATGTTCGCCTGACCCGGACCTCCGGAGCTCGAGTAGGAAAGATTCGGCACCGCACGCGACAGCTCCTCGTAATCGGTGATGTGCTCGTCCTGGAGCGTGGCGGAGGAGACTGCGGAGATGCTGATGGGCGTTTTGCTCAGCGGCTCGCTGGTTTTCTCGGCGGTCACGATGATTTCGCCGAGCTCGTTCGAGGAGTCGCTCTCGGCGGCGAAGGTGGCGACCGGGCTCGAGGCCAGCGCGGCGGCCATAAAAGCGATCAGGGTTCTCATGAGGCTCGCTCTCCGGGTCTCGGTAAAGGATGGAATTCGGCTTGCTCGAGCCCGAAGGCGCGCGGTCCCACGACCGCCAGCGCCTCGGGCGTGCGCAGCAGCGGATGACACGGGAGCGCAAGCACCGCGACGCGCTGTCCGTAGCGCAGCACGTCGGTGGTGATGGCATGCCCCGAATCCACGTCGAGAACGACGATGAGGTCGGGCACGCAGACCTCGATGCGGCCGGCGCGCTCGAAGGTCAGGAACTCGTTCTGAAAATCGATGCGCGCGCTCGAACCCGCATGCGCATCGATGCCCTCGAGCTCGAGCGTGCCCACCGAAAAGCCGCCGCGCAGATGGCGCTTCAGATCGACGATCTTGGCGTCGATCAGGTGAATGCCGTGTTCTTGGGCGCAGATTTCCGGGATGGCTGAACGGTGCGCCTGGTTGGCCTCGAGCACGAGGTGGCCCAAACGGATCGACTGACTGACGGTACCCGGGACGCCCGCGCGCTTGACGTACCGGCCCCGCATCGGCGCCTCGGCACCGATCGCGGTGCCGCCCATCGAGACCACCGTGGCGCGGGCCAGCCGCTCGAACCAGAGTTCCGAGACGGCGTGCCGGAAAAGCACCACATTGCCGTGCTCGTCGCAGACTGCCGCAGGGGTGGAGCGGTGGCCGTAGATGGAGAACGTGGTCATCTGCATCTCGGGAAAGGCGCGACCCATGCCGTCGGCATCGACGACGGGCAAATCGAGCGCCGCCGCGGTCACCATGGGCTCGAGCCCGTTGCCGCCGCCGATCTCCGCCGAGATCAGCGCATCGATCTTGGCGCCGAGGAACTCCTCCAGAGCGCGCAACACCCGTACCCCCTCGGTCCCTTCCTCGAGCTTCTCGATCGATACGGCCGGTGCTCCGATGCCGCCGATCGAGAGCACCAGCGCGTCGTCCTCGAGCTCGTCGAGCCCGAGGAGACGAACGTGCCGGCCGTGCTTGAGCTCCTCGAGCACGCGCAGCTTGGTGATATAGGGATTGCCTCCGCCGCCCGTGCCCAAAATCGCGGTTCCGATCGCGAGCGCCTCGATGTCCGATGTGCTGAGCGTGCGCATGACCTTCCTTTTCAGAATTGCAGGTCGCCGACGACCTTGACCCGCACACGCGTGGCATTGCCTCGCAGGTACGCGAGCGGCACATCCTCGCGTTCGGTGACGACGATCGAGTGCTCGAGTGCGCCGCTCGCGGCAGCCTGTGCGCGCGCTTCGGCCTCCGCCGCGGCGAGCGCCGCTTCGCGCGTGAGGCTCTCGAGGGAATAGATGCGGTCGACCTCGCCGCTGGTTTGCGCAATGGCGGCGCCGATGGCGTTCGCCGCTGCAAAGTAGGGCGGCCGGATCACGTCGAGGCCCGCCAGGCGCTTCGGCATCAAGATGCTGCCGCCGCCGACGGCGATCAGGGGGATGGGCTCGGCCGACAGCCGGGTTCGGTCGACGGCGACCGCGAGTTGCGATTCGATGTTCTCCAGGGCTCGTTGCACCACACCGGCATCGAGTCCGGCGAGCCGAGCGGGATCCCCGATCCGGGTCCGCCCCAAGGCCACGGCAATGTCGGTGGCGGTCAGCGTCTCGCCGCCGAACACCAGGGCGCGCCGGGTGAGTTCGTAGCCGACGCTGCGGGGCCCGACGCGCACGCCGCCGTGGGCCTCGTGCACCAGCGAGCCGCCGCCCAGGCCGATGCTGAAGACATCGGGCATGCGAAAGTTGGTGCGTACACCACCGATATCGGCCGTGGTCGAGGCCTGGCGCGGAAAGCCCTTTTGCAGGAGCCCCACGTCCGTGGTGGTGCCGCCGATGTCGAGCACGATCGCTTCCGACCGGCCCGAGAGGAACGCTGCGCCGCGCATCGAGTTGGTGGGGCCGCTGGCGAAGGTGAGCACAGGGAAGCGCGCCGCGGTGGCGGCATCCATCAACGTGCCGTCGTTCTGCGACAGAAACACCGGACAGCGCAGCCCACAGCGCGCGACACCGTCCTTGAGTGACTCGACCGTGCGCCGGGCGAGCGAATGCAGCGAGGCATTCAAGATGCTGGCGCTCTCTCGCTCGAGAAATCCGAGCTGGCCGATGTCGGCCGAGCAGGTGATCGCCGCTCAGGGGCAGTGCTCGGCGAGTATGCGCGCCGCCTCGCGCTCGGCGTCGTCACGCACGGGGGCGAACACGCCTACCACCGCGATCGAGTCGATGCCGCGCGCGCGGATGTCGGTGCCGATGCGGGCGATCTCCGCGGGCACCAACGGCGTAATGGGCGTGCCGTCGAAATTGAAGCCGCCGGCGGCTTCGAAAGCATGCTGGCCGACCGCCGCGCGAAGATCTTCCGGCCAGTCGACCATCGGCGGCAGGCAGCGGTTTGCGGGCAGGGCGAGACGCACGACTGCGGTCTTGCTCAGATGACGGCGCTCGATGACGGCGTTGGTGAACTGCGTCGTGCCGATGACCACGAGTCCCACTTGATCGGGCGCGAGCGCGGCCGCTTGGAGCACCTGCCCCAGCGCCTGCATGAGCCCGTCCATCACATCGGGCGTGGTCGGAACCTTCACGACCGCGCGCACGTCACGCCGCTCCATGACTACGGCGTCGGTATTGGTACCGCCGACATCCACCCCGATACGGAACATCTGCACCTCCCAGGTGCAAAGATGCTAGCGAGCGCAGAAGGATAGGTTTTTACCGAATTAGGTCAGGTAACGATGCCGCGCTGCCGGGCGGCGTCGCCAAGCGCGGCGCGGGACCGGACCGCGAGCTTCTTGAACAGGCTCCGCAGGTGAAACTTGACGGTGCTCTCGGACAGGCCGAGCGCACGCGCCGCCTGCTTGTTGCTATAGCCGTCGGTGACGTAGGAGAGCACGCGGTATTCCTGGCGCGACAGGCCGGCGAGATCCTTGGAGCGCAGCGGGGCGGCCGGCAAATCCTTCAATCGTTTGAGCAGCGACGCCGCGAAGGCGGCGAGCCCCGCGTTGCCCGGACCGGGCTGGGCAACGAACCCCGGCAGCAGCCGTTCCAGGCGCTCGCCGTCCTCGATGAGCACCGCGAGCAGTCCTTGCGCCTGCGCCTCGCGCAGCGCGATACGCAGATGCCGCCGCGCTACCGCCTCGGCTCCCGCTTGATGCCGAGCCGCCGCCTCGAGCAGCGCGAGGGAGATGCGCTGGCGCGGCTCAAGCGCCGGATGATGCGCGAGCGCAGCGCTGAGCCGCACCAGCTCGGCGCGCGAACTCTCGCGTTCCAGGGCATGCCGCAGCCGAATCAGTCCGCTTTCGATCTCGAGTGCGGCGGACGGTGGCGCATTCGTCGAAAGATCGTACTCCTCGAGCAGCGTTCCCGCTTCCGCATGGCGGCGCGCCGCCTGCAGCAGCCGGATTCGAATCAGCGCCAGGCGCCGGCTTGCCGTCTCTCCGTGCCGCCTGCTCTGGGCGAGCGCGCACCGATCGAGCTGCTCGAGCGCGCTTTTGAGGCCCCCGCGCCAGAGCGCGGCGAGCGCCACCGGGGCCACCACCCGGGGCAGCAGATCCGGCCAGCTGTCGCCGCTGACCAGTTCCTCGAGCAGCGGCTGGATCTCCACCACGCAATCATCGAAGCGGCCCTGCTCGAAGGCGAGGCGCGTTTTGAGCGAGCCGATGATGGCGTATTCGGAATTGAATGCCTGACCCGAGGCACGCAGCAGGCGCTCGGCGCGCTCGATGTGCCCGGCGGCCTCCGCGAGGCGGCTGTGCCGAAAGGCGATTTCCGCCAGATGCACGTGCATGAAATGCGACAGATACGGCATGCCTGCACCTTCGTAGGCCGCGAGCGCCTCCTCGGCGAGCTGGCGCGCCTCGGTGAGCGCATCCGCCTGCAGATAGCCGATGGCCATCGAGTTGTAGAGAAGTCCGCGCGAAAGCTCGTCGCCGGGTTCCATGAAGGCCTGCAGGCGCCCCCAGCTCGCGATCACCTCGAGCGGCGGCGTGCCGTCGAGATCGAGCGACATGTCGGCACGCAGCAGCAGCAATTCCGGCCGGTGAGATACCCGCAGACTGCGCAGGTCCACGGGCAGTCCCGGATGGCGCGCTTCGAGGCGCAGCAGCGCCTCGCGCGTTTTGCCGGTCTTCACCAGCATCCAGAGGCGCGCGAGGAAAATGTCCTCCGAGCGCTGCTCGAGCTGCGGGCCGAAGAACGCGAGCACCCGCTCGAGCGCATGGTAGCCATGAGCGTAGCCGTAGTACGCTCCTCCTGCCCGGCGGAAGAGCTCGAATGCCGCGTTCGAATCGCCGACACTCAGCAGGGCCGCGATCGCGGGCGCCGGATCGGCGAGACGCGCGTAGAGCTTCATGAGCCGCTCGCGCACGCCTGGCGCCCGCGCGGCCGCTCCGCGACGCATGCTCGCCAGCGCCGAGCGCACCCACTCGCCCGCGACACGTGTCTCGCCGCCCTCGTTCGCCAGCAAGCCGCCATGCGCGACGCGCGTCTCGAGCGCCCCTGCGGGCAACGGCATCGAGACCGCCGCGAGCAGCACGGCGAGCGCCTCCTCGGAGAGCTCCGGCAGCACTTCGCGCTCCAGAAATTCCGGCAGCAGGGCGCGCACCGCCGCCTCGCGCCCCTCCAGTGCGGCAGCGACGAGCCACGGCCACCCGCCGGTCGCGGTCAGCAGTCCTTCCTCCCCGGCGCGGGTGTCTTCGATGCGCACGAAGAGGTCCGCATCGACCAGCGTCTCGACGAGCCCATAGGCTCGCGGCTTCAATAAAAGCGGGGCGGCAGCGGACGTGGGGCGCGAGGCGACCAGCAGCCGGCGGTGGGATCCCGGCACCCCGCGCAGCACGTCATCGAGCTCGCGCTCGAGAGTCGATGGCGCGGGATCGTCGAGCAGGCCATAGGCCCGCTCGGTCAGGCTCGGGCGCAGGTGCTGCAGCAGCCGGGTCTTGCCGCTGCCGGCTGTCGCGCAGAGCCAGACGATGGGGGCGCCCGGGCGGAACAGCCGCTGCGCGAGCCGCGCGGTGCGGCGTTCGAGGGCGTTGGTCGTTCGCGCAAGAGGCCGTCGGCCCGCATCGATGCGCGTGATCTTAGACATCGACGTGCGAGGGGGTGGCACGATAGCTGCGCGAACGCCAGCGCAGGATCGCGTACAACAGCGCCGTGACCAGGAGCGCATCGAGCGCGGCAATGCCGGTCAGTCGCACCAGGCCGGCGGAGCCCACCAGGGCGATCCCGGCACCCACTGCCCAGGCCCCGAGCGCGGTCGGCTCGACACCGCGGCTTTGGCCATCGCCCACCAGATAGTCGCTGCGGCGCAGCCAGAAGAAATCGATGACGATGATGCTCGCCACCGGGACGAACACGATCGAGAGGTAAAACAGAAAAGTGAGGAAGTGGTCGAGGATATTGAGAAACGCTGCGAGCGTGCCCAGCGTCCCGCAGGTCACGGTGGTGGTGGTGCGCGAGAGGCGTGGGATGGCCGCATCGACGCTCAACGCCGCGCTGTAGAGGTTCAAGGCGTTGAGCAGCCAGCTGCCGCCGATCACGATGGCGAACGCGGCGGCCCCCAAACCCATCGCCAGCATGAGGTCGAGCATTTCGGTTCGATGCAACGCGAGCGCTGCGAGTCCCCCGATGATCATGATGCCCGCGCTGCTCAAGAAGTAGGTGAGAAACGCGGTCCAAACCGCGCCATGAACCGGCCCGATGAAGCGGCAGGTGTCCGGCATGATCACCGCGCCGACGATGTAGCCGCCGACGATCGCCGAGACGGCATCGCCGAAGGACATCCCCGTGGCCGGTGCGCGCGCCAGCAAATCGGCCGCTGAGTCGTGCCGCAGCGATTTCACCAGCAACAGGGCGCACACGAAGAGCAGCACGGGCACGATCAGCATCGACAGGCGATTGATGGCCTTGAGCCCGACGAGGGTCGTGCCGGTGATGAGAAAGCCGGCGCCGAGCTCCGCAGGCCACGCGGGTCCGCGGTAGTCGAGCTGTGCCTGAAGCAGCCGCTGGATCGAGTCGCCGAACAGATTGAGGTTGACACCGAACCAGCCGATCAGCGAGAGCGCGAAGGCGAGGTTCAGGAGCATCGAGCCCTTGGCCCCGAAGGCGATGCGCGCGAGCATATAAGAGGAGAACCGGGCGCGGCAGCCGACGATGCTGGTCAGGATGCCGATCACGGTCAGAATCGCCGAGCCGACCAGGATGCTCGACAGAAAAACGGCCTGCGAGCTCTCGTTGGCAAGATCCATGCCGGTAATCAGCGTCGGCAGCGAGACGCTGAACAGCACGTTGATGGTGGCGATTCTCCACCAGGGCATCGAGCGTTCGGGCGGTACCCGGCTGGTTGAATATTCGTCGGAATCCATCGCAACCTCTCAGGTGCCGCGCCATCTTCAGTCAAGGGGGGTCGATCTTAATTACTTGGCGACTGCGGGGCCAGCAAAGTCGACCGAGGAGGCCGGCGCGGTCGGCGCGCGTCACGGCGGCCGGCGTGCGCCGCGGCGGGTCAGGCGCAGATTTGCCCGTCGCGCCATCCCGCTCGTCTACTGCTGGATCGGCGCCCACCCGATCGTGCTCGATGCGCACATCGGTTTCGGGTCGCAACCGGTGGTGGGCAGCCGCAAGGGGTCGCGGTGCGCGTGCAGATCTGCCTGATGTGGCATTCTGGCAAGAGTCGAGCACAACGGACCACTCACTTGAATTCTTCCCGCGAATCAACATCCAGCGCTCGCTGCGGCCGATCGGGAGCCCGCTGCAGGCGTTGGCTCCTGTCCGGAGTCATGCTCGCCTGGCCGTACGCGAGCATTGCCGTTGATGCGGACGGTGAGCGCTGGGCCGAGCACACCGCTCCGGTGTTCAGGCTCGTCTCGAGCCAGGCGGGCGAGGACGCGGGTGTTCCTTATACGGGCAGCCCGGGGGCGCTCGCGCAAGATCAGACCGGATTCATCTGGATTGGCACGGACGTCGGTCTCGAGCGCTGGGACGGTTATCGCATTCGCACGTACGCTGCACGCGCTGGTGATCCCTGTGCCTTGCCGGCCGATTATGTGGTGACACTGCATGAGGATGAGCGCGGGCGCTTGTGGATCAGCACGTTCGGGGGTGGCCTCGCCTACTACGAGCCGCAGACCGACTGTGTACGCACGGTCGGGGGCGGCGCGGCCGAGCTGACCCATGCGCCGGTGACGAGTTTCGCAGGCGACGCGGCGGGAGGCCTGTGGCTCGGAACGACCGCCGGACTACTGCATCTGGCAGCCGATCTTTCCCAGCTGACGCGCCTCGGCGAGGAGGCCAGCGCGCAGGGTCACCTGAGCCGGGAACGAATCGCCTGCGTGATCCGTGATCGCCGCGGCGTACTCTGGGTCGGCTCCGCGCGCGGACTGGAGCGCCGTGCACCGACGGATGCGCGCTTCGCGTCGGTTGCACTGCCGGCCGGAGCGAAAGTGCGCGCCCTGCTCGAGGGCTCGGACGGCCGTATCTGGGTCGGGACGGTCGCGCACGGGGCGTACGTCATCGACCCGTCGACCGATAGGATCCGGGCGATCGACGACATTCTGAGCCGCAAACCCATCCCCTTGATCTGGCGGGCTGCGCAGACGACCACCGGTGAGATCTGGCTCGGCACCACCAGCGACGGAATCATTCGGGTGGACCCCATTTCCTTGCGGGCACGCGCGCTACGCCACCAGAAGGGGGTGGTCACGACTCTGCCCGACGACTCTGTAGTCGATCTCCTGCGTGATCGCAGAGGATTGATCTGGGCTGCGACGGATAGCGGGTTTGGATTCTTCAATTCGCGGAACGATGTTTCGACGATTCTGAGCGACGATGAGTCGAATGGTGTCGGAGAGGGACTCGTGAAGTCCGTGGTCCGCATGGGCGAGGGTCGGATCGCGATCGCCGTCGGCACCGAGATCGCTCTGATCGGACCACGCACCGCCGGCGCCGAGTTCCTGTCTCTCAACCCGCTGGCAAAGCCCTCGTCCATCGCCACGCTGGCGACACTGAATGGTAGGGACCTGTTCGCGGCAGCTCAGCCCTATGGACTCGTGTGGATCGACCGGACTGCGCGGCGATCGAGCGTGGTGCCGCTTCCCGGACCGAACACTTCGCTCCACATGCTCGCCCTGCTTGCCGATGACGCCAGGCTTTGGGTCGGAGGCACCGAAGGACTGTGGGTGGTTGAGCGGCGCGCCGCGGGCCGATCCCTGCCGAGCCCTTGGGTGGCGTCGCGGCGGTTTGAACTGCCCGACGTGTGGGATATTGCGATGGGGTCCGGTGAGACGCGGTGGGCCGGGACCGTCAAGGGGCTGTACCGCCTGGATCCGTCGGCAGCCCAGCCGACCCATGTTCAGCTCGTGAGCGTCGCGGGTGATCCCATTGCGGACCCGCACATCAAGTCTCTCCACACCGATCGCCAGGGGCGGCTGTGGATCGGTACGAACAGCGAAGGACTCTTCGTCGTCGATCCCTCGGCGGGCCCGGTCGACCGGGCTCGGGTGCTGCAGCACTTGGCCGCCGAACTGCCGAGTGGTGCCGTGAGCAAGATCCTGGAAGACGGGCATGGAACGATCTGGGTCAGCACCGACCGGGCGATCGCCCGCATCGATGCGCGCTCGTTCGCAGTCAGACGGCTCACCCGGGGCGATGGCGTTGCCGTCTCCAGTTATGTGAACGGCAACTGCGCGGACGAGCCGTGCAACGAACTGATGTTTGGCGGGCTCAACGGCATTACATTGATCCGCCCGGATCGGCATGCTCCGGCCCGCGAGCCGCCCGCGTTGGCAATCACCCGGGTCTCCGTGGGCAATGAAGAGGTGCCTTCGTCGCGATTCAACGCGGGCAGCGGCGATCAGGTGCTCGATGTGGCGGCGGACGCCAACAGCGTCGCGGTCGAGTTTGCGGCACTCGATTATTCCGATCCCATGCACAACCGCTACGAGTACCAACTCGAAGGCAACGATCGGGACTGGATATCGACCCGATTCGATTCACGAACGGCCATGTACACGAATCTCCCGCCCGGCACCTACCGCCTGCGGATGCGGGGCACCGACCACACCGGGGAGTGGTTGCCGCAGGAGCGGCAGCTCCTGGTCCGGGTCGCCGCGGCGTGGTATCAGACGATGTGGTTCCATGCGCTGGAAGCCCTCGCTCTGATCGTCGCGGCGCTCATGATCGTTCAGTCGCGCACGGTCGTACTGCGTGCACGACAGCGCGAGCTCGAGCTGCTGGTCGACGAAAAAACCCAGGCTCTCGTCCGCGCGACGCAGGAGCGCAATTCGCTGATCGAGAATCTGGCGCACGATCTGCGCACGCCGCTCACCTCATTGCGCGGTTACCTGGAGCGGCTGGGTCTGGACGATGGGACGCTGGCAGCAGCCGACCGCGGCCGTTTCATCGGCATCGCCGGCCGCCAGGTCGAACGGCTGATTCGCCTGGTGCGCGAACTGTTCGAGCTGGTGCGGCTCGACGATCCCCTGGCCACGCTCACGCTGGAACGATTCGGTCCCGCGGAAGTCGTGCAGGACCTCGTGCGGGAGTTCGGCTCGATCGCGGAGGGCCGAGATATCGACTGCGAGATCGAGCGTGGCACGGAGTCCGTGCAGATCGTTGGAGATATCAGCCTTTTTCAACGACTGATCGACAACCTGGTCGATAATGCCGTCCATCACACCCCGGCGGGCGGCAAGATCACAGTCAAGCTATGGGCTGACGCCGCGGATATCGTTGTCGAGGTCGCCGACAACGGTCGCGGTATCGAGCGCACCGATCTCGAGCGCATCTTCAACCGCTATGAGCGGGGCGACACCAGCAGCCGTGAGTCCGGCGCGGGACTCGGCCTTGCGATTGTGAGAAGGATCCTCGAACTGCATCGCGGCAGCATCGCGGTCACCAGCGAAATCGGCATGGGATCCCGGTTCATCGTCCGCCTGCCGCTGGCGGGGCCGGGGGCGGCGAATTTGCCGACATAATTTCCGGAGGCACGAGCTTGTAGCCCCCGCCCCGCACCGTGACGAGCATGGATGGGTGGGACGGGTCTCGCTCGATCTTGGCTCGCAGGCGATTCAGGTGCGAGTTCACCGTGTGCTCGTATCCTTCGTAGCCGCTGCCCCATACGGCATCGAGAAGCTCGGCGCGGCTGAAAACCCTGTGCGGATGCTGGGCAAACCATAGCAACAGATCGAACTCCTTCGCGGTGAGCTCGATTCGCCGGGCGCCAAGTTTCGCGCATCGTTCCCAGTTGTCGATCACCAGTGCCCCGGCCACGACGGCTCGCTCCGCCTGCTCGACGAGTTGCGCGACCGCGAGCGGGGGCCGGCGCAGCAGCGCGCGCACGCGCGCGACAAGTTCCAGCATGCCGAAGGGCTTGACCATGTAGTCGTCGGCACCTCGATCCAGTCCATGCACACGGTCGATCTCGGCGGATCGCGCCGTGAGTATCAGAATCAGCGGTCTTGGGGTCAGCGTGGAGAGCTGCCGGCAGATCTCCAGTCCATCGAGCCCCGGCAGACCGAGGTCGAGAATCACGAGGGTGAAGGTCTGGGCCGCGGCGAGCGCGACGCCTTGCATGCCGTCCTCCGCCGTCACCACGGCAAACGGCTCCTTTTCCAGGTGCATGCGGATCACCTCGCGGATGTCCGGATCGTCTTCGATGATCAGGATGCGCGCGACGCTATTTCCAGCATTCGGGGTGTCTCCCATGTGTTTTGGAGTATAGGGAATTCCAGCCTGAGACGCTGCGGCGGACGGCGATGCGCCGCGCTGCGCCGTCCGCGGGGTCGTTTTGGCCACCGAAAGCACGGCTCCGCGTACCAAGCGGCCGCGTTTCACGCGAGTTTCATCGAATTGTGAACTTGCCGTGAGGACGGCGCCACGGACCTCGTTGACACTGCAGCAGGCGTCGCCCGCCGATCCAGCGGCGTGTCGCCGATTCACCCGCGTAATTCCCAGGGATTGACATGCTACTTACCAACCCCGGTGCTGAGACGAGTTGCGCAGAGCTCATCAGCACGTTCACGAGAGCGCGCCGGACTGACGACAGTACGGATTCGGACGCGCGGCGAATCGTCGGCACCAGTTCGGCATTGCGGGCGGTGTTCGCTGATGTTGACTGCGTCGCGTCGACCGGTGTGCCGGTGCTCATCACGGGGGAAACAGGTACGGGCAAGGACTTGCTGGCGCGTCGCGTCCACCAACTCAGCGATCGTTCCTCCGGGCCCTTCGTCCACGTCGACTGCACGACGCTCACCCCGAGTCTCATGGAGTCGGAGCTTTTCGGGCATGTGCGGGGCGCCTTTACGGGCGCCGCAAACGACCGATCCGGCCGCGTCAAGCTCGCCGACGGCGGTACTCTGTTTCTGGATGAAATCGGCGAGCTTCCCCTGGAACAGCAGTGCAAATTGCTGCGCCTGGTGCAGGACCAGGAGTTCGAGGCCGTGGGCTCTCCCCGCACGGTCAAGGTCGATATCCGCATCGTCGCGGCGACCAATCGTGATCTGCGTGCGGAGGTCGCCGCCCGGCGCTTTCGAGCCGATTTGTACTATCGCCTGGCCGGATTTCCCATCTACGTCCCGCCGTTGCGAGAACGCCTGGAGGACCTGCCGGCGTTGGTCGAGCACTTGCTGCGTCGGCAGATGGAACAAATGAATCGACGGTTCGAGAAACCGCCGGCCTGCGTGATCGGTGCGCTTCAGCGACACGATTGGCCGGGAAATATCCGCGAATTGCGCTCGGTGGTCGAGCGTGCATGCATTCGGTCCGCGGGACGGAGCTTGGCCCCGAATGATTTTGACCTCGCTCCCGTTGCGCCCGCTGCGGTGAGGGGCGATCTGCATTGCAAGTGCCGCCCAAGGATCCGTACATTGCGAGAGGTCGAACGCGAACATCTGGAGGCGATGTTGGGGTTCAGCGGCGGCATCATCGAGGGCCGCAACGGCGCGGCCGCACTGCTCGGCTTGTCGCCGAGCACGCTGCGGTTTCGGATGCGGCGGCTTGGAATCCTCACGGCCGTATTTCGCAAGTCGCCGACGGATCGAAACAATTCAGTCGCCTCCTGAGCCCTCACGATACGGCGCGGGAGCTATGGGCTGACGCGCACTCCGTCTTCGGCGAAGCGCACGGATCCCGGGTAATTTTGCCGTATGGACTCCAGCACTTCGCTTCGGTTCGCATCGACGGCAGGCGACAAATGGCTCAGCAGCAGTTGGCGCACGCCGGTGTCCTCCGCAACCTGGCCGATCGCGTGGGGCGGCGTATGCAGCGTGTACAAGACCGCACGCGAACCGGGCGGATCGAGGACCACGCTATTGAAGACGAGTAAGTCGCAGCCTTTGGCGATGCGGCGCAAGCCCTGGAGGCCCGTCGCGTCGATGTCCCCCGAGAATGTGATGCATTTTCCGGCGAAA
>Ga0182012_10003197_pt1 | contig 17496 bp, 13 predicted proteins | sample 612S2SmetaG_FD_120486 | JGI IMG/M metagenome (GOLD analysis project Ga0182012, IMG submission 120486) | Permafrost microbial communities from Stordalen Mire, Sweden - 612S2S metaG | ecosystem: Environmental > Terrestrial > Soil > Wetlands > Permafrost | place: Sweden: Stordalen | collected...
AGTTCGCATTTGAGCGACTACCGCAGCGGCGCGCGCAACCGCCAAGGCAGCATTGCTATCGTCAGTTCCAGTCGAATCAGTATGGCCCACTACCTCGACCTTGGCGGGCTGGCCAATGGTAACGGCGGCTTCAAATAGAGATTTCAGATGAGGAATCATCTCTTCCAGGCGATCCAAAGCAGACCCCAATAAAACAGAACTCCCGGTGTCGAAACGTAAGACGGTAGTTTCAATAGATTGCCGCTCCGCAGCTATCTTTCGCTGCGCGGTGAACGCGGGATCGAGAGATTGGTAGGGCTCTAAATGAAATTCGAGCCGTTCGGGCTGCAAGCCGGCTTTGCTTGCCAGCGTAAAAGGATCTTGACTCATAGGGTCGCGCAGTCCATAAACCGTGAAGCGTCCGGAACGCCAATCGGCATTGGTGACTGTGATGCCCGGCTCCTTTCTGAGCATGGCCAGCAGTTGGCTTGAATGATAGCGGTCGCGCAACGCAAAAGAAGACCAAAGCAAGGCAGCCAGAAAGAGAAAAATGAATACAAACTTGAACACAACGGAGATCGCTCGCGAGTGTCTCGGCTTAGGACTTGGCACTGATCGACCAAGCAAACAACTCCTCAATGCAGGCTCCGAGGCGGAAAATGGTGAGGTGTCGCCGTTGAACCGCTGCAGCTCCTCAGTTAGGTCCCGGTGGATTGATTCCAGGGCTCTTTGAAAGACTTGCTTCAACTCAGCCGGAGGAACTCCGTGAATGACACCAGCCAGGATGGCCTGGGGACCTTGCTGCACCCACACGGTAAACTCGCCCACCTGCATCTGATCGAGACTCTCTGCGCCCGAAGTGCCGAATGAGTCACTGACAAAGTCTTGAATAGCAGTAAGCATCCCCGAGATAAGGTCAGCGTCCTTAACAATGGCAGTTTCCGTGGCGACGTGGTGCAGCAGCAAGCCCGTGCGGCGATGAATCAAGAATACTTGCTCAACGGCATAACGAACGCTGTGCAGAAGCATGATTTCGCCATAAGACTTACCGGTTCGAAGCGCTTCCACTCGCCATTTCAAACTTCGGGCGGATAAGCTGTTCTCCAGAGTCAAATTAAGCGTCTCCACCAGGCCCACCAGCGCGGCGTTCACCGCCTTGCGAATAGCGGCTCCGATAACTGGATAAAGCGTCTCGGCCAGAACCTCGGGATTTCTCCTCACGGACGCACGGAATGACTGTTCGAAGAGAGGTTCCAGCGCCCGGCGCAGCTTATTGTCGTTGGCCGGACGGAGTTTTATAGCGGCAGGGAGAACCTCACTTACGTCTTTCGCGCGGCGGTCGGAGTCATGTAGCTGGCTTTCCAGCTGGTCCAGCCGCAGCCGCTCCATGCCTAGCAATAGTTCTTTAAGCTCTGCGAGTTCCTGATTGGCGCCGGTCTTAGGCTCGCTTGATCCGTTCATGCCACCCGGTATGGGCATGTCAGTCATGAGGCAAATGAAACTCACCATTGAGTTTCATGGCCACTTCGTTGAACAGCGTTGCCAACGCGGCGCGGTCGGTTTTGCCGGAACGTAACTCATGGAAACGCTGCTCCAGCAGCGCCGAGATTTCTTTCTGTAACGCTTGCATTTCATCACGCAGCTCACCCGACTGCTGCAGAATATTTTTGCGAAGCTCTCCTTGTGCCCCGGCACTATGATCTTCAACCTCGTGAATTTTCCTGGTGATGGAGTCTGCGGTTTCCTTCATCTCGCGCGTAACCTGAGCAATGCCATCCGTGCGTTCGCCGCGCTCCACTTTAAGCCGCGCTTCGAGTGACTCAAACTCGCCCTTTAAGTAAGCCTCCAGTGAGTCAATGCGACGGCGTGTTAACTCGCGCACTTCGCTGGTTTCTTTCCGCAGATTTTCTTCCAAACGGTTCAAGCGGGCGTCGTAATCCTGCAGGTGGGAACCGAAGAGAATGTCGCGAATTTTGTCGATATTCGTTGTGCCGGCCGAGTCGCCCTCCTGGCCGGTGAGCGTACTAAACCCGTCGCTTGCTGCACTCATTATGCTGTACTTCCTTGGTTTCGCTATTCTATCAATTTCCCGAACGCCGCGACGTCTCCTGTATTCTGTAGGCTGTATTCTAACTTTCGTGTTTTAACAGGTCTAAATTATGCTTGATCGCTTTTTTGCCGTCGCTGTTGTTGGCTTAATCCCCATTTTGGGTCAAGCGCAAACCGCCGACGAAATCATCGCCAAGAATATTCAAGCTCGCGGCGGTCTCGAACGGATCAAAACCTTGCAATCGTTGCGCGTCTCAGGGCGCATTGCGATCGGCGGTTTCCGTGCGGCGTTCGTGCAGGAAAATAAGCGGCCTTTTAAGGTCCGAGAAGAGCAAATCATTCAGGGAATGGTGGGCATTGATGCCTACGATGGAAAAACCGCTTGGCATGTAGTGCCTTGGGAGGGCCGGAAAGACGCCGACTTGGTCTCAGCCGACGACCGCAAAGCGCTAGTTCAAGATGCGGACATAGAAGGCCAGCTGGTTGACTATCGGAATAAAGATCACCGCGTCGAATATGTGGGTCACGATTCCGTAGAGGGAACCGACTGCTACAAACTCAAGGTAACGCTGGCCAGCGGCGACGTTCGCTATTACTACATTGACGCAGATTCGTTTCTGGAGCTCAAGGTTGAGAACGAGTTGAATATCCGGGGTACAGTGCGCTACACCGAAACATATTATGGGGATTACGAAAAGGTTGACGGCATGTATTTTCCTTTTGCGATAGAGTCTTGCGCGAAGGGTGACTCAGAGCGCGTCAAACTTACCATTGATAAGGTTGCCGTAAATCTTGCCTTGCCGGATTCGCTTTTCGCAATGCCCGGGGCTGGAGGGAGCAAATAATGCGCAAGGTATGTTTTGTTATTTTATTCACCGCTTGGGCGCTCTCTGCACAAGCGCCCAAACTCGATTCAGATGCCATCTCGGGTCTTGGCGCCCGCAATATTGGCGCTGGTGTGATCAGCGGTCGAGTGGCCACCATCACGGGCGTTCATGAAAATGGCCGTCTTACGGTCTATGTGGGCTCCGCGGCGGGTGGCGTGTGGAAATCGGTGAACGGCGGAACCACGTTTAAGCCTCTGTTCGATAAACAGCCAGTGCAATCTATAGGGGCGCTGGCCGTCGATCCTTCTAATCCAAAAACCATTTGGGCCGGTACAGGTGAGTCCTGGACTCGCAACAGTGTATCCGTGGGAGACGGCATTTATAAGTCGTCCGATGGCGGCGAGAACTGGACGAACATGGGCCTTAAGAATTCCGAGCGCATCTCCAAGATTCTGGTTCATCCCAAAGACTCGAACACTATCTATACCTGTGTTCCGGGAAAACTTTGGAGCGACAGTGACGATCGCGGCTTATACAAAACCACCGACGGCGGCAAAACCTGGAACAAAATTCTAGCCGGCGGCAATGCTTCCACGGGCTGCTCCTCCGTTTCAATGAGCTCACGCGACCCGAATGTGATGTTTGCCGCGAATTGGGATTTTCGCCGTAAAGGCTGGACCTTCCGCTCGGGCGGCGAAAACAGTACGGCGGCCAGCGCCAGCGCTTTTTACAAAACCACTGACGGCGGCGCTAACTGGCAGGAACTGGACGAAAAAACCGCCAAGGGTCTTCCTCCCAAACCGTGGGGCCGGATTGCGGTTGCTCAAGCGCCTTCAAATCCCGATGTTGTCTACGCAGTAATCGAGTCCACTCACAGCGCTCTCTATCGATCCTCGGACGGAGGCCAGACGTGGCAAGAAGGCGATCGGAGTCAGATGATGGTCTGGCGTCCGTTCTACTTCGCGAACCTAGTGGTAGATCCGAAGGATGAGAATAAAGTTTACAAAGCGGGCGGATCGCTCATTCTGAGTAATGATGGGGGCAAGAGCTTCAGCTCTGTCGGCGGCGGGGCGCATGGTGATTTCCACGATATATGGATCGATCCGCAACACACTGATGAAATCATTACCTGTGACGACGGGGGCGTCTGGATCTCCCGAGATTCGGGCGATAAATGGCTGAAAGCTTATGACTTGCCTTTAGGCCAGTTCTATCACGTCAGTTTGGATATGAGTGATCCTTATCATGTCTTCGGCGGCTTGCAGGATAACAGTGTTTGGATTGGAGATTCTTCTTATCCGGGCGGCATCTCTAATCACCGTTGGGAGAACTTGTACGGAGGCGATGGCTTTTTTGCTCTGCCCGATCCAACGGACGCGAATTACGTTTACGTCGAGGCACAAGGAGGCACCATCTCGCGAGTTAATCTGCACACTCTCGAATCTCGCAGTATTCAACCTCAGCAAAATTATGGCGAGGGCAAATTGCGCTTCAATTGGAACACTCCCATGGCGCTTAGCCCCAGCAACGACGGCACTTTGTACATTGGTGCTCAGTTCCTGTTTCGTTCGCGTAATCAGGGCCAATCGTGGGATCGTATTTCTCCCGACCTAACCACTAACGATCCGGAGAAGCAGAAGCAGGAGGAATCGGGCGGTGTCACTGTCGATAACTCGGCCGCCGAAACTCACACCACGATTTACTCGATTAGCGAATCGCCCCGCAATCCGCAAGTCATCTGGGTGGGTACCGACGACGGTAACTTGCAAGTGACGCGGGATGCTGGGAAGACCTGGAGCAACGTGGTTGCGAATGTTCCCAATTTGGCGAAAGCTTCCTGGGTGTCATGGGTGGAGGCTGGACGCTTTGCCGATGGTGTTGCTTACGCTGCCTTCGACCGGCACACTTTTGGCGATATGCAGCCTTATGTGTTCAAAACCTCGGATTTTGGCCAGACCTGGACGCCCCTCACGGCGCCTGGCACTGACGTGCGTGGCTTCGCGCATGTGATTAAAGAAGACCTGGTGTCGCCTGATTTGCTCTTTCTTGGAACCGAATTTGGCTTGTGGATATCGGGGGATGGCGGGACACAGTGGGCGCAATATAAAGGGCACGATTTCCCGGCGGTTCCGGTGCGCGATCTGGCAATTCATCCGCGCACTTCCGATCTCGTCCTGGCGACTCACGGTCGCGGAATGTGGATCATCGACGATATCTCGCCCCTCCGGCAGCTGACTCCCGAAATTCTGAGTAAAGACGCCGTGTTTCTCGAGAGCAAGCCCGTGCAACAGCGGCTGATGGCGTCGGGTGGTTGGGCGGAGGGAGATGGCAATTTCATAGGAGACAATCCTCCCGATGGCGCGCTTATTACTTATTATCAAAAGAAGCGCCACATCTACGGCCGCATGAAATTGGAGGTACTGGACGAAAAGGGTCAGTTGGTAGATACCTTGCCCGCCAACAGCCGGCGGGGCATAACCCGGGTTGTTTGGTCTATGCGTCTCAAGCCGCCGAGAGTTCCCCCTGCCGCAGTCATAGCGGGCGAGGCTACTATCGGTCCGCGCGTCGTTCCGGGTACCTATACCATTAAACTCACTCGCGGCTCTGACGTTTACACTACCCAACTAGCGCTGACGCTCGATGCTCGGGCGAAATTCAGCATCGAAGACCGCAAACAAGAGTTCGAAGCTACGCTGCGTGTGTCTAGGCTGCTGGGCGATTTGACGTTTGATGTGGACAGGATCAACGGAGTGCGTGAAGATCTTGCCGCGCGCGCTACCGCTCTCGGTAAAGGAGATGCGCTTGCTCACCAGCTGATTGCGCTTTCTGAGAAGGCCGACGAAATTCGTAAAAAGATCGTGGCTACCAAGGAAGGCGGCGCGATAACGGGTGAGGAGCGCATTCGCGAAAAAGCCTCTCAGCTTTATGGAGCGGTGGTTTCCTACGAAGGCCGGCCGGCCGATTACTATGTCGCTCGAATCGACTCCCTCTCGCACGAACGCCAAGATGTAGTGGACGAGTTCAACGCGCTGGTGGCAAAGGACCTGGCTGGCGTCAATCAAACACTGAAGGCGAGGAAGCTAGATGTTATCGTCCCACTCACCCGCGATGCCTGGGAGAAAGCCAGTCTCGCCTCGGAAGGCGGCATGCCGGCCTCTGGGAATGTTTTTGCGAGGCATCTTATCTCTTGGCGTTGATGAAACTGAGACTAGCTGATTACGTCGTTCGTTTCGTTGCAAACCTCGGCGTAAAGCATGTCTTTCTTGTTCCCGGCGGCGGAGCGATGCATCTGAACGACGCTCTTAGCCGCTGCCCCGAGATTGAAGCTATTTGCAATTTACACGAGCAGGCGAGCGCCATTGCCGCGGAAAATTACGCCAAAGCAACCAAACACTTCGGTGTATGCATGGTTACTACAGGCCCTGGAGCCACTAACGCCATCACGGGCTTGGCCGGGGCATGGCTTGATTCTATTCCCGTTCTTTTTATCTCCGGCCAAGTGAAACGCGCCGACCGCTTGATTTCTCCAGATGGTACTCGTTTCGGTGTCCGCCAGATGGGTGTCCAGGAAGTTGACATAGTTGAGATTGTCAAGCCGCTCACGAAATACGCCATCACTATAGATCAACCCGAGTCGATCCGCTATCACCTGGAGAAGGCAGTCTATCTTGCTCAGTCGGGCCGCCCGGGCCCCGTTTGGATTGATATTCCGCTCGATGTGCAAGCCATTCAGATAGACGAAGGCTCGCTCGTCGGCTTCACTCAGCCGCCAATCCCCGATTCTCCGCCCGACGTTTCGAAAGTAATTGAGGCTCTCAATCGCTCTAACCGTCCCATAATCCTGGCCGGAAATGGGATTCGGTTAGCTCATGCCGAGAAAGAGTTTCTTGAATTGTTAGACCTCTTGCAGGTTCCGGTGGAAACCACTTGGCTCGCGATCGACATTATTCCCGGGGATTATCCATTGTTTGCCGGCCGCCCCGGTTCTCTCGCGTCGCGGGGCTCTAACTTTGCTATCCAAAACTCGGATTTCCTGTTATCTATCGGCTCGCGCCTCGATCGTGTGATCACCGGTTACTCACCCGAGCGTTTTGCCCGCGCTGCCGAGAAAGTGATGGTGGATATCGATCCGGCTGAACTGACGAAGATGGGCGACTCGATCCAGCATAAGATCTGTTGTGACGCCGGGGTTTTCATCCGTGCAATACTCGCGCGCCGCCATGAAATACTGCAGCGCGATCGCACTCCATGGCTTACGCGCTGCTCACAATGGAAAACCCGTTATCCTATTGTGACTGCCGAACATCGGAAGCCATTGGGCCGAGTGAGTGTCTATTATCTGGCAGAGATACTTTCAACGGAATTACACGAGAACGATTTTATTGTTTCCGGTAGCTCGGGCAGCGCTATTGAACTGTTTCTCTTTGCGTTCGAAGTCAAGCGCGGCCAGCGTGTGTTCCACACCACGGCATTGGGCAGCATGGGATTCGGCATACCGGCTGCCATTGGCGCTAGTCTGGCCAACAACCGCCGCAATTTAGTTTGTGTTGAAGGTGATGGTAGCTTCCAATTCAACATTCAAGAGTTGGAAACGGTCCGGCGCTTGGGTCTACCCATTAAATTCTTCGTTCTGAATAACGAAGGTTACGCGTCCATTCGAATTTCGCAGACTGCTTTCTTTGGCGAACCGCGTATAGGGTGCGATGCTCGGACCGGCCAGACGTTGCCCGATGTCCGTAAAGTGGCCGAGGCCTATGGTCTTCCAACGGCAATCATTTGCGGGCAAGAAGACCTCCGGGCCGAAGTTCGCCGCGTCCTCGATTCGCGTGGCCCGGTTATTTGCGAGGTACGCGTAATTCCCGAAGAGATTCGAGCGCCGCGCTTAGCGTCCGTGCAGCGCCCTGATGGTTCTTTTGTCTCCAAACCGCTGGAAGATCTCGCGCCTTTTCTTGATCGCCAGGAGTTCTTGGAGAACATGATGATTCCACCGCTGCCGGAATAAGTTATATGGGTATCGGAATCATGCAGGGGAGACTGTTGCCGCCGGAAGACAATCGCATCCAGGCGTTTCCTCGTAATCGCTGGCAAGAAGAGTTTGCCTTAGCCGCCGAAGCGGGATTGCAGTGCATTGAATGGATCTACGATCTCTACGGTGCTGACGTTAACCCCATTGCCAGTGACGAGGGCATCCGGACTATCCGGCGTCTCGCAGACGAGCATTGCGTCGCTGTGAACTCGCTTTGCGCGGACTACTTTATGGATCGGCCTGAACTAGACCCGCGAAAACTGATCTGGCTTTTTGAGCGCTGCCGGTTCGCCGGAATTTCGCGTCTCGTCCTGCCATTTGTTGACGCCTCACGCATATTGGATTCAGCGCATGCTGAGCGAGTCGTAACCATGCTGCGTGAAGTGCTCCCCGATGTGCAACTCAACCGTGTGGAGATACATCTCGAAACTTCGCTCGATCCCCGCTCTTTCGCCGATCTCCTTGATGCTCTCCCAAACCCCTTGTTTAGAGTGAACTACGACTCGGGCAATAGCGCCTCGCTCGGCTACTCGCCGGTGGAAGAGTTTGCGGCCTATGGCGAACGAATCGGCAGCATTCATATCAAAGACCGTATGCTGCACGGCGCTAGCGTTCCTCTCGGAACTGGCTCGGCAGATTTCGCAACTATCATTCGCGAGCTTAAGAAGATTTCCTACCGTGGAGACTTTGTCTTGCAAGCCGCTCGTGAAACGTCTGGCGGCGAAGTTGCTCTGGCCCGGCGGAACGCGTCCTGGCTTCTGAGTCAGCTATGAGAATCCTGATAGTGGGTTTGGGAGGAATCGGCCAGCGACACGCGCGAAACCTCCGCGCTATTCTAGGCGACTCACTCGACCTGATCGCCTATCGAGTTCGCAAGCTCTCACATGTCGTCACTCCTACTCTGCAAGCTGATGCAAGGCGCGATGTTGAAGTGGAGTACGGCATAAGAGCGTTTGACGACCTCGCCCGAGCGCTGGCTGAGAAACCAGACGCCGCGTTTATCTGCAACCCCACAAGCCATCACTTGGCCATAGCTCAAGCTTGCGCCGAGCATGGCTGCCAGCTTTTTATAGAGAAACCTGTGTCCGACAGTTTTTCCGGAGTCGCTGAGTTAGTCGAAATCGTTAGAGAACGAAGGCTAGTCGTAGCGGTTGGCTATCAGTTCCGCTTCCATCCCTGCCTCCGCGCCGTGTCAAAGTTACTCGCTGATCAAGCCATAGGGCCCATTCTTGCGGTCCGCGCCACAATTGGCGAATACCTGCCGGGTTGGCATGCTTACGAAGATTACCGGCAGATGTACGCCTCGACTGCCGCGCTGGGCGGAGGTGTTATCCTTTCGCAGATACACGAGTTTGACTACTTATATTCGCTTTTTGGGCTGCCTCGTTCGGTTTACTCGCTAGGCGGTCATTGGAGCGGCCTGGAAATTGATGTAGAGGATACTGCCAGCACTCTTATGGACTTCTTGGTTGATGGCCGAACCGTAGTGGTGCACTTACTGCAGGATTATTTGCAGAGTCCCGCGACCAGGCAGTGCGAGATTATTGGCGAGCGCGGCAAAATCGTGGCGGATTTTGGCGCGCTCCGCGTCACTGCCCCGGGGCTCAACCAGGAGTTTACAGGCTTTGATCGAAACCAGCTTTTCCTCGACCAGACAAGGCATTTTCTAGCCTGTATCGAGGGGCGCGAAACACCACTGGTTAGCTTGCACGACGGCGTCCAAAGTCTTCGCATGGCTTTAGCCGCCAAGGAATCCATCGCTAGCGGCCTCCCGGTTAAATTGGTATCTGAGCTTTAGCAATGTCCCATCCTGCGTTCGACTTGTCCGGAAAAATTGCGGTTATCACGGGAGGCGCCGGCCTGCTGGGCGAACAGCATGCGCGCGCCATCGCGGCTGCGCGCGGCATCCCCGTATTGGTTGATATTGCCGGTGTTCGCGTGGCCGAATTGGCCAATCGGTTGAGCGACGAGTTACGACTGAATGTGGCGGGTTTTGCCGCCGACGTAACCAAACCGAACGAGGTAAAACGCGTGCTGGCGGAAGTTTTGCAGCGCTATGGCCGCGTCGATATTCTCATCAATAACGCCGCGGCCAATCCGAAGGTCGAAGGCGCCGAGCCGGCCAGTTTTTCCAGGTTTGAAAGTTTTTCGCTTGATCAATGGAACGCCGATCTGGCGGTGGGTCTTAACGGCGCTTTTATTTGCTGCCAGGTATTCGGTTCGGAAATGGTGCGCCGCGGCTCAGGCGTTGTCATCAATGTTTCGTCCGATCTTGGTCTGATTGCTCCAGACCAACGAATCTACCGCCTACCAAACATGCCGGAGAACTTACAGCCGGTTAAACCGGTGAGTTATTCAATTGTAAAATCGGCACTCATCGGGCTGACTCGTTATTTGGCCACTTACTGGGCTGGACGCGGCATTCGCGTGAATGCCATCTGCCCCGGCGGAGTGGAGAATGGCCAGCCGGAGGAATTTGTCACCCGGCTAACAAACCTAATTCCCATGGGGCGCATGGCTCGGCCCGATGAATATCAAGGCGCCATCCTCTTTTTGTGCTCCGAAGCGTCGTCTTACATGACAGGCGCCACTTTAGTGGTGGATGGCGGCCGCACTTGCTGGTGAGGGAATGGCGTAACAGACTGTATCCCAGGCATCGCGCAGGTGTGGTCTCAGGTAGAATTTGTAGCTCGGATTGTAATACAAGATTTGCAGTGGAACTTTCCAGATGTGATCTTGTGCATGATAAACGCACACCGCTAGAGCGGGGGCGTCGCGCGCAATGATTTGACGTGCGCCCGCTAACGCCTCCAATTCATAACCTTCAACATCCATCTTGATGAAAGTTGGATGTTCGTTTGCCAGATAGCTATCGAGCGAAACACAGTCAACCTGCCCATCGCCTTCACCCACCGACGAAGCTGCAGTTCCAGCGGCCACGAAAGCGACTCTGCCGTTAACGCGCCCCACTGCGGCTTGCGCAAGTTTGATGCTTTGGCCGGCGATGGCGGATTGAAGCTTCTGAAAATTCAGCGGGTCTGGCTCGAAGGCAAATACTTTGCGAAATCTACCGCGCGAATGCTTCAAGAACTCCCGCACACTGTCTCCGTCGTAAGCGCCGCAGTCTACGAAAACCTCCTCGGGCGAAAGCCTGTACAACTCATCCCGAAAGTAGAGCGGCCCGGGTACCGGATCTGCCAGCGATGCGAAATCAAATTGCAGCCGCCAGCGAATCTGCGCCAAATATTCGCGGCGCGAAAAATCGTCGGCCCACAGATCGGCACATGCTCTCACTTCGGCCGCTTGCTCGAGCACCAGATGCGCCGCATTCGCCGCGTAGTGCGGAAACAACTTCGGATACCGCCAGTAGAGCAGACCCCAATGCACCACGAACCGGCATCCGACATCGCGAAGCTGCTTCTCGCGGTCAGCCATTTTGTCGGTGGCTTCGCCGGTCCAAATTGTGACCGCGAATGCAGCGTCGCGGCCATACTTTGCCGCTGCGTGAGGCAACGAGAGAACAGGTAGTCCGTCGATTTCGCGGTTCCACAACGAGCGGTTGTTATCGCAAAAAGCCACGGGCGTGATGCCAATGGCCCGCAAGCCTTTCAGTGTTCGCCGGCCAAAGTTACCTGCTCCAAAAAGAATCAGCGGACGGCCTCCGGCTATTGTTTCGAAAGCTTGCGTCTGCCTTTTTAACGCCGCCTCAACAGGTTCGGCTAAAAGATCGTCGAGCGCATTTGGCATCTGACAAGATATTTCTATGGCCAGCTCAGAAGGAACCTTGACGGCAGCCAACGTTATGAATCAGCCGGAACCAGCCGCTCCGGCCCGTTTGCTTTCGCTCGATGCATTTCGCGGCCTCACCATGCTGTTCATGGTTTTGGTGAACAATGCCGGCGGCCCGCAATCTTACCCGCCTTTGCGTCACGCTGTCTGGAACGGCTGGACCCCAACCGATGTTGTCTTCCCTTCGTTTCTTTGGATCGCGGGAGTGGCTATTACACTCGCGCTCGGCCGCAGGCTGGAAGCGGGTGAAGCGAAGGGAGCGCTGCTCAAAATTGTTTTCCGACGCGCCGTCATTATCTATATTCTTGGCTTGCTGGTTTATGCGTTTCCGCATTTCAGTCTTTCGCATCAACGCCTGCTCGGAGTTCTGCAGCGCATCGCCATCTGCTATCTGGCTGCTTCCGTTATCTATTTGTATAGCGGCGTGCGCGCCCAGATCATTTGGATTGTGTCGCTTTTCGCGGTGTACTGGCTGATGATGGCGTTTATCGACGTGCCCGGTTATGGCCCCGGCAATCTGAGTGAAGAAGGTAATTTCGCCCACTACGTTGACCATATCGTACTCGGTGCGCACAATTACGCCGGCACTAAGACCTGGGACCCGGAAGGGATTGTCAGCACTCTGCCGGCGATTGGAACTGCTCTGCTGGGAGTGATGGCCGGGCACCTATTGCGGCTCCCTATTCCGCTGGCGTTACGCCGAAACCGCTTGTTGATCGCGGGAGGATTGCTGATCGCGCTGGGCCTGGTCTGGAATCTTAAGCTGCCCATTAACAAGAAACTGTGGACGGACTCATTCGCTACTTTCATGGCGGGGTTGGATTTTGTGCTGTTAGCGGCTTTCATTTGGCTGGTAGACGAGCACGGAGTGCGAAAGTGGATCCGGCCACTCACCATCACCGGGATGAACGCTATTGCGGTCTATCTCGCTTCGGAGTTTTTATCGGAGTTTCTCGATGCGACACGTCTCCACGCAACTATCTACAACTCGGCTTTCGCCCCGTTTGCCTCACCCATGAATGCCTCCCTCCTATGGGCACTCAGCTTTACGCTGCTGATGTATCTCTTGGCTTGGTTGCTGTATAAACGCGGCTGGTTCTTGCGAATTTGACGAAATGCGTTGGCCACTCTTTATCGCCTTGGTAGCTGCCGTGGGAGGCGGCGCGCTCTTTTGGCTCGGCCATTCAGCCACGCTTCCGCCGGCAGAGGGCTCGGGTCCCGAGGTTAGCCTCGTTCTTTTCTCCGATCAAGGCGATCGCCTCGGCACGCAGCAAGTCCACAAAATAGTCCTTTCGGAGGCCGAGTGGCATCGGCGGCTTTCGAGCGAGCAGTTTGCTGTCACGCGGCAACAATCCACTGAGTTTCCTTTTCACAACTTATATTGGAACAACCATGCAGTTGGCATTTACCGTTGCGTATGTTGCGGCAACGCAGTTTTTCGCTCACAGGAAAAGTTCGATTCAGATACCGGCTGGCCCAGCTTTTGGGCTCCTATTGCCGCGGAAAATATTGGCACGGCCAAAGACCTCAGTCTGGGTATAGAGCGCACGGAAGTTCTATGCAGCAAATGTGACGCCCATCTAGGTCATGTGTTCGACGATGGACCGCCGCCGACAGGCTTGCGTTACTGCCTCAACTCGGCGGCCTTACGATTTATTCAGAGCAAGTGAGGAGGCGTGCGCCGGAGTGTGCGGGTTACCGGCGATTGCAAGAATTCATTCACTGTTTCAAGCGAGCCGAAAAAACCCGCAAAACAATTGCGCAAATGGCTGGGCGATTCGCGCGCAGGCGCAAAATCACGATGGCGAAACTGATCCGATAAGGCAATTACAGCCGTTCCCATAGGCCGGTATTCGTGCGTACCGCGCGCCCACGCCACGCGCTCCGCGGAATCAATCCAAACAGCAAATCCCACGTTGCTCTATGGCCTCTTAGTTAACAGAACTTGCGCTTCCACTAACTTGTCGTTGCGCATCACTTTGACTGTGACAGTATCGCCGGGCTTGTGTTGGCGCAAGGCATAGGTGAAGTCATATAGGTTGTCGATTTTCTTGCCATCGAATTCAATCATCACGTCGCCGGCGATGAAGCCGGCCTTCGCGGCAGGAGAGCCATCGCGCACATCGGAGAAGCGCACGCCTTTTGCCGGACCGCCAAAATCCGGAATACTGCCGAAATACGGACCGTAGCCTTTGTTGGAGCCGCTTGGCAGATCGCCATTGTGCTCGGTAGGTTGTATCCGCACAAAAGCCGGCCGCTCGTTCGCATCGGCCAGCGTAAGGGAAATCTCTTCTACTTCACTCAAGAGCTTTACGGCATCGCCGGCGTTGATCTTGTCCCAAGTGTCGCTGGGTTTGTGATAGTCACTGTGCAGGCCGGAGAAAAAGAACAGTGTCGGCACTCCCTTAACCATGAAAGAAGTGTGGTCACTTGAACCATCCACACCGGTGCCCGTCAGGTCGTCTTGCAAGCCGGCGTCTTTCGCGGCCTTCTCCACAATCGGCTTAAACGTGGTGCCTGTGCCGATTCCACCAACGTAAACTTTCTTGTCACGCAAGCGGCCAATCATATCCATATTGATCATGGCAGCGGCTTTGCCCAACGGCTCGAGCGGGTGATTGGCGAAATAAGCCGAGCCTAAAAGTCCTTCTTCTTCGCCGGCGAAACACAGGAAGAGGAAGCCGCGTTTGTGTTCGCCCGAATGCGCGATGGCGCGGGCCAACTCAATTACGCCGGCGGTACCGGAGGCATTATCGTCCGCGCCCGGATGAATGGTTCCCTTCATGGACGGCGCGAGCGAGTGCTCTTCACCGAGGCCTAGATGGTCATAATGCGCGCCCAAGATGATGTATTCGGAAGTCTCGCCCGGCCAATAACCTGCCACGTTATGGACGGGCCGCTGTTCAACGGTAATGTTGACGGTCAAGCGGGCGGCGTCATCGGCGGGAAAATCGAACGACTGCGGCTTTAAGTCGCTGTCAATCCCTTTCATCAAGCCGGGCAAGTCTTTTTGCACGCTGGCCAATAATTCATTGGCATATTTCAGCGAAATCTGTGCGACGGGCAGTCCATAATCCTCGGTGCTCACGGCGGGAGTGAATTTATCCAACTGGTCTTCGTCACCCGGGTGGTTGGGTAAATCGTTCACCAGCAACACCGCCGCCGCCCCGTGCAGCTTGGCATTCGCCACCTTGCTGGCTAACTCGGAATGGAGCGTATAATTTTTGCCGGCGAACACACTATTTTCATCGGATTCCTGCGGCTCATGCCTGAGCAGCAAGACAACCTTGCCGCGCGCGTCAATCTTCTCGTAATCGTTGTAGTTATACTCAGGCGCCGTAATGCCATAGCCCGCGAAGACAATCGGGCCCAGAGTCTGGCCATTCGTACTGAGGTTCAAGGGAACAAAATCGCGTTCCTGCCATAGCTCTTTGAGCCGTTGAGAGATGATGAGTGTGAGTTTGTTGCCGGTGCCGAGCGCGCTGTGCGCGGTAATTTCAAACTCCTGGAGATAGCTTCCTCCCACTGGTTTTAAACCAGCCGCGCGAAACTGCTTCGCGATATAAGCAGCGGCCTTCTCCAATTCAGGCGAGCCCGTGAGCCTTCCTTTTAACTCAGGCGACGCCAAATATTTGATGTGTGCCAGGTATTTGTCGGGATTGAGATCCGACGCCGCTTGCGACAGGCCGGCGAGCAGACAAAGAATGGCCAACCGCCGCATCAATTACTCCATTCCGCGGTGAAGACATTGAACTCGTAGCGCGCCGGCGCTTTCCAGTCCGATACAAACACCAGAGTCTTACCATCTGGCGAAAACTCCGGGAACGAGGTGAAGCCGCCGTAATCGGTGATCTGGCGCAGGCCGGTGCCATCAATATTGATCAAGTAAAGTTCAAATTTGCGGCCGTCACAGTTGTGTTTGTTCGACGAAAAGAGAATCTGTTTCCCGTCCGGCGTGAAGGTTGGCGCAAAGGCGGCGCAGTTGAAGTCGGTCAATTGTTTGACATTCTTGCCGTTGGCGTCGGAGATGAACAATTCCATCTTCATGGGGCTGGTGAGGTTGTCCTTTAGGAGCGCGGCGTATTTCTGTTTGGTGGGGTCGCTGGTGGGATGATTGCCTCGCCAAACTACTTTCTTGCCATCGCGCGAAAACACCGCGCCGCCATCATAACCATAACTTTCAGTGAGACGCTTTTTGTTTGAGCCGTCAAGCTTCATGGTCCACAAATCCAAGTCACCCGACGCCATGGACGTGTAAATGATTTTCTTGGTTTTCCAATTCACGGTGGCTTCGGCGTCATAGCCGTCGGTATGGGTGAGTCGCTTTAGATCAGTGCCGTCGTCCTTGGCGCTGAAAATGTCGTAGCCTGCGTAAACAGCCCAAACGTAACCCTTGCTTCGATCGGCCGCAGGTGGGCAGGCGTCGCCGGCCAGATGCGTGGAGGCGTAAAGGATGTGCTTGTTGTCCGGCAGGAAATAGCCGCAAGTGGTGCGGCCCTTGCCGGTTGAGACCATATGTTGATCCGAACCGTCGGCATTCATGATGAAGATCTGGTCGCATTTCAAATCGCCGCGGGTGGATTGAAAAATGAGGCGCTTGCCATCGGGCGACCAGTACGCCTCGGCGTTCTCGCCGCCATTGGTGAGTTGCTTGACGTTGGTGAGATCAGCCGCCATCACGACCGCTGTTGCTGCAACAAAACAGACAAATTTCTTGAGCATTTGTTCTTTGGCTTCAATGATGCCATATGACCGCTGATGGCGGAGCCAAAGCGGGCGCCACGGGAGGGGGGCGATGAAAACAGGCGCTCAGTGGTGCATTCATGGGAATGGAAGAGCGCAAAGCGGGTACATGCACCTGCGTCCTTGACTTGCCTTTGTGGGTCTGGTGGGGCTTCGATTTAGGACACAGGTGCACGTCCCGCTTTGCTCGCGGCGATCCCGGGGTTAAGGCATTGAGCAATTGTGACTTAGGCCGGGTTATTTTCCAAGGAGTCGCTATAATAGTGGTTGCGGTTATCGTGGCGCTATCGTCTAACGGTTAGGACGGAGCCCTCTCAAGGCTTAAATAGGGGTTCGATTCCCCTTAGCGCTACCAAATCCACATACCTTGCGTAAATAGGCACACTCCGGGTATGCGGATGAAAACACATGGTCCAAATTAGGTTGTTTACGCTTCCGGCTCCGATGCTGGGCGGGCGTGGCGGTTGGCTATATAGACTACGAACTGGTCTTTAGTGAAAGTGGAGGGCTGGCCTTGGGCGAAAGCAAGGGCTTGTTCGTGGTTGATGGTTTCTGCGAGATCTTCAAGCGAAAAAACGAAGCCAAAGAGCGAGGGATCGAAGGGGATGCCGAGTTCGTTGGCCTTTTTGTAGAGCTCTTTGGCGCGTTTCAAATCGGCGGCGCGTTTTTCAATGCGGGTTTTCTGGAGTAGTTTGATTTCGGCCAGATCGGATTTGAGTTGGCTGCCGAGACGGCGTTCCTGTAGGGCGAGGTTGGAGAATTCTTTGCGGTAGATGACAAAGATTTCGGCGCGGATCAGGGCTTCGCGCATGACCGGATCTTTTTCTTCCGGGAAAAGATCGGCGTGCTTGCGGAGACCAACGGCGTAAAGGCCTTCTTCCAAGGGATGAATGCGGAGGAGACGCCATTCGGTGTCGGCGATGTGCTGGGTGAGGGTGGTTTCGTCGTCGGTGGCGGGGGAATGCTTGCGGAAGGCGCGGTCGAGGTGGAGTTGGTAGGCGGTGGCGTCGTCGGTTGGCAATAAGACGGTGCGGCCCGTCAGGTCGGTTTTGATGGCGTTGAGGGAGGAAATGGTCTTGCCGG
>Ga0182012_10003199_pt1 | contig 17493 bp, 18 predicted proteins | sample 612S2SmetaG_FD_120486 | JGI IMG/M metagenome (GOLD analysis project Ga0182012, IMG submission 120486) | Permafrost microbial communities from Stordalen Mire, Sweden - 612S2S metaG | ecosystem: Environmental > Terrestrial > Soil > Wetlands > Permafrost | place: Sweden: Stordalen | collected...
GCCAGAACAACCAACAGGTCGCCTTCAAGGGCAAGGTCACCGACATCGACCAGTCCAAAGTCTGGCCGGCGGGCACGTGCCTGGGCATCGACTCGGCGACCAACCAGCCAATCGACGTACCGGTCGATTGCGGAGCCCCCCACGCCATGGAAGTGACCGGCACGGTCAATCTGGCCGAGAAGTTTCCCAACGACCTACCTGCGGAGGCCGACCAGGACGGGTTCATCAAAGACTCCTGCACCAGGATGACGGACGCCTACCTGGCGCCCATCAAACTGCGGGTCACCACCCTCACGCTGATCTACCCCACCCTGTCGCTGCCGAGTTGGTCTGCGGGTAGCCGTGAGGTCGCCTGCAGCATCGGCGCGACGCTCGGCAACGGCGGATGGGCCGCGCTGGTCAACAGCGCCAAAGGTCCGCTGCTGATCAACGGCCAGCCCCCGGTACCTCCGCCTGACATTCCCGAAGAGCGGCTCACGTCGCCGCAGATTCCGGTTCAGGTGCCGGCCAGCCAGCCCAGCGCGCCCCCGGCGAACACGCCGCCGGGCAATCAGCATCTTCCGCAACAGCCGGTTGCGACGGCTACCCGGGCGCCGGTATCGCAGCCTCCGGTCACCCAGGCGCCTCCGGTGCAGGCCCCGCCCCCAGCCGACGGCCCGGTGCCGCCGCCGTACGCCCAACCACCGTGGGCCCCGCAGGATGGGCCGGGCGGGCCCGCACCAGGCGACTAGCCCGATGGCCGTGCGGATGGATCCGCAACGGTTCGAAGAGTTGGTTTCCGAGGCACTCGACCTGATTCCGGCCGGGTTGGCGGCCGCAATGGACAACGTCGTCGTCCTGGTCGCCGACCGCCATAGCGAAGACGCCGAACTGCTCGGACTCTACGAGGGGGTAGCACTGACGGAGCGGGATTCCGACTATGCCGGATCGCTCCCGGACACCATCACGATCTACCGCGACGCGCTGCTGGACGCATGCGAATCCGCCGATGAGGTCGTCGAGGAGGTGGCGATAACGGTGATCCACGAGATCGCCCACCACTTCGGTATCGACGACGGCCGATTGGAAGAACTGGGCTGGGCCTGATCCACACCGCGCGCTGGGCGCGGCATCCCGGATTTGTCCGCGGTCGGTGCTATGAACGGGTCATGAGTGCTAATTGCCGCGACTGCCTGGAGGGCTTGGATCACTGCCACGGCGCCATCATTCGCCATCCACTGCACCGCGCGGAATGCACCGAGCCGGGCTGCTTCAGCCCAGAGCTGTTGCCGCACATGTTCGTTGTCGACTGCGACGCCATCGGCTGCGGATGTATGGAATCGGTCGCCCTGGCGGTCTGATCGGTGCTCAGCCCATCGGGTCGGTGCTGGACCCCACCGCGTGCGGCACCGAGCCGGCTCCGGCTTCGCTGGGGTCTGGGTAGAACGGCGGCGTCAGTGCTCCCCATCGCACACAGCTCCACCGCCCGTCGGTGATCGGGGCCAATACCACAGCCTGCGTGTTCTCCAAATGGTGGTCCACCACAAAGTCTGCATCGACTCCGGCCAGCACCGCCGAGGCCAGCCGGATCACCGCGCCGTGGCTGACGATGACAATGTCGCCGTTCCAGTCGTCGTCGTCCAGGTAGCGCATTCGCAGGTCGGTGAGCACCGGCACGTAGCGGTCCAACACCTCATCGCCGGTCTCGCCGCCGGGCAGTCGCAGGTCGAGCTCGCCGTGCTGCCACCGCTCGTAGATGGCATTGAATTCCGCCGCCGCCGCGTCGTCGTTGCGGTTCTCCAACTCTCCGACCTGCACTTCGTGAATGCCCGCAATCTGCTGGGCCGGCAGGTCGAGTTCGGCGCCGATCACCGCGGCCGTCTGTGCCGCCCGGGTGGCCACCGAGTGCACGAGCATCATCGGCCGCCCAGGGCTCGTGTAAGACGCGGCGAACGCGCGCGCCTGATCGCGGCCCAACGGTGTCAACGCCGCTCCCGGTGGCAAGGTGTCGAGCCTGCGTTCGACGTTGGCGTGGGATTGGCCGTGTCTCAGCAACACCAAACGACCACTCATGGGCGGAGCTTCCCCGACCCGCGCAGCCGCGCCAGCCAGCGAGACGCGTCATCCGCCGGGGGCGGCCCCACGCCGGCGGCCGGCCCGGTCGGCCAGGAGCCCAGGTAGCGCACGTTCGCGCAGCGACGGTGCAGAGCCTTGAGCGCCTCGGCGACTGGGTCGTCGTCGATATGGCCGAGGCAGTCTACGAAGAACAGGTAGGTGCCAAGCTCGGTGCGGGTTGGCCGGGATTCGATCCTGGTCAGGTCGATGCCGCGGATGCCGAATTCAGCGAGCGCGGCCAGCAGTGCGCCCGGCGCATTGTCGATGCGCAGTACCACCGACGTGCGATCGGCACCGGTGCGGACCGGGGGCGGACCCGGCAACCCGGCCAGAACGAAGCGGGTACGGGCGTTCGGCTCGTCGACTATGCCATCGGCGAGGGCCGCCAAACCCCAGTGGGAAACCGCCAGCGGCGAGGTCACCGCGGCATCGGCCTCGCCTTCGGCGACCTGCCGGGCCGCGTCGGCATTGGAATATGCCGGCCGTAGTTCGGCGCCGGGCAGATTGGCGGCCAGCCATTGCCGCACCTGTGCGGCAGCGACCGGGAAGGCCGCCAACGTACCTACGCCGTCGGCGGTGCGGCCGGTCTTGACGGCAATGCTGAAGGCCACATCAAGCGTCGTCTCGGCGAATACTTGCAACGCCGAACCGATCGCCAGGCTGTCCAGGGTGGGCATCACGGACCCGTCGATCGAGTTCTCGATGGGCACGCACGCGTAATCGGCGAGACCGTCTCGAACTGCATCCAGCGCCGCGACGGTGCTCTCCAGTGGCAACCGCCGCAAGCCATCCGGCCCGTCGTCGGGGACAAGGTCGGCGGCCGTCATCTGGAGCAGCGCCGCCTCGGTGAAGGTCCCTTCGGGACCGAGGTAAGCGATGCGGACCACACCCCAACCCTAACGGCGCCCCATCCATAGCAACCCTTGCGGCATAACTGGAACTGAGTTAACTTAGCCTTACCTAATAGATGAGGGAGAATGATGTTACCGCTCACCAGCGCTTCGCCGACGACCGCCGAACGCATCCGCAGCGCTTGCGCGCGGGCCGGGTGGCGCGCTGCTGGCGGTCGAGCGCGAGGCTCCGGTCGCCACGCCGATCCACCACCTGTTGCCCGACGGGTCTTTCGCTGTCGCACTTCCGACCGGTGACCCCAGTCCCCGCGTCATTGGATCGCAGGCACTGCTGGAGCTGGCCGATTACGCGCCCCTTCCGTTGCGTGAACCGACCTGATCGCCGCGGACGACCCGAATCCGGTGCTGCTGCAGTTCGATACCCCGCGGTCCATGCCGGCCGATAGGGCAGAGACCCGGTACACGCTGCTACGACTCAAGATCGAGTCCGTCGTGGTGACCGATGCGACAGGCGCCGAGCCCGTCAGCACCCACGACCTGCTCGCGGCCACGCCCGATCCGTTCTGCGAAGTCGAATCGAGCCTGCTCCAGCACTGGGAAACCGCCCACCACGACGTGCTGGCGCGACTGGTTTCCAGACTGCCCGCGCCGTTGCGCCGAGGACACGTTCGACCGCTCGGCCTCGACCGGTACGGCGTGCGATTTCGCGTTGAAAGCGACCTCGAAAGCGACCATGCCGACCACAACATTCGATTGCCGTTCTACAAGCCGGTGGACGACATGACCGGGCTGGGCCAAGCCATCCGGGTGCTCATGGGTTGCCCGTTCATCAACGGGTTGCGCGCACGCAGATAGCTCGGCGGGGCGGCACCGAGCATTGGCCTCGGTGCGGGTTCCCGATTGGGTTTACCGGGCAGGTCGGCTTGGACTAGCGTCAATCTGTTATGAGAAGTGTTGTGACCGCAGCAGTCGTCGCGGTGGCCTCCGCGATCGTCTCGGGGTTTCTCAGCGTCCCGGCGGTTGCGCACGCCGACTCGTGCCTCAACGGCACCGTCCGGGGTTTTGGTCCGAGTGGCGACTACTTCGTATGCCAGGATCGCGGCTGGTTGCACGTCCAGCCGACGTTCAACGGCGCAGATCAGCCGCTGCCACCGACGTGTGCGAGGTTTCCGGACAAGTACATGTGCCCGATCGATGGGGCTCCGCCCGGCTTGCAGTGGACAACTCCGGGCCGTTGGTTTCCGGGAACGAATTGACCACGAGTACGAGTGCGGTAATCCCTCTTAGGAATTGACTGGGCACGTAAGTTATCCGGGTGCGACCTCGAAGCCCGATCCCGCCGTGGAGAGCGGCTCCGGAGCCCTCGCCGGTGATTCGGCGCGCTCCCGCCCGCAAACCCAGCAATCGGCGCTGGGGCCGCGTGGTGGCGCTGAGTCTGCTGATCGTTCTTCTACTCGCCGGCGCCGGCGCCGTCGGTGGGGCGGTTTGGCTCGACACGTCGTTGCACCGCGAGCCGGTGCTGACGGACTACGCCAACCGTCCCGCAGCAGGCCGAGGGACGAACTGGCTGCTCGTGGGCTCGGACAGTCGCCAGGGTCTGTCACCCGAACAACAGCGAGACCTGGCCACCGGCGGTGACATCGGCAGCAGCCGAACCGACACCATTCTGCTGGTGCACGTGCCGGAGTTCGGGTCGAGCGTCCCGACGACCATAGTGTCGATACCGCGCGATTCCTATGTGCCGATCCCCGGTCAAGCCAAGGACAAAATCAACGCCGCGTTCGCGGCCGGCGGGGCGACGTTGCTGACCCAGACGGTGGAGCAGGCCACGGGTCTGCGTCTCGATCACTACGCCGAGGTCGGATTCAGCGGGTTCGCCGTTCTGGTCGACGCGCTCGGCGGCATCACCGCGTGCCTGACCGCGCCGATCGATGATCCGTTGGCCGGCGTCAACCTGCCGGCCGGCTGCCAAGAGCTGGACGGCCGATCCGCGCTGGGGTACGTGCGGAGCCGGGCCACACCGCGGGCAGATCTGGACCGCATGGTCAATCAACGCCGGTTCATGTCGGCGCTGCTGCAGCGGGCCGCCAGCCCGACAGTGTGGCTCAATCCATGGCGCTGGTACTCGGTGCCGCGCTCGGCCGCCGGCGCCCTGACCGTTGACCAGGGCGACCATGTATGGGACCTGGCCCGGCTCGGCTGGGCAATGCACGGATCGACCATCGCCATGACGGTCGCAATTGGTGAGTTGACCGACAGCGACGCCGGCTCCGTGGTGGTGTGGAACCACGATGCGGCCCGCGCTTTGTTCGACGCGCTCGACTCCGATTCACCGGTGCCCGCCACCGCGTTGGCCGGATAAGCACCCGACAACATTTGACATACAAGCAAATGCATGCGGCGTTTCAGTCTAGCCTTTCTTAACTTTGGTAAAGCTGACCTTAGAAACAGGTCGCTGCGCGCAGCGCGCACTTAGGAAACCCTTTCCTGAGTAAGTGATACCTTCGTTGCAGACGCCGTTTACCGCCGGTAACGTGCAGTCATGACCGAAGGACGAGTTTCCGGGACCAAATTCCAAGCACTAGTTCAGGAACAAATTTTCAACGAATTCACTAGCTCTCAACAATACGTGGCGATCGCCGTTTATTTCGATGGCGCCGACCTGCCGCAATTAGCGAAACACTTTTATAACCAAGCTGTCGAAGAGCGAAATCATGCGATGATGCTGGTGCAACACCTGCTCGACCGCGACGTCCCCGTTGAGATCCCGGGAGTCGACCGGGTGCGCAATCAATTCGACAGCCCGCGCGACGCGTTGGCGCTGGCCCTCGATCAGGAACGTGCGGTCACCGACCAGGTCAGCAGGCTGACGGCCGTTGCGCGCGACGAAGGCGACTTCCTCGGCGAACATTTCATGCATTGGTTCCTGCAGGAACAGATCGAAGAAGTGGCGCTGATGAGCACACTGCTGCGGGTGGCCGATCGCGCGGGAGCCAACTTGTTCGACCTGGAGAACTTCGTCGCCCGCGAGGCGGCCCCGGCGCCGGCCGGACGTGCCGACCCCAAGGCTGCGGGCGGCTGCATTTCGCCGAACTAGAACTAAAAGGTGCCCTCGCCGGTGCGCGCGTTCTGCAGCCAGGCCTTGGTGCGACCCGGGTGGTTGGTGGCGATCCAAGCCACCCCGACATCCCGGCAGAAGTCGATGTCTTCGTACTCATCGACGCTCCAGCAGTACACCGCTCGGCCCTGCGCCACGGCGCGGTCCACGAGCTGTGGGTACTCCCTAAGGGTCGCTAGTGAAGGCCCGACGGCGGTGGCCCCCACGGCACTGACCGCGCTACTGGTCAGGTATCGCGCGGTCCTGCCGAGTAGCACCGTCGGCAGCAGCGGCGCGGCTCGCCGGATCCGCCAGACCGCGGCCGAGGAAAACGACATCACCACCGCCCGGGACCGGTCGGCCGACGCCGGAGAGGCGATGCCGAAGCGGTGCAGCAGAGCAAGCACCTTGCTTTCCACCAGCGGGCCATAGCGGACTGGGTGCTTGGTCTCGACGAAGATCTTGACTGGCCGGTGCCAGTCCAGCACCAGCGAGACGAGGGCTTCGAAGGTCAACAGACTGGTATCGCCCTGCTTACCGTCGGAACGCCAGCTGTCGTGCCACGCGCCGTATTCGAGTTCGCGCAGCTGGTCCAGCGTCATCGTGCTGACCAGCCCGGCTCCCGTGGAAGTACGGTCCAGGCTGCGGTCGTGCACGCAAACCAGATGACCGTCGCGGGTCAGCCGCACATCACACTCGACGCCGTCGGCGCCCTCTTTGAGTGCGAGGTCGTAGGCGGCCAGCGTGTGTTCGGGCCGGGCGGCCGAAGCACCGCGGTGGGCAACGACATAGGGATGCCCGGCGAGCTCCTCGTCGGGCGACGTCATGACCACTATGCTGCCGGTTCCTGCCCCTCCAACTCAACCGGTGGGGCAGATACGGACGCGCCGGGTCGATCCTCACCCACTACGACCCAGCGATGCGCCGGCCGTTCGACCGGTTTGCGATCGAATCCCTCGAAAACCCTGGCAGCGGCAGCCAGCGTCACCGCCGCGAGTAGGTAGCCAAGCACCATAAGGACGGTGTTGTTCGCGATGCCCTGGGCGTCCCTGGCCCCGCTGGTGGCAAATGCGAAAATCGAAACCGCGTAGCTGAAAACCCAAGCGATCCACCAGCGCACGATGGGCCTCTGCAGCCGCTTGTGCTGATCTTCGACGGTTGCCAACTCGGTGACGTACACCGGCGCCCACAGCAGATTGGCCAGTGGCACCAGGCAGCCGGCCCACAACGCCCGGACCGAACGCTGATCCTGCAGGCCGTAATGCGAGAAGGCACGCGCCCGTCGCGCGATCAGCCACCGGGTCAGCATCACCCAAGATGCGCCCGCGGCCACGATCGCCGCCACACTCGCCAGCACGCCGAGCCAGTTCGCGGCAAAGCTCAGCACCGAGTTCAGCAAGGTGTTCCGGTTAATCACCAGCAGCACGTACCGCACGACGTACACCAGGGTCGCGCCGCAAAGCACCAGCAGGCTCAAGAACAACGTGAGGCGCACAGCCGCCGCCGATGGCCCTGTCCGCGTGGGTCTTTCGACCGGCGCCGGGCCGTAGTCGACGCGATCGCCCAGCCCCCAACGAGGTATGACGGCGTAACGCGGTGTGGGTCCGAGGGGCCGTCGTCCGTGCCGCGGTGGCGGCGCGGAACCAGGGCGCACCGCTATCCATCGGAAGCCCGGCGGCAGCCGTGGCGGCGTGCGTTGCCAGCCGCGGGCCCCCTGGCCACCCCGCGTGGTCCATTGTGGGTCGGGTGCGGGCGCATCCGCCATCGGCACCATCAGCGCCCCGTGACAGCGGGGGCACCACTCGCGACGCCGCTCGCGCACGTTCCACCGAGTGCCGCACTGGGAGCACACCTGAATCACCCGACCAGCCTAGCCGCGGCACTCTGAGAGCCGGGTCGCAACGTCCACTCAGCTATCACCTGGCTATCCACAGTTTCCACAGGTTTATGCACAGCGGCAGGCGGGGCATTCAGGCCTCCGACACAGCCTTATCTGCTGGCTGGTGCCGCAACTGTGGATAAAACGCATGCCCATAAGACAGCCCCGCCGGGTGCCGAGCGAAATGGATTGCTTCGCTAAGCACGGTGGCCCTTGGTGGCCCTTGGTGGCCCTTGGTGGCCTTTGGTGGCCCTTGGTGGCCGTCCCGTTTCTCAAGCCCGCTTCGAGGCGCTATGATCTCGATCACGACAGCTCGATGTGACTAACCTCACTCGGGCGAGAAGAATCTGCAGGTGAAAGGCGCTCCATGGCGACGCACTCGTTCGGGCCAGGTACTACGGCCTCACCGAACCAGTATTCCGGCTCGGCTGCCTGCAACCGTGCCTATAGCGTCGCCGCCTTGCGTGCGGGCCTGATCGCACTCGCTTTACTCGCGTTTCTCGCCGTCATCGTCTTGTCTTGAAGTCTCGTCTTGAATTGTCGCCAACCGGGTATCCGACTTACCTACCCGGAACGGTCTTCTTGCGGCGCGCGCGGTCATAGAGCAGGGTTAACTAGGCTGGGCCGCCGACGTGGCGGAACCGTTGCGAACGAGCGTAAGACGATCCGATCATCGTAGAAAGGAACGACGTGGCCGAATACACGCTGCCCGATTTGGACTGGGACTACGCAGCGCTGGAACCGCACATCTCCGGTCAGATCAACGAAATTCACCACAGCAAGCACCACGCCGCTTACGTCAAAGGCGTTAACGATGCCGTTGCCAAGCTTGAAGAGGCACGCGCGAAAGACGACCACGGCGCGATCTTTCTGAACGAAAAGAACCTGGCCTTCCACCTGGGCGGCCACGTCAACCACTCCATCTGGTGGAAGAACCTGTCACCGAATGGTGGCGACAAGCCAACCGGCGACCTCGGCGCCGCGATCGATGACGCGTTCGGGTCGTTCGACAAGTTCCGCGCTCAATTCAGCGCGGCCGCCAACGGCCTGCAGGGTTCGGGCTGGGCGGTGCTCGGTTACGACACCCTGGGCGACAGATTGCTGACGTTCCAGCTCTACGACCAGCAGGCCAACGTCCCGCTCGGCATCATTCCCCTGCTGCAGGTCGACATGTGGGAGCACGCCTTTTACCTGCAGTACAAGAACGTCAAGGCCGACTACGTCAAGGCGTTCTGGAATGTCGTCAACTGGGCCGACGTGCAGTCCCGCTACAAGGCCGCAACCTCTAAAACGCAGGGTCTGATATTCCCCTGACTTGATCTCAACCAGCTCGGGCGTCGCGCAGATCGCGCGGCGCCCTTGCTTTTTGAGCGGGTCCAATCCCAAAAGAGCACAAGCAATAGTGGCCGTGTCGAGTTGCAAGGCAGCTAAACCGCGGGCATGCTGAATTATTCGAGCTACCAGCGTGGTTATTCGAGCCGAAGCGTCGCGCGGAGGGCTAGATGGACACTGAGTCAGGCCGACCTATAGGGATTGCTCCCTTCCATTCTCGTGGTGCCCTGAAGGGGTTTGTCATCTCCGGACGTTGGCCAGATTCGACGAAAGAATGGGCCCAGCTGCTGATGGTGGCGGTGCGGGTGGCGTCGTTGCCCGGATTGCTCTCCACCACAACGGTGTTCGGTGCCCGCGAGGAACTACCCGATGAACCCGAGCCGGGCACTGTCGGCCTGGTGTTGGCCGAGGGCACGGTCTTCGGCGAATCAGCCATCCAGCCAGGATATTTCGCCGACCACCAACCCCCCGCGCTGCTGATGCTGCACCCGCCGTCAGAGACCACGCCGTCGTTGCCCGAGTGCACCGGGGCGGCGTCAGGATGCGTACTGCTACCCGGATTGCCCTATCTCGGGTTGGAGCACCGGGCAGCCTGGGTGGAAGCGGAAGCGGACGGCACCATCACGTCGATGGTCAGTCGCGTAGGTGTGGACCCAATCAGTCATCCCGACACCGCGATTCTTGCGATGCTTCTTGCGGCATAAGCTAATTCGTTCACCCGTAGCATCGAAGAATACGGGCGTCCGAACTTCCTGAAATCTCCCGGCCTTCTTGGCGCACACCAGGTGCACCGGGCCTTCCCCAATGGGTGAGTCCCGCTGCAGAGGTTCTCGGCTACCTGCCGAAAGCAGCCCTGCCGAGCCGCATCCCCTCCGTCCTGCCCGATCGGCCCCGATCGGCATCTTGCATGACACGATGCAGACCTCGTTACCTCTCGTCGCCGAGGTACTCTGCGATCTCTACGGCCCGCTGCCGCCCGTGGTCAGTGAGCAAGCTCTCTGTTGTGTGCCAAAAGGTGCCTCCCCTGTAGTACCCACCCTCCGCGGGACACCCGCATACCGTATTCGAGTGCCCAGACACGCCGTGCGCGAGTCGGCGCTAACTGACTTGATCTCAGTCGAGCAGAGGGTGGGTCGACAGCGGGCGCTGACCACCTTAGAATCGGATCCCTCCGCGGAGTTATTACACAACTTGTCCGGAGCGCGGTGCGAGGGGAATTCTGCCGCGTCGGGTAGTCAAAAAGTGGGAGGCGAATATGGCTGGGCTATTCAGCATGGTTCCGGACGCGGTCGACATGTCGGCGGCCGCCGAGGCTGGGATCAGCCAGGAGATGGCAGCCACTACCGGGGCCGGAGCTGCCGCGCTCACCGGGGTGATCCCGATGGCGCCGGACGAGGATTCCGCACAGTTTGCTGCCGCGTTGAACGCCGCCGGAGCCGCCTACATTGCGATGGCGAGCCAGCACGTGGGAGAGCGGACCGCCTTTTCGGGTGCACAGAGCCTCGCGTCTAGCACCAGCACAGCCTCTGAAATGATCAGCGCGGCGCTGTCCGCGATCCCGTCTTGAGGCTTTGGCGTGCCCGACCCTAGGTGGACCGGGCCCCCCGAGGGGGTCGCCTTGATCTTCGAGGCGGGCAATCCAGCATCGGTGATCGCCAACACTGTCGTATGGGTTACCGAGACCGCGAACAAAGAACTGTCAACAGGACTGTCCGAGGTGAATGCGCTTGCCACCGCTGCCCAGTGGCAGGGTTTCGGCGCGCTTGCCTCGATGGTCGCCAGCAACGGACTCAACCTTGGATTGCAGACGTTGGTGGGTTGGACGGCGCACAAGATCGCCGTGACGCAGGCCGCCGTGGAGGCGTTCACTCTCGCTGCGTCGTCGGTGATCCCCTCGTTGGTGTCCATCACCAACCGTGCCGAAACGCAGGTGCTGAACGCCACCAATTTCATGGGCATCAACACCCCGGCGATCATCGAACGTGAGACCGAATACTACGGCGAGCATTGGCCGCACAATTCAAGTGCGGGCTGGGCGTATGCCAGTGTGCTGAGCACGCTGAGCGCGGCGTTGACCATGCCGCCACCCGCGGCCCCGATGGGTGCCTCACCGGCGGCACCGGCAGCGGCCGGGGAGGCCTTGGCGCAAGCCGCGGGACAGAGTGGGATGAACGACGTCGCGCAATTGACGGGTCAGACCGGGCAGGCCGCGGGGCAGACCGCTGCTGCGCCGGCCGAGGCCGGGGGCCAGGCCAGTCCGCTGCTGCAGCCGATGCAGCTGATTTCAGGCATGACGCAACCTCTGCAACAGCTGGTCTCGGCGCCGATGCGAGGGATTCAGGGTTTGACGAGCATGCCGCAGGGACTGATGTCGTCGATGAGCGGCCTACTTCAGTCGGGTGGGGCTTCGAATGCCGCTGCTGAGGCTGGGGCCGTCGCCGAACCCGTGCTGGCCGGTGGGGGTGCCGCGGGAGGCCTCGGCGGCGCCTCAGTCGGTGGCGGCGGTGGGCTCGGTGGTTTCCCGGGCGCCGGACTTACCAGCTACACCCGGCCCACCAGCAGTTTCGAGCCAGAGGCCGGTGGCAGACCAGGTAGCCTGCGCGCCGGCCTGCTCAACGCTGCCGAAGTACGTGGCCCCACTGCACCCGCGGGAATGGGCGGCAGCCCGATGCCCGTTTCGCCAGCCGGCATGCTCGCCCGGCGCACCGGTAGCCAATCCGAAAAGGACGCCGTGACGCGCGTGCGGGTCGTCGTTGGCGGCGACCGCACGGACTCGGACTAACGACCTCGACCGGCCGGCCCCGCGAAGGCTTGAGCTATCTCAAGCCAGCGCCGCGCGTCGGCCCCGACCGCGCTGATGTCCAAGGCGGCAGGCGCGCGTCGTTGAGTGACCAGAAAGCAGAAGTCCTCGGCGGAACCAGTGACGCGCTGGGCGGCATCCCGCGGACCCCAGGACCAGATGTCGCCGCCGGGTCCATGCAACTCGACTAGAAACGGTTCGTTCGGAGGAGCCAGATCGTTGATGACGAACGCATAATCGCGGGTGCGGACTCCGATGTGTGCGATCGACCGCAGTCGTTCCGTGGCGGGCCGTTTGACGCCGAGGGCGTCGGCGACGTCCAGGCCGTGCGCCCAGGTCTCCATCAGCCGCGCGGTAGCCATCGACGCCGCGCTCATCGCCGGCCCGAACCACGGCAATTTCCGGCCATCGGCGACGTTGAGCAGCGCCTCCTGCAACCTGCCGCGGGTGGCCCGCCAGTCGGCCAGCATGGTGGCTGGTGGCGTGGTCGCCAATTCCTCGGCACCGGCGTCGACGAAGCCGGCGGGATCGGCTGCCGCGCCGGAGAGCACTTCAGCGAATGCCGCCTCGTCGGTCACGGCGGTCAGCGCAACCCGGTCTGTCCACAACAGGTGGGCGATCTGGTGTGCGATGGTCCAGCCCGGCGCCGGCGTCAGACGGGCCCAGCCGTCCGCCGATAGCGCTGCGACTAGCGCGTCGAGGTCGTCGCTTTCGGCACGCAAGTCGGCGACGATCGGCCCGGGACCAGACATCATTGCCTCCGAGGGGAAATCACCTGTCGTACTTTAGCGACTTTTCGCCGGCTGACCGCGACGGCCGATGACGCTGTGGACGACGAGCCCGAATAGATACAGCAGTGACCCGACCAGCACGAACGTGGGTGCATGCCCGTCCTCGGGAATCAACGTCGCGGTGATCGTGATCGAGACGATGAATGCCACCCAGAAAAGTGCGTCCTGCACCGCGAACACATGTCCGCGAAGAGCGTCGTCGACGTCAATCTGGATCGCGGAATCGGCGCACAGCTTGATCATCTGTCCGGTTACGCCCAGGAAGAAGCTGCATGCGACCATGACCGGCAGCAGCAGCCCGGCCGCGGCGACCTCGATCAGCGCGGCTGCCGCCAACGCACCGTTCGCCGCGGCGTAGCGCCCCCAGCGCCGCACCGTGGGCGGGGTCAGCACGGTGGCCAGGAAGGATCCGAGTCCGGACGCTCCGAAGAACAGCAGCGCGATGCCCAAGCCGCCCACAGCGGTGCTTTTCGTGTGATGCGCGAGCACCAACATCAGCAGTGAGTTGATGCCCACCACCATCCGGTGCGCGGCTAAGGCGGACAGGGTAGCCGCGACCGTCGGGTAGCGCACGACCGTACGCGCGCCGTGCAGCCAGCCGCTGATAACCGCGTAGAAGACGGATCCGTGGATCGCGCGCTGGGTGTCGTCGGGGCCGAGTACGCGGGGGCCGAACCGCAACGACAGCAGCAGCGCAATCGATACCGGAATCGCGGTCAAGAAAACGATTACGGAGGCGCCCTCATCGCCGGGGCCGACGAACCAGCGGGGCAACAGCATGAAATTCGCGCCGATGAAGGCCGCTACCGCGCCGGCCGCGGTAGCTACCGAGTTCATCGTCACGACCTCTTCGCGAGGCACCACATGGGGCAGGGACGCTGACAGGCCGGACGACACGAATCGTGAAAAACCGTTGGCGAACAGCGCGCCAAGCAGCAGCGGCATCTCCCCCGCGCGCAGCGCCAGGATGGTGCCGATCCCGGCAATCAGCACGAGGCGGGTTAGGTTGGCGCCAACCAGCACCCACCGCCGGTCCCAGCGATCCATCAGTGCCCCGGCGAACGGGCCCAGCAGCGAGTAGGGCAAGAACAGCACGGTGAACGCGCGCGCGATCGCCATGGGATCTGCGGCGCGGTCGGGGTTGAACAACAGCGCTCCGGCAAGCGTCGCCTGGAAAAGCCCATCACCGAACTGACTCGCCATTCGCACCTGCAGCAGTCGCCAGAAGTCGGGCAATTCGCGCACCGACCGCCAAATCTCACCGGCTGCGCGCGATTGCGTCCGGGATTGAATCACAGAACCGACTTTCAGGATCAGGGGTAAGCGAGGCTCGCGGCGCCCCCACGGCAAAACCGCGCCTCACCAACAGTACAAATATTCGCGGGCCGCGCTCGTTTGCCCCGGGTGATTCTGCATCGGGTGCGATGATGGTTCGGTGGCGCAGTCCGAAGATCCCGAAGACTCCGTCGCACCCGCCGCGCAGCGGGTGCGAGCGGGCACCTTGTTGCTGGCCAACACCGATCTTCTCGAACCGACGTTTCGCCGCAGCGTGATCTACATCGTGGAGCACAACGACGGGGGCACACTGGGCGTGGTCCTCAACCGATCCAGCGAGACCGCTGTATACAACGTGTTGCCGCAGTGGGCCAAACTTGCGGCCAAGCCAAAGACGATGTTCATCGGTGGACCGGTGAAGCGCGATGCTGCCTTATGCCTGGCGGCGCTGCGGGTCGGTGCCGACCCGAACGGTGCGCCAGGTCTTCGGCATGTGGCCGGCCGGATGGTGATGGTCGATTTGGACGCTGAGCCCGACCTGATCGCACCGCTGGTGGAAGGGGTGCGAATCTTCGCCGGGTACTCCGGCTGGACCGTTGGTCAGCTCGAAGGCGAGATTGAACGCGACGACTGGATCGTGTTGTCGGCATTGCCTTCTGATGTTCTGGTCGGGCCGAGGGCGGACTTGTGGGGGCAGGTGCTGCGCCGGCAGCCGCTGCCGCTGTCGCTGCTTGCTACCCACCCGATCGACGTCAGCCGAAACTAGGGCTCCCCCCTACCCCGGTCGCCGTCGCGACCGAAAGCTCAGAGAGCCGGGTTTCACCATGACGGCACGGGTAGCCTGATCACTGGCAAGACTGGGTGCACGCCACACAACTTCCGGCGCAACTGGCCGGCTTGAAGTTCGAAGCTTCGTGGCGGAGCGCGAAGCGCGCGCTCTGCCATGAGCCGGCGGCGAGCGTGCCCAGAGCGCCGGCGACACACACGATCAGCACCACCAACGCGGTCCGCGGAGCCGCAGCCAGTGCCACCACACCGCCGGCGGTCAGCATGACCGCGGCCGCCAGTTGAGTCGGCGCCATGGCGCGCAGCGCTACTTGGGTGGAATTGATGTTCTGGCTCTGCGAAAGTGACCAGCTTCCGAACCCGGCGGACGCTGCCGCCGCACACATACAGAGCACCCCCGCGATCAACATGGCCTCACAATACGAGTCCGACTGTGAAGCCGCCTGCCGGGTTCCCGGCGCGCGTGTTGACGCCGAGTTAGTGCTGGGGCCCGAAGTTGACGTTCGGCAGCGGTGGCAGTCCTGGTACCAGCGCCAACAGGTTCGGTACGGGCTGCTGGGCCGACGTTTGGCCGGACAGGGCCGCCTGCCCGGGAGCACGGACCGGGGCCACCGTGGGTGCCTGGGCGGGAATCCCGACCGGTGCCGCACTCGGCACCTGCGCGGGCAGGGGGGCCGGAGCCCCTGGGACGGCGACCCGGAATCCGTTGATGATGGCGTCTGTCGCCGGCCCGTCGGAAACCGCCTGCGAGAATGCCGTGGTCACGGACAAAGACACCAGGTATTTGTCCGACCCGGAGGTGGCGATGACATGGCGCCGAGAGGTGTTGAGCGTCATGTCGTTTTGCCGGTACGTGCCTTCGATGACGGACGACGGGAAGCCATCGAAGTCAGCCTGCGAGGCGTTCGTGGTCTGCCAAGCCAGCAGCTGCTGGCTGTCGACGAAGCCGTGCGTGATGGCATCCTTTGGATCGAATTTACCGACCAGCTTGTACACCACTACCTGCGCGTTCGATGTGTACAGGCTGGCGCCGAGCCGGTCGGCGATTACCGCGAACGCATCAGGCACGTTGGGATCGGGAACCTGAGTCCAGCGACCGGGCACGGGCAGCGTGATGTCGAGGGCCTTGAATCCCTGCGCCTTTTGTGCCACCAGCTTCACGCCCTTGGCCTGCAGGTAATCACGCAGCGTCCCGGTGACGGCGGGTGTCGGGGTGGGGGGCGCCGGCACTGCGGCCGCGGCTCCTGGAGCCACCGGCACGGCGGCGGGGGTTGACGGCAGGAACGCGTTCGGTGCCGGCGGGGTGGCCATGAACCGGCTGGCTCCGCCGGGGGCCGTGACGCTCTGCGTGGGTGGACCCTGCGCGGCGACGGCGGGGACGGGTTGTGGTGCCGGGGGCAGCGGATCAGCCGAAGCCTTGGCGCCCGCGAAAACCGCGACGCCGATGACGCCGGCGACCATACCTCCGGCGAACGCCCGGTAACTGGGTGCGATGTGAATCATCCGCGTCGATCCTTCCCAATGGCCCGGGCGTGTGCACCCGTGGTTAGAGGCTGACTGTAACCACGCATCAAACGCGGTGAACAGGCTCGACATACAGCTGGGATGAAGCTCTGACCAGCGCGCAACGAAACCGAGATCAACCTGTGGCCGGAGTCCGCTACGAGTGAGTGATCTTTAGTGATGCAACAGGTGGCTACCCTGTGCAAGTGACCGAATCCCCGACCGACGTGCCTGGTAGCTCCGATGCGCCGCGCTACCGCTACACCGCCGAGCTGGCGGCCCGTATAGAAGGCACCTGGCAGGACAACTGGGCGAGCCGCGGGACTTTCAACGCTCCCAACCCGGTCGGATCGCTGGCTCCGAGGGATGGGGCGCATACCTCGCCGGCGCCCGGCGAGAAGATGTTCGTGCAGGACATGTTCCCTTATCCATCGGGTGATGGACTGCACGTCGGCCACCCGCTGGGTTATATCGCCACCGATGTCTACGCCCGCTACTTCCGGATGAACGGCCGTAATGTGCTACACGCATTAGGGTTCGACGCGTTCGGGCTGCCCGCCGAGCAGTACGCAGTCCAGACCGGTACCCATCCGCGCGCCAGGACCGAGGCCAACGTCGTCAACTTCCGGCGACAGCTGGGCAGGCTGGGCCTCGGCCACGACACTCGACGTAGCTTCTCCACCACCGACGTCGAGTTCTATAAGTGGACCCAGTGGATCTTCCTGCAGATCTACAACGCCTGGTTCGACACCGCAGCCGACAAGGCCCGCCCGATCGCCGAGCTGATTGCCGAATTAGATTCCGGTGCGCGCCGGCTGGAGGACGGGCGGGACTGGGCGGCGCTATCGGCGGGGGAGCGGGCCGACGTGATCGACAGCTGCCGGCTGGTGTACCGGGCCGATTCGATGGTGAACTGGTGTCCCGGCTTGGGTACCGTGCTGGCGAACGAAGAGGTCACCGCGGACGGCCGCAGCGACCGCGGCAACTTCCCGGTATTCCGGAAACGGCTGCGGCAGTGGATGATGCGGATAACCGCCTATTCCGACCGGCTGCTCGACGACCTCGACCTGCTGGACTGGCCGGAC
>Ga0182012_10003202_pt1 | contig 17491 bp, 13 predicted proteins | sample 612S2SmetaG_FD_120486 | JGI IMG/M metagenome (GOLD analysis project Ga0182012, IMG submission 120486) | Permafrost microbial communities from Stordalen Mire, Sweden - 612S2S metaG | ecosystem: Environmental > Terrestrial > Soil > Wetlands > Permafrost | place: Sweden: Stordalen | collected...
AACTTGCCGCCACATGTGCTCCCCGCCGCCTGTCCAGAAATACCAGGTGTCGCGCCCGCGCGATTCTTCCGGCGTAAAATCGCGGCCATAATATTGGTAAGAGTCAGTGTCGGGTTCTTGCGCGGTCGTAAACGGCAGCGTGAGGATAGTCAGTAGTAACGCGATTTTCGCCTTGGACATGGTTCGCCTCTTCGTCACACCAGTAGTGTCGACAGAGCGCGATCCGTTTCAAGAGTGCTCTATCCCGGCAGCAAAGTCTATTCTCCAACGCGCGCGGCTAATCGGCGGACAAAAGCTGCATGGTCCGGCGACCGGACGCCTTTTTCAACTGCCGTTCGTACCGAACGCTTTGGATTCCATAAGGCCGCCGCATCAAGCCACAAGCCCGGAAACACGCGCGACCGCAGCAAACCATCTGCCTCGGGTTTGATCTCGCGATAACGCCCTCTCACCAGTTGTCGCCAGACGACCTGTTCAGTATCGAGAATTACTGTGACATACTCCCGCACCCCAATGCTGCGATAAAGCTCGAGCTTAATACCGAGGTCCCGGGAAAGGCTCGATCCGCTCACTTCAACGATGAGCTCAGGAGCCCCGGTTGCGTATGCACCTTCGATTCGCGAACTACCGCCATAATCAGGCAGAATCCGCAAAAAAAGGTCCGGCTGTGGAACGTCTTTCGGTCCCATTTTCCAGGTGCAATCAATTCCGCTCTCGCAGCCTGGAGTCAACTCACTGTAAAACCACAGCCATCCGTGCGTCCGGCCATGACCGCGAGAGTGGAAAACGCTTACTGGCGATGGCATGAAAAAAACAGTTCCGTCGATGAGCTCCGCGTGTTTCAAACCCGGCATCGCTTCCCAGCGCCGCAGGAATTCTTTACTATCAAGTCGATCGCCTTCACGCAAAAGCGGAGGCAGAACAGTCGCTGTGGCTGGCATCGGAGTAGATCCAACATCAGCGTAACACCTCCGCAAAGTTCGCGGCCATGACAGAATAGCAAAGCTATGTTCGTTCTGCACAGTCTACCCATCGCAATCTTTTTCTGCATCATCACCATGTTGGGCTGGGGTTCCTGGGCCAACACGCAAAAACTCTCCGGCAAAGATCAATGGCGCTTTGAACTCTATTATTGGGATTACGCTATCGGCGTCCTCCTCTTCAGCTTCATCTTCGCCTTCACCTTCGGCAGCACCGGCCTCTCCGGCCAAAGCGCCGTCACCAACTTTCAACAAGCCAGCCACCACGCCGTCCATTACGCATTAATCAGCGGCGTCGTTTTCAACATTGGAAATATCCTGCTAGTCGTCGGAATCGACGCCGCCGGCATGGCCATCGCCTTCCCTTTGGGCGTGGGCCTCGCCTTGGTCATCGGTACGGTCAAGAGCTACGCGCAATCGCCGCAAGGCAACGTGCCTCTCTTAGTCGGCGGAGTGCTCTGCATTTTATTCGCCATGGTGATGTCCGGTTTGGCCTATCGCAAACTGCCGCAAGGGGCAGGGAAGAGTCCCCTCCGCGGCATCATCTTTTCCATTCTGGCCGGCTGCGTCATGGGCTTCTTCTACCCGCTCTTGCAGCGCGGCATCTCCGCTAATTTCAACAACGATCCTATTCAACCTGGCATGCTCACTCCCTACGTCGCGCTAGTCTTCTTCGCCGTCGGCGTCGTGGCCAGCAACTTCATCATCAACACCATCTTCATGCGCGCCGGAAGATTAACATACGGCGACTACTTCCGCGGCACCCCGAAACTCCATCTCATCGGCATTCTCGGCGGCGTTATCTGGATGATCGCCCTCTGCTTCAACGTCATCGCCTCGGGCGTCGCCGGTCCTGCCATCTCGTACGCGCTCGGCCAAGGCGCAACTCTCATCGCTGCCATCTGGGGCGTGCTCGTCTGGAAAGAACTCGCTGCTGGTCCAAAAGGCACGGGCCTTCTCGCTGCACTGATGTTCGTAGGTTACGCAACCGGCTTGGTGCTGATCGGCATGGCGTCACTGTGATGGGGAACCATGAAATTATTCCTATCACTCGCATGCCTCGCTCTTGTCTCTAGCGGTGAGACGAAAAAGCCCGGCGTCCGTATCACAGGCCATGTCTATCGCGCAGATTCACACAAACCCTTCGACGGCGTAACCCTCACGTTGATTCAGGTCGGCGGAGCAGTCGTTGCGCACGTGCAAACCGACGTCTTCTCTTCCGTGCAAACCGCAGCCGATGGCAGTTATTCATTCAACACCGCTCCCCTCTATCAAATGTTTGTAGGGGCTGGGAAACCCGGTTTTGTGATGCGGTTTTATTTCCTCGAAAGGCGGAAGCCCGGATCTGGTTCTTGGCTGATGCGGAATCCAATCCGCGCTGCGGGTAAACTCGTGACGCTTACGCCCGGCTCAAAACTCAACGGTCTTGATTTTTTCTTGCGGCCAAAGCCCGAAATCGCTCAAATGCCCGATGCACCTCTCACCCAGGCCCATTCGGCTGTGCGCCAGCATCTCAGATTTAGATATCGAATGGCGACGGAAACACTATCGTATGATTTGTGTAGGAGTGAGGTTTTGGACGATAAAAACGCCCCAGCCACAAAAGGCGATCTTGCCAACCTGGAAGAAAAGTTCGATCAAAAGTTCGATCAGCTTCGCGCTGAGATGAATCACGGCTACGCAGATCTTGCTGAGCGGATGCACGACAGCGAGACTCGACTTCTGAAAGCCTTCTACGACTTTGCCCAAAGCAATCAGAGGCGTATGACGGAAATCGAAACCAGCGAATCCTCAATGCGCAGCCGCCTCGCTACCATTGAGGATCGTCTCCTGCAAGTTGAAAAGCGCCTCAACATGCCTCCCGCCGCCTAGTTGTTCTAACATCGTCCGATCAACGATTGCCGGGTCAGTGTGCGTCACTACTTTTGAACCTAACACTGAAACAGAGTCAGAAGCGTAAGCGACCTAATTTGGCCGCCACTCCTTTGACGCATGCGAAACGATCCCACTCAACGACCGCTTCGGCACCACCAGTCCAAACGCAACGGCAGCAAGTTCTCGATTGCCTGCTCTGCCAACTGCAGAAATACCGAAAAAGCGAACCTTGCGCCATCCTCCAACGGTACACCGTGTTCCGCACCTTCCTTACACCATCGCGCTATCACGTCTGGAGTCGCCTTCCAAGTCCGAGCGTTGAGCAAATGAAGTTGCGCAAGAAGTTTCGGTGATGATCCGAAGCGCAACTCAATGCTGGCAATATCTCTCGCGTCGAAGTGAAAGTCGAATTCACAAGGAAGCCAGGCACTGACCTTGAAGAAATGTAAGTACCGCGACGCGTCATTCAGTCCTGAGCTAATCTGATACGCCTCATCCTCCGACCACTCCTCTACATGTTCAACAGGGCGCGGCAAATGGTCCTGCTCATCGTACGCTGCCCAGAGTGAAAGGTCCGCATAGTTGTCCCAAGTTGGCTTATCCGTGAAGTACGGACTATCTGGACCTTCATCCCAACTGAGCGGCGAGCGGAGTTCCGTACTCAGAGATTACTAATTTTGACGGCGCCGGCGAGCTAATTTGCCCTCCACTAGCTCATCCCAAAACGGCATCATAAGGTCCTGCCGTCTTCACTAAGTGCCGATTTTACGTTAGAGGATACTAATTCGGTCGCCATGGGCCGCGGCGATGATAGCCAATTGACGAATGCTCTCCGCTTGAACAGCAAATTGCTTTGTGTGTTCCTCAGCGGTCGCCTGCAAACCTTGCACGGCACCACGAACCTCCTTCATGGAGGAATGCAGTTCGTGAACTGAATCATGTAAAGACTCGGTGGACTTCAGCAAAAACTCAAGTCGCTCATCAACAGTCATTGATCACCTCCAATGGGAAAGCCTTAATGATTCCCATCATAACGTCTCACTAAAATCCGCGCGAATCTGCTCATGCCGGTGAGTGTCCCACTTGCAAGCTCTTCGAACCGCGCAAAATCCGATCACCTCACACCACCAGAGCCCGTTTTTCTGGAGCCAAACTGTTACCCGCCATAATTCAGCCAGAAACTCCCGCGAATGTTCATCTGTACGCAACCCGATTTCGAGAGCTGGATGCCCGGGTTAGCCGAAGGAGGCGGCCCCACCGTGCCATGGACCTGCCTGCTCCACGAGCAGGTCGAACTCTGCAATTCTTTGGAATGGGCCGAATGGTCCTGCAATCCGGTGCAAATTCAACATCCTTGGCCGCCGCCCTGCGTCGAAACTTGCTTGCCGCCGAATCGCTGGAGACGGTTGCCGCCCTTCAAAAGATCGAAGAACGGTCTGGTTGGTTCGAAAGACGAGATCGGGAAGCTGTTGGCGGGCGCGTTGTACAAATCGCGGAATCCAACGCCGGAGTAGAAACGTTGTACTTTGATGGGCCAGCTAGCGATGACTGGCCGGCTTTGGCGGAATGGAATGGTTCTACTATCCACTGCTCAGTTCCGGCCAATTCTTCGTTCCCAACGATACAGCCGAGTAAGCTTTCGCTAATCGGGTACTTTGCGCACCTCTCTCACTCGGGTATCCCATCCCATCCACGGCGATTCCAAACGGCCTGCACTCGTAACCAAATGTTTTCTGGGATCGTGCTCTTCCAAACGCCGCCCAGCAACTGGGCGAAGCTCGGGTCGTTCCGCGCCTCTTGCTCGACGCGACCAATGAACTGGGCACCATGCCAACCGAACAAATCTTCGAGCGGACCCGCTGCCAGAACGGACTGCATTCGCGGCGTTTGATCTTTGGCGTGAAGCCAGAATCAGGAGCCAAAGCATTTCGGGGACATCTTGGAGGAGATCATATTCAAGACTCATGATCCACTGAAGTTTTTCGCCATCAGCGGAATTCATCGGTAGGCGCCAGCAAACCAGCCAGGCTTCCGCTAGGGAGTCCATGTCCTCCTGTCTAACGCTTGTGGGATCAATCGCCGCGCGCTCGCCCGGGTCGCATGGCACTGCGCTCCATTCTAAGTTCGGAACTGCGGCCACTAGATCTTCCGCACATCAATCGGGGCTGACACCAATGCCCCAAGTTCAACGGCTTCGCGAACGAAAGCATCGGCTTCCTCGCTCCCGTTAAAGTCCATTTGAACAGTCTCGCCGACAAGTACCCGATCTACGAAATCCTTCGCTTCTGCCAAGCCGATCGGGCGCGCGCCGGACTGACGAAGAAGTTTGAGAAACGAGATTGCTAGAAAGCCGCGCTTCCATCCTGTCACCTCCACCCGCTTCATGATCGCCATTCTCCCATCTATAAAATCCATGCTTGGCTTTGTTGCGTAAAACGGCCTAGGCGTCGTTCGACCGTTCCTCGAAGACCGTTCAGCGCCAAATCGTTCAAAATCACGATCACAAAAGATCGCAAGTTTCTTTGTTCTGCTTAACTCATTCAAAACAAAAGCCTTCACGGTCCAGAACTGGCTCGGTCCGTTCAGTCTCCTCACACCCCTGAGCTAAAGTGAATCGAGTTTCGCGCGTGAACCGGCAAACCGGCGGCCTCTTCCCATCCATCCGGATCGGGCCCTTCCGCTATCCATCTTCGCCTCGAAAATACTTCGAGGTCTGTGCCAATCTCTCTTCGCCGCAAGGTGTTCGAAGCGTTGGCCGGCAGCTGTTTGACAATTTAAAATCGCAAGGTTCGCGTCGAGCCAGAGGTTTCTCCTGGGTCTCCGTCTTTTAGTCGGTCGGAAGACCCAGCGGGCCAGAGAGAGATTATCCCCGAACTTGGCTTCGTTTTTGCACCTCGGCGGAGAGGTAAAAATTCACCCCAACCCACCCCAAAAACCATGAATATTTGACATCGCTCGCTATTATATTAATAGAGTTCAAAAATTACCCCCGCTTTCGCCCGCTCTTCCCCCAATTTTTGCCTTTTAACCGAGCTTCCCATCTCCGCCTTTGGGTTCGTTTCTCGTCCGCCTAACCGCCCCACGGTTGGCTTCGTTTTTACAAAAACCCTGCACCCGCCTCAGTTGGCTTCGAAGCGCAAAACAGTCTTAGCCCCCCACATCCGCTCCGCAAAATCTGCCCTTTCTTCGCCTCCCGCACAAAAATAATAAGTCTCATAGAACATCATCAGCTCGATGAGTACTATGGATATATGCCACTGCCATCCAACGAGGAGTTTTACCGAATCAAAAAACTTCCTCCATACGTCTTTGCCGTCATCAATGAGATGCGGGACAAAGCACGCGCAGCGGGCATCGACATTGTGGATATGGGCATGGGGAACCCCGATGGGGCGTCTCCAGAGCCGGTCGTCGAAAAGGCGATCGAAGCCATTCGTAACCCAGCCAATCATCGGTATTCCGTTTCGCGCGGCATCACGCCGTTGCGGGAAGCGATTGTAGCTCGTTACGCCAAGCAGTACGGTGTCACGCTCGATTCAGAAACGGAAGCCATCGCCACCATCGGCGCCAAAGACGCACTCGCGCATCTCTTATTTGCCATCATCGGCCCGGGCGACGTCGTGGTTTCTCCCAACCCCGCTTACCCCATCCACCAATACGGCGTCATCATGGCCGAAGGCGATGCTTGCATGTTGCCCATGCCCGACGCCGCCACCTTCCTGGCTGAGTTGAAGAACTTGTACCGCACTGCGGCCAAAAAGCCCAAGGTCATCTTGATCTCGTTCCCGCACAACCCCACCACCATCTGCGTCGATTACGAATTCATGCGCGAAGTCGTGGAACTGGCCCGCGAATACGGCACCTACATCGTGCATGATTTCGCCTACGCCGAACTTGGCTTCGACGGTTACCGTCCGCCCAGCATTCTGCAAGTCCCCGGCGCGGCCGATCACGCTGTCGAAATCTACTCCATGACCAAGAGCTACAACATGGCCGGCTGGCGCGTCGGTTTCTGCCTCGGCAATCGCAAGCTCATCGCCGCCTTGGCCCGCATCAAAAGCTACTTGGATTACGGCATCTTCCAGCCGTTACAAATCGCCGCCGTCACTGGCTTGCGCGAGTGTGACGACGCCCCCGGCAAAATCTGCGAGGTCTATCAAGATCGCCGCGACGTTCTCATCGAAGGCTTACGCGAGGCGGGCTGGATCGTGGCCCCTCCCAAGGCATCCATGTTCACCTGGGCGCGCATCCCCGAGCCCTTCCAAAAACTCGGCTCGCTCGAATTCGCCAAACTCCTCATGCAGGAAACGCAATTGGCCGTATCCCCCGGCATCGGCTTTGGCCCCATGGGCGAAGGGTTCGTTCGCTTCAGCTTGATCGAAGATGACGACCGCGTCCGCAAAGCCATGGCCCGTCTCGGCGACTTTTTTAAGAAGAACGGCGTCGCCACGCCCGCAATTCCTGAACCCGTGCACGTATAATTCTCCCAATGGCGGCGCGCGTTGAAGCCCCGTTTCCTGAGATTGTCGAGCTCACCAGCCTGACTGTGGCGGAGCTTGCTCCGTTAATGGATGAAGAGATCACCGAATGGCGTCGCTACTTTGCCTGGGATTTTCGTCCCTCGGCAGATCTGCTGCGCCGTTTCCTCAATCTGCGTTCGCTCTTTGGCTATGCGCTGCGTGTCGGGCGCACGGTGGTGGGCTATACCTATCATGTGTGCGAAGGACGAAAAGGATTGATCGGCGATTTCTATCTGCGTCGCGATTATGCCGATCCATCCAACGAAATGATGTTGCTCGGTGCGGCGGTGCAAGGGCTCATGCTCGTGCCGGGCTTGCAGCGCATCGAATCGCAATTGCTATTGCTCAACGCACCACCCACGCAGACCATGCCGTTCAGCCGCTTCCTATCTCGGCATGAACGCTTCTTCATGGAAGTCAATCGCGCAGCGGTCTTAGCTATGAAGCCGCGCCCTCCCGCCAGTCGCTTTACCTTCCTGCCCTGGAGCGACGCCTTCCGCGAAGAGACCGCGCATCTCATGGCCAACTCGTATCGCGGCCATGTCGATAGCGAGATCAACGATCAATACCGCACCGTCTCCGGCGCTCGTCACTTCCTCACCAACATCATTCAGTTTCCCGGTTGTGGCCATTTCTCCACCAAGGCTTCGCTCATCGCGGTCGACAAAATCAGCGGTCACGTCTGCGGAGTCAGTCTCGCCAGCATGGTTTCTGAAGCTTCGGGCCATGTGACGCAATTGTGTGTTTCGCCTGAAGCGCGCGGCTCGGGTTTAGGATACGAATTGATGCGCCAGTCTATGGTGCGCCTGCTTGATTTAGGATGCGAATCCATCAGCCTTACAGTGACGGCCGCCAACACCGAAGCCCTACGGATGTATGAGTCGGTCGGCTTCAGCGTAACCTCGTTGTTCCCCGCCTTAGTGTGGGAAGGCTTCTAAAGCAGCCGCACGATGACAATCGTCATGTCGTCATTCTGATCGGCGCCCGCGGTGAAGGCGTCTACGTGGTTTAGGATGTGGCTTGAAATCGTCGCGGCTGATCCTTCTGGACAGTTGCGAATGGCTTCCATCAATCGTTCTTCATCAAACTCTTCTTGCGCGTGATTCATCGCCTCGCTAATGCCGTCGGTGTACGCCACTAGAACATCGCCCGATTGCAATTCGATCTCAGCCTCTTTATACGGAGATTGGGGAAACAGCCCGATCACCGTGCCGCCTTCTTCCAAGCGCAGGAACTCATAATTGTCCCCCTTCTTGCGTCGCAGCATCGGCGGGTTGTGCCCGGCATTCACATAACGAAGCTTACGCGTCAGCGGATCAAACTGCGCATAGAAAAACGTTGCATAGCGGCTCGCAGCCGAAGCCTCATACACCAACCCGTTGATGTGATGAATCATCTCCGACAAGGTGTCGCAAGGCTTAATCGTCTGGCCCCGCAGAGACGCTTGCAGGCTCGCCATCATCAACGCCGCCGCGATTCCTTTGCCCGAAACATCGCCCACCGCGATTCCCAAACTACCCGTCGCCAAATGGATGAAGTCGTAATAATCGCCGCCCACGCCTTGCGCCGGCCGGCAATACCCGGCAAAATCCAGACCTTTCACCAATGGCAATTTCTGTGGAAACAATCGCTGCTGCACGTCGCGCGCAATTTCCAATTCGCGGTCTAATCGTTCGCGCTGCGCAATCTCTTTCCGAATGCTCTCCGTCAGATGCGCATTCTCCAGCGCTAATCCCGTCTGCGCCGCCACCGCCCCCAGCAGTTGCAAGTCCGCTTTGGAATAAGGCAGCTCCGAACGTTTCGAACCAAGGCTGATAATCCCCAGCATCTTGGTGTCAAGACTAACTGGCAGCAGAACCTGCGTGTCCAGCGTCTTCAACGCGCGCTGCTCTGTCTCGCTCGTTCCATGCACCCACGATTGCGGATCGTCGAAGTACACCTTTGATGGTCCATTCGTTCGCTTCAACGTGCGGATCGTCGAAGCCTGGTCAGAAAGCTGCACCGCCGGCGACGCGCCATTAAAACCAAGCGCATACGCCGGTCGAAACAGCCCGCCTTGATCTAAGAGAAAGGCCACCTGCGGCACGTGCAACGAATCGGCAATGCGGTTCGCCACGGTCTCCATCAGCCTCTTCGTGTCGCGAATGCCGGCCACGGAGCTGCTCAACTCTGTCAAAATGCGCTCAGCATTGTAGGCTTCGCGAAAGAAGCGCCTGTCGATCCACTGCCTCACCCAGCGCGCTAATCGTCCCAGTAAAATCACAATCGCCGTGCCCGTGCCAATAATTGCCAGGCTCTCCCAGTGATGTTCACTCTGCTGTTGCAACTGCAGCATGGCTCGAACCACCACAATCACTAAAGAGATTTGCACGATTCGAATGCCGCCCGTTGCCAGCGCATATTGCAAACCGCTGCGCACTACCATGCGCACGTCCATGGCACGCTGCACCACAATTACGTAGGCAATCGTGAGCGGAAAGAACAGCAGCATCAGCAACGCGAAGACAGTGAGCCAGGGCGGCATCATGGGCATCATGCCGGCTTGCGCTAACGCAAAAGGAGTCAACGGCGTGAGCGACAGACCGCAGCCGGTCATCATCACCCGCAGCCGGCGGCTCGCATCGGGCGACTTCATCTGGCTGCTCTTCACGGCCAAGGCGAAAAAGAAGGCGCCGACGTAGCAGCAGAAGAGAATCGTTTGCGGCCCATTGATGGCCCGATCCAGCAGGTAGAGCCACCGCAGATCGGCAACGTGGTGACCTTCCATCAGGTTGCCGTAAATGTCCAGGACCACCAGGGCCGCGGGACTGAGCGAGATTGCCGCTATGATCCAGCGCCGCTTGTTCAAAAAAGCAAAGGGGAGCGGAAAGTATAACGCGAATAGCAGCATCCACAGCGGCCACGTGTTGCCCAGCAACGCGTGATACACCATGACCAGTTCTCGCCACGGCGCATGGATCGACCATGAGATGATTCGCCCCTCAGCAGCGAGTTGGCCGAACGACGCGAGCATGGCCATGGTGATCCATGCCAGTGGATCGCGTGGACGCGCAAAGGCGATGTAAAAGCCCACCAGCAAACACATCACCGGCAGAACCACCAGAACGCCAATCACATAGGTCCACAAGATGGCCGGCGGGTTTTCAGTCTTGATGTCCAGCGGAATCGTCAACGTCTTCGTTTGCGCGCCTTCGGTGCGCTTGATCGTCACTTGCACCGTGACACCCGGTCGTACCCGATCGTTCACCGTAGCGATTGTGGCCCGCCCCGTCACGGGTTCACCATCCAGCGCGATCACTTCGTCGCCCCGCTTGAAGTCGCTATCGTGGTAGTTAGGCTGCACGCCGTCGACAACCGTGCTGTAATCCCGAAAGAAAAAGGGCAAGCGCGATTGCTCATGCAGCGCATTGTTCACCGCACGGCCAGAAAATGTACCTTGCGCAATCAGCGCCCAAAGCAGCAAGGCGCCCAATACAAGGTACTGTTTAGTGGCTGAAACTTTCATGCGTCCGGGCTCACGCAGTGGGCCGAAGCACGCTGCGCTTGTTGCTGTACAGGAAGTAAATGATGAGTCCTATGATGAGCCATACAACAAATCCCATCCATGCGAGCAAGGGCAGCCCCAGCATTAGTCCCAGGCAGCAAACCACCGACAAAATCGGCGTCACTGGTGAGAACGGCACTTTAAACGACCGCGGCCTATCGGGCTGCGTGCGCCGCAAAATCATCACTGCACAGGAGACGAAAACGAATGCGAACAAGGTCCCGATATTTGCCAAATCAGCGAAAAAGTCAATATCCATGATGCCGGCGGGAATGCCAACTGCTAAGCCGGCTAACCATGTACTGACGTGCGGCGTCTTAAATTGTTTGTGAACTTTTGAAAAGAGCTTCGGCAATAAGCCATCGCGCGACATGGCAAACCAAATGCGCGCCTGGCCGTACTGATACACGAGCAGGGAAGAGAGCATGCCGAGCAACGCGCCCACGGTAACGATGAATTTCAAACGATCCATGCCAATCGCTGCCAGCGCGTTGGCCACCGGCGCTGCGTTATCCAGTGTCTTCCAATTAACGATGCCGGTCAGCACCAGAGAAACCGAAGTGTAAAGAACAGTGCAAGCAATCAGCGTGCCAATGATGCCAATGGGCATGTTGCGTTGCGGATTCTTGCATTCTTCAGCCGCAGTGGACACCGAATCGAAACCTATGAATGTGAAGAATACAATGGCCGCGCCGCTCAATACACCCGCGCCGCCATTCGGAAAGAACGGATGCAAATTGGAAGCTTTCACTGCGTGGGCCGCACCAAACACAAACAGCAAAACGGCCGAGATCTTAATGGCAACCATAACGTTGTTCGCGCGTGCGCTTTCCTTCACGCCCCGCACCAAAATCCAACTGAGCGCCAGCAACACCAAAAGCGCCGGCAAGTTGAAAATCGCCCCGGTAAACTTCATGTCGGCAATGATCGGATGTGACAAGCTGAACGGCAGAGCCAGATTGACATGAAAGTTGATATGCATGGAAGCCATTATGCTGTTCAGCACGTCGTTTATATAGGTCAACAGTTCACTGACGTATGCGGAGAAGCCAACTGCGACCGTCATATTCGAAACGGCGTACTCCAGAATCAGATCCCACCCAATGATCCACGCGAAAATTTCTCCGAGTGCCGCGTAGGCGTAGGTGTAAGCACTGCCGGCGATGGGAATCATCGATGCCAGTTCCGCGTAACAGAGTGCCGCGAAGCCGCACGTCAGGGCTACCAGAATGAAAGACAACGCGAGCCCCGGACCAGCGCCCGGTCTGCCTCCTAGTGTTGTGGCGGCCGACCCATGCAAAATCAGATCTAACAGCGGCGCGTTGAGCAGCGATGGGGTGCTGCTATGCTGCCCGGCTGCCGCCGTACCGGTGACCGTGAAAATGCCGGCTCCGATCACGGCGCCAATTCCGAAAGCGATTAAGCTCCACGGTCCGAGGGTGCGTTTTAAGCGCGTTCCTTCAGACTGGGTGTCTTCTACCAGGGAATCGATGTCTTTCGTTTGTAGTAGTGATGACATTACTGCGAAGTATAGCGAGTAAAGGGCCCAATAGAGAAGTGAAAAAGATCGTTTTAGAATGAAAGTAGTTTCAACACCAACTTTGGTCCCTTGAGTACCGTGAACTCCAAGACGCTTGGTTTATCGCGCAGGGAGTTGTTGTGCGCCGCCGGGTCTTTACTGGCTGTGCGCAGTGCGCTCTCTGCTCCTGTGCTCAGCAATTCTGCGTTTACCGTTAACGCCGAAGACGCTAAGTTCCTGGAAGACTGCGCTCACCGTTCTTTTGGCTATTTCTTAGATCATTGGAATGCGCGCACTGGATTGGTGAAGGATCGCGCCGGTGTGGACGGTTCGCCCAGCGCTTTGAACGTAGCCAGCACCGCCGCCACCGGCTTCGGATTATCGGCGATGTGCATCGCGGCCATTCGCGGCTGGCTCCCTAAGGAACAGGCCCGGCAGCATGTCTTGACCACGTTGCGCTTCCTCTGGGACCATGCGTTTCACGATCATGGCTGGTACTTGCATTTCATGGATGCCGATACCGGTGAGCGCCGACTCAATTCGGAAATCTCCAGCATTGACACCGCGCTCCTCCTAGCGGGCGTTTTGAGCGCACAGGGCTATTTCGCCAACGACAAAGAAATCAAATTGCTGGCACGCCAAATCTACGAGCGCGTTGATTTTGCCTGGATGTTGAACGGCGATGCGAAGCTTTTGTGCCATGGCGTAATGCCTGGCTCAGGCTTTCTGAAATCACGCTGGGAAATTTATAGCGAAGCGTCCATTCTCTATCTGCTGGCCATCGGTTCGCCGCGCCATTCTATCCCTGTCGATAGTTGGTACGCCTGGCTGCGTCCCGAAGTGCGCTTCGACAGTTGGAAGTTCATTAGCGGCGGCGCTTTGTTCACCCATCAGTATTCCCACGCCTGGATTGATTTCCGCCATCTGCGCGACGGCGATCCTTCCTTAATCGATTATTTTCAAAATTCGCAGATTGCTACTTACGCACACCGCGATTTTTGTATCAGTCTGCGTGGCAAGTATGCCGACTACGGTCCCAACATGTGGGGTGTGACTGTTTCCGACAGTCCGCTCGGGTATGTCGATTGGGGCGGCAACACCATGCCCGGTTCTGTGAACGGAACTTTGGTGCCCTGCGCCGCGGCAGGGTCTCTCATGTTCGCGCCTGAAATTTGTCTACCGGTTCTCCGGGAAATGTTTAGCCAATACGGCGACAAGATTTACCGTCGCTACGGTTTTGCCGACGCCTTCAACCCGAACTGGAAAGATAAGAAGTTCTGGGTCGATCATGATGTGGTGGGGATAGACGTAGGCATCACGTTGCTCAGTATCGAAAATCTCCTGACTGGCAACATGTGGCGCTATTTCATGCGCAATGCTTATATTCAGAACGCCATGGAAAAAGTCGGTTTTCGCATCTCGACGCCCGGAACCGGAATTCGAGAAGTGAGAACCGGGGCGAGTCGCGGCTAAACGCGACCCACCCATGCGGATCGATAAACTCTTAGCGCTTACGCTGGCCCTTGGCGATCTTCTTTACCTTCTTCTTGTTGTCCCCGCGCGCAACTCCAGCGGCTCTCTTCGCTTTGGGCGCGGCTTTCTTGCGGGCGGCCCGTTTCAGCTTCTTACGTTCGTCTTTGTCAGTTACTTTCGTTGTATTCATTCTTCGATTTTTATACCTGCGTACTTTTCTACGATCTTCTTTAACCCGTAACCGGGGAAACTAATTGTTAGTTTCGCATCGTCGCCATCTCCTTCGCGACGCAAAACCGTTCCTCGGCCATATTTCGGGTGGTTCACCGTGGCGCCGCTCCTTGCTCCTAACGAACGTGGAGGCGCTGCGCGGGGCGGGGAAACGCTGCGCACCGGTGGTGGTACTGGTTGCTTCTGGGGCAATGGCGGCGCGGCTGCGGATGGTTTTTGCGGTGCCGGATTGGCCGGGCTTAAGCCCAGCTTCGCTTGCTCTGGCCGGCGCGTAAAGCCCGAAGGCGGCGGCATCCCGCGCTCGGCGAAAAACTGCGCAATGTTGTCTACCGAGTTGTACGTCTTGCCCGTGAACAAATTCTTTTTTGCCGAATCGCGCACTTCATGCTGTTCGGAATACAAGTCCACTTCACCGGCCGTCATGCCTGACTGAATGGAAAGCCGTTCGCAAAGGCTAGGCGGTACTTCTCGCAAAAAGCGCGAAGGCAAACTCACTTCCGGCTGCCCGCCGCCAAAGCGCCTTCGATAGCGTGCGTTCGAGAGATAGAGCCGCTTTTCCGCGCGTGTCATGCCGACATAGCAAAGACGGCGTTCCTCTTCCATAGCCGCCTCCGACGTCAGCGAACGGCTGTGCGGAAACAGACCTTCTTCCATGCCAGCCAGGAACACGTTCGGAAATTCGAGGCCCTTAGCGTTGTGAATCGTCAGCAGGGAAACCGCCGCTTTTTCATCAACCCCATCCGCGTCGGCTACCAGCGCCGCATGATCCAGAAATTCGGCCGCATTTTCGCCGCGGTCCGCCGCTTCCGCTGCCGCGTTGATCAATTCTTCCAAGTTGGCCAGCCGCGTTTCCGCTTCCGGCGAATTGTCGTTCTTGAGCATGTGCTCGTAGCCAGTTTTCTCAAGGATGTCGCGCAGCAAAATATGCACGGGCGCCTCCGCGGCAATTTCACTGAGCCTCTCAATGAGCGTGACGAACGAACGCAACGCCGCGTCGGCACGAGTCGGAAACATCTTCGCGGCAATCATCACGGGCAAAGCCTTCCAGACGCTCATGCCGTTTTGCAAGGCGAACTGTTCCACCTGTTCCACCGTGCCTTTGCCAATTCCGCGCGCCGGCGTATTAATGATGCGCAGCACAGCAATGGAATCGTTCGGGCTAAACAGAACTCGCAGACACGCGAGCAGATCTTTTACTTCGGCGCGCTGATAAAAGCTGAAACCGCCCACCACCAAATATTTGCGCCCATAACGCCGTAACGCTTCTTCAATCTGCCGCGATTGCGAGTTCGTGCGGTACAGCACCGCCACCCGATCAAGCGGATTGCGCGAGATGATTTTCTCAATCGTATCCGCAATAAACAGCGCCTCGTTCTCGCCGTCGGGTGCTTCGTAATAGCCAATCTTGGTGCCGGCTTCGGAATCGGTCCAGAGCCACTTGCCCTTGCGTTCTTTGTTGTTCGCAACAACTGCGCTGGCCGCTTCCAAAATGTTCTTCGTTGACCGGTAATTCTGCTCCAGGCGGATCACCGTCGCGTTCGGATAATCGCGTTCAAAATCCAGAATGTTGCGGATATCGGCTCCGCGCCACCCGTATATGGATTGATCTTCGTCACCCACCACGCAAACATTTTGGCGGGTTTCTGTCAACAACCGCATCAACTGATACTGGCTAGCGTTGGTGTCCTGATACTCGTCAATCATGACGAACTCAAAATTGCGGTTGTACATGGCCCGCAACACTTCGTCATGCTTGAGCAAGCGCACGGTTTCCAGCAGCAGATCGTCAAAATCGAGAGCGTTCGCCTGCCGAAGCCGTTCTTGATAAAGCTCGTAGATCTTGGCTTGGCGTGTGAGTTTGGGATCAGTCGCAGCTTTCAGCCAATCGAGCGGTGATTCATCGTGGCTCTTGCCATGACTGATGCGCGAAAGCATGCCGCGATACGGCATAAACTTTTCGTCAAGTCCGATTTGCTTGTAAACCGATTTAACCAGCGACACCTGATCATCGGCGTCGTAAATAGTAAATTGGCGCGTAAACCCTTCCCGGATATCCGCTAAAGAGGCGCCATCGCGCCGCAGCGTCCGCACGCAAAACGAATGAAACGTAGAGACAAACGGCGTCTTTGATCGCGAGGAATCGGCCAGCAGCCGGTTGACCCGATCCTTCATTTCTTGCGAAGCTTTATTCGTAAACGTGACGGCCAATATCGCCGGTCCCGGAATGTGCTGCGCCTCAATCAAATGCGCAATCCGGTGCGTAATGACACGCGTCTTGCCACTGCCGGCTCCAGCCAGGAGCAGCAAGGGACCTTCGACGTGCGCAACCGCGTCGCGTTGTTGCGGATTAAGACCTTCCAGGAAATCCATGAAATGTTCTAAGGCGGGGGTAGGCGTTTTCAGAATAGCACCGCTGGCGGCAGTATGCCTCGCGTTCCCATGTACTCTAGAAGCTAGCAGTGTCCCTCCCATTCATGCACCGTCGCATCACGGTTTTAAGCGCCTTTTTCGTGGTCGCTTTCTCGTCTGCCTTCGCTTTCGACAAGACGAGCAATGACCCTGCATTCGCTGAAATCGATTCCATCGTCAAATCTCTTTCTGAAATCACTGGCCTAGCGCAGAAACACGAAGTGCCCTATGGCCGCATGACCAAGCATCAATTGCGGCAGTTTTTGAACAAACGGATTAAGAAGACTCTCAAGCCCGAAGAAATACGCGCCGATGAACTGTCCCTTAAAATGTTTGGCTTGGTGCCGCAAGAGTTCGATCTTAAGAAATCAACGGTGGATCTTTTAACCGAGCAAGCCGCCGCCTTTTACGATTACGACGAGAAGAAACTGTTTCTGCTGGCCGACGCCTCTGTGGCGGGTGAAACCACTACGCTGGCGCACGAACTTTCTCACGCACTGGCTGATCAACACTTCAACCTCGAAAACTTCATGGAAGACACGCCCAGCAACGATGACGAAAATCTGGCGCATACCGCCGTGGTGGAAGGGCAAGCTTCGTGGTTGATGATTGCCTACGAATTGAAGCGCGGCGGCCAGAATCCCATCCCCACTGCGGAAATGTTGAAGTCGGTGGCTGATTCGGGTGAATCATCGGTGGCGGATTATCCGGTGCTCAAGAAGTCGCCGCTTTATATTCAGCAGTCGCTGCTCTTTCCTTATTCGCAAGGGACGCTTTTTTTCGACGCCGTTTATCGCAAAATGGGCAAGGATGCTTTCGCTGAAGTGTTTATCCATCCACCGTCGAATTCATCTCAGATCATTCACCCGGAAAGATATTTTGAGCACGTAAAGCCTACCAGTCCCGCTCTTCCTAAATTGTCGGGCGATGTGAAGGACGT
>Ga0182012_10003203_pt1 | contig 17489 bp, 11 predicted proteins | sample 612S2SmetaG_FD_120486 | JGI IMG/M metagenome (GOLD analysis project Ga0182012, IMG submission 120486) | Permafrost microbial communities from Stordalen Mire, Sweden - 612S2S metaG | ecosystem: Environmental > Terrestrial > Soil > Wetlands > Permafrost | place: Sweden: Stordalen | collected...
AACGCAGTCTTCAACGCGGCCAATGCAGTCTGAGCACTTGAAGTATTTCCGTTTTGGAGGGCGGTTTGAAGTTGGGTCAATGCCTGGCCTAATGGACTGTTGGGAGCAGGAGCGCCACTGGGCGAGTTTGCGAGATCCTTCTGAAGCGAAGTCAGCGCTGTCTGTGCACCAGAGAGCTCGCCCTGTGACAGAGAGGTCTGCAAGGCCTTCATGTCCTGGGCAATTGGGTTGGAGCTTCCCGAGGAAGAAGCTGTTGATCCGTACAGTGATGAGGTCTGGTTGGAGGAAATGGCTGCAATGCTCATTGTTTCAGGAGATTATGGGGTTATTTTGCTGTTGAATTTGGTGGTCGATATTCAAGACCGCCCCTATGTATCGGTAGGTGCTGGTGGTGACTTTAACGATTAAAGCTCGCTTCAGCAGATTCCAGGCCACGTTGATCTTGAGCCGTTCTCTTTATGTGGTACGAGCACGGAGAGCGTGTGGTGACCACATTTCCCGCACCATCGCTGGAGCCGGTGGATTCGTTTGATTTCTGTATGAGCGTGGGGCGACCGTATTTCGAGTAGTGGCGGGGTAGGCTGCGGGCTTCAATGGGGTAGTCAAGCGTAGCATCGGACGTGCAGGCGTCAAAGGACTCAGGCAGCCGGCTCGGACTTCGCCTTCGGTTTCCTCGCTCCGGGTTTACTGATCCCCCAATATGCCTCCGCGTCACGGGGCTTCACCAGCTCCCGGTAATGCGCGAAGACCATTTGGGGACTGTTCCCCATCTCCAGTGATACCTTTGCGGCGTCGGAGCATTGGGCGAGCCTGTAACTGCCGAATGAATGGCGCATGACATTGGATTCCCAGGATTTGAACCCAGCCGCGTCCTTGGCGTCATCGAGACGGTTCCGCAAACCTATGGGAGCCACGGGACCGGAAACTTGCCCGAGCGGTTGCAGCCACTCTCGCAGGTTCTTTGAGATCGGCACCAGCCGACGCCGCGCGGTTTTGGATTTCGCGGCGGTCACCTCAATATGGCCTCCCTCCAAATCGACCTCTGACCAATCTAGCTTTTGCAGTTCCGCCGCACGCAGCCCGGCGAAAAGCGAAATTGCCACGTAGGGCACCAAATCATCCTCGCACTTGCCCAAGAGATCAGCAGCTTGTGTTGGCGTGAGAATGCTGGCCGGCTTGTCCACGTCCTTCGCCAATTCTGTTTTCGCGGCCTCATTCTTCTGGCAATAGCCCCGCTTCTCGCAAAATGATAACAGCGTCCGGATATCGCGCCGAAAGGTGTTCCGGGTCCCGGGAGCCACGGGAAGGCCCGCAAGCCATGTATCTATGTCCCGGGCAGTGATTGTGGCGACAGTGGCCTCAGGGAACCCTTTTTGGAAGCGTGAGAGGCGCAGCCGCAAGTCTCGGCAATACCTCTCGCTTCGCCCAGCAGATTTCCTCGCGCTGATAAGCTCCTCCATAGAATCAGCCACCGAAACAGACTTTTCCATGGCCCGAAGGTGTGCGAGGTAGAACTCTATGGCGTGCTGGACAGTTTTACCGTACTTCGCCAGTTCGACGTTTCCGAACGCGGAGATGCCTTCGTTGCCGCGAGTGGTACGGCATTGAGTGGCGAACGTCTCAGCCTCGCTGCGCGTCCTGAAGAACTTTCGGGAACCGCCCGTTTTGGTTCTCGCGTCCACCTGCCATGCCTGCCGCTTTTCGATGAACGCGACATATGGCCATTCCAGCTTCTCCTTCTTTCGACGTGGGTTGCTCACGACCGCGATATTGGCACTTTATTGGCACTTCGTCAATTCTGCCCTCGTAACGCGGTGCCCTTTTAAGGCGTTGGTTGAGGGTTCGAGTCCCTCCCAACCCATGCTCAAAAATGCTCTGGAAACCGCATGGATGCAGGGCGCAACGTAATCTCTCATTCTTCCTCGTCCGAAAAGGACCCTAGTTTGAACATCAGCATAGTTGCTCCACCACAGCGCCTTCAGATCGTAGTTAATCTCGTCGATGAGGAGTTGGATTCATGGAACCTGAAGCACGACCACTTCCTGCGCGCCGGTGGTGAAGGTCACGAGCGCGGCAACGTCGCCGTTATCATCGTAGCCGTTGGCGGCGCCGGGGGAGCCGGTTGCGGGCACGAGGGCGACGATGTCGTGGATGATGTTATTCCCGGCATTGTCGCCGGTGCGCAGGAGCAGATCGAGCGCGCCTGTGCTGTCCACTGCCCAGATGCCAAGGTTGTTCGCGGTCGATACGCCGTCGGCCGCTCTGGTGGCGAGGGCGGCGATGAAGATGGGGCCGCGGAGGGGATCGTCAGGCAGGACCATCGACTCAAACCTGGACCAGTGGCCGCCGCCGGGGGCAAGGGCCTGGGCGCCTGTACCGGTGCGGGCAAGCAGGCTGGGGGAGGCGCCCACGGGGGCGTACCAGATGCCGACATCGCTGGCGGTGGTCACGCCGGCGCCGGAGATGGTGGCTTCAAAGGCCACAGAACCGGACCCGCCGGTTACGGGATCGGAGAGCGTTTTGAACACGATGCCGGGCATGGGCGCGCCGTTCTCATCAGGCGGGGAGGCTCCGGTGCGCGCGAGCGCGTTGAGACTCCCGCCGAGAGTGCCGCCGACTAGCGCAAGGCTGTTCGCTGAAGTGACGCCGCCTTTGTTCAGCGTGAGGTGGATAAGAGTGGCCCCGGTGTCAGCGCTGAAGGCTGGGAGGCCGAAGCTGGCTGCGACGGTCCCGTTGAGCGGCGCAATGGCGCTGATAGTGCCGGTGGTCGCGATGAGGCTCCAATTAGTCCCGCTCGCCGAGGCTGCGGGGACGGTAAAGATGGCCTGGCTCTTGTCGGTAAAAGTTGTGCGCATCCCGAAGGCGGTGTCGCCGACGCGGTAGCGCTCTTGATCGACCGTGCCGGGGCTGGTCGCGAGGGTTGTGATAAGTGATACCGTCTTGTTAGTGCCGCCGATGAGGAGGGAATCGCCAGTTTGAGCAGCGACGTTGATGGTGTCGCCGGGCTCGACCGCGCACAAGGCGGTGCTATTGGCGCTGTTAATGCCCGTGCCCTCGAGGGTGGCGAGAAAGAAGGTGTCCGCGCCGTTGCCATCGATGGAGAGGAATTTCTTGATCATGACGCCCGCAGGGAGACCGGGCTCCGCTGTTCCCGTCTGCGCGGCGATGACGGGGTTGGATGAAGAGAGGCCGACGACGAGCGCCATATCGCTGGCCGCAGTCACGCCGCCGCCGGTGCTGAGGGTTACGATGTCCGCGTCTCCGCTGGGGTCCGTCAAGGCCGCGACGACCAGGCCGGAGACCGTTCCGCTCTTTTGCACCAGAGGGGTGCCATCTGGGGAAAAGATCGTGGAGGTCGATACTGAACCGGTCTGTTCAACACCGAGGAATGTCCCTACGGAGGGCGGCCCTGCCGGGGCAAAGGTGGACGAAGTGCCGGGAACCGACCCTGTGCCCGTGACCGCGAAGGGAAGCGGCGCGGGCGGGATCTGGACGAAGAAGGCAGCGCTCGGGATGCCGTTTGCGAAAACCGTGGCCATGGCAAAACCACTCGGGAGGCCGGTCACCGGGAGGGATTGGAATGAAGTGCCCGAGAATGAAACCTTGGGGTCGGGAGTCAGATAAATGGTCTGTTGATTGACAAGGCTCATCAATTGCACGACGGGGACACCGCTGGAGGAATCGTATGTGTTGCCGCCGGACCCGCCGGAGAGGCCCATGAAATTCGATCCGGTGAGGGCAAGCTCCGAGCCGGAGAGGAGCGGGGAGGTGGCGCTCACGATTTGCGGCTGAGAGGCGGAGTTGAAGCCGAGGCCCGGATCGTAAATCTGGGGCTCACCGCCGTCGATAAATACCCGACCGTCTGGCAGCAGGAATTGCTCGGAGATATCGTCGCCGGCCCCGGCGACCGTTGTGTCCGCTGTCCAGGTATTGAGCGCAGGATCATAGGTCTCGCTGTAGGGAGTGTAGGGAGTGGATCCATGCACTGAAGAACCGCCACCAGCTACGACCACTTTCCCGCTGCGGAGCAAGGTTGCTCCATGGCCGGTGCGATCCAGCGGGGCGGCGGGACTCCACGTCCCGGTCGCAGGGTCATACAACTCTGTAGCGGAGACGGAGGCCGATCCAGTGAACCCGCCTACGACCAGCACCTTGCCACTCGGCAGCAAGGTGGCGGTATGTTGATAGCGGCCGATGCCCAGGGAGCCGGTCTTCTTCCACACGCCAAGCACGGGGTCATACAACTCCGCGCTGGCGAGCGGGGAGCCGTTCGTGCCAATGCCGCCGACCATCAGCACCTGGCCATCCGGCAACAACGTCGCGGTTTCGCCATCGCGCATAGTGTTTACCCTGCCTGTGTTGCTCCAGGTTCCGGCGACCGGATCGTAAAGTTCTGACTGTGGCAGATAAGTGTTGAGTCCGTTGCCCATTTGTCTACCTGGCGTGGCAAGCACCTGCCCGCTGCGGAGGAGAGTTAATACGAAATCCCAACGGGGGGTGTTCATGCTCCCAGTCAAGGTCCAGGTGCCGGAGACCGGATCGTACACCTGCGCGGACCCGGTCGATTCGCCGTAGTGCGTGGAGCTGTTAGTGAAGTAGCCGCCGGCGACCAGCACCCTGCCATCGCTGAGGAGAGTCTGCGTGAATCGGTAAATTCCATTCACCGCCATTGTACCTGTGGCGGACACTGAGCCGGTAGCGGGGTCAAAAAGGTACGCATCGCCAGAACCTTCGAACAGGTCGGTAACCAGGATAGCGCCAGTTGGGAGTAATGTATGGGTGGAAAAATTGGAGGGGTCGGCGTTGGCGCCGCCCAAAGTCGGGACCGCGGAGCCGTACAATTCCGCAAGCTGCGCCAGGCCATCGACGAGCATCACCTGGCCGCTTGGGAGAACCGTTGCCGTGCGAGGAATCGCGGCGCCGAGGGTGCCGGAAGTCAACGTCCACGTCCCCTGACCCGGGTCGTAGAGTTCCGCGGTACTCGAGAAGTCCGGCAGGGCTAATCCGCCGGCGGCGAGCACCTGGCCATTCGGCAGGAGGCTTGCGGTGTGGAATTCGCGCGCGTGGTTGAGGGTGCCGGTAAGGCTCCAGGTTCCCTGCGCGGGATCATACAACTCTGCGCTTGCGTACGAGCTGGCTTTGCTGGGGCCGCCGCCGGCGGCGAGCACCTGGCCATTTGGCAGGAGAGTGGCTGTGTGATACTCACGGGCGGTATTGAGGCTGCCTGTATAGGTCCACATGCCAGCGACCGGGTCGTATAACTCCGCGCTTGCCAGCGCGCCGGGGTTGCCATTGCCGCCGGCCGCGAGAAGCTGGCCGCTGGCCAGCAGCGTGGCCGTGTGAAATGCCCGAGGGGCATTGAGGCTGCCTGTCTGGGTCCATGACCCTGTGGCGGGGTTGTATAATTCCGTGGCGGTGGTGGCTCCGGTGGAGCCGAGGCCGCCGGCGACGAGGACCTGGCCACTCGGCAGCAGGGTAGCTGTGTGGTCCGTGTGGGGGTTGAGCATGGTCCCGGTTGCCGTCCATGTGCCGGTGACGGGGTTGTAAAGCTCGGCGCTCGCCAGATTTGGCTCGACGCCATCTGCGCCGACCTGGCCGCCGGCGACGAGAACCTCGCCATTTGGCAGCAGTGTCGCGGTGTGATTGAAGCGGGCTGTGATGAGGCTGCCGGTGGCGGTCCACGTTCCCAAAACCGGGTTAAAGATTTCCGCAGTGTTGAGGGGCTTTAACGCGCTGCCGCTGGCGGGCGCATATCCACCGGCGACAAGAATATTTCCGTCAGGCAGCAGCGTTGTCGAATAATCGACGCAGGCGACCTTGAGCTTGGCTGCAACTGAGAAGGTGTTTTGAGCCGTCGCGTGCGCGCAGCCGATTATCAGATGCAGGCCGACGGCCAACGCTGTGATAACTCGCGCATATATGGAAACTTTCGACGAACAGATGGGGCGCAGTGATGTGGAGGGATTGAACATAAGGTGATTGGGGTGAAAACAATCCCGGCAATCGACGCGCGCAACCCCCTATTTTCCGAGCGGTGATCTCTAAGCCGAAAGATTATATCTGTCAAATCGGGCTACGGCATTGAGCCACATCCTCCCCATCCCCGGCCTACCCTCCCGCCGCATCCAGGAGGGCCTCGAAGTCAACCTCATCCGCATCGCATTCAAAGCCAATTTCGGTCCGGATATCCTCATTCCACCCCAGCCGTCGCCCCATCGCGCCCGAAGCCTCGCGCCCCAGGCCTCCCAACGCGAACTCGCTGTCCAAATCCATATAGCTTTCCCCGAAATAACACCGCCGCGCAGCCCCCGTCCCCGCCATATGCCGGAAGTAATCCTTCGTGCTGCGACGGAAGGCGCCCGCCACCCCGGCCACCTCCTCGGTCACGATCAGCGAGGTCCCAATCGCTCGCGCCAGCAGATCCCCCATATCGAGTGCATCGTCCCATTGCATACCCATCCATCGGTCAATCCTCCCTGCTTCTTTAGCTTTCTACGCGGAACTATCCAGAGCGACATCGTCCCCGCATCCCGCCCGCCCCCGGCGCGCTGTCCGGGCTTACGTTGGGCCGGGAGCGTCACTGCCGGAAGAGCCTGGCATTAAGGGAGTTGGCCCAGGAGTTGGGTGACGCGGATTTTGACGCCGGGATCCATTTCTAGCATTTCGGGCCAGGGGCGCGGGTAGCCTTCGCCGGGGAGTTTGCGCGTGGCGTCGATGCCCATGTGGGTGCCGATATTGGGGATCGAGGGCGCGTGGTCGAGAGAGTCGCAGGGGTTTTTGATGAAGGTGCTGTCGCGCTGGGGGTCTGTATTCGCGCAGAGGCGGAAGAGGACGGAGCTCGTGTCATGCACGTCGCAGTCCTCATCCACGACGACAATGTATTTTGAGAACATCATCTGGCCCATCCCCCATAGGCCGTGCATGATTTTGTAGGCCTGCCATGGGTATTGCTTGCGGATGCTTACGAAGACGAGGTTGTGGAAGACCCCCTCTGCCGGGAGCGCGATGTCGATGATCTCCGGGAAGTTCATCCTGAAAACGGGGAGGAAAACGCGGACGCTGGCGCTGCCGATGTAGAAGTCCTCCATCGGGGGGATCCCCACGATGGTGGCCGGATAAACAGGGTCTCGCCGTCGCGTAATTGCGGTGAGGTGGAACACCGGGTAATCGTCGATGGGGGTGTAGAAGCCGGTATGATCGCCGAAGGGACCCTCCGGGCGCGTCTCGCCTGGTTGGACGTACCCCTCGAGGACGAAGTCCGAGTCCGCGGGGACCTCAAGATCGATGGTTTCGCACTTAACGAGGTCGATGGATTTTTTGCGGAGGAACCCGGCGAAGAGGATCTCGTCGAGGCCATCTGGGAGGGGAGCGGTGGCCGCGAAAGTCATCGCGGGATCGCCGCCCAGGGTGACGGCCACTGGCATGCGCTCGCCGCGCTCGTAGTAGCGTTTGCCGTGGCGGGCGCCGACTTTGTGAACCTGCCAGTGCATGCCGGTGGTTGTCGGGTCGTAGATTTGCATGCGGTACATGCCTACGTTGCGGTCGCCCGTCTCGGGGTCGCGGGTGTGGACGTGGGGGAGGGTAATGAAGCGTCCTCCGTCCTTGGGCCAGCATTTGAGGATGGGAAGGTTTTCGAGGGTGAAGGAGCGCTGGTCGGCGGAGTCGCCGGTGAAGCGGTGGACGACTTCCTTGCATGGGCCGTCGGAGACGTGGCGGGGGCGGGCGTGGAGGAGATCGATGCCCTGACGGAGGAGGGTCCATGCCTCGCGGAGGCCGGTCGGAGGCTTCGCTTTCAGGATAAGCTGCATCTGGTGGGCAAGCTCATCGATGGATGCCACGCCAAGGGCCATGGCGATGCGGGATTGCGACCCCATGGTGTTAATGGCGACCGGGATCGGGGATGGCTGGCCGGCGATCGTGGGTTTCTCGAAGAGGAGGGCGCGTCCGCCGCCGGGGGATTTCATCTCGCGGTCGGCGATCTCGGTGATTTCGAGCTCCGTAGCTACGGGGATGGGGATGCGCTTCAGCTCGCCGGCGCGATCAAGGGCGGCGAGGAAATGGGAGAAGGAGGCATGGGCCATGGGGATTGACTACGCGGCCAGGTGATGGGCGAGATGCTTGCCGAGCTGGACCAGGGCGGGAAGGAATAGCGTGCCTTCGGCCAGCCATTCGTAGAAAGCCTCAGCGCGGCGGCGCCGGGCGGCGATTGCCAGGGGCGCAAGGAGCGCGACCGTCGAGGCCGCAAGGATGGGCCAGCCGTGAATCATCGCGCAGAGGGCTCCGGCGGCAATGAGGAGCCAGAGCAGCCGCTGGGTGCCGGTCGCGCCCAGGAGGACGGGCAGACTCCGTGTGCCTGCGGCGCGGTCGCCATCCATGTCGCGGAGGTCGCAGAGGAGCATATTAAACATGAGGAGCGCCCAGCCCCAGCCGGCGGCGAGCAGGAGAGGAGGCCCGAGAGTGACGCCATCGAGAAGAACCGGCGGCGCCAGGACGGCCATGATGACCACCACCGGGGCGAAGAGAGTTTTTACGACCGGGACATCCTTTAAGCGGGGTCCCAGGAGCGGGAAGGAATAACTGAGCGAGATGGGGAGCGCCAGGGCTGTGAGGAGGAGAAGTCCGATATTCCCGAGCCAAATTGGCCAAACAAGGAGGATGACAGCGCCGATGCCGGCCAGGCGCCAGCTCCATGCGCGCAACATTGCGTGCGAACGGACCCGTTCCGGTGTATTGAGGGCGTCGGCAGGGTCCTTTTTTAACCGGTCCAGATTATAAACCACGAGCGCGCCCGCGAGCCAGAGCGGCAGTAATTTCCATGACGAAAAACCAGCCCACCTTGCGACACTCCAGCCAAAGACCGCGATGCCGGCGGCGCCATAAAGATGGAGAGCGTGGATCGGCTGGAGAGCGGTCCGGAGACGGTTTGGGCGGCAAAAATGCGCCAGATTCCACTTCGGACGGCTGTTCGGGGTTTCCAAGCTTGACGTTTTCTCGCGACTTTCTCTACTTACAACGATTTTTGAAGATGGGAAGAGCACCCCGACTTTCGATGATGCAACCAGTGCCTCGCGCATAGGACAAGGCTACACGCTCTCTCGAACCAATCATCACCAAAATTCATCCCACGTAGAAGGTTTTTTAATGTTTAATGGACTTTTCGGCCTCTTTTCCAACGACATCGGCATTGACTTGGGGACGGCCAACACGCTCGTTTATGTCAAGGACCACGGCATTGTGCTGCGGGAGCCGTCGGTGGTCGCGGTGCAGGCCGGCACCAACAAAGTATTGTCCGTAGGGGACGAGGCGAAGCGGATGCTCGGGCGCACGCCCGGGAACATCGTGGCGATTCGTCCGCTCAAGGATGGCGTCATCGCGGACTTCGAGATCACGGAGGCGATGCTGCGGCATTTCATCGCGAAGGTGCATAATCGGCGGAAGATGGTGAGGCCGCGCGTGGTAATCGCGGTGCCATCCGGGATTACCGAGGTCGAAAAGCGGGCGGTCAAGGACTCGGCGACACGGGCGGGAGCGCGGGAGGTTTACCTGATCGAGGAGCCGATGGCGGCGGCCATCGGGGTGGGGCTGCCCGTGCAGGACGCTGCCGGGAACATGATTATCGACATCGGCGGGGGAACGACCGAGGTGGCGCTAATCTCGCTGTCCGGGATCGTATTCTCGCGGAGCATCCGGGTGGCCGGGGACGAGCTGGACGAGGCGATCATGAATTACATGAAGCGGGCGTACAACCTGATGATCGGCGAGCGGACGGCGGAGGAGATCAAGATCAAGATCGGGTCCGCGTACCCGATTGAAAAAGAGACGACAATGGAGGTCAAGGGACGGGACCTGGTGGCTGGCCTGCCAAAGACGCTGACGATCACATCGCAGGAGGTCCGGGAGGCGCTGCTGGAGCCGATCAACGCGATAGTCGAGTCGGTGCGGGTCACGCTGGAGCGGTGTCCGCCGGAGCTGTCTGCGGACCTTGTCGATCGCGGGCTTGTGCTGGCGGGCGGCGGCGCGCTGCTGCGGGGGCTGGACAAGCTGCTTACCGAGGAGACGGGGCTGCCCGTGCATGTGGCGGAGGATCCGCTGAGCGCGGTCGCGGAGGGTACGGGACGGGCGTTGAACGAGTTGAAATTTCTACGGCAGGTTGCCTCAGCCGATCGCCAGTGGAACCACTAAGAATTCGAAAATCAGAAATTCGAACTTATTCATGGCGCTGGGCGCGCATACTCTTGGAAACCGGCGAGTGATGGATATTGAATCGCGCGGGCTTCGAGCGGCCTCGATTGTTTGATTTCCACATTTCCCCGCCCCCATGCGCCAGATCAATGCCATCGCGGTCGCCATATTCCTGGTGGTGGTCCTGATCCTGTTTGCGTTCACGCCGCGCAATACGCAGATCATGCAGGCGCGGTTCCTTGGAGTGATCGCGCCGCTGCTTAAGAACGGATCGTCGCTGCAGACGCAGATTATCGGGTTCCGGGAGGGGCTGAAAAAGCTGAATGAGCTGGACGCGGAGAACAAGCAACTGAGGGTGGAACTGGATGAGCTGAAGGCGACGGACCAGACGTTGCAAGGGCTGGCGGCGGAGAACAACCAACTGAGGCGGGCGCTGCAATACCGGGAGAGGTCGGCGTTCAAGCTGGTGCCGGCGCGGATCATCGCAAGGGACGCCGGCAGTTGGTGGAGCACGATCAAGGTGGACAAGGGGTCGAACGACGGGTTGCAACCGGATCAGCCTGTGCTGACAGAGGATGGCCTGGTGGGAAAGACGACGATCGTGGCCTCGAACGCGAGCACGGTGCTATTGATCTCCGACGAGAACTGCGGAGTGGCGGCAACGGTCGAGGGGACGCGGGAGCGGGGTATGGTGCATGGGACGCGCACCTCCACGGCGACCGAGCCGGATTTGACCCTTAATTTTCTTTCAAAGCTGGCGGACCTGAAGCCAGGGCAAAAGGTTTATTCGTCCGGCGTGGGGGGTGTTTTCCCGTCCGGGGTGCTCGTGGGGGAGGTGAAGGATTTCGTCGTCGAGCCGCTCGAGGGGACGGCGTCCGTGATTCCCGCCGTGGACCTGAGCAACATCGAGGATGTGTTCGTTGTCACAGGACGGTCGAAATGATTTACATATATCTAATTTTCGCGGAGCTACTTGCGCTGACGGCCCAGGAATACATCCCGCCGCTCCCCCATGGCGCGCGGGTGTTGCTGCTCCCGCTGGTGTTTTTTTACGGCGCGCTGGCGGTTTCGCCGCCGGCGATGCTTTTGCTGGCATTCACGGGGGGATTCATGTGGGACGCGCTGGTGGCGACGCAGGTAGTGGATGGAAGCCTTGAAATCTCATTGGGGTGGTCGATAGTCCTGTATGCGGCCCTTGGCGCAGTCATGAGCGGCTTCCGGCCGCTGTTCAAGCGGGGACACGGCTGGGAGATCCATTGTCTCCTGGCCGGGCCGCTAGTGTGCATTTTTTCATTATCGGAATACCTGATGATCACGTTTAGGCGGGGAGACTTCATTTTCCCAAAAGTCATCTGGTGGCGAATTGGCAGCGAAGGCCTCGCGGCGATGATTGCGGCGCCATTCGTTTTCCTGTTCCTGCACTGGCTGGCATTGAGCTTCGGCTTTATCCGGCCGCGTGAGGAACGGATGGCCGCGCAGCATTAGGAGCCCGACCATGCCTCCCGCACCCTCATCCATGCGCAGGCGGCGACGCCGCGGGCCAAACCTGGAATTTCGCATCTACCTCGTCGGTTTTTTGATCCTCTGCGCGCTGGGAGCGGTGGTGCTGCGGCTCTGGTGGGTGCAGGTGGCCCGTGGTGCCCTATATGCGTCAAGGATCGCGCAAAAGTCCGAGGTGACAGTCAGGATACCGTCCGTGCGGGGAGACATCCGGGACAGGAACGGGATACCGCTGGTGCAAAACCGCGCGAGCTACGAGGTGGATTTTTACCTGCCGGACATGGTGAGCGGGTTCCGGCAGCGGAACGGGGGGCTGGCGCCGATGGTGCAGTACGAGGCGCCGGTGCATGGGATGGAGAAGCCGATGCGGGAGGCGGATATTGTGGAGATCGTGAACTCGGCGGTGATCCCCCGCCTGGAGTCGCTGGACCTTGCGAGGGATTACAACGCGAAGCAGTTGAAGACGCATTACAGGAATGATCGGGAGATCCCCTTCACCTACCTTGAGGACATTGATTTTCCCACTCTGGCGAAGTTTTCCGAGCACGATGTGGGGCTGCCGGGTGTCAATATCTCGATCAAACCGGTGCGGCAATACCTGTACGGGGCGCTCGCGTCGGATCTGCTGGGGTACGTGGGCATGCCGGTGAATACTGACGAGGACGAGGCGTCGAAATACACCTTTTACCAGCCGGACGTGGAGGGCAAGACGCAGATCGAGCATTACATGGACAGTTATCTGCGAGGCGCGCCGGGAATCCGTTTCATGCAGCGGAATACAAAGGGGATCATCGATGGCGAGGTGCGGACCGTGCAGCCGAAGCCGGGAAGCAATGTGATCCTGACCATTGATGCGCGAATCCAGATGATCGTCGAGCAAGCGCTGCGGCAGCCATTGCTCGGGCGGGCGGCGGCAGTGGTGGTGGACCCGAATAACGGGGAAATCCTTGCGATGGCGTCGATCCCATCCTACGACCCGAATGTGTTCATCCCGAGCGTGTCCCCGAAGGATTGGGCGGATATCAACAAGGATCCGGCCAATCCGATGGTCGATCGCGCGGTGAGCGGGTTCCCGCCGGGGTCCACATTCAAGATAGTGACTGCGCTGGCGGGCTTGCAGAAGAAGATGGCGAACTCGAAGTTCGATTGCACGGGGTCGGTCACCTACGGAGGGCGGCCGTTCCATTGCTGGATCGCGGCGAAGGGCGGGCAGCACGGGACGCTGGGGCTTGCGGACGCGCTGAAGGTATCCTGCGACTGTTTTTTCTATCAATACGGGAACGCGGCGGGGATCGATGCGATTGACCAGATGGGGGCCCTGCTCGGCTTCGGGCAAACTTATGACATAGGGCTCTCGGACGAGAGGGCGGGGATCATGCCGGGACCGGAATGGATGAAGGAGCATGACCCCAAGGAGCATTGGACCGAGGCGTACACGGCCAATGTGTCGATAGGGCAGGGTTTTGTGCTGGCCTCGCCGCTGCAGCTTGCGATGGCGTACGCGACAGTGGCCAATGGCGGCGTGGCCTACGAGCCGCGGCTTGTGAAGACGGTGCTTAACCCGGATGGAACACCGACCCGGGATGAGTACGGCAATATAGCGGTGCCTGATCAGCCGAAAATCCGCGGAGACCTTAGGACCGTCGTGAGTCAGTCCGACATTGAAGTCGTCCGGAAAGGCCTCTGGGAGGTGGTCAACGAGCACGGCGGCCCGGGGGGCGGCGGTACGGGCGCAAAGGGCGAAATCCCGGGGACCGTGGTGGCCGGCAAGACAGGAACGGCCCAGTCGAGCGATCATGGGAAGGCGGAGAATATCGCCTGGTTCTGCTGTTTCGCGCCCTATGATCACCCTAAGTATGTTGTCGTGGCAATGGTGCAGGGGGGCAAGCACGGTGGGAGCGTCGCGGGGCCGGTGGCGTCTCACATTCTCGAGCAGGTGCTTGCGATGGACCAGGGGAAGTACACAGTGCAGCTCGCCGCCCTGAAACCGGCATCAAATCCGCACCCGTTCAACGAGATCGACGCCCTGCCAGATTACAAGGACAATGCGCCCGCGCTGGTTTCCTCCGGGGACGAGTCCGCGCCGGATGACTCGGACGCCGGCGCCGCGCCAGACATGGCAAGCGGCGGCGCCGCGCCAGATATCAAAGCCGACGCGGACCAGCAGGGAAGCGTCAAAGCCGCCATCCGGGAAGCTGCGCGGGCAAAGGCGGCAACGCCGGCGCCCGACCGTCGCAGCTTCTTCCAAAGATGGTTTCACCCTCAACAATCCAACCAAACCAACCAGACACAAACCGCGGGAAAACGTCCGCACTAGCCTTTCTGATTTTACTCAACCTTCACTGCTCCCAGCTTGAAAAATCCAACCGGCATCCGGGTCCGCCACAGGGGACGCCCGAGCGCCTTGCGCGCAAGGGATGTATTTGGAATTTGATTTGGGGCGGTTTTCGTTTGGAATCAGCGAACCAGTGATCCCGGGCAATCAAGCCCCGCGCGGAAAATCACAACCCTCACCAGAACCATTTTCAATGATCGAAAAAGTCAAAAGGATGCTCGGCCTTTCAAAACAAACCGGGAACAAACTTGTCATCAACTCAGAGCGCCTCGAGCGCCGCGTGGCCCTGCTGGAGGATGGCCGGCTCGAGGAATACTCAATCGAGCGGGAGAGCGACCGGAACATCGTCAACAGCATATTCAAGGGACGCGTAAAGAACATCGAGCATGGGCTTAAGGCGATGTTCGTGGATATCGGGTTCGAGAAGAACGCGTTCCTGCATTTCTGGGATGCGATCCCGGCGGCGCTGGACAGCGGGATCGAGCAGGTGGATCGCGGCGGGAAGAAGCAGCAGAAGCGCGTCTCCGCAAAGGATATCCCGTCGATCTATCCGGTGGGAGCGGAGGTGCTGGTGCAGGTGACCAAGGGGCCGATCAGCACTAAGGGGCCGCGCATTACCACGAATATCTCGCTGGCGGGGCGTTATCTTGTGCTGATGCCGTACTCGGACCAAAGCGGCATATCCCGCAAGATCGAGGACCCGAAGGAGCGTGACCGGCTGCGCAAAATCCTGCGCGAGCTGGATGTGCCCGAGGGGATGGGAGTCATCGTCCGCACGGCGGGCGAGGATCAGCGGGCCCGGTACTTTGTGCGGGACCTCGGGCTGCTGGTCGAGCAATGGCGGTCGATCGAGGCGCAGGTGGCGGAGAAGCCGGCGCCAGTGTGCGTTTTCCGCGAGCCGGACTTGATCGAGCGGACCGTGCGGGACTTCCTCACGGACGAGATCGACGAGGTGGTTTGCGACGACTCGCACGCGGTGCAACGGATGCAGGACCTCGTGGGGAGCATCTCGCGGCGGTCACGGAGCAGGATCCAACAGTATAGTGATCCGACGCCGATCTTCGAGCGTTACGGAGTGCAGAAGCAGATCGACGACGCATTTCACCGGCAGGTCTGGCTGCCGTGCGGGGGGTATATTGTCATCGACGAGACCGAGGCGTTGATTGCGATCGACGTCAATACGGGGCGGAACAAGGGGGCGAAAGATGTCGAGAAGACCATCTTCCAGACAAATATGGAGGCGGCGGACGAGATCTCGCGGCAATTGCGGCTGCGGAACATCGGGGGGCTGATCATCGCGGACTTTATCGACATGAAGAGCCGGCGTGACCAGCAGGCGGTGTTCATGCGGATGAAGGACCGGCTGAAACGCGACAAGGCGAAGACGCATGTGCTGCCCATCTCGCAACTGGGCCTGATGGAGATGACGCGCCAGCGCGCTCAGGAGAGCCTGAGCGGCTCTGTGTATGAGCCCTGCCCGTATTGCAACGGGCGCGGGCGGGTAAAGACATCCATGAGCATGAGCGTCGAGATTCAGCGGGAACTCCACGCGGTGATGCGGAAGTACCAGGACACCGTGCATGACATCCGGGTGACTGTGAATCCGCATGTGCTGCAGAGGCTGCGCGAGCAGGACGAGGATTTGCTGATCGAGATCGAGCGGAAGTACGCCGGGCGGCTGACGTTCCGGTCTGACACCGCGTTCCATCACGAGCAGTTTGTCATAGCGGATGCCAATACAAACCAGGAGTTAAAGCCGTGATGCAAAGCGCGAATTTCGACTTCGAAAATTTGAACTGTTTGGGCGGCGATGCCCGTCCGGTTTTTTGACTTATCCTCGAGATGAAAGTATTGGTCACCGGCGGCGCCGGGTTTATCGGGTCGCACCTGGTCGAGCGGCTGCTTGGCGCCGGGCATGAGGTGGATGTACTGGATGAGTTCAATGATTTTTATGATCCGCGGATCAAACGGGCGAACCTGGAGGCGGTGAAAGATCGGATTCGCGTGCATGAGGCGGATATCCGGGATGCGGGCGCGGTGGAGGGGATTATTTCCGGCGGAGCGTACGAGGTGATTGTTCACCTTGCCGCGCGGGCGGGGGTGCGGCCATCGATCAAGGAGCCGCGGCTGTATCTTGATACGAATATCACCGGGACTTACAATTTGCTCGATGCTTGCAGGAAGGCGGGGGTGGGGCGGTTTGTCTGCGCGTCGAGCTCTTCCGTGTATGGAGTGCTCAAGACGGCGCCGTTTCGGGAAGACATGGCGCTGACGGAGACGTTAAGCCCGTATGCGGCGACGAAGCTGGCGGCGGAGCAGCTTTGCTCGAATTACTCGCACTTATACGGGATGCGGACGATTAACTTGCGGTTTTTCACGGTGTATGGGCCACGCCAGCGCCCGGACCTTGCGATTCATAAGTTCACGAAGTTTATTCACGAGGGACGCGCCATTGACCAATACGGGGATGGTTCGACACGGCGCGACTATACCTATATTGATGATATCATCCAGGGAGTAATGGCTTGTTTGACTTACAACGGGCAGCTTTGCGATGTGTTCAACCTTGGGGAGAGCCAGACCACGACGCTGAGCGAACTTATTCATGCGATAGAGGAGGCGCTCGGAAAAAAGGCAATTATTAACCGGATGCCGGAGCAGCCGGGGGATGTGCCATTGACTTACGCCGATATCTCGAAGGCGCGGGCGCTGCTGGCTTATCAGCCGACGACGAAGATCAAGGAGGGAATTCCGAAGTTTGTGGAGTGGTATCTGAATGCCCGCCGGCAACTGGCGGTAGGGTAAATCCAGGCCAAGCTTGAAAAGTGGGCAACGGCCCACGCCGCGACAGAGCATGCGTCAAAATAATTAGAAACTGCTCTAAATCGCGACCGGAAATTGGAATTTCCCATTCGGAGACTGGCTGCCTACCCTTGGCGCCGCATGAATCCGAAGTCAGCAGTCGATCTTCTCCAGGCGCTGGTGCGCATCCCGAGCGTGAATCCGCATGGGGCGCCCGGGGTGGAGCGCCCCGGGGAGCAGGCGTGCGGGGAGTATGTGGGGGCGTTTCTGAGGGAGCGGTGCGGGGCGGAGGTGGAGCTGCGGGAGGTGGCGCCGGGGCGGCCGAATGTGCTGGGGCGCTTCCCGACGGACCGGCCCGGGAAGCCGCGTGTGATCCTTGCGCCGCACCTGGATACGGTGAGCGTGGGGGGGATGACGATTGACCCCTTTGGCGGCGAGATTCGCGACGGGAAGATATGGGGTCGCGGCGCTACGGATACGAAGGGGCCGATGGCCGCGATGCTCTGGGCGCTCTACGAGCTGCGCGAGAGGATTGCGGGGCTTGCGTACGAGGTTTGGTTTGCGGGGCTCATGGGGGAGGAAGCGGGGCAGGAGGGGGCGCGGGCATTTGTAAAGCAGGAGCGGGCTGACTTTGCGCTGATCGGGGAGCCGACGGGGTGCGATATCGTTC
>Ga0182012_10003209_pt1 | contig 17479 bp, 15 predicted proteins | sample 612S2SmetaG_FD_120486 | JGI IMG/M metagenome (GOLD analysis project Ga0182012, IMG submission 120486) | Permafrost microbial communities from Stordalen Mire, Sweden - 612S2S metaG | ecosystem: Environmental > Terrestrial > Soil > Wetlands > Permafrost | place: Sweden: Stordalen | collected...
AGGAGTATTTCCGATTCAATTCGAACATGGGGGCGAACGGGGTGGTTGAAAAAATGAGGGTAAGTGGTTGATTCGGCTGGAGAAGATTCTTTTTGAAGTGCGGTGACCGGCATCGGGTGAGGAACAACTCGCCACAGAAAGGGATGAAAAACTCGCTCAGCCACGGCTTTCGCGTCTCGTCGTTTCTGCCTCCAGACGCTCATTTCGAGGAGGGAGTGATTTTGTAGATTCTTGTAGTTAGGCGATCGACGTTGGTTTTTCAGGGATGGGTATTCCATGAGGCGTGCCGGCCACACATCGATCCCAGAGCGGGGCAGAGTGCGGGAGCCAGAATGACTTGGCCAGCCTTTCCGCCATGCGGAATTGATGCGGTGGGCATCGAAAAACGGGGACACGCCCGTTGAGTCTTAGATAGCGGCCGCTATCGACGTTGCCCGGAGTGTCCCCGTTTTTCTTTCTGGTTTTCTTAGAAAGTTATGCGCGCCGTTAGCTGCAAGTTACGAGGACCGGCGCCTTCGGCACTTTGCAACGCGGTGATTTGTCCGAAGCCATTGGGTGTGCTGACGTTTAGATTGTTTGGCGCAGCGAAATTCGGGTGATTGAACAAGTTGGAGACTTGGACACCGATTTTTAACCTTATCGACTCGGTAAAGGCGACGCTCTTAATCAGCGACATGGAGACGGCTTGGGTGCCGGGTCCAACAACGTCGCCTTGGGAGGCATCGCCGAATCTACCAATGTTATTTGCGGGTTCTGAGAACGCCGCAGGATTGATCCACTGGGCAATGGACTGGCCAGTGTAGGGGTTCACGCCGCTCACAACGTCGGCGCGGCCGCCGTTGGCGTTGTTCGCTGCGTAGCCGCAACCGCAAGGGTCGGTATTAGTTGAGACCGTCATAAACGGACCTGTTTGAAATAGGAGCACACCGCTTAATTCCCAGCCGCCGACGACGCGATCAACCACGCCGTTCGACCCGGTTAGGAGTGTTTTTCCTTTGCCGAAGGGTAATTCGTAGAGGAATGTGGTTAGCACGCGATTGCGGCGAGTAAAGGAGACGTTGCCATAATCGAGCGACGGATCTTGAGCGGTGGATAAGTTGCCGCCGAACTCACCCTGAAATGCACTGGCTGCAGACGTTGCGGCACCGTTCACGTTGGATAAGTTGCGCGCATAAATGTAACTGAACTGGAATTGCAAGCCATTCGACATGCGCTTCTGAACAGCGGTCGTTAGCGCATTGTAATTGCCGTAACCGAGGTTGGTGTTGTATTGGATGTACTGCCAGATTGGGAATGGAATGTTGGCGTTGATTGATGCTTGGTTTGCCGTGAGGGCCGAGAAACCCAAAGTGTTGACGGCCGGTTGGTTCAGGTTTGTGCCCGTACCGAGAGCGGAGGAGTGATTGCCATCGTAAGAGACGCGCAAGCCAACACCCTTGCCCAGATTATGTTCAACGGTGAGATTCCACTCTTGAACGTACGGGTCTTTGTAGTGGAGATCGGTGACTTGATAGAAGCTTTGAGTGCCAGGCTCAACCAAGTTGGTGGGCCAGGAATAGGGAAGCTTGTAAATTGGCGCGGCCCCAGTGGCTGATCCATCTACCTTGGTTGGTACTACGTTATTGAAGAAGCCGACGTAAGATGATTCGACGGCGAGAGCACTAATGACGGCACTGGTGAGCAAGGTCTCGGTAAAGCGGCCGTAACCCCCACGCAGAACGGTCTTGTCGTCTCCGAAAACACGCCAAGCGAAGCCAACGCGCGGATTGAAATCAGTTTTCTGAGAGAAGCGCAGGCTCGCTGGGATGCCAGCCTGAGCGGCCGTCATGATAGGCGTGGGAGCAATGGAATCGGCAAAGAGGGGATTGAGAATCCCGTAAGTTCCCTGTCCTGGGAGAATGAGCGCGCCGCGGACCGTCTGACCGTCTTGGACACTGTAGTAATTGGGAATCATGTTCGCGAGATTGTTATCTCTATCGCGGAACATGGGGTGGTATTCGTAGCGCAAACCGTAATTCAGAGTGAAGGTTTTCGAAACCTTCCAATCGTCTTGCACGAAGGTGCCGTAGTGATGAGCTTGAACATAACCGTTAGGTGCGTCGGTTTCGCCGATGTTGCTGTTATCCGGATAACCCAGTAAGAAGCCCGCAAGTGGTGTGGCCGCTCCCGGACCGAGGAGGGCACCGGTTACTGAACCGTTGAACGCATATTGGCCGAGAAGCAAGTTGTAAAAAGCGTTGTTGAAGAAGCCATGGAGCCGGCGGTAGTCGCCGCCAAATTTTATGGTGTGATTGCTCTTGGTCCAAGTCACACTTTCTAAGGCCTGTTTGGTGCCCTGGTCGCCATTTTGAGATTGGCCGAAGAGCGGCAGGAAACCGGCAATAGATAAAGTGGGTACGATATCGGCATTAGTAGGTACGGCTGAAGGCAAGGCGTTGGGGCCTACTGTCAGTCCGAGGGCACTGGCAGATTGCTGGGCGGTGTAGCCAAACGTTTGTGCCGACTTACTTTCGCTGTAACCAACTCGCAACTCGTTGATGACCGTGGGAGTGATGGTGTAGTTCCACGCGACTGTCAAAGCGCTATCAACCTCAGGAGCGGATAGGGAGCCGAGTGCAGGAGAACTTGGCGGGTTGGTGGTGCTAAAGCCAGACGTTGGCACCTGAAACACGCGGCGGTTCTTGTACGTAAAGCGCGCGAAAAATTGGTGCTTGGTGCCGACGTATTGGTCTATGCGAATGTCGGCTTGATTGCTCTTGATGGGGATGGCGAAGTTGGCCAGAAGATTATTCGTGATTGCCCCAGGAGCGCCGTAATTTGGCATGGGGAAATAGGCGTTCATGAACTTCTGCGAATAGGGACTGAGCTGACTGGCAGGAATCTGGTTGTTGGGGTAGGGAACGGATTGATTAGGATTGACTGAATTGTAGATGGAATAGAGCTGCGAGCCTGGCTGCGAAAGATAAGCAGAGAGGTCGCCGTTGCGCGCGGCGGCGCTGGGCACGCTTTCAATTTCAGGTTGCGACTTGGGCAAGCGCAGAGCTTCGAAGCTGCCGAAGAAGAATGTCTTGTCATGGCCGTTATAGATTTTGGGCAGGACAACCGGGCCACCGCCATAGATCCCGAAGTTGTTCATCTTCAGAATGGGGACGGCGTTGCTGAAGAAATCTGCCGCGTTGAAGAAATTATTTTGAATGTTTTCGAAGACACCACCGTGATAGTGGTTGGTACCGGCCTTCGAGATGGTAGTGATGTCGGCAACGCCGCCAAATTCGGCGGGATTGATGGTTTCTCCGATGCGAATTTCCTCAATGGCGTTGAACGAGGGGAACAATTCACTGAGTGCGCCAAGAGTGGCGGGGCCGACCGAACTGATGCCGTCGATGCTCATTGATAGCTGGGTGGGCAATGTGCCGGCGACGGAGATGTTGCCTTGTGAGTCAGTTTGCACGCCGGGTTGGGCGGTGAGGGTGGACATAGGGCTGGTAGAGCCAGTGCCGCGGGAGGCGATAGCGACAGGGAGGTCGATGAGTTCGCGGGAGCCCTTGGTTTCGGCGACGCTAGAGGTATCTGTTTGGATCACAGCGCCAGCGGATGACTCTACGTTGACGGTAGTGACTTGCGTAGCCAGCTGCAGAGTTCCGTCGAGGCGCTTCGTTTCGCGGCCCGCGAGATCGAACGATGTGAATTCGAGTTTGGCGAAGCCAGTTGATTCAACGCTTAACGTGTATGAGCCAACCTCAACGTTGGTGAACTGAAAATTTCCCGATTGGTCTGTAACAGTGGAACGTAAAGCATTGGTACCGCTATTCGTTAATGAGACCTTGGCGCCTGCGACCACTGCGCCCGAAGGTTCCTTTACCGTACCCAAGACGGTGCCGAAGGTCGACTGACCGGGGGCGAGAGAACAAAACGCCAATGCAGATAAAATGACGGTGAAGTAAAGGCGAAAGACCCTAATTGACATACAGTCTCCTCGGAAAAATATCGTTGCCGGACAAGCCGGGCTAGATGGTTTGAGGTTTAGAGTTCAACTTCGACGTGGCAGCAACCCAGAGATTACAGAGGATGCCGGGCAGGCGTGGTCCGACTAGTCGACCTAGACTGTAGCAAGGAGTCTAACACAAAAGGGTTAATGTTTCTTATAGAAAAATTAGTGGGAACAGATAAGCGGATGAGTGAGGTGGGTTACGTAAATGCAATGGGAGATGGACTAATTTCCACCTCCCCGGCAAGGAAACTAGTAGAACCAGATTATGTCAGCAGCGAACATGAGCTGGCTTTTCTTGGTGCCGTTGTTGTAGGCGGGTGAATCGTAGGCGTGTTCGTAGCGGAGTTCGGGGCGGAACACTACGGTGGTGCCAATCCAGTGGTTCCAGGCGATATCGTGTTCGGAGTACGGGGTCTTGAAGCCGGTGCGTTGGCCTTTCAGATCGTCGAAATATTCGTTACGAAGGATGACTGCATCGTGCTTGCCAAACTGCCGGGTAATGTAGTGTACTGTGGCCCAATCTGGAGCGAAGCAGGTCAGTTCTGTCGTGTTGTTGCAAACCGCGCCATTGGAGTTGTTAATCAGCAGTCCGGAGGCCGCGGGGTTATTAACGTTGGGCGTGTCTTTCATGTATTGGTACCACGTTTCCCAATCCATGTGCCACTTCGATTTACCAAACTTGTGATACCAGGTGAGATAGTAGGCGGCCAGATTGTTGTAGTTGTATTTGCTGTCGTTCAGGGAGTTGGCGCAGACGTAGATATTGTCGCCGCCTTCACTCCAGTTATAGGCCACACACGCATTGACTGTGGCTTTGGCATCGGGCGCCCAAGGCGCCGCCTCGCAACCGCCGGAAAGGCCGACTTGGGTTGTCCAGTGATTGGTCCACTTAGTGGTTGCGTTGATGCCAGTCTGCGTGTAGCAATCGTACGTGTAGGTGAGCGAGTGGGTATAAGTGTAGTTGTTGGGTGCCAATTGAGCCTCGATATCGGGTAGCGAAATATAACGTCCAATGCGGACGTCAGTTCCCTGGCCGAGGTGAGGGAAATAGAGATCGAGGTACATCATGACCGGGTCGTAACCATATTTATTGCCGATGGATCCGTTCGCTTTGGGGTTGTTGAGTAATTGCTGGCTGAAGTAACCCTCGGCAGTGGTGAAGCGATAATCGAGGCCGTAAAGATTGGTCAGACGGAATCCCCAGTCGAAGTGATCGGTTTGTACGGTGTCGGGAACGCGTTCGATGTAGAGAGTGGCCTGATCGACTTGGAAGGTGTTGGGAATTTCGGCGTAGGCGGCAGGGAGATTACCATAGGGACGCGCGCTAGAAGTGCTTAAGTTCATGCCGACATCAAGCCAGCCGTAGATCTGGATGTTGGCTTTCTTCCACCAGTCGCCGTTGGGACCGTTTAATAGGGCAGTGGTGAGCGGGTAGGCAGTTGCGGCGGGATAACCAATGGCGACGGTGCCGCCCATGGGCCATGTGGTGAACGGGTAGGGCGGATTATCGGTCGGCATGGGATCGCCGCGGAATTTGGGAGGGGTGTCGGGACCGGGAGCAGGATGCCAATCGTCAGCGTAAGCCTTGATGAAGCGGTTCATGAAGCCTTTGAGGCCAGGCTGGGGAGGTGTTGCGGGGGTAGCGGAGGCTGGAGGAAGAACAGGGTTGGCAACTGTGGGCGCGGGTGTCTGGGCCGGTGCGGTGGACGCAACTTGCTGACTGGATGCCGCTTGATCGGTAGGAAAAGTATCGGGAGCGACAGGTGTAGAAATCGCTGCGTCGGCGGCGGGTGTTATTTGCGTGGCTGAAGATTGCGATTGAGCGAAAAATGGGAAGGCAGAAAAGAGTGCTGCAGCGAGCAAGACTTTTGTACGCTTTTGAAAGTTCATAGAAGTGGTAAAGCGCTTTCCATCGGAAGCACTTTCCAACTCTAGGGGTCGGGACGCAAAGAAAGCATAAAGATTGTATTAAAGATTGCTTAGTTATCGAGCTTTGTGTGGGGTATTACACAGATTTCTTTTCCCACGGGCGCGGGTGAGGTTTACCGTAACCGGCAACGCGATCATAGGCGTGAGAGGCGCTGGTCGTTCCTAAAGAGGTGTTGTAAAGATTGGTTACGCCCAACGCTTCCTTTACGTCGTCTTCAAATTGGTGAAGGGCTTTGAGTTGCTCAGCCATGGCGGGCATGCGCTTGCCGGAGGGAGTCTGAAGAAACATTTGATAGCCGCCACTGAGCAGTGCAGCAATTTCGTTGCCGACAACAATGCCGGCGCGCTCAATGTCTGGCTGGTTTGCGCCTTCATCGCCAATGATAGCGGCGACACCGTGTTTGATGACCTTGACACGACCGTCGGGCAGGTCTTCGAGGGTGAAGCTGGCGGAACGCAGGCGGTCGACACGTTCTTTGAAGGTAGTGACTTTCGGATGCTGGCGGCGAAAGAACATATTCTTAAGTATAGGGATGACTACTTTTATGCCGCGGCTACCTATTGCCGCAATTACCGACGAATTCTCGCCAATGCTAGCTGACGCGTTGCCATTCATGCAGGAGATTGGTATGACGGGCGCAGAGCTGCGGGTGGTGGATGGAAAGAATATTCTGGATTTGAGCGACGACGAATTGAAGCGGACGCGCGATTTGTTGGACGCGTCGGGCTTAAAGGTGGTGTCGATCGCATCGCCGCTGCTGAAGTGTGTCCTGCCGAATGCGCCCGGGGTAGATGGGCGGTTTCAGCACGATGTGTTCGCTTCGAAACATACGTTTGAAGATCAGCCGAGATTGACGGAACGAGCTTTTCAGATTGCGCAATTTTTTGAAGCGAGGATTGTGCGCGTTTTCTCGTATTGGAGGACGGTGCAGCCGGAGCGGTGCGAGTCAGCTATTGTTGAGGCGCTGAGCGACTTGGCGCGACTGGGGGCCAAGGAGGGTGTGATTATCGGCCTAGAGAACGAACATGCCTGTAACGTGGGCACAGCTTTGGAAACGGCGCGGATTTTGAAGTTGGTGACGCATGAGAATCTGATGGTTGTTTGGGATCCAGCGAATGCGCTGTGCGCAGGAGAAGAGCCATTTCCTGGCGGTTACGGATTACTGGATAAGAAACGCATTGGGCATGTGCACGCGAAGGATTGCCATATCGAGGATGGGAAGCCGGTATGGGGTCCGCTGGGGACGCGGCACGTTCAGTGGAAGGAACAGATAGCGGCACTACTGACGGATGGATATAAAGGGTACGTGAGTTTAGAGACCCACTGGAAGGGGCCGGGCGAGAGCGATAAGAAGGAAGCTAGCCGGATTTGCGGATGGAACTTGCGGGGGTTGGTTTCGTAGATTAGTCGCCCAGGTGGAGTCCGGTTATCAAGTAGTTCTTAACGTAATCGATAACGGCATTGGCAAGCGGGGTGAGCCGTTGGGTGAAGCCGGCCGCGCGGAGTTTGGCGATATTGGCGCTGGTGAAGTATTGATATTTCGAGCGCATGTACTCGGGCATATCGACAAATTTGATATTGGGCTCGCGGCCGAGAGCGGTGAAGATTGGCTTTACCAACTGGAGCCAGGTATGAGGTTCGCCTGAGCCTATGTTGAAGAGGCCGCCACCGGGCGTTTGCGCCGCCAAGAAGACAGTAGCCGCAGCGGCATCTTTGACGTACAGGAAGTCGCGCATTTGACCGCCGTCCAGATACTCAGGTTTGTAGCTTTTGAAGAGCGAGACAGAACCGGTTTGTTGAATCTGGTAGAAGGCTTTGTAAACCACACTGCGCATGTCGCCCTTGTGATTTTCGTTTGGTCCGAAGACATTGAAGTATTTGAGGCCAGTGAGTTGATTGAGAATGCCGGCGTGTTCGGCATAGCAATCAAATAAATGCTTCGAATAGCCGTACATGTTCAGAGGACGGAGGCTGGAAAGGCCAGTGGTTTCCGGTAAGCTTTCGGCAACGCCGCCATAGGTGGCTGCGGAAGAAGCATAGACGAAGCGGCGATTTCCTGCCAGCGCGAAATGAGCAAGCGTCTTCGTGAATTCGAAGTTGTTGCGGATCAGGTAGGCGGCGTCTGTTTCGGTGGTGGACGAGCAAGCGCCGAGGTGAAAAATTGTTTTGACGTCTTGGAACTGATCGAGGCGACCGGGAAGAGTATCGCCTTCGAGATAGTCGGCGAATTTGAGAGGCGCGAGATTCTTCCACTTTTCGTCTTTGCCGAGGAGATCTGCAACCACAATATCTGTGATGCCTTGGCGGTTGAGTTCCCAAATAACTGCGCTGCCAATGAGCCCGGCGCCGCCGGTAACGAGGATTCTGCCTGACTGCATTATGATTTGCTGACGATCATCATGGGGATTTTAATTTTGTGACGGACTGAGTTAATGGTTGCACCGAAGATCAGATCTTTGAGTCCGCTGTGTCCGTGGGACGCCATAACGATGAGGTCTGGCGCCGTGTCGCGAATGGCGCCGATGATTTCGTGGGCAGGTGACTTGCCGTGCCGAACCACTACTTCAACGCCCACACTTTGTTCGAGCAAGGCCCGCTCGATTCCAGCGAGGTAAGCTTGCCCCTCGCTGATTTCAGCGGTAGAGGAGAGCGAACCAAACATCTGGCTGGTGACGCCTTCTTCGACGTGCAGGAGGATGATTTTGGCGGCGTGCATGCGCGCTAGGGCCAAGGCGTTGTTAATGGCTTCCTGATCGGCTTCGCTGTGGTCGAGTGGAACGAGAATACGGGAATACGCGGCGCTGCGCAAAACGGGAGTGGCATCTTGTTCCAAGTTGACGGAAACGCGTTCGGCGGGAGTTGGAATTTTACGTTGAGCTTTAAACCAGGGCCAGCCAACGACGACAGTGAGGAGCGCAAAAAAAGCCAAGCCAGCTAACGTTCCAGTGATTAGGAGGACCGGGCGGTAGGGACCGGCTTGGGTGAGCCAGTCGTTCATCTGATCCCAAAGCAGCCAGGTGTTGAGAACAAGGATGAAGACTGCGCAGGCCCAAGCGGCGGTCTTAAGCCAGATGCCATTGGCGAATTCGCCCATGCGGCGGCGGTCGCTGGTGAAGTATACGAGCGGAATCACAGCGAAGGGAAGTTGGAGATTGAGGATAACTTGGCTGAAGATGATGAGGCGATAAGTGGCGGCGTCGCCCGCTAAATAAATGGTGAGGGCGGCTGGGACGATGGCCAAGCTACGAGTAATGGCGCGGCGCAACCAAGGCTGCATGCGGAGGCGAAGAAAACCTTCCATGACGATTTGTCCCGCCATGGTGCCCGTAAGAGTGGAGGATTGACCGGAACAGAGCAGGGCCGCACCGAACAGGACGCTAGCCACAGTGGTGCCGAGTAAGGGAGCAAGCAGTTGATGCGCTTGTTGGATTTCGGTAACGACGATGTGGTGTTTGAAAAACACTGCGGCGGACATGACAAGAATCGCCGCATTTACGAAGAGCGCGCCGTTGAGCGCTAATGTGGAATCAAACAGATTGAAGCGGCAGGCGGTGCGCTTTTCGGCTATCGTCTCGCCAATACGGCGAGTTTGCACTAGCGCCGAATGCAGGTACAAATTGTGCGGCATCACCGTAGCGCCGAAAATAGCGACCGCGATATAGATGCTGCTGGCATTGAGATGCGGAATGAGTCCAGTAGCGACTTCATGGAACGCAGGTTTGGCGAGAAGAATTTCGAAGGCAAAGCAGCCCGCGATGGTGGCGATGAGAACGAGTACGAATGCTTCGATAACGCGGATGCCCAAACGGCTGAACCATAACACGAGCAAGGTGTCGAGGGCGGTGACGGCCACTCCCAGTAGCAACGGCATGTGGAAGAGCAGATTCAAGCCGATAGCGGCGCCGAGCACTTCGGCCAGGTCACAAGCCACGATGGCGAATTCGCAGAGAATCCAAAGGATGTAGGAGACGGCTCTAGGGTATTCGTCGCGGCAGGCTTGCGCGAGGTCGCGGCGGCTAACGATGCCTAGCCTGGAACTGAGCGTCTGCAAGAGCAGCGCCATCAAATTCGAAACGACGAGAACCCACAAAAGGCGATAGCCGAATTTAGCGCCGCCTTCGAGGTCGGTGGCCCAATTGCCGGGGTCCATATAACCGACGCTGACGAGATAGGCAGGGCCGGCAAAAGAAAGCAGGCGTTTCCAGAATTGAGGGTGGGAGATACCAACGCTCTCATGAACTTCGGGGAGCGAGTGATCCCGAGTCTCAACAGGCTGGTTGGTGGGCATGGAACCTTTTAACTCTTTAGTATGGCATCGGTCTAGCGATGAATGTTTATAATGATGGCGCACCCTACACACATGTCGAGCACAATCGAAGAGTACCGAGACGCCAAGTCGCACTACCTGAAGTTGCGGGCGGAGGCGAAGAAGGATCTGCTCCGCCGGTTTCAAGAACTGGCTAATGAGCTGCTGTTGATTCAGCGGGAGTTGGCGGAAGATTTCGGGCACAAGGTTTCACTGCCAGCGAAAGGGAAGAAGCCGAAGAAAGCTGCGCCTGCCCCGGCCGCTCCTACAAAGTCAGCCGCAAAGACATCGCCCAAGGTGGAGGCGATTTCCGCAAAGGAAGCTGGCATTCAAAAGCAGTTGGAAAAGGCTCATAAGAAGCTGGCGGAAGTGCAGGCTGCAGGCAAGCCAACTAAGCCGGTGGAAGACCGGATTTATGAGTTGGAAGACGAGTTGCGGTTGGCGCAGGCAAAGTAGGGTTTTTACGCCAAACGCTTTTCCATACGAACAATGGGAAGCGCCAAGCCATCTCCCAGCGGCACTTCTAGGGGTTCGAGTTCGGTGTAACCGCGTGCACGGTAAAGCGGCACACCGGTAAGCGTTGCGCCCATTTCAAACCGCGTGAAACCGGCGTTCATGCCTGCTTTCTCGCAGGCGTCGAGGATGAGCGTGCCGATGCCGCGGCGAGCCCAGTTGGGATGCACAAAAAAGGCGCGGATCTTAGCGGCGTCTTTCTTCGGGTCGAGCAAGGAGTCTTCACGCGCGACCCAGACATCGCCACCGTAGAGAGTCTTACGCTTGCTCCAGCCACCACAACCAACGATTTCGCCCGCAGAGGTCTCGGCTTTAAGATAAGTGCCGTCGGCGATGAGTTGGCTATCGACACCAAAAACTTTTTGCAAGGCGACGTCAATTTGTGCAGGCGAATAATCGTTGGCTTGCAGGCCGCGCACCGAGGCGTCGATCAGGAGGCGAAGCGTGGGAACATCGGTTTCCTGAGCGACGCGAATGGATATTTGTTCGCTTGCCAAGGCCTACGCCTTAATTGGCCAAACGATTTTCTCGCCTTTGCGCATTGCCATGTTTGCGAGGTGTCCGGCGCGCGCGGCAGCCACGCCCGTTTCTACGGGAGCGTTTGGCTCCTTGCGGCTGCGTACGCAATCGAAGAAATTCCCGACGTGGGTATTGGTGCCATCTTCAGCGCTGCGCTCTCGCAACACCGGATTCTCACCTTTGACCTGTTCGCGGAAAATGGAGAAGCCGCCGCGATCAAGCTTAATGGTTCCGCTTGTGCCGCGGAATTCCAAACCGCCGTCGTCTACGGAAGAGACCATGGTGCCGTCGTAGCCAACTTCGAATTCGTTGTAGCGCAGGATGGCTTGCACTGTGTCTGGGCAATCCCAAGTGTCGAAGAAATATTTATCGCCCATGGCTTGAACCAACTTGGGTGAATCGGTTTTCATCGCCCAATGGACAACGTCGATCCAGTGAGTGAACAGGTCGGTAAATGCGCCGCCGCCAAAATTCCAATACCAGCGCCAGAAGCGGTACTTTTCCTCGTTGTAGGCTTGGTCGGGCGATCCACCCAGCCAGCGCTTCCAATCGAGTAACTGCGGGTCGATATGTTTCTTCGGGGGGCGGCCTTGGTAATTCTGATACCAGAAAGTTCGAACGCGCGTGATGCGTCCAATGCTGCCGTTCTGCATGAGATTCACGGCATCGGCAAAGTGTGCCCAACTGCGCTGTTGCATGCCGCATTGCACAATTCGTTTCGAATCACGAACGGCTTTAATGAGTGTCGCGCCTTCTTCGAGTGTGTGAGTGACAGGCTTTTCGAGATAGACATCTTTGCCAGCGGCGACCGCGTCGGCGCACATACGCACGTGCCAGTGATCAGGCGCGGCAATGAACACTGCGTCGATGTCTTTCTTGTCGAGCAGTTCACGGTAGTCGATATGGGTGCTGGCCATATCTTGTGAGCGCGTGCGGATAGCCTCGCGATGCGGCTCATAGACATCGCAGCCCGCAACCAAATCGAATCCGCCATTGTTATCGGCGGACCCGAGAATGCTGTTCATGCGACCGCCGCAACCGATGGCGCCCAGACGGATGGTGTCGTTTGCACCCAAAACTTTACTGGCCGAAAGCGCGGTAAACCCGCTCGCAAGCAAAAAGCTACGTCGATTCGTTTTCATAACTGTTGAAGTTGGTAGCATATCTCACGCGAAGGAAGAATGTGTGGCGATTCTAGACTGTAGGTTATGCAGTTACTGAAACGCCGCGATTTTTTCCCGATGGCAGCAGGTGTATTCGCCGCCCCCGCGCTGCTCGCGGGCGATGAATTGAATGCCGATGTGGTGATTGTGGGCGCCGGCGTAGGTGGCTGCGCGGCTGCGTTAGCCGCGCTTCGCAACGGCATGAAGGTGATTCTGAGCGAAGAGACGGATTGGATTGGCGGGCAGTTGACCAGCCAAGCTGTGCCGCCGGACGAACACCCGTGGATAGAAATGTTCGGATGTACGCGCAGCTACCGCCAATACCGCGATGGAGTGCGCGATTACTATCGAACGCATTACAAGTTGACGGATTCGGCGCGAAATCGCTTCGAGTTGAATCCTGGAAATGGAACGGTTTCGAGATTGACTCATGAACCGCGTGTTTCTTTGGCGGTAATTGAAGGGATGCTCGCGCCCTACTTGCAAAAAGGCCAACTGCAGATTTTGTTGCAGCATGTTCCGACGGGTGCCGATGCAAACGGTGATCATGTGGCGGCTGTGACCTTGCGTGATCTGAAACAGAACAAGGCTCGCACCGTGAATGGGAAATATTTCTTGGATGCGACCGAGACCGGGGAGTTGTTGCCTTTGACGAAGACAGAGTTTGTGACCGGTGCTGAAGCGAGGGCAGACACGCACGAGTTGCACGCACAACGGCAAACAGTGCCTTCGAACAATCAGTCGTTCACTTTTTGCTTCGCGATGGATTATTTGGAAGGTGAAGATCACACGATCGACAAGCCGCGCGACTATGACCGCTGGCGTTCTTACGTTCCACAACTCGACCCGCCTTGGACTGGCCCGCTACTGAGTTGGAACATGTGTGATCCGAAAACACTCAACAAGCGCGAAGCATATTTTCTACCGAATCCGGCAGGAGTGCAGCGAGCGGGGCTCAATTTGTGGACGTACCGCCGTATCTTGGCGCGTGACAATTTTGAGACAGGGACCTATAAGAGCGATGTGTCTTTGGTGAACTGGCCGCAAAATGATTACTGGCTGGGCGATTTGTTGACGGCATCGGCTGACGACAAGCAAGAGTTCCTGCGGCAGGCCAAGCAACTGAGTCTTTCGCTCTTTTACTGGATGCAGACGGAGGCGCCTAGGGCGGATGGAAAAGAGGGTTGGAAAGGGTTGCGGTTGCGCAAGGATGTCGTTGGTACTGAAGACGGCTTAGCGAAAGCACCTTATATTCGTGAATCGCGGCGTATTAAGGCGGAGTTCACGATTTTGGAGCAGCACGTGGGCGCCGACATGCGAATGAATTTGCAGAATGGCGAGGACCAAAGTTCGGCGGCGCGCTTTGAGGATTCCGTTGGAGTCGGTTGTTATCGGATCGACTTACATCCGGCGGTAGGGGGGACTAACTATATTGATGTAAGTTCGCTGCCATTTCAGATACCTTTGGGGACTCTGTTGCCGGAGCGCGTGGAGAATCTGTTTCCAGCGGCAAAGAATATCGGGACAACACACATTACGAATGGTTGTTACAGATTGCATCCTGTGGAGTGGAATATTGGCGAGGCAGCGGGAGCGCTGGCGGCGCATGCGATCAAGACGAAGCAATCTCCGAGAGCGATGCGCAGGAATAAGAAGTTATTGGAGGATTTCCAAAGCTCGCTGAGGGAGCAGGGATTCGAGTTAGAGTGGCCTAGGATACACGCGGTTTAGGGTTGTTGATTAGTTTCCCGGGCGTCGGTTGTCAGGACAGTTCCGGGTGCCTAGCTTTCATTTCGGGGCAAGAGTCGAAAGCCTCGACCGCCCCAATTTGGTAATCCCACTGCTTTCGAGCGGACTAATGCGGCCGCGTAGAAGATTTCTAATCTAGGAAAATTCCGCTGGAACTTAGTCGCTTGGCAACCGATGTAGTCATTAGTTACAGAAAATGACATATCGTTCACTGTTCCGAATGTTTTCCTCAGATTTGGCAATCGACCTCGGTACTGCGAATACGCTGGTATATGTTGCAGGCAAAGGAATTGTACTGAACGAGCCTTCAATTGTGGCCGTCAACCGTAAGACTCGGGAAGTGATGGGCTGCGGTACTGAAGCTCGGGAAATGCTGGGGCGAACGCCAGCAAACGTGGTCGCAGTAAAGCCCCTACGCGATGGGGTGATTGCGGATTTCGAACTTGCGGAAGAGATGCTTACCTACTTTATTCAGAAAGCTCATAAGCGGCGTAAGCTGATTCATCCGCGCATTGTAATCGGTATTCCTAGCGAGACCACGGAAGTTGAAAAACGGGCGGTGTTGGATTCCACCTATCGCGCCAAGGCGAGTGAAGTGCATCTGGTTGAGCAAGCCATGGTTGCGGCGCTCGGCGCCGGCATGCCTATAACCGAACCTGGTGGCAACATGGTGGTTGACATAGGTGGCGGGACTACTGACATCGCCGTTATTTCACTGTCCGGCATTGTCTATTCGCGCTCCCTCAAGATGGCGGGCAACCAGATGGACGACGCGGTTGCAGAATGGGTGAAACGCAAGCATGGTTTATTGATAGGCGAACGCACCGCGGAGAAGATCAAAATGGAAATCGGCTCGGCCCACAATTCGGGCGAAACCCGCAACATGCAGATAAAGGGTCGTGACATGGTGTGTGGTTTGCCCAAAACGATCAAGCTCGAAGACGACGAGATACGCGAGGCCCTCGCGGATTGTGTGAACGTCATCGTAAGCGCCGTCCGCGTGGCTTTGGAACGGACGCCGCCAGAGCTATCGGGTGACATTAGTGAACGCGGGATCATCCTGACGGGAGGCGGTTCGCTGCTGCGGAACTTGGATCAGCGGATTAAGTTCGAAACAGGAATGCCGGTTCTCGTAGCGAACGAGCCGCTGGCATCAGTAGTCATGGGTACTGGAAAGATGCTTGAAGACTTTAAGCTGCTGAGAAAGATGTCGTTGAACTGAATGACTAATTAAGGTCTGGTCTGCAATAATTTCAGCGATGATCCAATCGGTACCGGCCGTTTGGAGCAGGCTGCTGATTTAAGTGTCCATAACCCGTTATCGTCTGTTGCTTTTAGCCGCCGCGTTCCTGTTCTCAACAGGTGGAGTGGCTATTAAGGCATGTTCGCTAACCAGTTGGCAGATCGCGTGTTTTCGTTCTGGAATCGCAGCGGTTTGTGTCGCGGTTCTGCTGCCGGAAGCCCGGCGAATTTTGAGCCCGCGGATTCTTCCGCTGGGGATCACCTATGCGGCAACTTTGGTGTTTTTCGTCCTTGCCAATAAGCTTACGACCGGCGCGCAGGCCATCTTTTTGCAATCGACCGCGCCGGTATATTTGCTCTTGCTTGCGCCTTTGGTCTTGCGAGAACGGATTCGTCCAAGTGAATTCGTCATGGTAGGGCTGGTTGTGGCCGGCGCCGTTCTTCTGCTCTTTGGTGGCCAACACGCTGCGGCCACGGCTCCCGACCCCGCGCGTGGAAATTGGCTGGGCTTACTTTCGGGAGTCGCGTGGGCGCTCACCCTGACCGGATTCCGCTGGCTGGCTAAACGAGGCAAAAATGCTGATTCGCCTGCTGCAGTTGTTGTCGCCGGCAATATCATTGCTTTTGCGGTTTGCCTACCGATGGCGCTACCCGTTGCGTCTAGCAGACCCATGAATCTGGCCGTGATCCTCTATTTGGGTGTCTTTCAGATCGGACTCTCCTATATAGCGGTGACGAAATCCGTACTTCACGTGCCCGCGGTCGAAGCCGCAGCATTGCTGATGCTGGAACCGGTTCTTAATCCGATCTGGACTTGGCTTCTCTATGCAGAACGGCTTAGTGTGGCGACGTTGATTGGCGGTGCAATGATCGTTTGCGCGACGTTCGGCTCAACTTTTTATCAAGCCCGGCAGCGACTCGTTACTGCTTAGTGCGGCGCTCGTCGACGAACTTCATGAGTGCTTCGGGCTTAATACGCATTTCGACGAAGGTTGCGTCTTCGCCGTCTACGCTTGCCAGCAACAAGCGCAAGTGGTTGCCATCCTGGCGGGTATAAATATTTGTCGATTGGCCTTTGCGCGATTGCACTCGTACAATTCGTTTCCATCCTTCGCCAACGATTTCGTCGGTGACTCTGGCGAAATCACGGGGCAAAACGTGCGGATGCTCAAACACTGCCAGTTTCAGATCGCTAGTCCCGGCTGGATGTGAGACCGCAACGACAAAGCGCGCCAAGCCAAAGAACGGAATTCGCGTCTGAGCCGAACCAGTTTGCCGAGAGAACTCGCGGACGAGTGAGTCGAACTCACTGGCTGGCAGAATCGCAGGTACTGAGACGGCCAGCAGCAAAATTCCTAAAAGTCGTTTCATAGTTACTTCTCCGACTGCTCGTCATCTTCTTTCTTGGCGGGCGCAGCACTGTCGTCCTTTGTCTTTTTCTTAGTTTTGCCGATTTCGGGAATGCCCATGTGGCCTCCAAGCCGGCTGAGTTCTTCCGGGCTGATGGAGCCATCCACGTGGACAATGGTCAGTTCCTTGGGTTCCGCATCGAGCACCACGATGCCGCCAATTTGATCGCCGTTCTTGAGCAGATAGACTTCGGTATTTTCACCTTTGATCGACTTAACGCCGACGATACGCGACCAGTTCGGCCCCTTCAACTGCTCGCGTAGTGCTTGCACATCGCTCATGGAATACTGGCCCTCCTTGTCGAACTCAAAGCTTCGGACGTAGATGCCCTTCAGCTTGCCGATCATTTTCTTGACCTGCGCTTCGTCAGGGTCGCTTTTGGAAAGGAAGCCGCTGGCGAGTTGCAGGGTGGATTGATCGAGCGTGACGTCGACGGATTCCGTCGCGCGCTCCGCGAGCTTTTCCAGATTAACGGGCAACTTGAAGTCTTCGGCGGCCCAAACCGGAGAGATCGATATGGCGATGATCGCCAACTTTACGAATGCGTTTTTCATTGTTCTAATTGTTCGCTCTCTTCTAATCTTCGCTGTACTTTTTGTAACTGCGTTCCGGCAATTCGCATGGCTAAGATCAACTTACGTTTTGCCTCCATGCCT
>Ga0182012_10003210_pt1 | contig 17476 bp, 15 predicted proteins | sample 612S2SmetaG_FD_120486 | JGI IMG/M metagenome (GOLD analysis project Ga0182012, IMG submission 120486) | Permafrost microbial communities from Stordalen Mire, Sweden - 612S2S metaG | ecosystem: Environmental > Terrestrial > Soil > Wetlands > Permafrost | place: Sweden: Stordalen | collected...
CGGACAGCTCGCGTTCATTTCCATCGCCACGACGCCGGCACCGCGCATCGCCTCGGCCGCCTCGGCGAACTCCGCGACCGTGCGTCCCCAGATCGAGGCCACCACGTCACAGCCCCGGCGCTCAAGGTCCGGCAAGAAACGTTCGCGCCACGCCGCGACGCCGGGGCCCGCGAGACCGACGGCGTTGAGCATGTGCTCGCCCGAGGCGGCGACGCGCGGCGCGGAGTTACCTTCCCACGCGAAGGCGGCCAGCGACTTGACGACGACCGCGCCCAAGGAATGCAAGTCCCCGTAGCCGGCGAGTTCGTCGCCGTAGCCCGAGGTCCCGGCGGCCGTCAGGATCGGCGAGCGCAGCACCACGGCGCCGACGCGGGTCGAGAGGTCGCTCATCGATGCAGCTCCTGGAGCGACGCGACGCGCCATCCCTGAGCACGCGTGTCGGCGATGCCCTTAGCGGCCGCGAGGCCGGCGCTGATGGTCGTGAGACACGACACCGCGTGCACGATGCACGCGCCGCGGATGAGGGCCCCGTCGGCGCGTGCGCCACTGCCCGAGGGCGTATTGATGACGAGTTGCACCTTGCCCGCGGCGATCATCGAGACGGCGTCGACGCCCATCTCGGCCAGTCCCACCTTGCCGACCAGCGTGTCGACCACCACGCCGTGGGCGCGCAAGTAGCCGGCGGTGCCCACGGTGGCGGCGAGCGTGAAACCCAAATCGACCAAGAGACCGGCCAGCTCGAGGCCCTGCACTTTGTCGCGATCGGCGAGGCTCATGAAGACCTGACCACGGTCGGGCAGTCGCGTTCCCGCCGCCAACTGGGCCTTCGCGAAGGCGATCCCGAAACTCTCGCCCACCCCCATGACCTCACCGGTCGATCGCATCTCGGGACCGAGCACCGTGTCGACACCGGGGAAACGGTTGAAGGGCAGGACGGCCTCTTTCACCGACACGTAGGTCGGCACGGGCGTCGCGCCGGGAACGACCCCGCGTTCGACCAGGTCAGCCAGTGTTTCGCCCATCATGACGCGAACGGCGACCTGGGCCAGGGCGACGCCCGTCGCCTTGGCGACGAAGGGCACCGTACGCGAGGCACGGGGATTGGCTTCGAGCACGAAGACCTCCTCGTCCTTCACCGCGTACTGCACGTTGATCAATCCGACGACCCCGAGCGCTTCGGCGATCTTCATGGTGTGCGAGTGCAGCGTCGCCAGGACCACGTCACTGAGCGTCTGAGGCGGCAGCGCGCAGGCCGAGTCCCCGGAGTGCACGCCGGCCTCTTCGACGTGCTCCATCACGCCCGCGATGAAGACGTCGCCGGCGAGGTCGCGAACGGCGTCGACGTCGACCTCGATCGCGTCCTCGAGGAAACTGTCGATGAGGATTGGCCGACTCTGCGACGCGCCACCCTCGCGGGCCAGTGAACCGTGCAGGCTCGTGAGGTCCTTCATGACCCGCTCCAACGACGCGTCGTCGTAGACGATCTCCATCGCGCGGCCCCCCAAGACGTAACTCGGTCGAACGAGCACCGGGTAGCCGACGTCGCGCACGACGGCGCGCGCTTCGGCGAGGCTGAGCGCGACGTCACCGGGAGGCTGGCGCAGTCCGAGCGAGGTGCAGATCGCCGACCACTGCTCGCGGTCTTCAGCGGCGTCGATGGACGCGACCGGCGTTCCGAGCACCAACGCCGGATCGATGGAGTGCGAGAGCTTGAGCGGCGTCTGTCCACCGAGGGACACGATGACGCCGAGAACGCGCGCGCCGTCGACGCAGGCGGCTTGCTCGGCCGCGAGGACTTCGGCGACGTCCTCGGGCGTGAGCGGTTCGAAGTACAGCCGGTCCGACGTCGAATAGTCCGTCGACACCGTCTCGGGGTTGCAGTTCACCATCACGGTCTCATAGCCCATGTCGCGCAAGACGATCGATGCGTGCACGCAGCAGTAGTCGAACTCGATGCCCTGACCGATGCGATTCGGGCCGGAGCCGAGGATGATCACGCGGTCGCGCGTGGAAGCTCGCACTTCGCTGGTGTCCTCATAGGTGCTGTAGTGATACGGCGTGGACGCGTCGAACTCCGCGGCACACGTGTCGACCGTCTTGAAGGTCGTGGCGACCCCGGCCGCTCGGCGAAGCGCCGTCACGTCCTCGACGCTGCGCGCGCACAGGTCGGCGATCTGGGGGTCAGAGAATCCCCACTGTTTGTAGCGTCGCCACTCACGCGTGCCGAACTCTTCGAGCACCACCTCGGATGTCAACTCTCGTTCGCGTTCGATGATCTCGCTCAGTTGTTGGATGAACCAACAGTCGATGCCCGTGCGCTCGACGACGTCGTCGATCGAGGCGCCGCGCCAGAGCAGCTCGTGCAGCGCGAAGAGACGTTCGGGTGTCGCGACGATCGAACTGTGCCAGAGCCGCTCGAGGTCGAAGTCCACGAACTCTGAGTGGCGTCCCAGGGCGAAACCGGTTCGCCCCTGTTCGAGCGAGCGGACGGCCTTTTGCAGCGACTCGGCGAAGTTGCGACCGATGGCCATCACCTCGCCGACCGACTGCATCCGGGTGCCGAGCTCGGCCGTCGCGCCGGGCAACTTCTCGAAGGCCCATCGCGGGATCTTCGTGACGACGTAGTCGATCACCGGCTCGAAACTGGCCGGCGTGACCTCGGTGATGTCGTTTCGAATCTCGTCCAACGTGTAGCCGACGGCCAATCGAGCGGCGATCTTGGCGATCGGAAAGCCGGTGGCCTTCGAGGCCAGCGCGCTCGAACGACTGACCCGGGGGTTCATCTCGATGACCAGCCGCTCCCCGGTGTCCGGGTCGACCGCGAACTGCACGTTGGATCCGCCTGTTTCCACGCCGACGCGTCGCAGGACCGCGAAGGCGTCGTCACGCATCTCTTGGTACTCCACGTCCGACAGGGTCTGGATGGGCGCCACGGTGATGGAGTCCCCGGTGTGGACGCCCATGGGATCGAAGTTCTCGATGCCGCAGACGACGACGCAGTTGTCCGCGTGGTCGCGCATGACCTCGAGCTCGAACTCTTTCCAACCGGCGACCGATCGCTCGACCAGGATCTCAGAGATCGGAGAGGCCACGATGCCTTCGCCAGCGAGAATCCGAAGTTGTGCTTCGTCGTGGGCGATGCCGGTGCCCGAGCCGCCGAGAATGAAACTCGGGCGAATCATGACGGGCCAGCCGATTCCGAGCGCGACGTCGAACGCCTCGTCGACACTGCGCGCGAATCCCGATTCGGGAACCTTGAGTCCGATGTCGGCCATGGCCGATTTGAAGAGTTCCCGGTCCTCCGCCGTGGCGATGGCCTCCGGTCGCGCGCCGATGACCTCGACGCCGAAGCGCTCGGTGACGCCGCGTCGAACGAGCTCCATCGTGAGGTTGAGCGCCGTCTGACCGCCCAGGGTCGGGAGCAACGCGTCGGGCCGTTCGCGTTCGATGATGTCGGTGAGGACGTCGGCGTCCAGCGGTTCGACGTAGGTGACGTCGGCCGTCGCGGGATCGGTCATGATCGTCGCCGGGTTGGAGTTCACCAGGATCACCTTGAAACCTTCGGCGCGCAGCACCTGACAGGCCTGGGTCCCCGAGTAGTCGAACTCACAGGCCTGACCGATCACGATCGGGCCCGAGCCGATGACCATGATCGAGTTGATGTCGGTGCGCTTGGGCATCACATACCGGTCGTGACACGACCGCCGAGGACGTTGTCGAAGCGCTCGAACAGATAGCGCGCGTCGTGGGGCCCGGGGCCGGCCTCGGGGTGGTACTGCACCGAGAAGCACCTCTCGTCGGGCGCCGACACGCCTTCGATCACGCCGTCGTTCAGATTGACGTGGCTGACGACACCGCGTTCGAGCGAATCGGCCTCGACCGCGTAGTTGTGGTTCTGAGCCGTGATCTCGATCCGGCCCGTCGCGAGGTCACAGACCGGGTGGTTGCTGCCGTGGTGCCCGAAGGGAAGTTTGAAGGTTCGTCCGCCGAGGGCCTGAGCGAGCAGTTGGTGACCGAGGCAGATGCCGAAGATCGGGACGGTCCCGAGCAGTTGCTCCAGTACGGCCACCTGTTCGCCGAGGGCCGCGGGGTCGCCCGGACCGTTCGACAGGAACACGCCGTCGGGGTGCAGTGATCGAATCTCCTCGGCGCTGGTGGCAGCCGGCACGACGCTGACGCGAAAGCGTCGGGCGAGGTGGTGCACCATCGTCGTCTTGATGCCGTAGTCCAACGCCACGACGTGACGCGCACCCTCACCGAGCGAGTAGATCTCCGGGGTCGTCACCCGACGCACCAGGTCGGTGTCGTCGGTACCCAGGGCGCGCTGCGCGGCCGCGGCGACGAGATTCGGATCACCGTGACCGAAGGCCCCGGGCAAGGCGCCGTGGGAGCGCAGGTGCCGGGTCAGTCGTCGCGTATCGACCCCGACGATCGCCGCGACGCGGTGTTGACGCAAGAAGCCCTCCAGTGGGCCCACCGAACGCCAGTTGGAAGGGACGTGGGAGAGTTCGCGCATCACGACGCCGTCGCACCACGGGTGCAACGACTCGTCGTCGAGCGGGGTCACGCCGTAGTTGCCGATGTGCGGGTAGGTGAAACTGATGATCTGACCGGCGTAGCTGGGGTCGGTGATGACCTCCTGGTAACCCGACAGCGCGGTGTTGAAGACGAACTCCCCGCTCGTGAACCCCTCGTCCGGGAGGTGACCGGCGGCGTAGCCCTCGAAAGTGGCGCCGTCGTTCAACACGAGGATCGAGGGCTGTCGTATCACGTGAGGCGACCCTCATCGACGACGAGGTGCCCCTTGGCGATCGTCGCGCGAACGCGCCCGGTCATGGCGCGTCCCTCGTACGGGGTGTTCATCGAACGGCTCGCCAACGTCGAGCGGTCGACGACCCATTGAACTCCCGGGTCGAAGACCGTGACGTTCGCGTCCTCGCCGGCCAACATGTTCGCGCCGTGCGCGCTGTGTCGCACGCGATAGTCGTCGCGGCGCAGTTGCGCGATGCGGGCCGGACCTCGGCTCAGCAGTCGGAAGAACTCGAGCGGGTCCGGTGACGCGCCGAGCGCCTCGAGGGTGAGCGAGGCGGCCTCTTCGAGTCCGAGCATGCCCGCCGGGGCCTCATCGAAGGCGAGGTCCTTCAGCTCCGGCGCGTGCGGCGCGTGGTCGGTCGCCACGGCGTCGACGACCCCACGGCGAAGCGCATCGACGAGGGCGTCCACGTCGCTACGGGCCCGTAACGGCGGGTGGACCTTGAAGACGGGGTCGTAGTCGGTGCAGGCACTCTCGTCGAGCGTGAAGTGGTGCGGAGCGACCTCGAAGCTGACCGCCAGACCCTCGTCGCGCGCGTTGCTCACCAACTCAACGGAACGACCGGTCGAGAGGTGCAAGAAGTGCACGGAGCCGCCGGTCAGACGCACGAGTTCGATGTCGCGCAGCACCATCAACTCCTCGGCGAGCGCCGGGCGTCCGACGAGACCGAGGCGACCACTCAGCGCACCTTCGTTCATCGTCCCACCGGCGGCCAGTCGTTCGTCCTCGCAGTGCTGAGCGAGACGCACCCCGAGCGGCGTCGCGTAGGTGAGGGCCCGTCGCATGACCGAAGGGTCTTGGACGCCGAGGCCGTCGTCAGTGAAGAGTCGCACCCCGAGCGCGGCCATCTCGGCCATCGGCGCGAGCGACTCGCCGGCGCGGTCCTTCGTGATCGCTCCGGCCACCGCGATGTCGAGCGGCGTGCGCGCGCCGCGTTCGAGGACGTAGGCGACGAGCGCGACGCTGTCGAGGGCCGGTTCGGTGTTGGGCATCGCCACCAGCGCGCAGTACCCGCCGAGGGCACCGGCGCGAGCGCCACTCTCGATCGTCTCGGCGGCCTCGCGACCGGGCTCACGAAGGTGCGTGTGGAGGTCCACGAAGCCGGGGCCGACCCAACAGTCACGCGCATCGATCTCGTGCGCCGCACTCGGCGCGTCGATCGTCGTCGCGACCTCTTTGATTTGACCGTCGACGATCAAGACGTCGGCGACGGCGCCGGAACGTTCCCCGATGACCAGACCCTGGCGAATGATGATGACGCTCACAGTGGCGACCCCTCTCCTGAACCGGCGACGCTCAGGTACAGCACCGCCATGCGGATCGGCACACCGTTGGCGACCTGTCGCTCCACGATCGCCTTCGGGGAGTCGACGACACGCGAATCGACCTCGACACCGCGGTTCATTGGTCCGGGGTGCATGATGAGGGCCCCGGGCTGCAGCAGGCGCGCCCGTTCGACCGTGAGGCCGTGGGTGAAGGTGAACTCATCGAGGCTCGCCACGAAGGCGCCCGAGCCGCGCTCGCTCTGGAGTCGCAGCAGCCCGACGACGTCGGCCCAGCCGAGTGCCTCGTCGAAGTCCCGCACCACCGTGACCGGCCACGTGGCGACGTCATCGGGCAGGAGCGTTCCCGGTGCGCAGAGGCGGACCTCGGCCCCGAGCGCCGCGTAGGCCGCGACGTCACTGCGCGCGACACGGCTATGGCGGATGTCACCGACGATCAGCACCTTGAGTCCCGTGAACAGTTCAGCTCCGGACTCGAGCCCGGTCGTGTCGTGGCGCTCGCTCAGGACCTGTCGAATGGTGAAGGCGTCCAACAGGCCCTGGGTCGGGTGTTGGTGCTGACCGTCGCCGCCGTTGATCACGCGCACGTGCGGCACGTAACGACTGACCTGTAACGCCGCGCCACTCGAGCGGTGACGCAGCACGACGGCGTCGATGCCGAGGGCGTCGATCGTCGCGATGGTGTCGCGAAGGGACTCACCCTTCTTGACGCTGCTCGATGCGACGGCCAACGAGAGGACGTCGGCACTCAGACGTTTGGCGGCGGTTTCGAAACTCAGTCGGGTGCGCGTCGACTCTTCAAAGAAGAGCGAGGCGACGACGCGACCCTTCAGGGCGGGAACCTTTTTGATGGTCCGTCGATTCACCTCGACGAACGACTCGGCGGTGTCGAGCACCTCGACGATCGCCGCTCGAGAGAGATCGTCGAGCGAGAGCAGGCTGCGGCCGCGGATGGAGTCGATCATGACGATTCCCTTGAGCCGATCCACACGCCCTCGATCGTGGCCACGATCGCTTCGTCGAGTGAGGTCGGGAGATTCTTGCCGACGTAGTCGGGTCGGATCGGCAGTTCACGGTGACCGCGGTCGACCAGCACGGCCAGTTGCACGGCGCTGGGACGACCCCAATCAGAGAGGGCGTTCAAGGCGGCGCGGATCGTTCGACCGGTATAGAGGACGTCGTCGACGAGTACGACCGTGCGATCGGTCAGGTCATGGTCGATGTGCGTGGCCGAGGACGTGGGAATGGGATTTCGTGATAGGTCGTCGCGGTAGAACGAGACGTCGAGCACTCCGGCGGTGATCGAGCTTCCGGCGACGTCGCTCAGAATCGACGCCAAAGTCGACGCGACGTCCCGACCGCCCGTCTGGAGTCCGATGATCGAGAGTGTTGAAAGGTCGTGGTTACGCTCCACGATCTCGTGCGCCATTCGCGTCAGAGCGCGCCGCACGTCGTCCGCGCTCATGAGCTGGCTCTTCGCAGTGAACGCCGCATCGCGCGTTCGCGCCTGGCGTTCGTCCTCGTGGCTCATCGCTCTCCTGTCGTACGGGCCTCACGGGACCCGCTTCACGACAACCCCTCGTCGGTCTATTCAACCGGGTTCGGGGCCGCTTTGTTCATGAATCGTGTCAATCGTAGTCGTTGCGGCGATGGCGATCGCTCACCGGCAGCGCGCCCAGATGAATCGCACCGTGCACGCCAGTAAACATGGATTGCGAACGACGTCGAAGTCGACCCTCGCCCCATGGGACGGAGCAATATCGTTGGTACATGAAAGCTGCACGCGTCCTTCTCGTCGCTGCCCTCAGCGCGCTGGGGCTCAGCGCCTGTGGGTCGACCGCTCACCAGGGATCGCCTTTCGTAGCGTCGAGCAGTTGCACGGTCAACGTGACCAACGTCGACTACGCGGGATGCGACCTGGCGCATCGCGACTTCAAGGGCCTCGACCTGTCATCGGACGACTTTCGTCGTGCCAACCTCTCCGGCGCCAACATGGACGGAGCGAACCTGCAAGGAGCGGACCTGCGTGGGGCGAAGACGGTTGGCGTGCAAACGAACTCCTCGACCGTGTGCGAAAACGCTTCGTTCGGTCCGTGTACCGAGCCCGGCCTGCGCGGCACGTGATCGGGGCGCGATGCGTCGTCCTCGACGGCCGTGATCCGACGGCGTCGCCCACGACCCTGTTGGTACTCTACGAAGAGCGAGCGGTCACGAGAGGTGGTGGGCATCATGAATCGATTTCTATCTGCGCGTGACGCTGACCTACGGCACGTGTCGTGGTGTCGATGGTGAGTTACCTCGCGCACCACTGGGGCTATCCGGAGATCGCCGTCATCGCGCTCGTCATCGTCGCCGTGCACGAACGCGGCCTTCGCGTCCTCAACGCCCGTTCCACCCCGAACCATGCTCGCTCGCGACGTCGCCGGATGTGGCTGAGTTACGCCGGGATCACCGTCGCGACGCTCAGTGTCGTCTCACCACTGCAGTACTGGTCGATGGAGTACTTCTGGGTTCACATGATCCAGCACGTCACCGTCATGCTCGCCGCTCCCGCGCTGTACGTCGCCGGGGCGCCCGCGATGCCCCTCACCTTTGCGGTGCCGGTGACGACGCGCCGACGCCTTCTTCGACGAGTGTTCCTTCGACCGGGGCGCCCGCTGCTTCGAAGGATCGGCGCGGTCGTCTTCTCGCCGCTGTTCGCGATCATCGCCTTCAACGCGGTCATGGTCGTATGGATGGTGCCGAGCGTCTTCAACCCGGTCATGGGCGATCCGAAACTTCACGTCGGTCTGATGTTGACCAGCTTCTTCGTGTCGGGGCTCTTGTTCTGGCTGCAGTTCATCCCGTCGCGCCCGTGGCGACCGACGCTGACACCGTTCGCGCGCGTGGGCGCCCTGCTGGTCACCAACCTCGTCATGACCATCGTCGCCATGTCGCTGAGTTTCTTGGCCTCGGGTCCCTTTTACGACATCGGCAATTCGATGCTCCATATGGCCAATATGGCGTCGATGACGCCGACCACGCTGAACCCCTTCGCCGACCAACAGATCGGCGCCGCGATCCTTTGGGTGTGCGGCGACTTCTGGTGCTATCCGGCGATCGTGATGGCACTGCGCCTCGCGACCAAGAACGACGCCAACTCCACCGCAATGGACAAGGTCCTGCGGGGACGTCACTCGATGACGGTCGATGAATACCGGGCTCTGGCGCACGACGAGACCGTCATCTAGTTGGTGGCGGTGCGGACCGCTACGACGTCGACGGCTCTTCCGAAGGTGTTTCGTCGATCATCGGAATGAGGTAGCCAAAAAACGCCACGGACACCCCGACGAACATCAACGCCATTCCGAGAAGTCGCAGCGGGTGAAAGACGCACATCGCTCCACCGAGGGCGCCGACGAACATGCCGCAAAGCCCACTGATCGCGGCCACCCGGTCGATGCGATGACTCTTTGACTGACGCAAAACGTGAAAGACGACGGCGAGGGCCGCGACCGCCAACACGCCCCCGAGGAGTGAGTGCATGAGGTAGATCGCCTCTCCTCGATGGACCAGCCACCCGTCGGGTCGATTGAACGGAACGTAGAGCATGCCGAGGAGCCCGGCGAAGAACTCGACGCCGACTGCGACCATCAAGGCCACCCACACGCCGCGCGGCACCCTTGGGGGTTCCGCTTCTCCCTCGAGGCCTCGGACGTGACCCAATCGAGGCGTGGGCTCGGCCGCAGCGGCCGACTCACGCACTGCCACGGGCGCGGCGAACACCAAGAGGTTATAAGTGATGAGCGCCACGGTGAGGTGCATGAAGGCGAGAAAGAGCACGGCGCGCGTCGGCTCGTGCTTAACGAGGATCCAGACGTCAGGTGCCCACAGCACCAACGTCACGGCGATCGCCACGCGAAAGAATACGACGCGGGGTGTAGCGAGGTATCGCGAGGCGATGTACCACGCCACGCCGGCTCCCGCGACGCCGACAACGCTGAGCGTGCCGTAGTCCCAAAGGCGGAAATGCGAGTAGTCCTGAAGTGAAGGGTTGGCGGCCTTGGCGATCCACACGATCACGGCGTTGACGAAGACTGAGCCGATCGCCGCGACCGCGGTGATCATCGCGACGCGAAGACCCGAAGGCGGCGCGGACACCATCACCATCGGTGGCGACTCACTCATCGTCGAGCGTTACGCCGCTGGCGGAGTCGCGCGCGCGCTCGGCCTCCTCGGCCTGGCGGCTGATCTCGAGTTTTCGGACCTCGCTCTGCCAGGCCTCGAGCATCCCTTGATACTCGGGCGCGACGGTTGGCTTCTCGCGCACGCGCCGGATGGTAAATCCCGGATGGAGTAGTTTCCACCACATATAGACGGCAAAAATGGCCAGCAACGGCCATTCGAACACGTAGGCCCAACTCAGTTCGTTGCCCCCTTCCGCGCGGCCCAACTCAAACCAAAACGCCGCCGCACAGAGGGCGAGGCCAACGACCAAGGTGAGGTGGGTCTTCATCGCCGACGCGCCCGTCATCGGGGAACTCGCCTCTTGCGCCGGTTGCTCATCGGGCACCTTCTCGGCGTCGCTCACGCTCCCAATGTAGTGGGCACCATCGCCGTCGCCCTAGGCGCCACAGCGTTTCGCAGCCCCACTGACACCGAAGCGCTGTGGTCGCCATGGTAATAATGACGACAAGCGAGGGGTAGCGAGATGACCGATGACAGCGAGGGGACCTCGAGCGAGTCCGACGAGTTAGCCGAGGCACGGCGTCTCGCCATCATCGCCGCCGCGAACGCCCCGAGGGACCGACACGGCGTCTTGCAGGACCGGCGCGTGACGATTCCGCGCAAGTTCATCGCCTGGTTCGTCGTCGCGATCCTCGTCCTCGGTTTCGGTGGTGAGGTGGGCCAGCATTTCTTCGAGACCAACGGCAAGGCGCCGCGGCCACCGAAGACGCACGTACTCCAGGGTACGCCGACGACGAATCCCCACCTCCCCGCGTTGATCTCGCTCCAGGTGTTCATCGGTCTGAAGGACATCGGCAACGCACAGGCCCCCGACTTCACCTTGCGTACCCAGGACGGGCGCAAGTGGCGGCTCGCTTCTCACAAGGGCCAGGTCATCGTCCTCGCCTTCTACGACGCGATCTGCAACGACATCTGTCCGGTCGTTGGTGCGGAGATAAAACTCGCATCACAGGAGCTCGGTTCAGAGGGCCGCTCGGTCCACTTCGTGATCGTGAACACCGATCCCAAGGCGACCAAGATCTCCCCACGCAGTCCCGCGCTCAGCGTGCCTGGGCTGAGCGGCGATCCGTACGTCACATTGTTATCGGGCAACGTCGACACGCTGAATCGTGTCTGGTCGGCCTACGGGGTGCGAGTCGCGGTCGGGGCCAAAGCCAATGAGGTGTCCCATAACAACGAGCTGTACTTCATCGGACCCAACGGCAATCTCTCGGCCTATTCGGCTCCCTTCGGCGATGAAAACAAGACGGGTCTGTACTCGCTGGACCTCTCAAGTCTGAGAACCTGCGCCCGAGCGATCGCTGAGACCGCCGATAGTCTTGTCCAGTGACTGACGACCTCTCCGGCTTCGAAGACGTCCCTTTCGACCCGGCGTCGATGCCAACGTCGTCGCTCGGGATCTCCAAAGCCGTCTGGTATCGGCGTCCGTGGGTCCTCGCCACGCTGGCGCTGATCGTCGTCATCGCCATCTCGGTCGTCATCGACCTGCCACGGCCGATCACCAAGGCCCAGGACGTCGCCTCCCAGAACGCTTCGATCAAGGAGATCAATACCGACCTCGCCGAATGCGCGTTCGCCGTGAAGGAGTCCTTCAGTTTCTACAACAAAGAGGTCAGCGGCGAACTGACGCCGTCGGACCTGTCCCTGGTGCCGACCCTGCTCACCGGCGACGAAACCGCGTGCTCATTCGCGAGCGAGCCCGTCTACGACCTCACGAACAACATCCAGGTCGACGACACCAAATCGGGCAAGCACATCGACAGAATGCTGAGCGTGGTGGAGCGTTGGATCACTGACGATGCGTTGGCATCGATTCGCGACATCCAATATCTCTTCAATCATCCCGGTGATGCGCAAACGATCCGCCACCTCGCCAGCCAAGAGCTACAGCTCGCGAGCGAGCGCGCCAAAGCGCTCAACGACGAGGCCCAGGCGGACAGCGCGATCGGACAACAACTGATCGCGCTCAAGATTCCCCAGCTCGAACACCTGAAGGGCACTTAAACACCACGAATCAGAGGTAACCCGAAAAGCAGTTCGCTCCATTCGCGCTAACGTTTGCTATGAAGAAATCGGACCCCGACGGCGTCCACACGATCGACACCAACTCGGTGATTCGCTGGCTCATCATCGCCATCGAGTACGCCATCGTGGCGAGTCTCATGTTGGTGGCGGCGATTGTCCTGGTGCGATCGCTCGTCAACTTCTTGGACGACTGGAACGAGTTCCCTCAATCCGTGGTGTCGGCGATCGACGGAATCCTCGTCGTGATCATCTTGCTCGACATCGCCCACACGGTCTTCGGTCACCTGCGAGCGTCCGTCTTTCCGGTACGACCGTTCCTCATTATCGGGATCTTGGCCGGCGTTCGAGACATCTTGAGCTCTTCGGCTCACCTCGCGCTCAGTGGCACCTTGTCGTCGGTCGACTTCCGCGACACCATGATCTCACTGGGTGTCGGGGTCGGGGTCGTGGTGATCTTGCTGCTCGGACTGCTCATCTTGCGCTTCGCCTCCCTGCCCGGAGATGACGAACCGACCTAAGGTCCGACACGGAGTCATCGACGAAGTCGAGTGACGGGTGCTGTCTAGGGCTTGGTGCCGAAGAACCCTCGCGTGCGCTCGCGTCGAACGAGATGGTAGAGCTCCTCGTCGGGATCCTCTTCGGACTGCAACCATCGGTAGAGATTCGAGAAGATGATCGGTAGGAATGCGGCGGCCGTGATGAACCACATCAGCGCTGTCGTCACCTGTTGGTCGATCGCCAATGAGAACAGTCGTCCCGAGACGTGTCGAAATCCCGTGTACCACGTGTTCGGCGCCATCGCCATGAGATAGGCGATCACCCACACCGTCCACATCGCGGCGGCCGAGACGCCTATGCGGTACGGGCGCGCCGTCGTGGGTCGAAAAGGCGCCGACTCCACCAACTCGAGCCACAGGAACGCACCACCGATGACGAGGGAGAACGACTCCACTATCGAGATCCACGGGTGTCGGATCAACGCGTCCACGACCGGCGCCGAGCGCCACAGGATCGATTGGCCCACGAAGATGAGCACGAGCGTGACCACGCGTCGGTAGCCCATTCGCGACGAGCGACGCTGCACCCAGCGATCGAGCGGACGAGTCGGCGCCACGGCGATACGCCGGCCGTCGTTGTCCGTGAGAGGCGTCTCGAGGGACGCCAGGTCGAACCACCGCCACGGAGCACCCACGATGAGCAGAGCGGGTATTACGACGGCGAACAGGCAGAACTGCGTTGACTGGACGAACTCGTACTCGCTCGTCAGCGCGAGCACGGGTGGCGTCAACACGATCACCCACAGCAGCAGAGCGGTGCAGGCGAGCAAATCGTGAAAGAGGACGCGATGCGTTGAAAACGACCGGGGAGCCGGCTCGACGCTCACTCCGAATGATGACGCTGGAAGAATCCCCAGATCAGGACGACGAACAGCGTGCCGAGCAGGATTGCCATCGTTTCGATTTGTGGGCCGATGTAACTATCTACGCTATGCATCACGACCCCCTCGACACTCGAACGTCAATCCGTACCATGTTCATCACCTTATGACTCCTATGTTGCGCCGTTACAGCAGGTAAAACATTGCGAACAACAACGTGCTTGCGAGCGCGACGAAGCCCAAGAAATACGTCATCGATGCGACGTTCGCTCGGAACGCCTGCGCCGAAGGGTGCATCGAAAGCTGGGGCGCGACGCCACCGATCTCCTTGTTCATTCGAATCGAACGCGCGACGGTCGTCTCCAACCAGTACGCCACGATGGAGATCGTCAGGATGTTGATGACCGAATAACCGATGAACGTCGAGGCGTAGCCACTCGAACCTGGGTAGAAGGGCACCGCGGTGAACTCCCAGACCTGCAGGAACAAGGCGAGCAGCGACGCCACAACACCGACCCAGACGGCCGTCTGCCACTCCGACACGCCGCCCTTGCGCAGTCGGGACTGACCGAAGATCGCCATGAGGGCGGCGAGAAGGGTCAGCGTGTAAATGGTCCAGCCGTACGCGGTGGGCGCCGTCACGTGATCCGGTCGCCAAAGGAGCCCGTTGTTGCTCGAGCGGAGATAGAAGTAGCTGAAGGCCAGTGACGCGAGCAAGAAGGTGTACATGCCGATGAAGAGTCGGCCACCGCTCCAGATCGCGCCGATGTGCGCACGTAGTTCGAACTCGCGTTCTTCCGGCGTGTCGCTCATCTGGTGTGAGTTCTTGATCATGTCCGTCATGTCGTTACTCTCTACTCGCCGGGTCAGGATTTGAGGCGGTACTGGCGTGAACCGGTGGTCCGCTTCCGGAGTCGACGAGCGCGGGCGCACCGACTTCGCTGTAGTGATACGGGTCGGTCATGATGACCGGGATCCGCTCGAAGTTGTACGGCGGTATGGGAGTGGCCGTCTGCCATTCAAGGCCAAGTGAGTCCCACGGATTGGCCGGGGCCTTCTGCGGTGCGATGAACTGCGACCACATCAGGTTGGCCACGAATATCAGGAACGACGCACCCAGACAGAATGCCGCGATCGACGAGAAGTCGTTCAAGGTCTGCAGGTCCCTCGCGTACGTGAAGACGCGTCGCGGTTGCCCCAACAGTCCGATGATGAACATCGGGAAGAACGTCAAGTTGAAGAAGACGAACATCGTCCAGAAGTGCCACAGGCCGAGTTTCTTGTTCATCGTGCGACCGGTCATCTTCGGAAGCCAGAAGTACAGTCCGGCGAAGAACGCGAAGATCAGTCCGCCCATGATCGTGTAGTGGAAGTGCGAGAGCACGAAGAAGCCGCCGTGCACCGTCACGTTCACCGGGACGTCGGAGAGGAACACGCCCGAGACACCTCCGATGAGGAAGTTGAAGTACACGGCCATGCAAAAGAGCATCGGCACTTCGTATCTGATCCGGGCTCGATAGAGCGTGCCCATCCCCACCAAGAAGATGAACCCGGTCGGAATCGAGATCAGTTCCGTCGTCAGCATGAAGAGCGGCCGCATGTCCGGGTTGATGCCACTCTGGAAGAGGTGGTGTTGCCACACGAAGAAGGAGAGCAACGCCACGCCGATCATTCCGGCCGCGGCGATTCGATAGGCGAAGAGTGGTTTTCTCGTGAAGACCGGGATTATCTCACCGACGATGCCAAAGCCCGGCAGCGCCATGATGTACACCTCGGGGTGCCCGAAGAACCAGAACAGGTTCTCCCATAGGTACGAGCTCCCTCCGTGTTCGGTGACGTAGAACGCCGTCTGCGCGGTCTTATCGAGTATTCCGAAGAGGCCGGCCGCGAGCAAGACGGGTGAGGCCAAGGTCAAGAGCGCTGCCGTGGCGATGATGGACCAGACGAATACCGGCACCCGGCTCCAGGTCATTCCCGGCGCACGGTAGTTGATGATCGTCGCGGCCAAGTTGAAACCGGCCGCCATCATGCCGATGCTGATCACGGCGAATCCGAAGAGGTAGGAGATCATTCCCGGACCGGCCTGGGTCTGGAGTGGCGCATAACCCGTCCAGCCCGTCGGGAACCCCCCGAAGAACAGGGCCGAGAAGATCACGAAGTATCCCGCGACGAAGGTCCACAGACTGAATGCCTCGATTCGCGGATATGCCATTCGTCGAGCCCCGATCATCAGGGGTACGAAGTAGTTGCCCAGTGGGCCAACGACGATTGACGACGCCATCATCATCATGATCGTTCCGTGTTCACTCACGATCTTGATGTAGGTATCGGCACTGAAGACGTGGGTCGTCGGGCTCAACAGTTCGGTGCGGATGGCCATCGCCAGGAGTCCGCCCGTGAAGAAGAACATGAGTACGCCGACGACGTACTGGATGCCGACGACCTTGTGGTCAAGGTTGTAGCGGAAGTACTTCGTCCATCCGTGGTACTCGACCTCGCCCTTCGCCTCTCGGCCCACGATCTTGGCGAGAGGATAGTTGAGTGCGCCGATGCCGAGCAGCCACCCGACCACCATGAACAGCAGGGCCAGGAGAACGGCGAGTGCGTTCTGTCCACTGTTCGCGATGTAAGGGTACGCGCTGCCTATGTAGTTGCCGAGCCAGTGGCCCAAGATGTAACCCAAGAACCCGCAAACGGCGGCTGTGCCGACGTGCTGGCTCAGCCAGCCACCGCCCCAGCCCTTGCGTGGTTCGATGAACGCGGGAGGCGTATCGGCCTCGACGTCCGCCGGTCGTTCTGCGCTGATTGTCATCGCGCGATCTCCGTTTCTTCGCTCACGAAATCCAGAATGAAATTACGACGGTGACACATCATGAGGGCTGCTTCGAGCCGTAGATTTCGACGGTGCTGTAGGGAGTCACGTTGCCGTCGGGGTAGTAGCCGCCCGCTGCTCCGTTGGCGTCGGGCACGTAGGTCCAGGCGAAGGGCGGCAAGTTCTTCGTGTTCTGAGCGTTCTTCGATTCCGTGTTCGTCGCCCAGGTCATGAACGCCGACTCCGAAACGACCTGGCCGGAGTTGAACATCGCGCCGTGCCAGATGCCGCACAACTCGCTGCAGCGAACCTCGAAGCTGCCAAGCTGTTCGGTCTTGGTGAAGGCGACGTTGTTCTCCAAGGGGTTCGCGTCGGCCTTCACCTCGAGTTGGTAGGCCCAGAAACTGTGGATGACATCGAGCGAGGTCACGTTGAACGCGATCTGGGTGTTGTCGGGAAGGATGAGGTCCGGCGACTCAAACCCGCCAAACGTGGGGTATCGATACGTGAACTTCCACTGCTGAGCGATGACCTGGACGGGAAGTACCTCATTGCTATTGGGCGACCACGAACCGGTGCCTTGAATGGCGTCGGTCTCGGCCTTCACGGCACCGGCGGGCTGCTGGATTGGGTTCGGTCCCTCACCCCCGCCTGAACCGTTACCCGCATACAGCGCAACGATTCCAAATCCTGCGAGGAACAACACGACGACCGTCGTAATGACGATCCAGGACACCTCGGCTCGCTTGTTGCCGGCCGCCGCGGGGCCGCCGACCGATTCGGGTGTGTTCTTGCCTTTGGCGTTCCACTTGATCGCGGCGTAGGCCAACCACTCCCAGACGCCTATCAAGACCGGAAGCCCGATCACCATCAGGACGTTGAAGTCAAATTGATTGTCCTTCGCGGTCGAGGTCATCCGGCCCGGCGGAATGTGCGGA
>Ga0182012_10003212_pt1 | contig 17467 bp, 11 predicted proteins | sample 612S2SmetaG_FD_120486 | JGI IMG/M metagenome (GOLD analysis project Ga0182012, IMG submission 120486) | Permafrost microbial communities from Stordalen Mire, Sweden - 612S2S metaG | ecosystem: Environmental > Terrestrial > Soil > Wetlands > Permafrost | place: Sweden: Stordalen | collected...
GACACAGGCGAGGCCGTTAAGCCAGTGGACGAGGTCCTCGCCGGGGTCGCCCTGTTCGAGGCGGTCGCCGAGGACGTCACGGACGGCTTTGGGGAGGCGGGCGATTTTACCAGTGCGCGTGGAGTTCATAGGCTTTTGGGTTTTATTCCGATTTTAACCCAGGTCGGAAAAAACGCTCGTTTCCGAGGAACGGAAACGGACGAAGGGGAAGAAGGTGAAGGGGTTAAAAGGTTGCAAGGGGCTGCAATGCAAAGCGTTAAAAAGGCGATACAAGGTTAAAATATTTTTGGTGGGGGCGGAAAACGGGCGGTTTCCGTTTCTGGGAAACGGGGAGGAAAGTGAAAACTTCAATATCCAACATCCAAACTTCAAAATCTAAACCGTGCCTATCCGTTTGCTTGCCAAATGACTGCAGACGATGCTTCTAATCATGAGCACGTCCTCTCCCCAACCCTCCCCTCCATTTCCGAAATGGAGGGGAGGGAGTTAAATTGTGGGCGGATACCCAGGGCGGCCCTCGCGATGCTCAGTTGCCCTGGGCTATTATCTATCGCCCTTCCAGGGCTTGGGAAACGCGGCCGTCTGTCACTGAAGAGTGGGCTCGTAAACAGCGCTGGCTTAAATTTATCAACCAATCGGATAGGCACGCTTCAAACTGAAAGCTGCCGTTACAGCCATTTTGAGGGAAAGAAGGACTGAGAGGACGGAAGGGACGAAAAGGACGAAAAGGACGAAAGGGTGGCGCGGGCAACTTTGCCCGCGCCACGAGGAGTTTCGCGTGCAGGCTTAGGACACCCAGCCGGATTTCAGACCGTAGGCGGTGTCGTTCCACACCAGTTCCTGCTTGAACTGGCGGATTTTCGTGTCGGCATCAATGACGACGACTTCAATGCCGGCGATGGAGGCGAAATCTTCGAGCATTTCGGTGGTGACGGCCTGGCTGAAACCGGTGTGATGCGCGCCGCCGGCGTAGATCCACGAGGCGCAGGCGGTTTCGAAGTTGGGACGGCATTTCCACACGGCCTGGGCGACGGGGAGCTTGGGCATGGGATGCTCGGGAGCGACGACGTCCACCTCATTGATGAGCAGGCGGAACCGGTTGCCGAAATCCATCAACGCGGCGTTCAGCGCCGGGCCGGCGGGGGTGTTGAACACGAGCCGCGCGGGATCGGCCTTGCCGCCGATGCCCAGCGGATGCACCTGGAGGGAGGGCTTGCCATCCGCAATGGACGGGCAAATTTCCAGCATGTGCGCGCCGAGGACCACTTTGTTGCCGGGTTGCAAGTGATACGTGTAATCTTCCATGAACGAGGTGCCACCGGGGAGTCCGGCCGCCATGACCTTCATGGCGCGAACGAGCGCGGCGGTCTTCCAGTCGCCCTCGCCGGCGAAGCCGTAGTTGTCGGCCATCAAGCGTTGCGGGGCGAGGCCGGGCAGTTGCACGAGGCCATGGAGATCCTCGAACGTGGTGGTGAAGCCCTTGAAATTGCCCTGCTCCAGAAACGCGCGCAGACCCAGCTCAATGCGGGCGGCTTCGCGGATGGATTTATGGCGTTTGCCGCCTTGGCGCAGGTCCGGAGCCAGTTCATACGCGGTCTCGTACGTGGCGCACAGGGCATCCACTTCTTTGTCCGTGACGGTATTGATCTGGTTCACGAGATCGCCGACGCCGTGGGTGTTGACGGAATAGCCAAATTTGATTTGGGCGGAGACTTTGTCGCCCTCGGTGACGGCCACTTCGCGCATGTTGTCGCCGAAGCGCACAAAGCGGGCGGTCTGCCAGTCGGCCCAGGCGGCGGCGGCGCGGGCCCAGGCGCCGATGCGTTCCTGCGTGGATTTTTCCTGCCAGAAACCAACGACGACTTTGCGGTTGAGGCGCAGCCGGCTCCAGATGAACCCGTGCTCGCGATCCCCATGGGCGGCCTGGTTCATATTCATGAAATCCATGTCAATCGTGGCCCAGGGAATGTCCTGGTTGTACTGGGTGTGCAGATGGCACACGGGTTTGCGCAATTGCTTCAAGCCATTGATCCACATCTTGGAAGGCGAAAACGTGTGGCACCAGGTGATGAGACCGACGCATTTGGCGGCGTTGTTGGCGGTCTGGCAGAGTTCGGTGACGGCATCCGGCGTGACGAGCACGGGTTTGAAGACGACTTTCACCGGGATCGCGGCGGCGGCGCTGAGCGCTTTCGCGATTTCCTGCGAGTGGAGGGCCACGGCCTTGAGGGTTTCGGGTCCGTAAAGATGCTGGCTGCCGGTGACAAACCAGACTTCGAGTTGTTTAAGATTAATGTGCATAGAATTGTTGTGCCAATATTGACACTAGAAATTATGGGTTGTCGATAAATAATGCGATGTGGAAGAGGTAATCGCCAAACTAATGGGGGCGGTTAGAAAGAGCCTGATCCAGCCATTTTGCCCGCGCGGTTCCGGGGACTTATTTGGTGGAGTTCCACAGGCCAATGACCGGCCGGCTCCGGGTTTGCTCGTAGGTGAGCAGGCCCACGGAGGCGGTGTTAATGAGGAAATACCCGGCGGCCGGCACCGGCAAATCCACCCAGCGAACGGCCAGCACCCGGCTGAAATGTCCGTGCGAAAATAGCGCGATGGTCCCCGTCAAGGTGCGCAGTCGCGCGATCAACCGGTCGGCCCGCGCGGCGATCTGGTCGGGCGACTCCCCGTGCGGACAGCCATCCCGGTAAATATTCCAGTCAGGCCGGCCGGCGCGGATTTCCTCCACCCGCAGGCCCTCATAATCGCCGTAATCCCATTCGGCCAGGTCAGGTTCGATTTCAATTTTGTCGCCCAGGCCGGCCAGTTCGCAGGTCTCGCAGGCGCGCAAACGCGGGCTGCTGTACACCCGGTCAAAGACCAGTCCGGCGAGCCGGGGGGCCAGGGTGCGGGCCTCGGCTTCGCCCGTGGGGGTCAGCGGCAAATCGGTGCGACCCGTGTGCTGGCCGCTGCGGCTCCATTCCGTTTCCCCGTGGCGGATCACATACAGTCGCGGCAGGGTGGCGGGGTTGGCTGGCATTAATGGCGTCGTCATGCGTCGTGAATATTGCGCGAGTGCGTCGCAAAAGCCAATTAAATGAGGCTTTTTTGGCCGGGACGCGCCAAAAAGGGAGAATTTGGCCTGGCTGGTGCTGGGGGAATCCTTAAGCGGGCAGACGCTCGGGGCGGCGGCCATCAGTCTGACGGGAGTAATCATCACCACCCTGCCGCGACGCGCGCCGGTCGGCGGGGCAGGGGCGGCCAAAATCGTCCGTTGACTTTTTGCCCAACGGGCGCAGGTTGCCTTGTGAACCAAATGATCCCCATCGAAACGGAGGGCCGTGTCGCCACCCAGAACGACCGCCCGAAGCCAACGGATCAACCAGCGCCGGAGCCGGGTTTGGAGGCCATGGTGGCGGCGATTGAGCAGCGGGCGAATTATATCAGCCCGGTGCTTGATCACTTGTTGCACCTGGATCGTGAGACCGCGCCCGGAACCTTGCGCGAGTAAGTTGGTGGACTCATCCGTGGAAGTCTAATCTGGCGGTTTCCCGCCGGGATTCCGAAGTGTGGTTTGCCCCGATGAGTTCCGGGGCGGAGATACGTTTTGGTGCGCGCCGCCCGGGCGGCGCAAGTGAAAGGATGGTGGAGCCGACAGGGATCGAACCTGCGACACCCACAATGCCATTGTGGTGCTCTACCAACTGAGCTACGACCCCATCCAGAGCGGCGGATACTTTAAACTTTCCCCGTCGATTGTCAAAACTTTTTGCGGAATTTTTACGTGGTCGCCGGGGGTGCCCGGGCATGGCCGCGCGCTCCCATTCCGGCCCCGGAGTCATCCAAAAGTCACATTTTCGCCACGAACTTTTACTGGCATTGCGCCCCGCATTAATTATCCTCTGCGCCATGAGGTTCCGCGGAACCCGTTGCCCGCCGGGCCAAGACCCGGTGGGTTTTTAAACTTACAACCGTAAAAGATTATGACGAACATTCATTTGATTGGCGGCGAAAAAGGCGGCGTGGGCAAGTCCCTCGTGGCCCGCGTGCTCGCCCAGTACTTTATTGACAAGGCGATTCCCTTCATGGGTTTTGACACCGACCGTTCTCACGGCTCGCTCCTGCGGTTTTATCACGAATTTGCCGCCTCGGTGGACGTGGATGATTACGGCAGTCTGGACACGATCATTGAGGCGGCCGCCGAAAACCCGGGCCTGCGCATCCTCGTGGACCTCGCCGCGCAGACCCACGCGCCGGTGGTGAAATGGATGGATGAATCCGGTGTGCTGGAAACCGTCGCCGAACTGGGCTTGAACCTGGCCTACTGGCACGTCATGGATTCCGGCAAGGACTCCGCCGATTTGCTCACGAAGGTGCTGGATCGTTTCGGTTCCCGGCTCAGCTATGTCATCGTTCTCAACCAATTGCGCGGTGAAACGTTTGAGATTTTTGAGAAGTCGGGCGAGAAGGACCGCGCGCTGGGCTTAAACGCCAAGATCATCACCCTGCGGAAACTGCACGAGCCGGTCATCACCAAGATTGACGCCGTCAGCTCCAGCTTCTGGGCCGCGCAGAACCGCAGCCCCCACGAGCCCAACGGCCTGGGCCTGCTCGAACGCCAGCGCGTCAAAGTCTGGTTGCGCAATGTTTATGACCAGCTCGACACCGTCGGGGTTTGACCCGCGCCGTGATTCCGTTTACAAGGAGGCATGACGCCGCCTAACGTTCCGATAGATCCGCAAGTGCGGGTCGGCCATGTGCATTTGAAAGTGGCGGACCTGGACCGTGCGCTGGCCTTCTGGCACGGCGTGCTCGGGTTCGCCATCACCCAGCGCATGGGGCGGCAGGCCGCCTTTCTCGCGGCGGGCGGGTATCATCATCACATCGGCTTGAACACCTGGGAAAGCGCCGGCGGTTCGCCGCCGCCGGTCCATGCCACCGGGCTGTACCACGTGGCTATTCTGTATCCCACCCGGGCGCGGCTGGCGGACGCCCTGCGCCGGCTGATCGCGGCCGGGGTGGGACTGGACGGCGCGGCCGACCATGGCGTCAGCGAGGCCTTGTACTTGCGCGATCCGGATCAAAACGGCGTGGAATTGTACTGGGACCGGCCAGAGGCGGAATGGCCCCGGCAGGCGGATGGCACGCTGGCCATGGTCACGCGGCCGCTGGACCTGGCGGGTTTGCTGGCGGAGAAATGATGCAAACCGTGGAGGTTTACACTGATGGCGGCTGCCATGGCAATCCCGGCCCGGGCGGCTGGGCGGCGGTGCTGACGTGCGGATCCCACCGCCGGGAACTCAGCGGCGGCGCGCCCGCCACGACCAACAACCGCATGGAATTGCAGGCGGCCATCGCGGCGTTTAATATTCTGAAACATCCCTGCGCCGTGCAGTTGCACACGGACTCCAACTATCTGCGCGATGGCATCACCAAATGGCTCAAGGGCTGGAAACGCAACGGGTGGCTGACCAAAACGAAAGAGCCGGTGAAGAATGAGGATCTCTGGCGGGAGCTGGACGCCGCCGTCGCGCGGCATCACGTCACCTGGCATTGGGTCAAAGGCCACGCGGGCAATGCGGGCAATGAACGCTGCGATGAACTGGCCCAGCAGGCCATCGCCGCCGTGAAAGCCAGGCATACGCCGGCGGAGTTAAAGCTCCTGCTCGATCAATTCAACCAATCGGTTGCGCCGTCGAAAAAGGACGCGGCGGGGAGTGTGGATTTGCTGCTCAAGCAATCCGAATAAGTTACAGCAACGCGCTCCGAACCGGGCCGCCTTACAATTCCTCGCCGAGTTCCACGTTCCAGTACGCCAGGTCAATGAAATGCCGCCAGCTATCGTGCTGGTTGAGGCTGAAGCTGATTTGCACAAACGGACGCCACTTGGGCCGCTTCGGTTTGCGGATCAAGTTCAGCCCCGCTTCGGACGGCGTGCGGTTGGCCTTGTGCGTGTTGCACTCGATGCAGGAGCAGACAATGTTTTCCCACGTCGTCGGACCGCCGCGGTCGCGCGGGATGACATGGTCCAGGTTCAAATCTTTGCGGTCGAACACCTCGCCGCAATACTGGCACTTGTTTTTGTCGCGCTCGAAGATGTTGTGCCGGGTGAACTTCACCTCTTTCTTGGGCAGCCGGTCATAGGCCAGCAACAGAATGATGCGGGGCACGCGAATGCGGAAGGAGATGGCGTGAACCGATTCCTCGCCCGGGGCCTGCTCGGAGAGGTCGCGCCATTGGCCAAAGCTGAAGGTGCGGAACGAGCCGTCCGTGTCATTGAGCACCACTTGCGCCTGGCCTTGGAACAACAGGGTGAGCGCCCGCCGGGCGGTGCAGACGTTGACCGCCTGCCACAGCCGATTCAGGACCAGAACGTGTTGATTAAGCACTTTATTCATGATACCTGAGTCGAACTGTTAACAAATTAACCCATTCATGTCAAATCACCTCGTGTTACAGATAAGTGACAGGTCGCCCGTCCGGAGCGTGTTCGTCCCGGGCGTCGCTCCGGTTTTAACCCGAAATCCGAAGTCGAATAGGGAGCGTGCCCGCCTCGGGCGCTGTTTTCCGCGCCCTCGCGGAAAACTTCGTGCGCACGGAATAGTCCCGTCCCCGTGCGCGAGTCGTACGTCCAACGTGCTGGCCGCGAGGGCGCGACCAGCAACGCCCGGGGCGGGCGTGCTCCCCAACCTCGGAGTTCGGGTTTAACCGATTTGCCTGGCGGTGCTCGGTGAGCGGCTGAGACCCCGGCAGAACCATTTTAGGCGCGCCCAACGCGGCGCTGGCGCCACATCCGCGCGCCCAGGAACAGCATGGCCGCCCCCACCAACAGCCGGTTCACCGAGGGTTCGGGAGCTGGCGCGATGGTAAAGCTGCCCACCGGGTTGGAGTTCCCCTGGGCATCATAGGCATCATCACTGCCAAACACGCCGCTCCCGCCGTTATTGGCATCAAACGTCTCAAACTGACTGGCCACGGCCGGGTTTCCGCCATCCCCGTTGCTGTTCATCACGTATTCATCCAAGGTGGTGGTGAAGGCAAACTCATAAACCTGCCACAGCGGCTCGGCCGGGTAGGTCAGGGTGTAGGAGGAGTTGTTGGGGTTCTGAAACAACAGCCAGTTGTTATAGTCCCCCGAGTTATCCAGCCCGGTGATGGGCTCACCGTTAAAGGTGCCCGTGATCAGGGGAACATAGGCGGGCACCCCGTCCGGACCATTTTGGGGCATGGTGGGGTCCACCGTTAACGTGCCGGAACCGGTGTAGAGCGGGCTGCTATACGACCAATCGTAGACATAACTTTGGGCGCGGGCGGAGGTCACGGCCGCCAGCAGGAGGATAATAATTGCTTTCATAGTCTGGTTCATGAGCCGCGCCAATTTCCATTTTACCGTAATGCCGCGCGCAATGGCGCCGGCTCGGCCTGAAGCTTCAAGGTGGCATCGGTCAGACCCGCGGCCTGCGCGGTGAGCGTGAGTTCACCCGGCTGGCCGGTGGACTGCACCAGCACCTCGGCCAGGCCGTTGAAGAGGTTGCGTTTCCAACCCGCCGCCGGAATCACCTCGCGCAACTGCGCGGGACCGCCAAAGCCGCCGCGTCCGCCACCGCCCCGGTTGCCGCGTCCGCCGCCCGCCGCCGGCGTGACCACAATCGCCAGGATGTTTTTGCCCGCGCGCAAAGCGTCCGCCGGGAGGGTGATTTCATGACCGGCATTTTCCGGCGTCACATTTTCCGCCATGGGCTGGCCGTTAAGATAAATGGATTGCCGCGCGCCGAGGCTTCGCACGGTCAGCACATAGGCGGCGCCAGGCGCGACTTGGGCGAGTTGAAAATCCCCGCGATACACATTCGTCAGCACGGGCCCGCCGAAACCGCCCCGGCCGCCGCCACCGCCACCGCCGCCCGGACCGCGTCCGCCAGCGAAGGCGGGCGTCCAGTTGGTGGAGTCGTCAAAATCAAACGCCACTTCCGGGCGATTGGCCACGCTGTCCACGGCCTTGGACCGCCAGCCGTTCACCGTCAGGGCGTTTATCTGGTCGAGGTACTTGTCCGCCTCATGCGAGGAGGGGTCGCCATTGCCCACGCCGATGATTTTGCCCGGGCCGGAAAGCTGGAAGGTCACGTTGTTGCTGCTAAGGTCCGGCACGCGGCGATGTTGCGCATCTTCCACGGCCACGGTAATGACCGAGACATCCTCGCCATCCGCCTTGAGAGCGGGATGGAAGGCGGACAGGGTGAGCGCCGCTGCCGGACCGGTCGTTTCCACTTGATCGGTGATGATTTCCTTGCCGCCGGTGTAACCGCGCGCGAGCAGGGTGCCGGGGGCGTACTTGACTTTCCAGGCGAGATGGGAATAGCGCTTCATTGTCTGGCGGCCCTGGCTCTGGCCGTTCAGGAACAGTTCCACCTCGTCGCAATTGCCGTAGACCCACACATCAATGTCCTGGCCTTCCTTGCCCGGCCAGTTCCAGTGCGGGAGCACATGCAGGACGGGTTTGCCCGTCCACCAGGCCTGGTAATAATAAAAGTTGTCCTTCGGGAACCCGCACATGTCCACGATGCCGAAATGCGAATTGATGCAGGGCCATTCGTAGGGCGTGGGCTCGCCGCGATAATCAAAGCCCGTCCAGGCGAAACCGCCCGAGGACCACGGCCGGTTCGCGTAGAAGGACCACCAATCCTGCGCCGTCTCGCCCCAGGTGACGGGGTTGACCAGCTTGCCATCGCGGTTGCGCGTGATGAAGTCGTAGGCGGCCACGTAACCTTTGGCCAAATCGTTGGCGTAAATGCCGCGCGTGGTCACGGTGCTGGCGGTTTCCGTGCCCATGAAGAGGGACTTCGGATGCTCGCGGCGATACGGTTCCAGGCTGCCGAGGTTGTAATTGAAACCTTTCACATCCAGGACGGTGATGAAACCGACGTTGCCATAGGCGCCGTTGTCGGCGGCGGTGCAGAGGCGCGTGGGATCCAGCGAATGCGCCAGTTCCTGCATGGTGTGGATGGAGGCCGCCCCGCTGGCGGTGCCCTGCGAACCCCATTCCTCGTTGCCCAGCGACCAGGCGAACACGCTCGGATGATTGCGGTCGCGCAGAATCTGGCCGCGCAGGTCGCGCAGGTTTTGTTCATCGGCGCCCACCAGGCGGTTTTCATCCAGCACCAACATGCCGAGGTGATCGCACGCTTCGAGCAGTTCCGGCGTGGGGGCGTTGTGCGAGGTGCGATAGGCGTTGCAACCCATCTGCTTCAATATGGCGATGCGATAATATTGCAGCGCATCCGGCAGGGCCGAGCCGACGCCCGCCATGTCCTGGTGGTTGCACGTGCCCTGGATGGGATAATGTTTCCCGTTCAGCAGAAACCCTTGCTCGGCGTCATAACCCAGCGTGCGAATGCCGAACTCGGTTTCCTTGCGGTCCACCGCCTGGCCGCCGCTCGCGATGGTGGTCACCAGTTTGTAGAGATTCGGCGTTTCCGGCGACCAGAGGACCGGCGTCGTCACGGAGCCGGACAATTTCACCGTCGTCCCCGCCTCGCCGGCGATGGCGGCCGGTTGGGAGAAGGTGGCGACGGACTCGCCGCCGGGCGCGAGAATTTCGCACGTCACCGTGGCCTGGGCGGCGTTGGACAGGGTGTTGACCAGGTCGGCCGTCACATTAATTTGCGCCGGGCCGGTGGGGACATTGTGATCGAAGCTGCTCGTGACAAACACGCCGTCCGGCGCCAGGGCCAGCGGCGCGGTTTTCTCCAGCCACACATGGCGGTAAATGCCCGCGCCCTCGTAAAACCAGCCCTCGAATTCCGAGGCGTCCACCCGCACGGCCACGACATTGTTGCCGCCGTAATTCGCCACGTCCGTGATGTCGTAGCGGAAACCGTCGTAACCGCTGGCATGGGTGCCCACGAACCAGCCGTTGACGAAGACCTCGCAATTGCGGAACACGCCGTCGAATTGCAGCCAGAGGCGGCGGCCGGCGTCGGTGGCCGGGAGATCAAACGAGCGACGGTACCAGCCCACGTCGTTGGCGGCGAAGCCGGGGCCGACGGTTTTGTAACCGTGCGACATATCCGCGTGTTGATCGAAGGGCAGTTCCACCGCCCAATCATGCGGGAGATTCACCTTGCGCCAGGCCGAGTCATTGAAGCTGGAACCGGCCGGGCCCGAACTGGAGGCCGCCTTGGACAGATTCAGCCCCGAGCCAAAATCATTGCCCAGATGAAAGCTCCAGCCGAAATCCAGCAACAAGCGTTCCCGACCGGCAGACGCGGCGGCGGCCGGGGCGGCCAATTGGGATTGGGCAGAGTAGGGCTGGGTGCCCAGGAACAAAGCCGCCAGCACGGCGGCGAAGGACAAAGTACGGTTCATCATATTGGCTCAAGGGTGGTTGCGACACCGCGCAACGAATTGGTTATGCCGCCGATTATTGCAGGCAGGGGCAGGTTGGCAAGTTCCGAGTGACGCCTGCCGTCGTCCGGTCGCAGCTTAACACGCGCCCAAGCGCCAACCGGCGCTGCTGGCGCACGGGTCTGTGAAGAGCAGCGCGTTGCCCGGTTGGCCAAGGCCGCAATTATCCTTCCACATCGCCTGGTCAATGGCCGCTTGAAGCTCGCTAACCCTTGCTGGTCAGATTTCCCCCTTGTTTCGGCGGCAGCTAAACCTAGACTGTTGATTCCGAACCATGAAATTGCCACGACACCAGTTGCATCTCCTCCAAAGAGTTCTTTTGATCCTCACACTTTTGGCCGGCACGGGCTGGGCGGAGGATTTGGAGCTGAAATACGCCCAACCGGCGACGCACTGGACGGAAGCCCTTCCCGTGGGGAACGGGCGGTTGGGGGCGATGATTTACGGCGGGGTGGCCGAGGAGCACCTGCAACTGAACGAGGCGACCTTGTGGTCGGGCGCGCCGCACGATTGGAACAATCCCGGTGCCCAGGCAGTGCTGCCGCAGGTGCGGGCGGCGATTTTGGCGGGCGATTATGTCAAAGCGGGGGAGCTGTGCAAAAAGATGCAGGGTCCCTACAATGAATCGTACCAGCCCCTGGGGGATTTGCGCCTCGACTTTCCCGGGGCGACGGGAGCCACGAATGGCTACGAACGGAGCCTCGATTTGGCGCGCGCGGTGGCCACGGTCCGATACCAGGAGGGCGGCGCGACGTTTACGCGCACAGTGTTCAGCAGTTATCCCGACCAAGTGATTGTGGTGCGGCTCACGTGCGATCAGCCGGGCCGGATTGGGTTCCATGCCACGACGGGAAGTTTGTTGCATCACACGGTGGCGGGGGAAGGGACGAACACACTGGTCTTGAGCGGGCGGGCGCCGTCGCATGTGGACCCGAACTACATCAATTCCAAAAACCCCATTATCTACGACGACGGCCCGAATCCTGAGGGCATGACGTTTGATCTGCACCTCCGCGCGCTGGCGGAGGGCGGGACGGTGAACTGTGACGGGACGACTTTGTCCGTCACCAATGCCAATGCCGTGACGTTGCTGCTCTCGGCGGCGACGAGTTTTAACGGGCCGGACAAATCGCCCGGCCATGCGGGGCGGGATCCGGTGGCCCTCGCGGTGCGGCCATTGCAATCGGCCCAGCAGCGAACCTATGCCCGGCTGCTGAGCCGGCATGAGGCGGATTATCAAGGGCTTTTCCAGCGGGTGGACCTGAGCCTGGGGGAGGCGGCGGGAACGAGTGAACTGATGACCGACCAGCGGCTGGCGCGGTTCGCGCGGGGTGCGCCGGATCCCGGACTGGCGGCGCTGCTGTATCAATATGGACGCTACCTGCTGATCGCGAGTTCGCGCCCGGGCGGGTTGCCGGCGAATTTGCAGGGGATTTGGAATGATGAAGTGCAGCCACCCTGGAGCGCCAACTGGACGTTGAACATCAATGCCGAGATGAATTACTGGCCGGCCGAGGTGGCCAACTTGTCCGAATGTCACGAGCCGATGCTGGATTTCATCCAGATGCTGTCGGTACACGGCCGGCAGACGGCGCGGGTGAATTATGGCATGCACGGCTGGGTGGCGCATCATAATGCGGATATTTGGGGGCAAACGGGTCCGGTGGGAAATTACGGCGGCGGCGATCCGGTCTGGGCGAACTGGGCGCTGGGCAGCGCCTGGCTGAGCCTGGATTTCTGGGAACATTATGCGTACGGCGGGGACAAACAATATCTGCGCGAACGGGGCTGGCCGGTGATGAAGGGAGCGGCGGAGTTTTACCTGGACTGGCTGATGGAGGACGGGCAGGGGCACCTGGTCACGGCACCCTCGGTGTCGCCGGAACTGGGCTTCATTTTACCCAACGGCAAGCGGGCGACGGTCAGCATGGCGAGCACGATGGACATGTCCATCATCTGGGAATTGTTCACTGATTGCATTGACGCCGCGCGGGTGCTGGACACGGACCGGGAGCTGGTGGCGAAACTGGAGGCGGCCCGGGCGCGGCTGTATCCGCTCAAAATCGGGTCGCGCGGGCAGTTGCAGGAATGGTTTCAAGATTTTCGGGAGGAGGATGTCCATCACCGGCACACCTCGCATTTGTTTGGGGTTTACCCGGGGAGCCGGATCACGGTGCAGACGCCGGAATATTTTGCGGCGGCGAAGCGGGCGCTGGAAATTCGCGGCGATGATGGCACGGGCTGGTCGCTGGGTTGGAAGATCAATTTCTGGGCGCGGTTGCGGGATGGCGACCATGCCTATGTGCTGGTGAAGAATCTGCTGCGGCCGGTGAGCAGCACGGCGGCCGCGGGTTACGGGCCGGGGGGCGGGGTGTATCTGAACCTGTTTGACGCCCATCCGCCGTTCCAGATAGACGGCAATTTTGCCTTTACGGCCGGGGTTTCCGAAATGCTGCTGCAAAGCCACCTGGAGGCCAGCCCGCCGGTGGCGGCGGGGGAACCCGTGCGGATCCTGGACCTGTTGCCGGCTTTGCCGCAGGCCTGGCCGGACGGACACGTGACGGGGTTGCGGGCGCGGGGCGGTTTCACGGTGGACATGGAATGGCGGAACTCCCGGCTCATTGCCGCCACCATCCACAGCACGGGCGGGCGGAAATTCCAGGTGCGCGATGGCACCCAAGCCAAGGAGTACCCGCTCCGGCCCGGGCACAAGATCATCCTGGACGCGGGACTGGAGCGGTTTGCTGCGGATTGAGGAATCATGGTTGAATCCTGGGTATGCCACGTCACCGGTGCGCGGTCGTCCTCAGCCGCAGCAACGTAAAAATACCTGCAATTGTAGAGTTGAATCCTTCACCAACCGGCTGGTATCCCGGCTTTTTCCATTGGCCACCCCTTCCGCAAGCCACCCTGAAGTGCGGGACTCGCTTCCAGCCAGATTGACCGCACGAGGACACCCGATCATGCTGAAAACGTCGCCGGGAACCGACTGAACAACCGTTGGTCAAAACCATCCCTTATCAATTTCCGCAACGCACGTTCACTACGCGGGCGCGTCATCAACATCCGGTGACCCCCATCCCCGGTCACTTGGCCAGTGAGGACTGATTACAACCAGCGCATTGACCCTGGGGGCGGGGACTTGCCATTTCGAGTGAGGTCATCTCCGGCGCCACCTCTATGCCAAATGGCACATTGCCAAATGTTTCCTTCCCAATAAACTATGACTGTCCAAAATGAAAATATTACCGGGCAAATCTGGCCTTAGGCTCCGCGTCCATTCAATTGGGTTGCTCGCGATCATATTATTACTTTCGGCTTCCGTTTCTGCCATTGCTGCCAAAACACAGTCGTTTGAAGCGGAAAAAGGCACCCGCATTGGCGGGGCGTTCCTGCTGGCTGATCCGGGCGCTTCCGGGGGCGCCTCGGTCGCGTTGACGAATTCCGGCCAGGGAATCCAGTTCGCCCGCCTGCCTGCGGCCGGCAAACTGGCGATTCGCTATGCGTCGGTGGCGGTGGGCACCATCAGCGTTGCGGTCAACGACCAGCCGGCGCGGAAGGTGAACATTCATTCGTCGGGCGCCCCCACGAATTCTTTTCTCCAGGCCATCATTGATCTGGCCATTCCCGCCCAGGCCACGCTGACCATCAGTCTGGCGGCCGGCGATGTGCCGGTGAACCTGGACAAAATAATGGTCGGCACGGGCGATCTCGGTTTGCCGCCGGATATTTGGAACCTGCCGCCGTTGCCGGTGGCGGCGGGCGCTTATTCGCCCGATTGGCAGGCGATGAGCCGGCTGTACCAGACGCCGGAGTGGTGGCGCGACGCGAAATTCGGCGCCTGGGCGCACTGGGACCCGCAATCCATGCCTGAGGATGGCGACTGGTATGCCCGCGGCATGTATCAGGAGGGCAGCCCGCAATACCGCTATCACACCAATCATTTCGGATTTCCGTCCGACTACGGTTACAAGGACATCGCTCACAATTGGGTGATTGACCGGTGGAAGCCGAATGATTTGATGGACCTTTATGTTGCCATGGGGGCGCGTTACTTTATGGCGATGGGCGATCATCACGACAATTTTGACAACTTCGATTCAAAATATCAGCCGTGGAATTCGGTGAAGGTCGGTCCCAAGGTGGACATTGTCGGCACTTGGGAAAAAGCCGCGCGCCGGGATGGAATGCGTTTCGGCATCGGTTTTCACGCCTCGCCACCCCGGACCTGGGGCCAGTTCATGCCGGTGCGTTACACCAGCGACAAAACGGGACCGCGGCAGGGCGTGCCTTACGATGCGTTGCAAACCATCCGCGATGGGAAAGGCAAATGGTGGGAAGGCATGGACCCGGTGGATCTTTACGGGCCGGTTCACAACAACCAAGATCCGTTGCACTCGCCGTTTGCCAACCAATTCATGTGGCGGGTGGATGACGCGATTTCCAGGTACCATCCCGACGTGATTTATTTTGACGAGGCCGCGGGCGACACGCTGGTGGATTTGGGCGTGAACATGGGGCTGGGTTTTCTCGCGCCGCCGCTGGTCGCAAACTTCTACAACAAATCACTGAAGTGGAACGATGGGAAGATGGACGTGGTGATCAATCTCAAGTGCGTCGGCGGGCGTTACAACAGTTTCAAAAACAACCCCGAATTGATTCCCATTGTGCAACGCGCGCTGGTCCAGAGCACCGAGGCCGATATCGAGCCGCAGATCACGGCCTATTCATTTCAGACCGAAACCACCATCGCCGACTGGCACTATAAAACCGGGCAACGATACATGGACGCAAAAAAGATCATCGGACTGTTGATGCAGAACGTTTCGCGCAACGGCACGATGCTGCTCAATCTCACCCAGCACGGTCGCGGCGATCTCGATCCGCAAGTGATCCAAATCGCCAAAGACATCGGCGCGTGGTTGAAAGTCAACGGCGAGGCGGTCTATGCGTCGCGCCCGTTTGAAGTCTGTCAGGAAAATGCCAATGCCATTTGCTACACGCGCAACAACGGCAACGTTTACGCCGCGCTGATGAATTGGACCAATGGCCCGGTCACCCTCCAGGCCCTGCGCGCCGGCGGCGCGACGCTGGGCAAAATCTCCAAAGTTGAACTGCTCGGCTCGGAGGTTCCGATGACGTTTTCGCAAGACAATCAAGGTCTGACCGTGACGCCCGGCGGAACGCCACCGCCCTTGCCGGGAATTACCAATCACTCCCTGGCGTCAGCGTGCCGCGTCCTGCGAATCACGCACGACAAGGGCTGGATCAATGACGACGACCCCGGCGCCCGCTATCCCGGATGGGTTCGCCGGTGCAACCTGGGCAGCGGAGATTTCAACAACGACCTCACCACCAGCGACACCCCCGGCGATGTCTGGAGTTGTCCGTTCACCGGCACAAGTATCTCCGTCATCGCGCCGAAAGAAGCGGGAGCGGGAAAGATCGAGGTTCAGATTGACGGCCGAAGCCGAGCGACGGCTGATTTGTCCACTGCGGGCAAACGCCTGGCGCAACAGACGGTTTGTGAAGTGAATGGCTTGCCTCCGGGCAAACACACTATCGCCATCGTCAATCGCGGCCCCGGACCGGTGGCCGTGGATGCGCTAATCGTCCGGTGATGCTGAATGGCCTGTGGTTGCCGCAATTTTGAGAATTTTATGAAACACATGATCCTTAGATTCGTTCTGGCGATGCCGATTGCATTGCTTGTCCTGGCCGTTGCTGGCGCGGACGTCCGTGGCGCGGACCACTTCACCAACAGCCGTGGAACCGCCTTTGATGCTGACTGGCGCTTTTTGCGCGCGGATGCCACGGCCGCCGAAACGCCCGGCTACGATGACAGCGCCTGGCGCCGGCTCGATTTGCCGCACGATTGGAGCATTGACGATTTGCCGTCCACCAACGGCGCGCCGCCCAGTCCCTTCGATCCCGCGCACAGTGCCGGGGGCGCCAGCACCGGTTTTGTCGTGGGCGGCACCGGCTGGTACCGCAAGCATTTCACCCTGCCGGCCGCGACGGCGGGGAAAAACGTCACCATTTGCTTTGACGGCGTGTATATGAATGCCGAGGTGTGGCTCAACGGCCATCATCTGGGGAATCATCCCTACGGTTACACCTCGTTTGTCTTTGATCTCACGCCGTGGCTCCAGCCCGCCGGGCAGGAAAATATTCTGGCCGTCGAGGTCCGGAATGTGGGCAAGAACAGTCGCTGGTACAGCGGCTCTGGCATTTATCGCCACGTCTGGCTGGCGGTGGCCGATCCCGCGCACATTCCGTTTTACGGCCTGCACGTGCTGACGACCAACCTTTCCCCAGCCTCGGCCACCGTGAGCGTTCTGACCACGGTTGAGAATGATCGCAGCGCCGACGCGGCGATTCGGCTGCGCACCCGCCTGATCGCTCCCGACGGCAAAGCCACCAAGCCGCAGGAAATCGAAATTCACGTTCCGGCCGGCCAGCAACAGGAATTCACGCAGGAATTCTCGGTGACCAAACCCGCTTTGTGGTCGCTGGATAATCCGGCGCTCTATCGCGCCGAGGTGGAGTTGGTTGATAATCAAAAAAGCCTGGATCAAGCCGGGACGACGTTTGGCATCCGCACCCTCAGCTTCAGCGTTACGAACGGGTTCGAGTTGAACGGTGAAATGGTGAAGCTCAAGGGCGGTTGCGTGCACAACGACAACGGTCCGCTCGGCTCCGCGACGATTGACCGCGCGGAAGAGCGGCGCGTGCAGTTGCTGAAAGCTTACGGTTTCAACGCCATCCGCACCAGCCACAATCCCCCCTCGCCCGCCTTCCTCGATGCCTGCGACCGCTACGGCGTGCTGGTGATGGACGAGGCGTTTGACTACTGGGAAGAAGGCAAAAATCCGAATGACTACGGCAAAGATTTCGATGCCTGGTGGCAGCGGGATTTGGATTCCATGCTCCTGCGCGATCGCAATCATCCCAGCATTATTCTCTGGAGCATTGGCAACGAAATCCCCCAGCGCGCCAAGGAAAGCGGCTATGTCATCGCCAAAAATTTGAGCGACGAAGTTCACCGCCTGGATGCCACCCGCCCGGTGAC